>Ga0265797_10007627_pt1 | contig 14688 bp, 13 predicted proteins | sample P2T30metagenome_FD_192433 | JGI IMG/M metagenome (GOLD analysis project Ga0265797, IMG submission 192433) | Plant litter microbial communities from East Loma Ridge, Irvine, California - P2 T30 | ecosystem: Environmental > Terrestrial > Plant litter > Unclassified | place: USA: California... | reverse complement strand
ATAGGAGCCGGAAATTGGCCGAAGGTGTCTCAAAATCCGACCTCCAAAAGTATTTCGCCGATGCGCGAAGCTGGGACGAGGATCGCGCACGCGCTGCAATTAAATCGAAGCGGTTTGCCTACATCATCGCGGGTGTAGGTGCTGCGACCGGCATTACTGGCCTTGCGGCTGTGGCAATGCTTGTCCCTTTGAAACGTATCGAACTCGTCACCGTCCGCGTTAATCAGACGACCGGCGCTGTCGACGTTCAAACGGAGCTTAGTGGCAAAAAACAGATTGCTTACGATGAAGCCGTTTCTAAGTATTTCCTCGCGAATTACGTTCGTCTGCGGGAAAGCTGGAACTCGGCTTCCGGTAAGGAAGACTTCAACGCTGTTGCAATCCTATCAACTACGCCAGAGCAACAGCGCTTGTCCGATCTTATGAACGTGGCAAACCCTAAAAGCCCTCGGGCCGTGCTTGGTGAAAACGGGTTTGCAAATGCTCGGGTGACAAACATCACCTTCATCAACAACCGCGTTGCTAACGTGCGCTTCACGCGCACTGTTCAAACGGCGACCACGGAACCCACATCAACGGATTGGATTGCGACTGTGACGTTCGGTTACACCAATGCGCCAATGGCGGAAGGCGACCGCTTCCGGAATCCTCTTGGGTTCCAAGTCGAGAATTACCGTGCTGATCCAGTGGTGGTCGGACGATGACGCGGGTTGCACTCGCAGCCTTGGCGCTGGGCCTAATCTCGGTTCCCGCACTGGCATCCGAAACGCCTCGCGCTGGCTTTGCCGATCCGCGCGTTCGCACCGTCAATTATGATCCGGAACAGGTTTACCGGATCGTCGGCGTCTTCCGCACGGCGACACAGGTGCTGTTCGGTAGTGACGAGGAAATCGTCAACGTCGCTGTTGGCGATAGCATTGCTTGGGAGGTCGTTCCTCGCGGCAACCTAGTATTTATCAAGCCCCGCGAACGCGCTGGTCCGACGAACTTGATCGTCTCGACGATGCACGCCGGGCAGTTGCGAAACTACACATTCGAGCTGACCGCACGGACAGGCTCGATCAAAGCCAATGCCCGCGACACATTCTTTCAGGTTCGCTTTCGGTATCCGGAAGACGAACGATTGAAGGAAGAGCGGATGCGGACCCTGCAAGCGGCGCTCCAGCTCGCCAAGGTGCAGGAAACCGCGATGAAAAGCGCCCTCGATCATGGCGTTTTGGAAGGGCCGCGCAACCTCGCCTATTCTCTCCAAGGCTCATCGGATCTCGCTCCCTCGGAAGTCTCCGACAACGGGCAATTTACGGTGCTGCGCTTTCCTGCAAACCGCGAAATGCCAGCGGTCTACCTCGTGCGGCCTACGGGTGAGGAAACCCTAGTCCCGTTCGACGTGCGCGACGATTTCATGGTGATCCACACGGTAGCCAAACAATTCCGACTCCGTCGGGGTGCGGAAGTCGTCTGCATCTACAACGAAAACCCCAAAACCTACGGCGTCGACCACGGCACCGATACCGCCTCGCCTCTCGTGGAGCGGACTATGAAGGAGGAAGAGCGTTGAGCACGATTCCGCCCATTACCGATAGCGAGCCTGTCGACCGTACCCCGCCAATCCGCGACCGCACGCCCGAAAAGGCCGATATCCAGCGCGGTATTACGCCAGTCAGCCGGGCAAAACAGACCGGCAAGATTGCTCCGATCGCGGGCGGCGCTCTTGTCGTTGCGGCGCTCTTGTGGATCAACCTCGGGGGTCGCGATGACTCCGCGACGACAAACACTATGGCGATGGCAAAAAGCGCCAAGGAGCGGCCGACCGATACGGCAAGACAGGTTGCCGAGTATCAGAACGGTACGCCGACGATCGCCACCGCTGCGACCGACCCTAACGCGCCGACGCTCGGGGCGTTGAACGTCGCGCCAGGTACACCGGGGACGACGACGCTCGCGAACGGCCAAGTCGTGCCGGCGATTCAGCCGGGCGCATATCCAGCGACCGGGCAGGGGGGCGCAAACCAAATGTCGCCCGCGCAAACCCTTGCACAACAAAGCCGCCGATCGCCGCTGCTCGTGTTCGGTGCTGGCGACGATAGCGGCCCGGGCGGGCAAGCTGGGGCGCCAGCCGGTAACAATGGCGGCGGTCAGCTCGGGGGCCTCCAGAACGCTTCGGCGGAACAGGAAGCGCCCGGCGAACTCGACCGGCTGCGCCGGGCATCGTCGATCGGTGAATCTCGCGCAACGATGATGCCGAACCGAAATTACCTCATCACGGCCGGGACGCTGATCCCCTGCATTCTGCAAACCGCGATGAACTCGACGCAGCCGGGCTATACCTCGTGCATCGTGCCGCGCGACGTGTTCAGCGAGAATGGTCGTGTCGTCTTGCTTGAAAAGGGGACGAAGGTTCTCGGCCAGTATCAAGGCGGACTCCAGCAGGGGCAAAACCGCCTTTTCGTGGTCTGGACCCGCGCGACGACGCCTCGCGGCGTTGCGATCGAACTCGGCTCGCCCGCGTCTGACGCTCTCGGCCGGGCTGGCATGGCTGGCGGTGTCGATACGTTCTTTTGGGCGCGCTTCGGCGGTGCTGTCATGCTGTCACTCATCGATGCGGCCGGACAGGCGGGATCGAACGCAGTTGCTAGCAGCGGAAGCTATAACGTGCCGCAGCCGTCCAACGCGGCCGGGCAATCGCTCCAGCAGTCGCAGAATATCCGCCCCGTCCTCAAAAAGAACCAGGGCGAGGAAGTCGGCATTTTCGTCGCGAAGGATTTCAATTTCGCGGACGTTTACGGACTCGCTCTCAAGTGACCCCATCGAGCGGTATTCTAGAACACTACATGGAACCGCTGCGCGCTCTTCTAGCGCCTGACGACGTGACCGAACTCGTTATTAATCGGCCGGGGGAAGTCGGGATAGAGCGGCGCGGCGGTTGGGTATGGCATGACGTGCCAGAGCTTGATTTTGCGTGGCTGATGACACTCGCCCGCGCTGCCGCTGCCGTCACTAAACAGGACATAAATGCTACGTCGCCAATCTGTTCGACGGTCCTCCCAAGCGGCGAGCGGTGCCAATTCCTGATCCCGCCAGCCACGCTAGACGGCATCGTATCGGCAACGCTCCGCAAGCCTTCTACCGTCACAATGGACGTTGAATCGCTGATTGCGGGGGGCGTGTTTGACGAAACGGAAGCGGCATCGCGCGCCATTTCTCCGACCGACGAAGAGCTAAAAAGACTGTTGGCCGCGAAGGATTGGCAAGCCTTCCTCCAGCTCGCAGTCGTCAGCCGGAAAAACATCCTTATCAGCGGCGCGACCGCCTCGGGTAAAACCACGATATCGAAGGCGCTAATCCGGATGATACCGGAGGACGAACGGCTCCTGACGATCGAGGACGCCCGCGAGCTGACTATGCCGCATAAGAACGTCGTGCATATGATGTACGCAAAGGACGGGCAAAGCCTCGCCAAGATCGGGCCGAAAGACTTGCTCGAAAGCGCTTTGCGAATGCGCCCTGATCGCATCCTGCTCCAAGAGCTTCGCGACGGGACCGCGTTCTTTTACTTACGTAACGTCAACTCGGGCCATCCCGGTTCGATTACAACCGTCCATGCCAGTTCGGCCGAAGGCGCGTTTGAACAGCTAACCTTGCTCGTAAAGGAATCGGAAGGCGGGCGTGATCTTGCCCGTGACGATATCCGGGGTCTGCTCCACAGCCTTATCGACGTGGTTATTCAAGCGCAAAAGGTCAAAGGCCGCTGGAAAGTGAAGGAGATATTCTTTGATCCGTATATGGGGGAAAAGTCCGGCGACTAAGACGGCTGTTGTCGTCTGCGCCGTGATCGTCTTCGCTGTTCTATCGTTCGTCATTGGCGTGTTCATTGCGCTGGCCGCGCTGAAACAGCTCAATTCGCATATGAGTTTTGCCGCGATCCCTAAGTGGGTCTGGTACTATCGGTATGATCCGATCCTGCAAACTTGGCTTATGCGTGGGTCGTTCCTCGCCTCGGCGCTGGTGGCGATCGGCGCGCTACTCCTGTTCCGGAATACCAAGTCGCTCCACGGCGAGGCGCGCTTTGCCAACACCAAGGAAATCGAAACCGCTGGGCTTCGATCGAATGACGGCATCCTGTTGGGTAAGTTTGCCGGGCGCTGGCTAACCACAAATTCGGAAGCGCATGTGCTGCTGGAGGCTCCCACGGGTGCCGGTAAGGGCGTCGGGATCGTCATTCCCAATCTATTGAATTGGGCGGGGTCGGTTGTCTGCCTCGATATGAAGCAAGAGAACTTCAACAAGACGGCTGGCTTCCGCGCCAAGCACGGCCAGGCGGTGCATCTGTTCGATCCGGTCAACCGGGAAGGGCTTACGTCCTGCTATAACCCGATCGGCTATATCGACCGCGCCGATCCCGTTCAGGTCGTCGACGAGTTGCAGAAGATCGGCGCGATGCTGTTCGCCGCGCCGGAAAAGGGAGATCCTTTTTGGGCGGAAGCTGCTCGGACGGCTTTTGTCGGTGTCGGCGCATGGCTGGCCGCAACGCCAACACTCCCGTTCACGATCGGGGAAATCTATCGCAGCATCACGACGGGCGATCCAAAGACCCGCTTCGCACAGGAAATCATCGATCGGGAAGCGGCTGGAAAACCGCTCTCGATCGCGTGCATTACCGCGCTTTCTGATTTTACCTCGGCGTCGGACAATACCTTTTCCGGTATTAAACAGAGCGTCACGACAAAGCTCGGGCTGTGGCTCAATCCGTATATCGACAAGGCCACCGCGACGAGTGACTTTGATCTGCGCGAGCTGCGCCTAAAGCCAATGTCGATCTATCTCGGTGCGACCGTCAACAATATCGACCGGCTTGCACCGCTCTACAACCTGATCTTTCAGCAAATCGTCGACCTCAACACCGATTCAAATATCGGTGAGTATGATCCGAAAACACAACACCGCTGTTTGATCCTGCTCGACGAGTTTGCGAAGCTCGGGCGGGTGCCGGTGATCGTCTCGGCAATTTCGTTCGTCCGCAGCTATGGCTTGAACCTCTTAATCGTGGTTCAAAACAAAGCACAGTTGAAGGACGGTGCCGACGAAATCAGTGCGAACAGCGACGTTACCGTGGTTTATACCCCGAAGGAGTTTAAGGACGCCAAGGACATATCCGATCGCCTCGGGACACATGGGCTTGGCGCTAAGTCGAAAAGCCGGGGCGGGTCACTGTTCGGGCAGTCAAACAACAGCGTATCGGAAAGCGAACATGCCCGCGCACTCATGTTGCCGCAGGAAGTTCTATCCATGCCGCTCAACGAGATTCTAATCTTCAAGCGTGGCGTTTTGCCAATTAAGGCGGCGAAGCTCATTTACTACAAGATGGAAGAGTTCACGTCGCGCTTTCTGCCCGCTCCAAAGGTACAAGCTAGCGATGCCTCGGCGCTCCCCCCGCCTAGCTGGGCGGATAAGGCTCCCCGTGATGCCGGGGCAGTACCGCCAACGCCGCCAACGGAACCGGCTCCCGCCGCTCCAGGTGGTGCCGCTGCGGATGCACCAGCCGATGCCCCGCAACAGGCTTCCCCGGCTCCGCGCGAGCTGACGGACGAGGAAATCGATAGTCCTGCGTTGCTTGATACCAATGCGCTCATCTTGGGCGATGACGATCCTTTCGAGGCAATCAAAGCCGGTGCTGACAAGGTTGTAGCGGTCGAAAACTGGCTGGCTGGCGTGATGCACCCCGAAGACCGCGAGCGGGATGCCGCATAACCACAAAGGAGGATAACCGATGGCCGATCGCCAATATCTCTCGGTCCCCTACGCTGAACGGGACGAAGCAAAGGTCGCTGGAGCGCGCTGGGACAAGGATAAGAAGCGTTGGTACGTCGGCCCCAAAGCCGACGCGGAGGCCGTTGTAGCGCGCTGGCGCGAGCGGCCTCGGGAAGAGCTATCGGAATCCGATATCCGGGCGTCCTTCGCGAGTGCAATGCGTGACCTCGGCCTTAATCCAACCGGGCAACATCCAATTATGGACGGCAAGCCGCATCGCATCCCGGTCGAGGGTGAGAAGGGCGGTCGGGAGTCCGGTCGGTATGTCGGGTATCTCGACGGGCATCCGGCCGGGCATATCAAGAATTATAAAAGCGGCATTGATACGCCGTGGAAGCTGGAGGGCGTCACCATCGCCCCCGAAGAATCCGCCCGGTTGAAGGCCGAATTTGAAGCCAAATCGGAAGCGCGTGCGGCCGAACGTACCGCCACCTTCGACGCGACTGCGCGGCGTGTTACCCGTCAAGCTGAACGGCTGTCGCCTGTGGTCGCGGCTACGCCATACATGGTCGCAAAGGGCATCAGCCCGGCCGGAGGTGCGCTTACGGATCGCGACGGAAAGACGACGTATCTCCCCGCGATCGACGTCACCGGCAAACAATGGACGATGCAATATATCCGTGACGACGGGACGAAGCGGTTTGCAAAAGATAGCCACAAGGAAGGCACGTTCCACGTTGCGGGGGGCAACCTCGCTTCGCTGGAAAAGGTGCCTGTCATCATCATTGGCGAGGGGTATGCGACTGCCCGCACCGTTGGCGAGGAAGTCGGTTTCCCAACTGTTGCAGCCTTCGATTCCGGCAACCTCAAAGCCGTAGCTCTCGCCCTGCACGATCGCTTTCCCGACAAGCCGATAATCATCGCTGGGGATGACGATCGCGCGGAAGAGCTGAAAGGTCGACCAAACCCCGGCAAGGATAAGGCTGTCGCCGCTGCCTTGGCCGTGAATGGTCGGGCGATCTTTCCGGAGTTCGGCCAGGAGCGCGACGCCAACCCCGGCGCATATAGCGATTTCAACGATTTGAAGATGCGTAGCCCGAACGGGCATGTCGCCATTTCTCTCCAATTTGCCGAAGCCGTGCGTGACGTGGTGTTTGCAGCCGCCCGCGCCGAGCAAGAGCGAACAGCCCATCAAACAGACGCGAACAAGGAGCGCCCTATGCCTGACGACGCAAACCCGGAACCGGGTCGCGATACGGAGCGCAATGCGCCCGCGATCGAGCGTCCCGCCGCTGCCGTCCCCGCGCCGGAAGCCCCTCCCGTTGACCCTGCAAGGCTCGATGCTGACCGCGAAAGTTCGTCCGGACGAACTTTTCGGGAGGATACCGCGCCCGCCAGCACGCCACCCGAGCGCGGCGTTGATCCGGCTCCGGTAGCTCAACCCGCGCGCAAAGCGGCCGATGACGAACGGGGCGCGGCTGAAAATCAGCCTCCTTCGCCAGCCAACGAAAACACCATTGGCCCGGTTGGACCTGAAAGCGCCCGCGATCGGGGGCCGGGTGCTGCCGCTGCCGGCGTCCCGCCGATCGACCGCGATAGCCGCGTGGACCCTGACCGTTCGGCCGGTCCCTCGCGCGATACTCCCGGCGAACCGGATCGCGCGTCTGATCCTGCCGCGAAGAAGCGTGAACAGTCGCTAGAACCGGGTGACGTACCGGACGAGATTGCGCGCCGCTATTTCGTCCAGAAATCCAAATGGTCTGGCGAACCCGGTTTCTATGAATCCAGCACAGCAAAAGACCCGGCGTTTCGCGATCAAGGCGGCAAGCTCGTCGCGCATACCGATAGCCCGGCGACTGCGCGCGATCTGGTTGCGGTTGCTCAACATCGCGGCTGGGGCGAAATCCAAGTCACCGGGACCGACGCCTTTAAGCGCGAAATCTGGTTGCAGGCGATGCAGCAGGATATCGGCGTAAAGGGCTACAAGCCTACCGAACGCGATTTACAGGAATTGAACCGCCTTCGGGAGGCCAACGCCGATCGCCAGAACAATAGCGTTGCACCAGTCGAACGCAGCGGCGCGGAACGTGTCTCGCCGCGTCGTGCTGATAGCGCCGATCGTGTGCCAGGTGCGCCCCCCGCCGATCGCGCGGCCGACTTTAAGGACGGCGTTCGCGGGAAGCTGGTCGAAACTGGTCGGGCAAACTTCAAGGAAGGCGATCCGTCCAGCTCGTCGCCTTACGTCGATGTTGAACTAGCGAACGGTGATCGTCGACGCGCTTGGGGTGTCGGCCTTCCCGATGCTCTCGCGCGCTCGAGCGCGGCAATCGGTGATAGCGTTGTGGTTCAACGCGGCGAGCGTGAAACGGTCCAAGTCCCGCAACGCACGCAGGATAAGGAAACCGGCGAATGGTCGACGAAGACGATCGAGGCACAACGCGCCCGGTGGTCTGTCGAGCTGACCGAACCTAATCGCCAACAGTCGGTTGACCGCGCTGCGAACGATCGAGGATCTAGCTCGCCTCAAACACCCGATCGCCAGCCGTCGCAGGACCGTTCGGGCGCAAGTGCGGCTGACCGGACCCAAACACCGCCAACGCCTCGTGACGGTCCTTCCCGTGGCTCTGACGCCGCCCCGGCTGAACGCCAATATCTCGCGGTTCCCTACAAGGAGCGTGAAGCGGCGAAGGCGGCTGGCGCACGGTGGGACGGAGCCGAAAAGCGTTGGTACGTTGGCGAACGCGCGGACCCGGCCAAGCTCGAACGGTTCACGGTTCGCGATCAAGGCGACGATCGCGCCTCAAAGCTCATCGGCGCCGATCGCACCGCCCGCGCTAACATGAAGATGATTGAAAGCGTCGTGGGGAAGGCGCTGGCTGACAATCCGGAAGCCGCAAAAAAGGTGCTGGCGTCGGCCCGGTCGCAGCTTGCCGATCGTGTCGAACAGGGAACCGGCCTCCGAACCCCGCAAGTCCGCGGTGGTCCCGATCGCACGCAGCAAGGCGGAAGCTCACCAGCAACGCCAGCCCGCCAACCCGCTCCAGCTCGTGCGGTCGAGGGTGCGCCACCTGTTCCGCCAACCCCTCGGCGCGAACCCCCGCAACGATCGCGGGGGCGATAGGCGATGCTGCTGCTCTGCCTCGCCATCGCCTTGCACGACGTTGACGGTCCTATTCGGTGTCAGTCGGGCGAACGCATCCGCCTTGCCGGTGTCGGTGCAACTGAACTCGACGGCTCGCGGCGACCGGGACAACCCGGCGTTGCGGGTGATCCGTTCGCACAACGCCGCGAAATGGCTGTCGCGCTGGGTGGCGGCATCGGGGCGGACAATCGACGGCCAGACGGATATCTTACTTTCGCCCGGCCGGTTCGCCTTTCGTGCGAAGCGGTCGGGACAAGCTGGAATAGGACCGTTGCGTGGTGCCAACTACCGAACGGCCAGGACGCGAGCTGCGTCGCGATCCGTGCCGGTATCGCCGTTCGCTGGGCTAAGTTCGACCCTAGCCAACGGTTAGCCCGCTGCGTGCGATGATGGCGTTTGTAGGTAGCGAATTGGCTGGGATGGGTGGTGTTACGCTCTGTATTTTTAGCCGTTTGCACCCTATATTTGATAGGACAAGGAGCGCGTGATGGCCGATGTTGGACTAGCTACCGGGAAGACGGAAGCGGAGCTTATTCGGGAAAGTATCGACGCGAACCTCCCTTATCTCCACTCGCAACGCTGGGCCGTAGAACAGGGTCGGCTCCGTGGTGTGATCGATAAGGCTCCAGATGCAGAAAAAGCTGCTGCAAAAGAGGCGCTTTCAAAGCACTACGATACGCGCGGCGATGTAGAGAGTAGCCGCGCCCCTTTAGTGCAGCGCGCAATGGAACAGATAGAAGCTCGCAAAACAAAGTGAGTGACGATCAAAAGCCATTGCGCGACGATGAACGCGAGAAACTTGCTCGCGATCTAGCAGAAACCGGAATCGAGAAATCGACCGCTGTAAAAGAGCCGTTGGCTATTTTTACAGCCGGGCAGTCGGGTTCTGGAAAGAGCATGATCGTCAACTCGATGCGGATTCAATTCGAGGGTGTTGGCGGTGCCGTTGAAATTGATCCGGATAAAATCAGGCCGCAAATCCCATACATGCGCGACCGGATCGAGCGCGGCGATTTAGATATTCCTCAAGTCGCATTCTCTGACGCTGGCAATCTCGCGCACCGTGTCATGCAGATATCCGCAGAAGAGCGGCGGAATATCATTTATGATGGGACGCTATCGAACTACGGCAATTCCTCCAAAAGTATGGATGAACTGAAAGACAAGGGATACCGTGTCGAGGTTCACGGAATGGCTGTGTCTTCGGATTTAAGTCATGCAAGCACTTATGATCGCCGCGAGGTCGAAATCGTTGACTCCAAAATCGGGTTTGGTCGTGGAGTAAGTGATGAGTTTCACGATCAGGCCGTGAAAGGTCTGGTTGATACGATCGAGAAATTGCAGCAGAACAACAATGCTCACGCGATCGTTCTTTACGGTCGTGACGGAAAGGTTGTTGGCAGTAGCAACTTAGAAAACGGCCGGTGGGTGCCCGATGAACGCCTAGCGGATACCCTTCGCGACATTCACAACAACCCCGATCGCCGTAGCCTAGAAGACGCTGCTAAAACTTGGGATCGCGCATCGGATCTCATGCGCTTCCGTGGCGCTGATCTCGACGAACAGCGCAAGATTGAAGGCTTTCGCGTTGCCTCTCACGAACGCCTACCGGCTGAACCGTCGATCGATGCAACGGCCCCAAACCGGGGGAGTCCGGATGCCGATCGCGCGAACACTGGCGAACGCCTTATCATCGCGGACGGAACACGCATTCACGAAAAGCGCATTGATGGTGGCTGGCGCGAACAGGACTCGGAACCACAAGGCTCTAGCCCCAAGGGAGTCTATCGTCTCGATACCGCGCGGGAAGCCGATCCTAAGTCCAAGGAAGAGTATCGCGGCGCTGTGCTGCACGTCGACAAATCGAACGTATACCAGCTCGGCAACGACGGCCAGGTAACGCGCCATGATCGCGACCGCTTCAAGGAAACCCCTAGCGTCGGGGACAATGCTCGAATTGGATACGATAAAGGCCAAGCCGCTGTGCTGACGCGCACGGCCGAACCTACTCCGGATCGCGCTGCGCCTTCCCCAACCGTGCAGACGCCGGCAGCGCCAAGCCAAACGCCAACCCGCACGACTCCCGACCGCGAGCGGTAGGACGTGCGGGCTTCTGCATGACGAGAGCCGGGCGCATTGCAGTCGCATCGATCGCAGCAATTCCGATCGGGATTGCGATCGAGCTGGGCTTGGAAATCTCCACCAGCCTTGATCGATACAACGCGACCCTCCCGCAAGCGATCTACGCTGCACGCCATTCCGTCTTCATGCCTCACGGCATCAGGGATTGGATCGTATGGGCGATGCTTGCGGTAATTGCCTTCGTCATACGCGAGGTAATGCAACCACGTAATCACACAGCGCCTAAACCATGATCGAGATATTCGAGCTTGAATATACCAAGGCGCAGCTAGCTAAGGTTCCTGACGAGGAACGAACATTCTTCCTTGTTATGACTAGCCTCGCAAACGATGTGCAGATGCTAAACAAGCAAATGCAAACCTCGATTAGAGAAGAAAGTGATATCAAGGTCGTCCAGCATGGCGCTCATGCAATGGCGATGCTCAACCTAAGAATGCTTGCCGGTCGTCTGTATGAAGGCTGGAAGACTCACAAAGCTCATTATCCGCACATATCATCGCTCTATGATAAAGATCTAAAAGCCGACGCAAAATCTGCATTGGCCGAGTTAGAAGCGTATTTTGAACCAAAACAAATAGAAGGCCAGCCGAAACCGCGCCGCGCCTTACTCGCTATGGTTCGCGATAAGATAGGTTTCCATGCTGACTTCAAAATGACGGCAGCAGCATTTAACGAATGCAAAGACGATGCGATAATGGGGGAATACATATGCCTGACAATGGGCAACACCCTCTACTTTTCAACGGAGATGGTTCACCTTGAGGTTGTCGCAAAGATAGAAAATTCCTCGTCGGACGATGCGGCGTCTCTAATGGCGTTGATGGATCATAGCCGCGATGTAACGCGCCTATTTAATACGTTCGTGTATGGTTTCGCTGCAATATTCCTTCGTCGACATTTTCCAAAAAAAGTGAAGAAACTTAGGAGAAGAAGAGTTGATTTGCCCTCACAGCCGAAGCTGCGGGATTTGAGATTTCCCTTTTTTACTGAACTAGAATGAAAGGCTCCGATCGTGAGTTCTGATCGCCCGCCCGAACGTGCCGAACGGCTCGTAATAATGAACGGTAGCCGCCTTCACGAAAGGCACCTTGGCGGCCAGTGGACCGTCATGGATTCAGAACCGCAGGGCATGAACCCTCGTGGTATTCATCGCCTCGACACGGCTCGGGACGCCGATCCTAAGACCAAGGGTGAATATCGCGGTGCGGTGCTTCACGTCGACAAAGCCAACATTTACCAGCTCGGCAACGATAGCCGGGTGGTGCGCCACGATCGCGATCGCTTCAAGGAAACGCCACACGTTGGGGAGGGGGCGCGGATCGGATACGACAACGGGCGGGGCGTAATGCTCAACCGCTCGGCCGAAGCGATTCCTAATCGTGGTTTCCCGTCGCCAACAGCGACACCTCAAAAGCTATTGAACCGCGAACGATGAACATCGACGTCCTTATTTCAATCGCGGCTTGGGTCGCTGGCCTTGATGCTCAAGGTTGGACAAGTATCTTTAAGATATTTCTGTATATCTTTGCCGGTCTAGCGATCCTTCTACCGTCTATTGGCGAATGGTACGACACTAAAGACTTGAAGAATAAAACAGATCACAAGAGGCGATCCCAGGCGCTAAAGTCTTATGGCCGTGTTTCAGGCATGTTTGCCCTTGTTGGGCTTACCATTGGTAAGATATATTTGCATATCTAACGATACAGCTTGCCTAGATACAACTATCGCCTAACGGTCGGCACAGGCGAGACCGTTACTTTCCCCCGCTTAAAACACCGTTTGCACTTTAGCCGCGCAATGGCTTGCGGCATTGTTTGCGGCAAACCGCCAAAGAGCTTCAACACGTTGGCGAACGGTACATTGATCGTCCGCCCGCACTGGCACACGATCCGCATATCTGCGCGATGACGCGCGTAATCCATCGTCGTTTCAAAACGTGCGGTACTCATCGCGCAACCGGGATTTCCGCGATGTTCGTTGTCCACGAATTAGATTTCTGGCTGCGCTTCGTGTCGAAAGCCTTTGGCCCGCGCCCCTGCGCCGCAACGGTGATCGTATCCCGCCCGAACCGGGCGTTTAGTCCGTCCATCGCGGCTAACAGGCCAGGAGCGCGCGGGTCTGGAATAGCGAACAAGTCGGTCTGTGCCGCTCCAGCCGGGTTTAGATCCTCCAGAAGCACGCCGCATTTCGTATATACCCCGCCCTCCTGAAACATCGCCTCGGTAAGCCTTGTTGCCATCCCGACTATCACGCGCGGGTCATGGCTCGCCGGGGACAAGCGCGCCGATCGCGATGCGCTTGGTGGATTCGGCCGGTATTTGCTGCCGTGCGCAAAGACTATCATGCGAGACGCCACTAGACCCTGCGCGCGTATCTTCTCGGCCGCGCGAGCTGCGCGACGTGCCATCGCCTCGCAAAGGTCGTCCAAGGTGCTGACAGGTGCGCCAAACTGCCGCGTGACGGCTGTTCCCTTCATCGCCTCCGGTTCAACCGTGAACTCGGCGCACTCGATGCCGTTCAACTCACGCACAAGACGCTCCAGAACGACGGTTCCTGCGTCTCTCGCGACCGCTGGGGGCAATGCAGCAAGGTCAGCCGTAGTTCGCACCCCTAGCGGCTTTAGGCGGGCCTCTAGCGCCTTCCCGATGCCCCAAACCTCACCGACCGGCCATTGCGCGAACAACCGGCGACGCAATTCCTCGTCGTGAAGGTCGACGACGCCGCCCCAAATCTTTTCGGTCGCTTTTGCAAGTGCATTAGCAACCTTTGATAGCGTCCGCGTTGGTCCTAATCCTATACGGGTAGGCAAACCAACGCTTCGTGATATAGCATCAATGACACGGTGCGCGGTTGCCACGTCACCAACTCCGCTTGCAAGAACGGGAAGGCGAAAAAAGCTCTCGTCTATTGAGTAAACCTCAACCGTGTCTGAAAACTCCGCAATAACGGCATTGAAACGCCTATTTAGGTCGGCGTACAATTCGTAATTAGACGAACGAACCTGTATTCCATGACGCTTTACAACGTCACGAATCTTAAACATCGGATCGCCCATTTTTATATGTAGGGCTTTTGCTTCCTCGCTTCTAGCGATGGCGCATCCGTCGTTGTTGGATAGTACGATTACCGGCACGCCACGCAAGCGAGGATCAAAAAGCCGCTCGCTCGATACATAGAAGTTCGCCACGTCACAGATTGCATAGGACATAGCTCGATCTAACGCCGGTAGTCGCGGACGCCCGATCGGACGACGCCCCACACGTCGACCGCCTCATCTGCGATCGTCACGGGGTAGCTCGTCGATACGTTGCGCGCCTCCAGATGCGGCACACCTTCGCGGAACACCAGTTGGCGACATACGAACCCGCCATCTACGACCGCGATTACGATGTGACCGTCTGACGGGCGCGTGTCTCGATCGACCACAACCACGTCGTTATCGTGGATTCCGGCGTCCCTCATGCTGCTTCCCTCGATCCGGAAAACAAAGCTCGCGGCTCGATTCAATCGTAACAGGTCCACCAGATTTACGGACTCGCAGGCCCAGTCCTGCGCGGGCGAGGGGAATCCAGCTCCAGCGGCTGCGAGAATGCGCGGAAATATGCCTAGCGGAATATCTGCGATCGGAATTGGCTGCATCAGCGGCAGCATTTTAG
>Ga0265797_10007626_pt1 | contig 14691 bp, 12 predicted proteins | sample P2T30metagenome_FD_192433 | JGI IMG/M metagenome (GOLD analysis project Ga0265797, IMG submission 192433) | Plant litter microbial communities from East Loma Ridge, Irvine, California - P2 T30 | ecosystem: Environmental > Terrestrial > Plant litter > Unclassified | place: USA: California... | reverse complement strand
ATGGGTCTTCGGCGTCGTCCGACAGCTGCTCAATCAGCTGGAAAAGTAGCAGGATAAAATTGTCGTCGATCACAACCATGTCATCTCTCGTCAATTTTTGTATCCGTGCCATCTCGAACAGTAGTTCCAGCAGCATGCGGTAGAGGCCGATGGCATCGTCTCTGCGGTCACTGATGAGACTCACGAGTCTTGCGAAAGCGCCCTCGTCCTGCATCATCTCGAAGGCGGCCTCATCGCCTCGCCCATCGAACAGAAAGATGGCAGCCGCGAGATGCAGAGTATCTACATCATCGTCCTAGTTGTACAATCAGCGCAGCCCGTCGACTATGCTTGAACCTATTCCACTCTTACCTGTAACAGGCAATATAATATCTGCCGGCGGATATATTCTTTATTGGCTGCGAACAGCTTGCAGTCCAACAACTTGTACACATACTGCGCGAAATCGTATTCGGAAAGCAGGTATTCCTCTTTAATCCAACACTGTCAGCCTCCTGATCCATATGCAATGCCGCTCTTGCTTGTTTTAGTCGCTTTGTAGCAACAATGCCACGCCGTGGAGGGCGACGTACGTTTGTGTTGGGCAGCAAGATCGATGAAAGACCGTAATACGTCGTCGATATCCTCGTATGTGGTGTGCTCCGGTGTGACAATATTATCGAGTTCTATTAAGCCGTTTTGGTCAGCCACGTGCTCGCAAGTACTGTCCGTGAGCCCAATCTAAGACAGCCACAGCCCCGAATGTCCTGGTATCCTCATGCGCCTCCTCTTGGTTGGAAGACGTACCGTTCCAGAACTCTTGCTCTGTCGCCAGCACTTTAGAAGCCTCCTCGGCTTCTGTGCTCATTCTCTTGTCAGGCTTGCAGTGCTATCCACTCAACAGTCCAGTCCAGCTGCTGCTCGTGTGCGTGCGTGGCCGCAGTGGGTGTGTTCTAGGCCAATGTGTGGTCGGTTGCGCGCAGGCTCATGGCAAAGAGACAGACCGAAAGACCCGTATTCGTGGACCTCGCAAACACTTTGAAGCACGTGAAAGGCGGGACAGGCGTAAATAGTGAGAAGTATAAAGGTGTTTTGACTTCATCTGGTGGTGTTGCCCGGCCTCGGCCTTTGTGTGGGCTGTGCTGGGGTAGCACTTTGGATGACGCGCCAGACGTTTCTACTCCCACCTCGCTTGCAAATGATCGAAGTTAGTGGCTTGGACACGACGTTAATGATATTGACGACTATGGGTACCAGGCATAACTTATACTACCAACGCACCGACGGGTAAGGCAAGTGCAGGTTTCGCTTCCAGCATATCTACTGCCGTTGCTGTTGCTTGGGCAAAGCAAGATCACGAGGAAAGTTGTACTCCGTGTGCACAGGTCTCGAAAGACGTGCCGATGAGTCTGTCGTCTTGGGCGATGGTCGATGGTCAGCACAACCAAACTTTGCAGTACCATTCGTCCATCTATAGGCTTGAGGTGATGCAGGACCTCTACCGATCTGTCACCTCATAATTGTAGTTGGCCGTGAGAAATGAAGGAAATTTCAATTTGCTGCGCGCGATAACTCACTCACAAGTACATCTTTAGAATTCACCGCGGCTCGTCAGTATTCTTAACTATCTCTCAAATCTTGCAGTGCAGAAGATCAGCCCCAAGATCCAGGCACTTAAATATTGCCACACTCGCGCCCCATACAATGTCCAGGAGCTCGAGCGACGATGACTGGTCTACCATACAGACCGAAGCCAACGATGACCCACCGCCTTACGACGATGTAGAAGCATCTTATCGCCTATTCGGCACCATCCAAACCGTTTTGAACTCCGAGCGAGGCGAAGACGACGACCCCAAAGAGACCGAGAGCATGCGCAAATTCTTGCTTTACTGTCTATCAGTCGACTATCGCTTTGTTGGACACTACGAGCTCCCGGCTTCCGAGCGGGAGAAGTACGTCGAGCTGTGGGACACCATGTCCAAGATCCGAGATGCGCACAACAGGACCGATATCACCGAGTACGAGCGATGCGTCCTGGGCCCATATCTCTGGAAGTACTTGCACAAGCCATGCAAGCGCCTCTCGATCCCGGTCGAATGCGCAGTCAGGGCTACGGCGCGGCTTGTCAAGTACTCAGACGGCATGAATCGCTACAAGGGATGTCTTCATGGCATACTGCACAACGCCGGGCCTGAGAGACTGGCGAACAAGCTCTGGCAGGATAGAAATATTCTCATACCTCGACTTGCAGACTCTGAACTGGAACGACAGGGTTTCACCGCGGCTTTGACGACTTTCGCGCGCCAGTACTTCGTCACCATCGACGGCGTGAACAGCACCATCTCCGCAGACAGATTTGGCGAGTGGGACCATGACTCGGACGTCTCGTACAGGCTAACTGCACGAGGCCTGTACTACGGTCTTGCGCAAAGCAGCTCGATAGGAGCGGCGGTGGGCGACTACGCTCGCGGCTCCTGGGAAATCCTCCGGTCTTGCGTCCGGGATCTAGGTCATCGAGGCGGTATCTTCCCGGAAGGAAAGAGGGCTCACGACCGTCGGGCCACCTGGAATGGTCCGGGGCCGCTGACATCGGGACATCCTACTGACGTAGGACTGCGAAGCCATTTAAGAGGCTGGTTCTGGTACCCGGAATGTCACCTTCCCGATTTCTTCGAGCATCGTCCGGGTAAAGACAGATGCGACACGTAGTATTGACGTGGGGCAAGCTTGAGCAGGCAGTTGAAGGGATTGTTGAAGATGTCATATCGATGGCGAATGGAAATATTTGTAGATACCACGATGATGAAACGAAGTGGCCAGTGTATTCCGCCCAGTGTGCCTTGTTGCTGGAAGTAGGGTATTTGAAAAAAATCTCCGATAGTAGTATGAAGCTGCCAGCCACGTGCTCTTCAAGTCAGACAATTTATCCCGCTGAGAGGGTACAGCTAGATCACCATTCAACATCATTATCATCTCCATCATTAGCACGACCCTTTCCGACATGATCAAAATTCTCTCGCTGGACGTCAATGTTAGCACGATGCTATCAACAGAACAGTGTTGTGACTTACTGATCTCCTCGACGCTGGGCTTATGGATCGAGATCTGTAGGCTCGTTCGCGCCGCTCGTCGTTGGGTATCTCGGATTGACGATCTTTACTCGGTCTGCTGGCCTTTTAACAGTGTCAGTCAACTCGTCCATCAAGCATAGGATATACAGAGAGTGCGACACACCGCAGGTTCTGGTTCATCCACAGCCTCCACGCCACCAGCATATTTCATCAGCATCTTGTTCTTCAGCGCTTCGTCGTCTAGCAGAGCATCTTCGGCGTCCGAGTCTTCCGGGGACGCAGTTCCTTCATCAAGCGCATATCCTGTCGTGTGCTCATTGTCCTGTCGTTTTGTTGCGGTCTCACCATCATCTGTGCCCGAATATACCATCGGCACATGCATGCTGGCAGGAACAATGTTCTTCGCGGACCTAGTGTTGCGCCTCTCTGGAAAAACTTCAGCTTCCTTGATACGCTCTTCAAGGGCAGCATGTCGCAATCGAGTGGGCATTTCGACTGTGACGGGCCCGGACTGGGACGGCTTGCTAGCCATAGGTGGCATTTCGGCGACGATTGGCACGGCCTGGGGTGGTTCGCTAGGCACGGGTGGCATTGGTGGGTATGCCTCAAGGATAGGGTCGTAGAAAGGGTTGGAGGCTTTGGGTTTGTCTTTCTCCTTGCCTTTCTTCTTCGCTGCATGTGGCTTGCTCAAGTCGATGATCTCACCAACGTCTGCGCAGGCGATGGACTTGTTGATGACCGGCTTGTTGTTCGGGTCGAAGACAACTGGCGGCTCCCAATCGGATTTTGCCTTCTTCGTCTTTTTGTCTTTCTTTGGAGGCTCGGGAATCGGCCACATGTACATTGTGATTTCCCAGTCTGGTCTGATCATGGTTTCCCAGAGCTGCGGGAGGATGATCGTGCCGTCAGGACCCGTGAGGTCGTAGTGGCCTTCCTGAACGTGCGCTCCGATCACATCAACGTGCAGGAAGCACTGTTTGACCAGGCTCTCCATTCCCTTCCATGTCTTACACGAGTGCCACGAAAAGTTGAACTTCCTCCCTACGGCATCCTTGAACCTGATTGGAGCCATGTCAGCCTCAGCGCCAACAACACGATCTATATTGGTGTCGCGTAGCGATTTCAGCTCAGCGGCCATTGCGGTCAGTTCTGCCTGTAGTCTTTTTACGTCTCCCTTGCTTGCTGGCTTGGGCGAGTTGCTGGACGATGATGATACTGTGCGCACAGAGTCTGTCGATGACCCTAACCTCCGAGGCCTCTCGCTCGGCCCCAGAATAAGCAAGATACTGTCTGCATTTTCGTGCACAGTTGCGCCGAGGACGAGTCTTTGGAGAAGTTTGCGCGTCCTCGGAGTGTTGTTGGCCACAGGTATGGCCGAGTGCAAGTTCCAGTCAGACCCTTTGACGCTATATGTCTCTTCTACCCACGTGGAGACCGATTGCTTAACCAGATCTGGCAGAGCTTGCCATAATCGTAGGGTAGTTTGCAGGTCACAGTCTGGACCACATGGCTTGTGCTTCAGAATCGTATGGTCGAAGGATTCAAAGCTGTGCTTGCCTTCTCCCAGATTGTAAGAAACAGCGATGTGTAGGAAGTCGTCTGGATCGTTGGATACACTAGAATCGGCGCGATATCTGCTGATGGTGCTCGAAGCACGACTGGAGTCGATGTCATAGCCGTAGCCGTAACGCGGAAATCGTCTTTTGAAGTACCATCTTTACGATTGTCAGCTAGTCAACAGCTACATCCGAATATTGAAACCAAGATACCTTCGTCGAGACAGCGGTACGATAGGTCTCGTTGGATCTGTTGTGGGATCGACAACCATGCCCCCATGCAACACCGGTGGCTTGACACCAAACTGCGTCAGCATGTCACCAAATTCTTCCTTTAGCTGCTGCGACTGCTGCTCGACTAGAAACTTCTTGACCTTTTCCTGATCCAGATCAGCTCCGAAAACTTCCTTTAGCAGTCTCTGCGTGGTCTCCGTGTGATTCAGCACTCGCTCAAGTCGATCCCCAACGGACTTTTGGTATGCTTCAACCGCTGACTTCTTGACTGCTTCTGCAGCGGTCTCGTTCGCCTTACGCTCTTCGTCTTTGCGTGCGAGCTCTGCTTGAACAGACGCTTGAATGTCTTGTGCTAGCTTGGTGATTCTGGCATCGTCTGCGGCATTGTTGGATGTATCATCTGCGTTTGGTTCTCTGGAGTTCAGAGCAGGCGGGTCGGAGGGAGGCGAAGTTACTGCACCGCCACCTTGTGTGTTGTCTATACCATTTGGCGCTGGAACCTGGACGAAAGCCGTGTTGGGTCCAGTTACTGCTTCCTGCATTGCCGCGAGAGATCGTTTCTCCTCGGCCATTGCCTCACGGAGTAGTTTCCGAGCGATCACCCGGCTCCTCGCAAGAGCTACGATGCTCTCTTCTCCGGCAGTTCTATCTGCTGGTGTGGCTCCTGATTGAGATTGGATACAAGATCTGGCGATCAGAATGTCCGTTTTCATCACCTGCAATTCCGACTTCACCACGTCTACCTGCGGCTTCACAAAGGGCCAGTAAGCTTTGGTGAGTCGACTAGGAATGATATCTCCTGGGCTGATACTGATGATTGCTTCTGGATCTTCAGGCAGACGCGCCTTGGTGAGGAGCTCGACTAGCCTCTTTACCAGTCTGTCGGAGTCTTTGATGCACTTCTCTGCCAGCTTCCTGCTCCCTTCGCTGGCTGTTTTGCTGTTCCCGACAAGAGAGTTCAGCTCTTTCACTTGAATGATAGTCGCGTCGAGCTCCGAGGCAAGGCTGACGATGCTGTCTCGAGAGTCCCTGTAGTCGCCAATATAAGAGTTTAGAGTCCGAGCCAGGCTGAAGCCCACTTGTACCACGCCTATGACAGCGCTAGCCTCTCCTATGCCTGACATCTGTTCAGACGCGTTCGGCAGGAGTTGACATCACGTTCATGACGCGTTTGGTCGAGCCAGTATGTAAGACCAAATATTGCGACGTAAAATTACAGGAATATCAAAAGCAAAACAAGAGGTAGCGAGCTGCCAGGAGGGCTTCAGCCGTGCCCAACGCCTCATGGCTGTGCATGCAGGGCGCATCAGAGCGCACGAGCATGGCGCTAGATCGTTAGCCGAATATGGCAAGATGTCGACTCGTGGAGTCCGCAACTGATCGCGATGCGTGCCATTGTTGCAGTCGTATATGAGCAGGCAGATACAGCCGCAGGAGGAGACAGTCCTGCGTGGCCATCTTTATGACGAGAGGTGAAGTTGCGTCTTCCAAGATGGTGCCAAGAGACCCCTCTGAGAGACGCGACGAAGTACGCCAACGGTGCGTGCAAGAGATGGCGATTCTTCTACACATGTTACAGATGTCACGTTATTTTGTACGTGCAAAAATGCGAATGTGATAGCGATTATACTGACACCAGAGCCTGCACTGGCTTCATTTGCTAGTGTCATCAATCATACTCATTTGATGCTTACAATTGCCACTGAAGTGCTTGCTTGATCAACTGGCGGCAAATACATGCTCGCTCATTGTAAGTCATATCGTGTTCTGTATTCGCAGATTCGTGGCATTGCCAGTACGAGCAACATGCCTCATGCTGCCTATGATACATAAAGCTCTTGGATCCCGCATGCCGGTCACGCTGCCGGCTCTATGCTGCCATCAAACAGAGCATTTGGTGCAATTGTTGCACCCTACGCATAGGCCTAAGGCTTACTATGCGTCCACCTCCATCTTCTCGCCAACGCCAGGCTCGCCGTCGCCGATGTCCTGTACCGTCACGTACTTGCTGATGTCCTCCTTTGTGATGATCTTCTCATTCAGCACCGCAGTGGTACCCCTCTGGAACTTGTAGTTGCGCTTCTTGGGTTCTCTCGTGTTGGGTGTTTTGTAGTTCCTCATCAGCTCGGTCTTCTCCTTGGTGATGACGCAAACATCAACGTTCGAACCAGAGCCCAGATCGTTCCAGATACCAGCCTCGATCGCGTTGGAACAGAGGCTGACGGCTTCCTCCCGGGTCATGTTGGCCTTCCACTGGGTCTCGAACACGCTCATGGCCGCCAGACTACCTGACCCCATTGTCACGTAAGGGAGCTTGTCTGTCGAACCGTGTGCGTGGACTGTGAAGAGGTGTGCGCCGGTGGGGTCGCAGCCTGCCACCACGAGGTATGCGCCGATGTGACCCTGGTAGCGGAAGAGATGTTGTTTGAGCATGGTCATGACGGTGACAACGCGTGGCTTGCGGCCGGTGGAGAGGGAGTGGAGCTCGAGGTTCGAGGCCATGAGGGCAGTGGTGAATTCGGTGTCTGCTGCGGTACCGGCACCGGCACACCAGATCTGAGGCGCGATATAGTGGAGCTTCTCGCAGTTCTGTTCATGGTGTTAGTGAATGCTCTCGCTCATGTTCGAGCCAGCCTCCGTACCTTGTCTGCGACTATGGGACCACTGGTAGCACGAGTATCGGCGGCAATGACGACACCTCCATCGTAGAGAGCGCCGACGATGGTGGTACCGGTAGATGTGGCCTTAGGGAGAGGAACGCCTCGGGCGTGGAGGGCGAGGTTGCGGTTGTGGTTTGAGAAGTCGAAGCCCGGCATCTTGCTGGCGTGTGTGGTAGTGTGGTGTGGGTGTCTCGATGAGTATTACTTCTTTATTAGTGGCGACAGCAGGGATTGTGTGTAAATGGCGTGTTCGTGAAAGTGAAGTGGTGGTGTTTGGAGGGTTGATTGATGGGACCTCTCAGCCAGCAGTAGCAGCAGGCGACTACAGTGACGAAGCTCCAGGTGAAGCTCTCGGCGAAAGTCCGGCAGACGCCAGGCAAGCAACGCGGTGCAGAGCGCGGCGGAGGAGAGTTAAAGAAACATCAATCGTGTTTACCAACTTGTCGCAACACCACACAAACTAAGCCGCCACTTTACGAACATTCTCGGCGGAAAAAATAATCATTACGAAAATCATCACTGTCTTCATCAGGCCACAACGCTTTACCAGGGAGTTTGAGCTGGAAAACCGCGCTCGAGCGCCTACAGCGCCAAAGTAGACGCACCAGAGCTCTGGACCGGACGAATCACCACGCAAAATCACGAGGAAACTCGTGATACACGATCATGGCTGGCATGGGAAGCTCTGTGCAAGCCAATGCAGCAAGCGACCTGGAACCTATCGAGACAGAGCATGTTGGCTTCCAAGCTTTTGCTTCCGACAACAAGTTACGACTCTTCCCTACACCATGGTCGCCCGAGAAATTCCCTTTGACGACTGCTTCGCTGCTGTCCGTTGCTTCTGGTCGAGGATTGATTGCCGCGGCCGGACCAGATGCCCTGGTTATTTGGACAACGGAGAGCGTGAGGGAAGCTATCGCCAGCGAATCAAAAGACAAACCGTCCAAGGACAAGACGTCCAGCGAATCTGAGGAGGAGAAAAATAAAAAGAAGAAGGAGGACTTCACGCCTCAGGCGACAATCCAAGTACCGAGACTATCACAGGTCGTCTTCTCAAGCGACGAGAGCTGCCTTGTGATTTCTGCGGAGGAGGGCGGCGGACTTGCAATCTACGATACGGATGCACTGCTAAATGGAAAGAGCGAGTCGGCATTTCAGATCCCCACAAATGGTGTGGCCGTTCGGCAGATACTGGCCAACCCTTCGAAGGACAACTCGCACCAGTTCGGATTGGTGTTGAGCAATGGACAACTGCTTTTGGCGGATCTCAAGCAGCGTCAACTTGTCAACGGTGCAAGTGGAAGTCCTGTGTTCAAAGAGAGAGTGAGCTGCGCGTGCTGGTCAAGGTTGGGAAAGCAGATCGTCGCCGGCCTAGCAGATGGCACCGCCGCTCAAGTCGACCTTCAGGGAAACACAAAGGCTGTGATTCCCAAGCCACCCCAAGTGTTGGCAAACCGCGATCCGCAGGAGCAAGGCTTACCAGTCACCGCGATCTACTGGCTTGAAACTCTGGACTTCCTCATGATCCATTCACCTATCAACCCGCCAGCTGATGGCGATGGTATGGGACCTCGCAATGACGCCGAGTACCATCTTGTCCATCGCGACAAGGCAACAGGCAACTGCAGCTATCATCAATTCATGGATCCGTGCCCTGGTTTCTTGGACCAACGCGTGCCGACCCATCACTTCATTCAGCGTCTGCGCGAATTCCCTCCCCATCTTGACGACACCTTGATATTGAGCTCGACCATATCAACCGACATCGGCATGATCACTCGATCAGCCACACCACTATCACAGGATGTCGCAGCCGATCAGATCACACACATCTATACTACCACCACACCTCTGGAAGATACACGACGGGCGGCTCTGCCTGTAAGTTTGGAGGACGGCATGAGTGACACCTCGGTCATTGGCATGGCACTCGACCTCAGCTCAAGGACCAAAGTACAGAAGCCGATTCCTACCGACGAAGAGATCGACGAGTCGGCCACACCTCTACCTGCATTGCTTGTGCTCAATCACGAGGGTGTTCTGAGTGCCTGGCACTTTGTGTACAACGAGTCCATTCGCCAAAAGAAAGCATACCCTGGTTTGATCAACCAGACCGCACAACAGCCGACTCCTGCCCCTGCGAGTACGACTACCAATGCCTTCGGTGCATCGATTCCTGCACCTGCACAAACGCCCGCGAAGCCTGCCTTTGGACAAAGCAGCACGCCCGCCTTCGGCAGCACATCTGCCTTTGGCAACCAAGCTTCACCATGGTCTGCGCCGCCTGCTGCAACACCCAAGGCACCTGAATCTGCGAAGCCTGCAGGTGGTGCGCAGTTTGGCGCTCCAGCCGCTTTTGGCCAGACTGGAGGGATGGGTGCTCAGAAACCTTCGCCTTGGGGCGGGTCTACGCCGAGTAAGATCCCACAACCTTCACAGCCAACCACTGCATTTGGAGGAAACACGAGTGGGCAATCGCCTTTTGCATCTTTTGCAAAGCCTAGCGGTGATGGCAAGATATCCGCCTCATCGCCTTTTGCTGGCTTTTCAAAGTCAGGCGACGACACCAAGGCATCTGCTCCATCTCCCTTCGGCGGTTTCGCAAAGCCAGGTGGTGCCGATAAGGCATCTGCTTCCTCACCGTTTGGTACCTTCGGCAAGGCGGGTGGTGATGTGAAGTCACCTGCTTCCTCACCATTTGGCACTTTCGGAAAGCCGAGCAATGAGCAAAGCAAACCTGCTGCACAAGCTCCTGGCTCGTTTGGACAACCTAGTGCTGATGCGGGCAAGTCTGCTACCCCAGCATTCGGCAGTGTTGGTAAGATGGGTGCTGGCCAGGGCATGAAACAGCCCTCGGCATTCGGCAGCAACGACAGTAAGCCTTTGGGTTCTCCCTTCTCCAGCTTCACAGGCAAGCCGCAGGGTGATGACAAGAATACGACCGCCTCTCCCTTTGCTGCGGCTGGATCTGGAGCATCACCATTCTCATCGTTCGGAAACAAAGCCAATACGCAGGCCTCGCCATTCGCCTCGACAGGACAGCAAAAACCTGGTATGCCCGCCAATACTTCCTTTGGATCTACTGTGACGCTAAACTCGACTACAGGAAGTTTCTCATCTGGTGGTGCTTTTGGCCAAGGCTCATCATTTGGCACAACGTCATTCGGGCAACCAACCAAAACACAAGATGCACCCAAATCGAGCGAGCAGTCACCGGGTCTTGGAAGCTTCAGCGGATTCAAGCTCGGCTCTACTTTCAAGCCTGACGGAACTGCAAAGGACGATCTGCCTAAGCCCAAGGACCCAGGCACAAGCATGTTCGGCAGCGGTTTCGCCAACTCTCTGAACACGCTTGGAAAGAACCCCGAACCTACTACACCAATCAAGCAAGAGCCAGATACCGAGCAACCGCTCAAGCTCAACGACATTCCCGATGCGTCAGCCACACTCGCCAGCCCTCCTAAGCAGGCCCGCAAAGAGACGTCTGCCCAGGATGATGCACCCCTTCCGCCAGACTTCATCACCAGCAAACCAAAGAAGGTGGAATCACCGCCTTCTACAGACGATGCACCCTTGCCTCCTGACTTCTTGACCTCCAAGCCCAAGGCGGCAGACGAAGGCGCGGATATCCCCATAGCAGGCAGCCCGCCACTCGATGTAGGTGATGAGAGATTCTCCGAGCCTGCTGGTGAGGACGGAGAGGAAGACGGTCCACCTGAAGAGGACGAGGAGCCGAACTGGAGCGATGAAGAGGACCAGGAGGAAGATGATGGCGAGGAAGACGAAGAGGATGATGAGGAGGACGACGATGACGAAGACGAGGAAGAGGACGAAGATGAGGACGAAGACGACCGCACTGTCGAAAACCCTGAGCAATTGTCTGCTTTCGAGGCAAGAATGTCACCTGCAAGCCCAAAGAGGACTACCCAGGAGGAGCAGTCTACTACGCCTGAAACCGAGATGAAGAAGGCCTCATACACACCCGCAGGCTTCCCTAAGCCTCTCACCTCCTTCGCGCCGCCTGTTGCCAAGCCTCAACAGAGTCCTCGCTCACCGAGCCCTGTGCGCGGCTCAAGTAGGCCTCCGGTGGCTCAGCGCTCTTCGTTCGGCAGGATCTCTGTTCCTCCCGCGAAACCAGTCGAGCGTCCTACTTCGAGGCAACAGGCACCTACGCCACAGCCACCAACTCAAGCTGAACTAGAAGATGAAGAGGACGCACGCATCAAGGCTATCCTCAATGCGCCCATTCAGCCTTCAACGGAGCTGCCAGAGTTCGTCGCTCACCACAACTATGCTGGTGTTTCGGACAAGCCTGGCGTTGCCGGATCTGTTGAGAAGGTCTTCCGTGACGTGAACAGCATGATTGACACCCTTGGCCTCAATGCCAGGTCGCTGCAGGCATTTGTCGACGCACACAGGCACGCTCGTGACAACAACAGCCCAATGACAAGAAAAGACCTCGAAGACGAGGAGGGATGGGTGTTTGCTGAGCTTGACGATCTTCAAACCATCATCGACGGCGTCGGTCGGGATCTTGAGAACGGCCGACTCGACGACCCTTCGGGCAAGATCGCGGACTGCTTGGACGAGGAGAAGGAGCTCCAGAAGCTCAGGTCTAGGGCAGCTGATCTGAGGAAGCAGATTGCTACTAGGACGGACCCTAGGCAGCAAGCAGAGCAATACAACGCTCCATTGCCAAGCGATAGCGCTGCTCAACAGACCGAGCTGAGGCAAGGTGTGCAGAAGATGCAGAAGCAGCTGGCCGAAGCCGAAGAGGCAATGAGCATCCTACGCGCAGACCTGGCCTCCGTCCCAGCGGATGGACAATCCAAGGGCGCGTCCAACGTCCCCACCGTCGAAGCCGTAACCAACACAATCCTCAAGATGACCGCCATGGTTGAGCAGCGTAGCGGTGACGTCGACGTGCTCGAGTCTCAAATCCGCCGCCTGCCTAAGGGCTTCGCGAGCTTGAGCCTGCAGAACGATTACGAAGACGACCTCATCGGTGCCATGCGCGGTTCGAAGCTTCTAACCGCCAGCTCGGGTTCTCCAATGAGTACCCCACGAGCCGGTGCCAGGAGCAGGATGACCGCGCGCGGTGATCCCCTCGGCATGAGCGGCATGTTCGGTTCGCGTTACGCTCGCACCCCGCCAATGTCTGGCAGACAATCCGTTGCAGACCTAGGCGCTAGTGCCTTGGGCAGGAGCACAGCCAGCTTCGGTGCTAGCACCAGGAAGAAGATGGCTGATGTTTCCGTCGAAGAAGCCGAGGGCTGGTTGGGCAAGGAGAAGTCCAGGAAGAAGGTGTTGACCGGTCTGAAGGACATCATTGAGCGCAGAGGTGTCAGGGAGGTCAAGATGACTAAGTAAGGAGAGAGGGTCTGCGTCTTCGTTGCTTTATATATTGTTGCGTTCTAGCGAGTGCTTTATTGGTCTCGATTGAGTGGAGATTGTCACAAATACGAAACTTGTATAACAGATGTCAATTCGACGATTGAAGGCTTGAGCAAGAATTTGTACTTTCGGGGTATCACAATATCAACACAGCTTTCGTCTAACAAATACAATACAAGCCGATCAGAGAACGAGCCATTTCTCACCAATCTCCTTCGCCGCACGCTGATTGCCCACAGCAACATAGATAGCCTGCAAAGCGTACGCCGCCTCAGTCGCATAGTCTTCCAAACCCAAACCATGCACTTCCTCGTTCTCGAGCTGTGCAGCTTCCTGCTCGTCAATCTTCGGACGAGCAGTACCGGCTTCTTCGTAGACCAACCTGGCAGCTTCAAGTTCTCGGAGACGCGCCTTGCGCTGAGCAGACTTCAAGCTGATGCCGCTCTGCACTTGCGCGCTCAACTCCAAGACCTTTTCGTAAGCAGGGATGGCCAGGTAGGTGAGTCCCAGCACGTGCCACATACGTCCGACATTGTACTCTGCTTCTTGATCTTGTGCTGGTACGCCGTCACGAGTGCGCAGGTCGTAGTATCGGTAGAGGAAGCTCAGACCTTGGTGCATCTCATGATGGCGGTTGTTGGTCTGGCGCTTCATGGCGCCGGACACGTACTGCGATGCGATGGAGAGATTGATGCCAGGATCTTCTGGCCTGAGGGCGAAGGCGCGGAAGAAGTATGGCAGAGCAGAGGAGGAGTGGTTTGCTACAGAGACCATGTGACCATAATTCATGAGAGCTCCGGCATCGAGGCCATCGGCGGCGAACTCGGGCTTGTTGCGGCGTCGCAGAGTGCTGGGAGGCATGCCGAAGTCGAATTTCCGTCTCATGGCGGGAGAAAGAGCTTGGTAATCGAGAGTCTTGACACTGCGGAGCATGAACTTTTGCGTTGGACCGGCCGTGAACCAGGTGTTGTCTCCATAGGCAAGACGCGAGACAGCTGTGATGAGTTGGTATGACGATCCTGAGCGGAGATCGCCACGCATCGCGAACCAACGCGCCGTTTTGATCAGGCGTTCAGTGTCGTTGAACATGAGCGCACAGCAGATGGAAGTAGCTTGCGATGTGTTGAGAAGCTCTTCGTTGTGATAGAACACGTTTGCGTTGAATAGACCGTTTTCGATGATCTCGTAACAAGACTCTTGGTCGCTCTGTTTGGCATCAGCCAATGCGAGGTCGACAAATATGTGATGCCAGGTTGGGAATGTGATGCCGTGGAAGTCCGTAGGGGTTGAAACGTCCATGGGAGGCGGCGCGTTCTTCTTGGAACTGTCGCCTCCATGATCGGATTCGCTGTCCTGCGCTTCTTCCTGTACTGCAGTCGCTCCATTTGCTTCAAGCCTCTTCTTGAGAGCCTCTAGCTCGCGGATGAACTTGCTGTTTCGGTTCCGAATGCGAGTTGGTTCGAAGCCCTTGAAGGGTTTGTACCTGTCCCTAGAAGGATAGAACACTCTCATAGTCCGGAACTCTCGATACATGACCCTTGCATTGTCCATCCAGTCGAAAACTTGTTCCTCGTCTGCATTGTCATCATCTAGGACATGCCAAAGCTCTTTCACCCTGGCAAAGCATGACAGGATGCGCTCCGCTTGCTCCTCAAAGAAGCGATCACGGTCGTCTTCCTTCTTGAGGATCTCGGCAAAGGCTCTCTTCTTGTAGTGAGTCAAGGTGTTCTCTGCTGGAACGGAAGAATCATTGCCCTCGTCGTCACTGCCCGAAGCTGCATCACCATTCTGTGC
>Ga0265797_10007624_pt1 | contig 14694 bp, 14 predicted proteins | sample P2T30metagenome_FD_192433 | JGI IMG/M metagenome (GOLD analysis project Ga0265797, IMG submission 192433) | Plant litter microbial communities from East Loma Ridge, Irvine, California - P2 T30 | ecosystem: Environmental > Terrestrial > Plant litter > Unclassified | place: USA: California... | reverse complement strand
CGTCGGTGTCGTCGCGGTGCGGCAGGGCATTGACGGCGTCGGCCCAGCCCAGGGCGGCGCGTTCGCGTTCGCTGAAGAACGGCGACTCTTTCCACGCGCTGACCGAGTTGAGGTGACGCGGGTCGGCACCCTGCTTGATCAGGTCGCGCCAATGCATATCGATGCACAGGCCGCAGCCATTGAGCTGCGAGACGCGCAGCTGCACCAGTTCGACCAGGTGCGGGCCGAGCGAGCTTTGCTTGGTGCTCATCGACAGGTTGATCATGGCTTTCAGGTTGGCCGGGGCCAGGGTGAGCAAAGGGATACGTGCGGACATGGTGGGTTCCTTTCAGGTGGCGAGGGCGCACTGTGCGGCCTTCTTGCTGATCAGACGAGCCAGCCTTGTACGGTGTGACATGGCGTGCAGATTGTTGCGGTATCTCTGCCAAATGGGATAGGCCAGGGGTCGGTCGATCGACCGATACCGCCCCCTGGACGCCCTCCCTATACTGGGTTCACATCAACCAACCCAAGGAGAACACCATGTCCGCACTCAAGACCACCCTCGGCGCATTCGCCGTCGCCGCCGCCCTGGCGACCAATGTCGCCCAAGCCGCACCGGCCGCGCCCTCGGTCGTGATCGTCCACGGCGCCTTCGCCGACGGTTCCGACTGGGCCAAGGTGATCCCGCTGCTGCAGGCGAAAGGCGTCAAGGTCACCGCGATCCAGAACCCGCTGACCTCCCTCAAGGACGATGTCGCCGTGGCGCGCCGCGTGCTCGACGCCCAGACCGGCAAGGTGGTCCTGGTCGGCCACTCCTGGGGCGGCACCGTGATCACCGAAGCCGGCGCCCACGACAAGGTCGCGGCGCTGGTGTATGTGGCGGCCTTCGCGCCGGATCCGAACCAGTCCACCGCCGAAGCGGGCAAGGATTATCCGACTCCGCCCGGCATCAAGAAGCTGGTGGCCGACGCCCAGGGCTTTCTGAGCCTGCCGCCGGAGGCGGTGCGCGACGACTTCGCCCAGGATCTACCCGCTGCGCAGACCGCCGTGATGAGCGCCACCCAGGGCCCGATCCAGTCCAAGGCCTTCGACGAGAAGGTCGCGGTGGCGGCGTGGCAGAACAAACCGTCGTGGTACATCGTCAGCAGCAAGGACCGCATGATCGACCCGGGCCTGGAGCGCGCGTTCGCCAGGAAGATCAAGGCCCGCACCACCGAGCTGGCGACCAGCCACGTGCCGCAGCAATCGCGGCCGGCGGACGTGGCCAAGGTGATCCTGGAAGCGGTGGCCGCCAGCAAATAGGCGGGCGGGCAGGCCTGCCGATGCGCGATGCCGGCCTCCCTCCGATTAAAGAGTCTGATGGATTGCATCTTTAAATGCCGCTGCCTACACTGGAGCGGTCATCTACTCAAGGGGAAATCAATGACTCGGACAAGCAAGGGAACCGCCGTCATCACCGGCGCATCGACAGGGATGGGGGCGGTGTACGCAGACCGCCTGGCGCGCCAGGGCTACGATCTGCTGCTCATCGCACGCGACCAGGAGCGCCTGGCGCGGGTCGCGAACCTGGTACGCGCCGCCACCGATCGCAAGGTCGAGGTATTCGGCGCCGACCTGGCCGACCCGGGCGCACTGCGCGAAGTCGAAGCCGACCTGCGCGGCCGCGACGACATCACCCTGCTGGTGAACAATGCCGGCGTCGGCTCGGTCGCGCCGCTGTTGCAAGGCGACGTCGATGCGATGGACGCGATGATCGCACTGAACGTCACCGCGCTCACGCGCCTGACCTACGCGGTGGCGCCCGGCATGGCGGCGCGCGGCGCCGGCACGATCGTCAATGTGTCGTCGATCGTCGCGGTCGCGACCGAAATGATGAATGGGGTGTACGGCGCCAGCAAGGCGTATGTGCTGGCGTTCACCCAGTCGCTGCAGCATGAATTGGCCGGCAAGGGCGTGCGTGTGCAGGCGGTGCTGCCGGGCGTGACCGCCACCGGCTTCTGGGATGCGCTGGGCCATCCGCTCGAACGCCTGCCGGCGTCCGTGATCATGCGCGTGGAGCACCTGGTGGACGCTGCGCTGGTGGGCCTGGCGCAGGGCGAGCAAGTCACCATCCCCGGATTGCAGGATGGCGGCAAGTGGACTGCGTACGATGGCGCGCGGCGCGAACTGGCGGGGTTGTTCGGCCATGCTGCGCCTGCTGCGCGCTACGGCGTAGCAGCGCAGCAGGCTGCATGAGCAGCCTGCCCGTTCAGGCCAGGCCGGCCAGCTTGGCGTTGCGCTCGCGTTCGAGCTTGGTGATGTAGCGCTGCACCGCCGCCAGGCCGCCGCGCGAGATGTCGGCGAACTGCAGGCCCAGGCGGCGCGTGGTCTTGTGATTCAACAGGGTGAGGTCGAGCGAGTTGCGGATCTCGAGCGAGGTGGCGATCGGCCCGATCTCGGGCAGCTCGATGCGGCAGCCTTCGATCACGCGGCCGACCGCGGTGCCCAGCTGCAGCCGGGCGTCGAGCAGGGCGATGCCGCCCACGCTGATGTCGTGCAGCGGGAACACGCCCATGCCGCCGCCGGCATCGACCGGCACCGGGATCAGGGCGCGCACCGGATTGGTGACCGGCGTGGCCATGCGGTAGTACTCGCGCCGCTGCAGGCGGATCAGGGACGGCGGAATGTCGGCGCGCAGCGCGGGTGCGCCCTGCCAGGTGGTAGAGGCCAGGTTGGCCGCGCCGAACAGGATGCGGATCTTGTCGAGCGAGGTCTCGCACTTAACGCGGCCGGCGGCCACGATGCGCTCGTTCTGGGCCCCGTCGATGGAGCGGTCCAGGATCACGCTGCCGGTCTGCTCGTCGACGCCCAGGATCGAGGTCACGCAGACATCGGCCTGGCCCTTGACCAGCATGCGAATCAGCTGCTTGTGTTCTCCGATCTGGCGCAGCAGCGTCACGATCTCGCGGCGCGCTGTGACTTCGTAGTCGTGCCAGTCTTCCAGTTCTGATTCATCCATTGCTTGCTTCTGTCCTTGCCGCTGTTTCCGAGGGGAGGTGGGGCGTCGGATCCGGCGCGGGAGGCAGAAGGCCACCATGTTGCTGAACCGACTCTATATGATATAGCCATGCCAACAGTTCCGCAATTGCCCGATACAGGGTTGGTGGAATCTCGCGATCGAGATCCACCTGCATCAGCAGCGACACCAGCTCCTTCGATTCGTGCACGAACACGCCGGCCTCTCTGGCGCGCAGCATGATCTGTTCTGCGACCAGGCCGGTGCCCTTGGCCACCACGGTCGGCGCGCGCTCGCCGGCGCCATAGGCCAGCGCCACGGCGTTCTGGCGCCGCTTGTCGACCGATTCAGTCATGGTCCGGCTCCGGCGTGCGCGCGCGCGCATCGAAGCCGGCCAGCGGCGTGCCCACCGCATCGAGCGCGCCGGCCAGCTGCGGCGCATGCTCGCGCAGCAGGGCGGCGGTGGCGTCGTCGCCGGCCGCGAACTGGATTTGCAGCGTGCCGTTCACCATGCGCAGCTGCGCTTCGAGTTCGCCCAGGGCAGGGAAGTTCAGGCGCAGGCGGCTGTGCCAGATGGCTTGCTCGCCGTCGCTGGCGTTTTTGCCATCCTCGCGCTGCACATCCCACTCCATCGGCTGGCCGGGCCACAATTGGCCTTGCCAGGCCAGCTGCGACTGTTCCTGGGCCGCCAGCTGCATGCTGATGAATTGTGCGGTGGCGGGATCCTGGGCATTCGGGCGCTGCCCGCCCTGGGCCGCCTGCTGCTGCGGCTCGCCGGCCAGATCGGCCAGCGAACGTGATCCCTTGGCCCATTCGGCCACGTGCGATTCGTAGAACAGGCCGCTCTTGCCGAAGGCCTGCTGCAGGCCGGCGGCCAGCGCCGCCGGATCGGCGTTGGGGCTGCCCACCAGCGGCGCGCGGCCGACGATCGACGACAGCTGGCTGTCGGCCTTCTGGGCCGCCGCGAGCACGCCGGCCAGGGCCTGGGCGGTGGGACTGAGGGTGGTGTTTTTCGCTTCGGTGCCGCCGGCGAAAGCTTGCGCCGCCATGGCGCCGCTCCCATTGAGCAGCGCGGCGGCGCGGCCGACAGCGGCGCCTTCGCGGTACGACAGCGGCGCGCCGGGCGCATCGAGTTCGCCCTGCGGCGCAAAGGCGGCTTCGGCGAAGGCGGTGGCGCCGCCGGCCTGGGCCCCGACCTGGAAGGTGGGGCGGGGATGCAGGCCGACCAACGTTAGCGGCACGTCGGCGCCGACCTGGGCGCCGGCGGGCAGCTGCATGCGCGCCTGGATCTCGGCGAACTTGACGACATAGGTGCCGTCAGTGAGGCGGGCCTGGATCGCGCCGTGGATCGCCTTGCCGAGCAGCGGCGCGACTTCGCGCGCAAAAGCCTGCTGGCGCGGATCGGCGGCCGGTTCGGCCGGCCGGGCCGGGGTGACAGGCGTGACGTTGCCGACTAGCTCGCGCGGCATCATCTAACGGCCCGTCCCTGGTCGATCAGACGCCGTAGGCGCGCACGACGCGGCGTTCGGTCGAGGTGTTCTTCATCATCGACGACAGGTGCGCCATCCACGGGGTGGTGATGTCGCGGATCTGGCGGTCGGCGTCGAGCATGCGGCGGATCGCATTGACCTTGCGCAGGCGGTCCTCGCCGGCCAGCGGCTGGACGCCTTCATTGGCTTTCAGGCGGCGCGCGTAGAGCGCACATTCCTGTTCGAGTTCGGCCAGGCGGTCCCACTCGTCGGCCTGGGCCGCACCCAGCATGCGCTCGGTGATGCCGACCATGGTCTCGTACACGCTCACGACTTCTTGCTGGGTCATCGTCATCGTCGTCATCTGGTTCAGGCGCTCATCAGGGTTGGGGCTTTCTGGATGGCCGGCGGCATCTCGGCTGCGTCCTGCTTCTCGCCGATCTGGACCCAGGCTTCGCGCAGGTTGGCCATCAGGCCGTGGATCTCTTCGACGATCGTGGCGTCGTTCTTGATGTTCGCTTCGAGCAGGCGGCGGCTCATGTAGTCGTACAGGGCGTCCAGGTTGGCCGCGATCTCGCCGCCGGCCTTCTTGTCGAGCGAGGCGCGCAGGCCGTTGTCGATGATGGTGATGGCTTTCGACAGGGCAGCGCCCTTGGTGGCGATGTTCGCGGCCTTGATGCCGTTGATGGCGCTGAGCAGGGCGACGATCACGCCGTCGTACAGCATCACGACCAGCTTGTGGGGCGAGGCCGCGGCGACGCCGGTTTCCAGACCGACCGTGGCGTAGGCGCCGACACCGCGTTTAGGGGTTCCGAACATGTGTTTCTCCAGTGATCCTGAGATTAAGAGTTGGCCGACAGTGCCGCCAGCTGCTGGGTAAGGTAGTTTTGTGTGTTCTGCATTGAGGCCAGCATGGTGTCGAGCGCGACGAACTGTGCCCGATAGCGTTTTTCCATGCTTTCCAGGCGCGTCTCGAAACGTGCCTGCTGATCGGCCACCGACTTGATCGAGACATTCAGGCCATCGGTTTTACCTTTGAGCAGACTGTTGTTGCCGACGAAGCTGGTTGCCAGGTTGTTTAGCTGGTGCGCGAAGCCTTGCGAGAACGTGACAGTGCCACGTGCGCCCGGCAGGCCACCGGTGATCGACACCTGGATCCCCGCGGCGGGTGAGCCGACAGCAGCAGTCAGCGCCTGGCCGTTGCCGGTGGCGGCCACGCCACCAATGGTGCCTACCACGTCAGTGCCTTTAGACGGCGTCGCGTCACCGAAGATACTGGCGACCGAACTGCCGCTAACGCCAGCGATCGAGACGTTCGAGGTCGAGCCATATTTGCTCGACGACATCTTGAGGATGCCATCATCGCCGACCGAGGTTTCGATCGTGTCACCAGCGCCGGCAAACACTGCATTACCATTGATTGCCGAACGTAGCAGGGCAGCCAGGTCTTCTTTACTGTAGGTGCCGGCCTGGATCTTGATTTCCTGGGTCTTGCTTTCGGTCTCCGGATCTGTCTGGTTCAGCGTCACGCGCCACACGGTATTGGCGGCGATCGTGGTCGAGCTAGCGATCGCCTTGCTGCTGGCCAGCGCACCCTGAGTGGCCAGGTTGGTGATTTCGATGCCGTAGGTGCCTGCCTTGGTCGCCGCAGTCGACTTATCGAACTTGACCAGACCGTCGGTGGTCGATCCCATCGCCGCGAACAGGCCACCGAAGTCGGCCGAGTTTTCGGTAATCGCTTTGTTGAGCTTGGTCGAATCGACTTTCAGGCTGCCGTCCTGCTGGAACGAGATGCCGACCTGGCTGAGCGAATTGAGTTTGCCGCCGGTGCCTTCGAGCGTCGCGCTGATTTGCTGACGCAGTTGGCTTTGGATCGAACGCACGGTCGCGTCTCCCTGCAGGACACCGCCCTTCTGCGTCTCGGCATTGTATTTGGTCAGGCCGCCAATTGTCTTGTTCAGGTCGTTATAGGCTTTGACGAAGGCGTCCACGGAGTTCTTGATCGCCGACGTGTCCTGGGCCACGGTCAGCGTGGTGCTGCCGACTGTCGTGACGTCCAGCGTCACGCCCTGGATCGCATCCTTGACGCTGGTGCTGTCGCTCTTGATCTCGATCCCGTTCATGTTCAGCAGCGTGCTCTGTGCGCCGGCAGTCTGGGTCATGTTCTGGGCGCCGGCTGGATCATAGGCGAGCAGGCCGGCAATGGCCTCGTCGCCTTCTGCGCCGTCTTCACCGCCTACGCTGATCTTCATCGTGGTGGCTTCACCAGTCTTGTTCGAGGTCAGCACCAGGTGGTAGGGCTTGGCGCTGCCATCGGACACGATGGTCGCGGTCACTCCCATCTCGGCTTTGTTGATCGCGTCGCGAATACCTTGCAGAGATTGGTCGCCGGCTTCGAGGGTCACGGTTTTTGTGTCGAGGGTGCCGTTGAGCGAAAAGCCCGAGCCGGTGTGGGCACCAATGCTGCCTGCGGCAAAGCCGGCCGCTGCAGGATTGTTGCCGCCGACGACGATCTGGTTGCCATCGTTCGAGCGCATGGTCACGCCGGCAGTGGCGGTCGTGGTAGCGCCGAGATTGGGTTCAGTGTCGTCGTGGCCGATGCCGCCAGTGACGGTGCCGGTTACGGTCTCAGTAATGTCGATGGTGGCGCCGTCAGCGGCGGTAAACTGCAGGTCGCCATTGGCGGCGCTGCCAGTCACGGTGATGTTGGCGGCAGCCAGGGCGTTACGGGTGCCTGCGCTAGCCAGGTTGCTATCGATGTTCGCGGCGGTGACGCTGCCGCCGGCAGTGATTGAGGCGAGCTGCACGCCGCCTACCGACAGCGCATAGCTGGAACCGGCTTTGGCGCTGACATCGCTGAAGCCATCGAACAAGTCGGCGTTGGTTGCGGTGCTGCCGGCGGTAGCCGTTACACCGGTCTTTTCGCTTTGGGCATTGATCGCTTCGGCCAGCGCGCGGGCGCTGCGCGTGGTCGGGCCGGTGCTGATGGCAATACCGTTCAGGCTTAGCGAGCCATTAGCGATGCCGCTGGCAGCCGATGCCAGTCCGAGGGAAGTGCCGGTAGCGCCAAAAGTGCCCCCGGTGACGGTTCCGAACTGGAAAGTCAGAGTGGTCGGCTTACCCGAACCAATGGTCGAGGTGCTGCTGGCCATGCCGCTAGTCTTGAGACTCTGCGCTTGCGCTAACTGAGTGACGTTGACCTTATAGCGGCCAGCAACAGCGCCAGTACCCGCGGTAGCGGTCAGGATGTCCTTATTGCCGGGAGTGGCGCTCAAGCCTTGGAAGGTGGACGTCTGGTTCAGCGACGTCAGGGCGCCCTGGAAAGCGCCCACGGCGGCGCTGACCTGGCCCAGTGCAGTAGTCTTGGCGGTCAGGTTCGCCGTTTTCTTGGCGTAGTTGGCGAGCGGGGCGGACTCTGCCTGCATCAGCTGACTGACGATGCTGTTGATGTCCAGTGTGGCCATTTTCTTTCTCCCGTGAAAGCGATATCGTAAGTGGTTATCGGCAGAAACAAACCGGACTTAAGAGCGGTAAAGCTGCCCCTGTTTAGTGGATTTAAGAAATACCAGTTTCTCGTTATCGGTTCGCCATAAAAAAAGCGCCACATTCTTGCGAATGCGGCGCTTTCTTAAAGACGAGTGTGCAATCAGGCAGTTTGCCTGATCAGCAATCCCTGCATCTTGTCGATGGCTTTGGCCATTTCCAGTGCTTCCTTGCTTGGCATCTGGCGCACCACTTCCTTGGTGCTCTGGTCGATGATCTTGACCACGATTTCCTTGCTGTCTTCGTCAATCTCAAACGTCAGGCTCTGGGCCGACATCGGCATAGCTTCGTTGAGCTTCTTGACCGCTTCCGTCACTTCTTCCCGACCCGGCGCGGCGGCCGATACTTCCGTGGACTTTCGCCCTGCGACCGCAGCCTGCCCGGTCACCGCAACAGGACGCTCGTCCAGTTTTGGCGTGGGCGACGTGGCAATAGATTGGATCTGCATGTCGATTTCCTAGTAAAAAAATCCCCGACTGAATTTCTCCAGCCGGGGAAGCGCTTACTTCGCGTTGTCGTTACTGCTCGTTAGCGATTAGCCACGCAGCAGCGACAGGACACCGTTCGGCAGCGAGTTGGCCTGGGCCAGCATCGAGGTACCAGCCTGTTGCAGGATCTGACCGCGGGTCATGTTGGCGGTTTCAGCAGCGAAGTCGGTGTCGACGATGCGGCTGCGCGATGCCGACAGGTTCTCGGTCGACGACGACAGGTTCGAGATCGCCGATTCGAAACGCGATTGCAGTGCGCCGTATTGAGCGCGCTGGCCGTTCACCGATGCCAGGGCAGCGTCAGCGGTCTTGATGGCCAGCTGAGCGCCTTCAAACGTCGAAATATCCAGATCGGCCACCGATTTCAATTGCGAAGCACCAGTAGTGCCCAGGCCGAGGCCGGTCGTAACAGCGGTATCAGTAGCAGTTTCGACCGTCGAGAAGCTCTTTTCCGAGTCCATCGTGATGCGACCAAGCACTTTGCTTACCGTGTCCGCATCCGTACCGTCACCACCAATCACTTGTGGAGTGGTTTGTGGCGCGCCTTCAGCATCGAAGTTGCTGACTTTGATGTCGGCGCCTTCAGTAACGTTCGCGTTACCAAGCTGAATGGTTTCGCCAGTCGCGTGGGTCAGTTTCAGCCCTTTGTTGGTAGCGTCGTACGAGGCCGTCACGCCGGTTTTTGCCGACTGCGCGTTGAATGCGCTAATTGCGTCAGCATAGCTACCGGAGGATTGGTCACTGCCGACCTTGAACGACACAGTCACATCGCTACCGTTATCGCCTTTCAAGGTCAGGGCATAAGCCTGATTATCATTACCTTGGAGCAGAGCCTCGGTTTTAGCAGTAGCGGTAACGCCGGTCTTGCCGCTTGCGACATTGATATTGGCGGCCACGGTCTTCGCGCTGTCGGTAGCGGTAACTTTGACGTCATCCGAACCCTGAGCGCCATTGATCGTCATCGTGCCCGCTGCAAACGCGGCATTGGTGCCAGCGACTGGGGCGGTCGACGACGTGCGATTGTTACCATAGGTCGAAGTGGTGAAATTCGCACCGGTCATCGAGATCAGCTGGCCGGCATTCGCGCCAACCTGGAAGTTCGCGGTGCCCATCGAACCGTCCATCAGCTTCTGGCCGTTGAATTCGGTGGTGCCGGCGATACGGTTCAGTTCCGAAGTCAGTTGGGTGACTTCAGTTTGCAGCGCTTTACGGTCGCTGGCCGAGTTCGACGCGTTCGACGACTGGACTGCCAGTTCGCGGACACGTTGCAGGATGTCGCCCGAGCTCGACAGAGCGCCTTCAGCGGTTTGTGCCATCGACACGCCATCGTTGGCGTTACGGGTAGCTTGGGTCATGCCCTTGATTTGCGACTGCATGCGATCCGAGATCGCGAGGCCGGCTGCGTCATCCTTGGCGCTGTTAATGCGCAGACCCGACGACAGGCGTTGGATCGAAGTGTTCAGGGACGACTGCGAGGTCGACAGGTTACGTTGCGAGTTGAGGGATGCGACGTTGGTATTGATTACGGATGCCATGGTGTCTACTCCAGAGACGGGTCTTTCAGGGTGCAGCGACTTTGCTGCTTGTGTACTTTGGTCCGTCTCGCTACTCAGTGACGTTCAAACCGCTGTTGTTGCTGGTAACGGTGCCCTATGGAAAAAGTTTAGGGCCGGTTTTGAAAAAAACGCGCCGTTACAGCGTCTTGGTAGAAAAATGGCGGTCTTTGGCGGCAAGTAAAAAAAGAACTTGAGGGCAAAAAAAGATTTTTTTACAGGGCTACATTCGACGGAATGACATTGCGTCGAGCGTGCGTTGCATAGGCAAACACGCAAGAGCTTGTCGAATTGACCCGGGACAGGACGCATGGAACGGGTAGTTAACAACAACCGCAGTGTAAGACGGGCAAGGCGCCCCTTATGTCGCGATCACCACCCGATTCTTCCCGCTATTCTTGGCTTGGTACATCGCCTTGTCGGCCCGGTCCATGAGCGACACCTGCTCTTCATTGGGGAAACGCAGCGCCACCCCGCACGAGAAGGTGATGAGCATCTTCTCGTTATCGTGCAAGAAGAAGTGCTTGGTCAGCTCCCGCTGCACCCGCACCATGGCCGCAGCCGCCGCATCGACCGTGGTCTCCGGCAGCAGGATCAAGAATTCCTCGCCGCCAAACCGTGCGATCACATCCATCGAACGCAAGGTGTCGCGCACCACTTTGACAAGATGTTTAAGGGCCGCATCACCCGCCATATGCCCGTAGGTATCGTTCAGCCGTTTGAAGTTGTCGAGATCGAGCAGCGCCACGCACAGCGGCGTATTACGCCGGTCCGCACGCGCACTCTCGCGTTCGAACACATCGTCCAGGCCGCGCCGGTTGAGGCTGCCCGTCAGCTGGTCTTCGCGCACCAGTTCGCTCATATGCTGCAGCTCGGCTTCGAGTTCGCGGATGCGCTGCTCGGCTTCCTGCACCTCGCGGTGCGCGGTCACCATGCGGTCGCGCGAGGCCAGTGCCTCGTCCTGGGCGTGGCGCGTCTCGCGCAGCACCTCGTTCAGCACCTCGTTGAGCTCGTCGATATTGCTGGCCTGGCCGATGCGTTCAGAGAAGTCGCCCAGCTTGGCGTGGTAGTCGCCGGTCGACGCGGCCACCGAGCCGAGCCGATCGACGAAGGTCATCATCATGTTCTTCATGGTCGCGCGCACGTCGGCGATGCCATGCTTCAGGTGACCCTGCTTGATGATCACGTCCTTCAGGCTGCGCGTGGCGTCTTCCAGCGCGCGTGTGTCCAGCGGGCCCTTGATCAGTTCCTGCACCGCCACCACCTGGCCGCGCATATAGTTGTCGTCGTCCAGCAAGCCCTCGATATTGTCGAGCAGCAGGCGGAACAGGCGCAGCAGCAGTTCCTGCTGTTCGGCGCCGTCGTCCTTGCGCAGCTCGATCTGGAAGCACAGCTGCTTGAGGCGCGCCGCGATGTCCTGCAGCTCGGCTTCGCCGACCGCGGTCTTGACTGCCGCGCCCAGCGCTTCGGCTTCCGCCACCAGCTCGGCATCGCCGCTGAGCAGCGAAGCACAGGCGAACGACAGCGTGCGCGCCAGCATCTCGCGCAGCAGGACGGTATCGGGTTCTTCGTCGCCCAGCGCCATCACCGGGGTGTGGCGGCGCAGGTGGCGCTCGGCCATCTGGCCCAGCGCCTGGGTATAGGCGCTCCAGTCTTCCGTCTTGACAGCGCGCGCCATGCGCCGGCCGTAGTCGGACAGCTCGCCCGGCGTCTCGGCCATGCGGCGCGCGAAACCGTTCAGGACCTCGAGCGCGCCGTGCTCTGGGGCCGGGGCGGGCGGCGCCGGTGGAATCCCGGCGATCTCGTCGTAGATGGCGCGATAGTTATCCGGCGTCGGCGCGATGCGGCGTGTGGCCAGGCGGCGGAAGGCTTCGCGCGCGATCTCGGCAGGATTGGTGGCCGATGGGGCGGCTGGAGCGACGGGAGGAGGCGAGATGGACATGGTTTGCTGCGCTGTAGCGATTCGCGAGGATTGGCGACATGATAAGCAGCTTATTTGCCGTCAATCAATAAAAAAACGGTAACAGGGGATTGCCGAGGCCCGGCTTGCCTCCCGCGTACAACGAAAGTGTTACATTCAATCCACCAAACCGTTACGGATGGCGTAAGTCGTCAATTCGGCGCTGCTTTTGAGTTTCATTTTTACTAACAGGCGTGCGCGGTATTCGCTGATCGTCTTGACCGACAGCGACAGTTCGCCCGCGATCTCGCTCACCGTCATGCCCGAGGCGATCATGGTGAGGGTCTGGTATTCGCGGTCCGACAGGCCCTCGTGCGGCGCCGCCTCGTGGTCGTGGCCGATCGCGCTGGCCAGGGCCTGGGCCAACGCAGCACTCACGTATTTCTGGCCGCCGGCCACCTGGCGGATGGCGGTCACGAGCTCGCGCGGCGCGCTCTGCTTGGTCAGGTAGCCGGCCGCCCCGGCCTTGAGCGCGCGGATCGCGTACTGGTCTTCGCGGTGCATCGACAGCATCAGCACCGACAGCTCGGGCTTGTCCTTCTTGATCTGCTTGAGCACATCGATGCCGTTGCGGTCGGGCAGCGAGATATCGAGCAGCATCACGTTCGCCTTGGCCTTGCCGACCAGTCGGGCGGCGTCGACGCCGTTTTCGGCTTCGCCCGCGACGACGATGTCGCGCTGTTCGGCCAGGATCTGCTTGAGTCCTTCACGCACGATGGCATGGTCATCGGCGATGAATACCCGGATAGTCACTTTGTCGGTCATTCTGGTTCTTGTTCTATTGTCCCGCAGGCTCATGCTGCGCACCGGCTTGCGGCGCCAGCCTGGTCTTGATGGTCACCATCGTGCCACCTCCGGGCGCCGCCGACAAGGCCAGCGTGCCGCCGAGGGCGCTGGCGCGCTCGCTCATGCCGCGCAGGCCGAACGATTGCGGCTTGAGCCGGTCGGTGGCCTGCACGCCGCGCCCGTTGTCGCAGATCGACAGCGTCAGCAGATTGCGCTGGCGCCGCAGCGATACCGTGACCCGGGTCGCCGCAGCGTGCTTGGCGATATTCGTGAGCGCTTCCTGGAAGATGCGGAACAGGGCGGTGGCGTGGTCGGATTCCAGTTCCAGGTCCTTGTCGCGGCAGCGCATGACGACCGCGATGCCCATCCGTTTCTCGAACTCGCGGGCCTGCCATTCGAGCGCGGCCACCAGCCCCAGGTCCAGCGTCGACGGACGCAGGTCGAGCGAGATGCGGTGCACCGCCTCGATGGTGCGGTCGACCAGGTCGTCCACATAGGTGGCTTTCTCGAGCAGGGCCGGCTGGTCGGGAGGCAGGCGCGCGGACAGCATCGCCAGCGCCATCTTGATGGCGGTCAGATTGCCGCCCAGGTCGTCGTGCAGCTCGCGCGCGATGCGGGCGCGCTCGTCTTCCTTGGCTTGCTCGATGTGGGCGGTCAGCTCGGCCAGGCGTTCGCGCGAGCGCAGCGATTCTTCGTGCTCGTGCTTGCTGGCCGAGATATTGGTCATGATGCCGTCCCATTGCACCGCGCCATCTTCCAGTGTTTGCGGGGTGGCGCGCAGATTGATCCACTTGACGTCGTTCCAGGCCGGGATGCGGATCCGTCCTTCCCAATTCCAGGCAGCCATGGCGGCGGCCGACATCTGCATCGCCTCGTGGTAGGCGGTGCGGTCTTCTGGCAAGATCAGGCTTTCGAACAGGGCAGGTTCGCGCTGCAGCTCGTCCACCGACAGGCCCAGCAGCGCGCTGCAGCCTTCGTTCAGGCAGGGGAACCCCGTGCTGCCATCTGGCCGCAGGACGAACTGGTAGACCAGGCCGGACGCGGGGGAATGTTCGGTGTGGAAGGAAGAAGGCAGGCTCATCGGTTTGTCTCGGCGCTCCGCTTGCGTGCGCTACTGGTGCATTGAGCGCATCATACGACAGATGCACGCGAAACCGGGCGCAGGCCGCCCCAAGTCTCGTTACAATAAGGTCATGAATAAGGCATTTGTAAAAGAGTCCGATAACGCGGACGACGACGACGGCGAAGCGCTGGCCCTGGCGCAGGCGATCCCTGCCGGCGCCAAGAACTACATCACCCCAAGCGGCTACCAGCGCATCAAGGATGAGCTGCTGCAGCTGATCGACGTCGACCGTCCCGAGGTAGTGCGCATCGTGCACTGGGCCGCTTCCAACGGCGACCGTTCCGAGAACGGCGACTACATCTACGGCAAGCGCCGCCTGCGCGAGATTGACCGCCGCATCCGCTTTCTCACCAAGCGCATGGATTCGGCCTTCGTGGTCGATCCCACGGTCCATCATGGCAACGACCAGGTGTTCTTCGGGGCCACGGTCGGGTACATCAACAAGGCGGGCGAAGAACACACCGTCACCATCGTCGGCATCGACGAGCTCGATCCGCTCAAGGGCAAGATCAGCTGGGTCTCGCCGGTGGCGCGCGCGCTCACCAAGTGCCGCGAAGGCGATGTGGTGCCGCTGCAGACACCGCTCGGCATGGACGAGCTCGAGATTATCTCGGTCGACTATCCCGAACCCATCGCCGACTAAGAACTTGTATCGCTGCTAAGATTGGGCGATTGTTTCCACGCGAGCCCTGTATGAACCGACCTCACGAAACGGCGCACGCCGCCGACGCGCTGGCCGCCCTGCGCGCCGCCACCTCCGAACGGCATGAACGGCTCGACAGCGGCTTGCCGCTG
>Ga0265797_10007623_pt1 | contig 14697 bp, 12 predicted proteins | sample P2T30metagenome_FD_192433 | JGI IMG/M metagenome (GOLD analysis project Ga0265797, IMG submission 192433) | Plant litter microbial communities from East Loma Ridge, Irvine, California - P2 T30 | ecosystem: Environmental > Terrestrial > Plant litter > Unclassified | place: USA: California... | reverse complement strand
CATCACGCCGGCACAGATCCACTTCTTCACCGTCCCGACCTCCGGCACGGGCATGATCGGCGACCAGTCAGTCGTCAACCTCGACCAGGCCGGGCTCGACGTCGTGAAGCAGGGGCTGGCGACGGACTCGCTGGTCGGCGCGTCCGTCACCCGTTAGTCGCCAAAAGTTTGATCGGTCCAGTCAGGGCTGAACGTCATAAACAAGGGGAAACAGCACATGAAGACAGTCGTCGTGGGTCAGGGATACGTCGGGCTGCCCGTCGCAATGCGAGCGGTGGAGGTTGGACACGACGTGGTCGGCATAGACCTTGACGAGAACCGGATCGGGCTGCTCAAGTCCGGGACCTCATACGTGGACGACATCACCGATGAGACCCTGCGGGCAGCCGCAGATAGTGGTCGTTATCTGGCCACGACCGACTATGCGGACGTCGCGGACTTCGACGTCGTCGTGATCACCGTCCCGACACCGCTTCGCGAGTCTCTGCCGGATCTGACGTTCATCGAGCAGTCGGCTGCATCGGTCGCGCCGCATCTTCGACCGGGAGCAACGGTGGTTCTCGAGTCGACGACTTATCCGGGCACGACGGAGGAACTCCTCGTGCCGATCCTCGAGTCGGGTTCCGGTCTCGTGGCTGGCCGAGATTTTGCTGTCGGTTACAGTCCTGAGCGCATCGATCCCGGTAATAAGACGTGGGGCTTCGTGGAGACTCCGAAGGTCGTCTCCGGGATCGACCAGGCCTCATTGACCAAAGTGAAGTCGTTCTACGACCAGCTTGTTCAGACCACCGTGCCGGTGGGGGGTACCAAGGAGGCCGAACTGACGAAGCTTCTCGAGAACACATTCCGCCATGTCAACATCGCCCTGGTCAATGAGCTTGCAATCTTTGCGCACCAGCTGGGCGTCGACGTATGGGAGTCGATCGAGGCGGCTTCTACCAAGCCTTTCGGCTACATGAAGTTCACGCCCGGTCCTGGCGTCGGTGGTCACTGCCTGCCTGTCGACCCGAGCTACCTCTCATGGCAGGTGCGTAGGAAGCTGGGGAAGAGCTTCCGCTTCGTCGAACTGGCAAATGATGTGAACGACCACATGCCGGACTACGTCGTGCAGCGCCTTATGTCGATCCTCAACGAGGACGGAAAGGCGCTCAGGGGTTCTCGTATCTATGTGGCAGGTCTTGCTTACAAGAAGAACACGGGTGACATCCGCGAGGCTCCGTCGTCCCGCATCCTCGAGATTCTCACCGAGTACGGCGCCACGATCGTCGCCAGCGACGACCACGTGGAAGCGCATCGTTGGCCCCGCGGAGTCGAGCGTCTCGAACTGACGGCAGAGGCGGTAGATGCGTGTGACGCCGCCGTCCTCATCACCGATCACGACGACATGGACCTCTCTGTACTTGAAGGAACATCCACCAGGGTTCTCGATACGAAGAACGTGCTCAAGGGCGCCACGACAGTCCGCCTCTGAGCGGGAACGCGTCGCCTATCAAAATGTTCAGGAGGATGCGGGCGCTCGCGAGTAACCCTGTAGCTCGAGCGTCTGCCCTCCGCATGGTCAGCCTTGTCGTAGGTATTTTGGGCAGCGTGACGGTCGCGCGATTGGGGGGCGCAGAGGTCAAGGGCGTGGCTTCTGCCTTTGCAGCCGCGAACGCCATCGGGTTCATGGTGGTGAACTTTGACCTGGGGCAGCAGGTACTGAGGGAGGCGCGGGAGAGCGGTGGTCCTGGTCGCGTTCTACCTACCCTGAGCAAGGCGTGGGTCGTCTACTCAGTCGTCGGCGCGATCGTCCTCCTAGTCGGCTTGGTCTGGGACATGCCTGTCCTGTGGCTTGCAATTGGTACCCTTGCGTTTTCGATCGGTACCCAAGCTGGCGTGGTGACAACAGGCCTTGTAGGTGTGGTCGTCAGCGCTGTGGGAGCAATCATGCAGCAGCTCGCGCTGATGGCCGCGACTCTTGTGCTCTCTGCGTTCGACGACTTGAACACGGACACGATCAGAATCGCGATCGTTATCAGTTACCTGGCCCCACTTACGATCTATCTTCCTTTCCTGGTCAAGGCTGGCGGAGCATCAAAGGGTGGCCAGCTAACTCCTCTTTGGTCTCTTGCCCGAAAGGGTTCTGTTTGGCAGGTGGGCCGCTTCTTCCAAATGTTGTTACAGAAGGTCGATACGATCGTCGTCTTTACAGTGCTCGGAGCTGCCGCGGCTGGTATATACAGTGTCGCACTCTCGACAGCGATGCTGTGTACGATCATGCCAGCGCAGTTTGCGAACAAGACGATGTTCGACGCAACAGCCGGTGGACGGGTTCGCGCTGCAAGGGCCACGCGCTCTGCGTTGCTCTCCGGAGGAGCAACAGCGGTAGGTATCGCTTCACTGGGTCTTCTGGGCTTGCGCGTGCTGTACGGACCAGAGTTTGTCGCCGCCTACCCCTCGCTCCTAGCCTGCCTGGGCGGTGCCATTGCGTACGGCGTGGTGCAGGTTCAGACCATCGTGATCAGGATGTTGGGAACCTGGAAGCACCTCCTTCTGACCAGCGGTGTTGGACTCGTCGTCATGGGCGTCAGCCTGTTGCTCCTGGTCAGCCCCTGGGGTGCTCTGGGGGCGGGAGTTTCCTTCTCGCTCGGAACAACAGCGTCGGCTCTCATCGGCGCTGTGGTCGGCAAGCGTCTTGAGGGTCGCCAGACCTTTCAGACCTGACGTCGTCGAACTTCTCGGGCCGGATTGCCCACAACGGTTGCGCCGGACGCTACATCCTTGGTCACGACGGCTCCCGTTCCGACGGCGGCTCCTCGGCCTATGCGAACGCCGGGAAGGATAATTACACGAGCGCCGATAAAGACATCCTCCTCAACTACGATCGACTTGTGGATGGGCCCATGGTCACGGAAGTTGCCGTAGTCCGCAGGCACAGGGTGGTCGCCGGTGATGAATAAACAGCCAGGCCCCATGGTCGTATGAGCACCTATGGTCACCTCGCCGCTGAGAACGCACGACTCGCCGATACCACCGTGAGGGCCTATAGAGGTCAATCGACTGAGTTGCGCACGGCTGTTTATTCGAGCTGTTGGCGCTACCGACTTACAGAACCGCGCAGCGCAGAACACGCGAAATTGCAGACCGGCGCGGCTCCAAGAAGGCAGCTGCGACGCGCATGAGACGTAAATCACACGCCAGAAAAGTTGATGAATCGACATCATGGGCGGGTCTCTCAATCGTAATTGTATTTCACGCAACCGTCGAATGTGGATGGAATCAATTGAAGTGCTTAGATGCGAGATAAGTAAGGCTTCCGCAAATCGAGTTCGAAGGTACTCCACTGCTGCGAGAATGCCGAATTGGAAGTGGGCCGTTCCTCAGCCGGTGATGGCGAGGGCGACGGGTGCGCCGAGGTTGCCGGCGGTGTCGACGGACCAGGCGACGAGGGTGTAGCGCTTGCCGGTGTTCATGGCGGGGAGTGTTGCGGAGGTGGCGCTGGTGGAGGTGACGGGGAATCCGCTGGTGGGGAGTGCGCCTCGGACCGTGCCGGGCACGAGGCGGACGATGGTCTCGCGGTTGTCGGTCGAGGTGGAGGCGCGCCACGTCGCGGTGCGAGTACCCGCCGTCGCAGTGGTGACAGCGAGTGAGGTCACGGCTCGGGGTGCGCTCTTGTCGGTGCGGTCGCGCCAGTTGAGTGAGCCGGTCATGGTGCCTTCGTCGAAGGTGCACTTGAGGGTCCAGGACATGCGAGCTGAAGTCAGGACGCCGGCGGAGTTGACGTCGAAGGCTGAGACGGTGAGCTTGCCCGTGTAGTCACCGCAGCTACGTCCGGAGCCGCGGACAGCCAGCCCGTACCTCGCGGTCGAACCCTGCGCGGGCCCTATGTCTCCGTTGGTGTCGAAGGTGCCGATCTCGAGAGGGCCGCCGCCGTAGCGGACGACGTCGACGCGTGCGGTGTCGGCTCCGGTGTCGAGGCCGTAGGGGCGCAGGGGGACGAAGGAGTAGTCGCCGAGACCCCTGCTGCCGAGGACTGTCGTGAAGGAGCCGTCGGGGAAGCTATGGGTGGTGCCGCCGGAGACGTAGTCGTCGCCCTGGTAGGTGATGCCGGTCGTGCCCAGGGGGGCCGATCCGGCGAGGGAGATCTGCTTGGTGGTCGTGCCGGTCTTGACGGTGACGATGCCCGTGCGTGGTCCTGCCTTCGTGGGGACGAAGCCGACCTTGAAGGTGCACTGCGCTCCGGCGGCGAGGGTGGTGTTGCTGCACTTGTCGTCGCTGATCTTGAAGTCCGTGGTCGCGCCGGCGGTGACCGCCGTCTTGCCGATGCTGACGGGTGCGGTGCTGGTGTTGAAGATGGTCTCGGTGGTGTTGGTGGGCACGGAGCCGATCGGTGTGCCGGGGTACTGGATGGTCGTGGCGCTGAGCACTGCCCCCGTGTCGGCAGCCTGGCCGAGGCGGAGCTGACCGAAGTAGGCATAGGCGGGCGACTCGGTGCCGTTGCGGAAGACGATGTCGAAGCGGGTGAGCGTGCCGGTGGAATCGGCCACGAGATCGAGGACCTCGACCTCGCCGACGAAACCCTCACCGAGAGAGCCGACGGAGAGCTCCACACGGGGCCGGGTGGGGTCCTGGCTGTTGGAGTCGATCGAGTAGCGCCCGAGGGCGAGGCGCTGACCCTGCGCGGGCTGGACGGAGATGGTCACGCGGTCGCCAGCGCCTGCCCTGCTCTCGGTCCCGGTCATGGTCACGCCCCGGGTGAGGGTGGCAACGCTGATGGACGCGGACGAGCCCACGCCCGCGTGCTGGCGGCCCCGCGGGTAGCCCGGGTCGAGTGTACTCGAGACGCTGAGGACCGACGTCGTGGCGGCGGCTGAGGCCGGCGTCGACGCCGACGCGAGAGGGGTCACGGTCCCGGCGACGACGGCAAGAGCCGTGACTGCGAGAGTGACAAGGGACGGACGCTTCACGGTGGCTCCTCTGCTTCATGGGTGCAGCCCCGCGGCGACCCCCCCTCATCTTGCCGAAGGAATCACCTGTCACGTGGGTGAAAACGTGCTCACCCGCTAGTACTCACCGCGTCTACTGGCCAGTTCTCGCCGCTCACAGGTTGAGTAGGGTCGCCCATTGAGTTCCTACTTCGTCTAGAGAGGGTACGGCTTGGGGTGGCAGAGCGCCGGCCTTGAGCTGCTCCTCGACGGCACGCGCGGCGGCGGCGAAGTCACCGGGGGTGACGAGCTGCACGCCGTTCGGGTAGAGGTCGCGCACTTCACGCATGCCGGCATTGTCGTAGCCGACGACGCGTGTTCCCCAAGCCAGTGCCTGCAGGACAGTGTTCGGCATGCCCTCGCTCGGGGACGTGTTCAGGAGAACACGATGACGTCCGATCACAGATTCAGGCGATGCCTGCCAGCCCAGCGGATCGATGTTCACGCCGTCGGGCACAGTGCCGCGGCCGAGAACGCTGAAATGGACGTCCGGTAGGGACGCGGCGACGGAGTCCATCGCATCGGCGGACCGTTCAGCCCCTGCCCGTGAGTACCAGATCACGTCCTGGGTCTTTGGTACCTCTTTGTCGGGCCGAATTACACCGTTTGTGATCTGGGTGCTTCGGCACTGGAATGAGGGGAAACTGAGCTCGAAGTCGCGCAAGAGATGCTGAGCAGGCGCGACGATCGTCGTCCGTGGTCTGTTGAAAAAGCGAGCCCACGCCCTACCAAGGGTTGAGTCCGCTCGTGCAAGCGGCTCACTGGCATGGCGAGATGTTCCGCCGCCGGTGAGACGCAGAATGTGTTGAATGCCGAGCACGCGGGCCGCCATCGCGGCGGCGGCGGATGCGGTGCCCATCTGCAAGGAGATCACGACCCGCGGGCGGTGGGCGATGACAACCACTGCTGCGGTCACAACAAAGATAACCTGCGCCGCGCGTGGAGCGACTCGGTTGAGTCGTCTCGAGCCGAGCCTCAGGACACGGACGCCGTCGATGGTCGCCAGGCGCTGCTTCACGTCGGGGATAACCTGCGTGACGACCACAGTGCTGCGCCCTGAAGTCTGCAGGCCGCTGAGCAGCGACCTCATCTGCCGTTCTGCGCCGCCTTCCCTCGGGGAAAAGCTGTTTGCAACGAGCGCTACCTCAACGGGCATGAATCTCCTTGGTTCGACTGGTTTCATCTTCGGTCACCGTAGCTCCGTCAGGGCGTAGTACGAGGAAGTAGGTAACGACGACCCAGGTCAGAGCGAGGATCTGAACTGATTGGACAAGTTGCTCGACGACGAAGACGAATGCAGCGGCGGCCAGCAGATTCCCGTGACGGGCCAGGGCCGCAGTCCGTGAGAGCAAGATGATCATGATGGCGATCCATACCAGTGCGAGTGGTATGCCCGCTGTTGCAGCCAGGCTCAGCACTGCGGAGTGCGCAGATCTGTCGACGATCCCCGCGTCGGAGACGCTCTGAAGACCAGTGCCAAGCCATGGATTCGCTTTGATGACTGACCAGGCCGCTGAGTACAGCGGAGTACGTCCGGACAGGGTGGTGAGATCCTCTGATCCCGAAATCAGTCGCCATGCAGGCTGGATCGCCACGAGAACGCAGAGCGCCGTCGCCGTGAGCAGCAGGGTCCGCAAGCCACCCGACGATGCGAGGACACCGCGCAGCAGCAGGATGAAAGCGATGGCGGCCAACCCGACGAGTCCCTGTGAGGACCCGCTGGCCAAGATAAGCGAGATCGAGAGCACGATGCCAGCGGCGGATGCCAGCCGTAGAGGCAGAGCGGTGCCCCTCTTGGTCAGGATCAGCAAGAAGGGCAGGAAGACCAACAGAGCGAACACCATGCGATTGCTGTTGCCTGAGATTCCTGTAAAGCGGGTGCCGAGCTCGTTCGTGTTGCCGAAGACGGCCGAGACGAAGACGAAGACGAGGCCAGCCGCGCCGAGGGCAAATGTCAATCGTTCGAACTTGTGGCTACTGGCAAGGACAAGACCTACGGCGGCCGCTGCTTTGACGACGTCGGCAAGGGTCACGACGTCACCCTCGATGGCGACTCGGATCCCCAGCGCCGTCAGCACGACGATGGGCAGCAATGCTTTCCGCCAGGGAAGGGCGCGCCCCTGCGCGATCGCCCCTATGACGGCGACGAAGGCGCCCAGAGCGAGGACGAGGCCCCCCGCCGTCGAGAACGAGGCGAACGAGCCACCAGCGAGCGTGAAGACGATCCCCGCGGCCAAGACCCACTCAGGCAGCTTCAAGGCGAGCGGGATCAAGATCAGGACGCCAAGGCCACCCACTGCCAGCACTGGGGAACGAGTGGCAAGAAGGGTGAGGAGAGCGACGGCTACCGGCGTGCTCAAGGCGATGCCGGTCGTCAGCGAGTCCATGCGCAGGTGCTTGCTTCTCAAGGGCGGTTCCTTTTCGCGAGCCGTGTTCTCGAGGTGGTTGTGACGACGTCCACCACGTAGTCGCGTGTCGTTCTCCCGAGCACAGGACGACCACGCGGGGTGTCCCGGGACTGCTTTATCGAGTCGGAGAGGGCAGTCGCCCAGTGCTCGAGTTCGAAGCCGCGTACGACCGTGGACCGAGCGGGGTCGACCACCTCGGCAGAGGCCCCGGCGTTCGAGGTGACGACATGGCAGCCTCGCGCACGAGCCTCCAAGAGGACTCTGGGAACGCTCTCGCTTGTCGAAGGCATGAGGACTACGTCTATCGCGTCATAGTCGCCGGGCCCCAGACGCCTGCCCTCGATGACCTCCACGTCGCCGATGCCCTGACGTGCGGCGGCGGCGATGAGAGTCGCGGCGTCGTCCGTGTACACCTTCAACGTGGCTGTGCCGGAGGGAAGTTCCGCAAAGACCTGAAGACCGAACGCCTGGTTCTTCTCCGGTCTCTGGTTGCCGATCATTGCCACGACAGGGACGCGCTGTGGAGCGGTGACCGCGGCAGCCCCCCAGACAGCGCTCAGAGCCCCTTCGACGATGTCGACGTGCTCTGTACGAGCTCCGTGGCGTACGAGGTGCTCTTTGACTGCAGACGAGTTCACGAGATATCCGTCGTGAGCCCATGAGGTCCAGCGGTCAACCCGGTGCACGTTCTCCGACCAGCCCTGGTCCAGTCCGTTCCGCAGCATGTACGTCGCATGACGGCTGATCAGGAGGGCCCTCAAAGCACGTACGGCCAGCGACGGACGAATTCCGAAGGTAAAGATCGTTGCGTTGGGTGTTGCTCGGAGGAGTTGCACGAAGCGGACGAGGCTTTGTCGTCGGAAGACTCGGACGCCGTGACTTTCGAGAAGTCGGGTGAGGGGCGTGGAGGGATCCCCGCTGCCGACGATCGCCGCCACTCGGCCGCCCGACTGTGTGACAACACCGGCGGCTTCGGCCATCCTGGTCTCGGAACCGCCCACGCCCGCTACATCGCCGAAGACGTAGATCCAGTCGACCTCGTGGTCGGCATAGTCCTTTCGACTGTTCAATCGAGTTCCTCCAGCTTCCCCGCTGAACGATGCCCCTTGAAAGGCGCCTGTGTGCTGGAACGGAGGTCGTCGCCTTGTGTGAAGAGCTGCACGGTTCGGAGCCAGACATCGGCCTGTGCAAAGTGGCGTTCGACGTGGCGCCGAGCTTCTTCCCCGCGCCGTCTTCTTTCTTCTGGTTGCGCGAGAGCAGCCTGTAAGGCATCTGCTAGTGCCTCGCTGTTCTCTGCGGCGACGAGCCAACCGGTCGTTCCTGCTACCACCGAGTCGACGGCGCCCGTGGCAGTCGTAGTCACCACGGGCAGACCGCTGGCGGCAGCTTCAAGGACCGTATTGGGAAAACCTTCGCGGAGTGTCGGCAGCACGACCACGTCCATGCTGGCGTAGTAGGGCGCGGTATCAGAAACATGCCCTGTCTCAATAGCATGCCGTCCGGTGGCGACCAGCATCTCTAGGTCGTCCGCGTCACCGTCGAGACCACCGACGATGAGAAGTTGGTGGTCGACACCGCGCTGGATGAGTATCTGCCGTGCGGCAGCGAGGACGCTCAACCCCTTGTCATTGGTGAGGCGACCGACAAAACCGATGACGGGAGCGCTCTCACGCAGACCCTCGTCAACGAGAGCAAGGGGTCGCCCGCCAGGGCGGAAACGAACGAGATCTACCCCATTGGAACTACCGTGACCGAGGACGTGGATCTTGCCGGGTTTTGTAAGGCGTAGCTCCAGGGCCTTTGCCCGAAGGCTGGGGCTCACGGAGATGACCCTGTGAGCAGACTGTGCGGTTAGACGTTCCATGCTCTTCAGCACCATGGATGACCAACCAGTAGTCGACTCCAGCCGCAATCCTCTCAAGATATAGATCCGACGGGGAACTCGGGTCAACACACCCGCGACCATTGCAAGAAGCGCTGCCTTAGGTGTTCCGACGAAGAGGACGGCTGGTCGTAAGCGGTTCAGGTACGAGCACCAAGCCAAGAGTGACTTGACATCCCGCAAGGGATGCGGGTTACGGGTCATCTCGATGGGATTCGCCGTCACGCCTTGAGATCGACCGATGAGGTCCAACTCGGGGCCGGGCGCAGAGACGACGTACACCTCCCAGCCAAGAGCAGCCAAATGCTCCGGGAACCCACTGAGCACGCTCAAGGAGCGACCAACGGTGGCACCGAGGACTATCCGGTCCTCACGCCGCTTCATCGGCGCTTCTGCCGACTCCTGAACCACTCGACCGTCTCCCGGAGGCCTTGCTCGAGAGGCACCGGATCCAGGTCGGGGAACAGGGCACGAATCGACACGCCGTCGCCTTGGGAGGCGCGGACGTCTCCGATGCGGCGCTCGACATGCTCGACAGACGGCGTCGAGCCGAGCTCGTTGCCGATGAGCCCGATGAGGTCCAGCAGGGTCGTGTTGGTGCCATAGGCGAGGTTGACAGGGTCCTGCGAAGACACACGTCCCTGGACTGCTGCCCAGAGAGTCTGCGTGACGGTCCGTACGAAGGTGAAGTCGCGGGACTGTAGTCCGTCACCGTGGACCTGCAACGCGGAGTCGTTCATGGCTGCGTCGAGGAACTTCGGGATGACAGCGGCGTAGGCATGGTCCGCGGGCTGGCCCGGGCCGAAGACGTTGAAGAAGCGGAACGCCAGAGTCTTCATGCCGTACGTGTGGTTGTAAGCGATCGTGTAGCCCTCGGTCGCGAGCTTGCTGACACCGTAAGGGCTCATCGGCCTGGTCCAGTCGGTCTCGGTCTTGGGCAAGCTCGGGTTGCTGCCGTACACGGAGCTGGACGAGGCGACGATGACGTGGTCCACACCACGAACACGCGCTGCTTCGAGCACGTTCAGGGTGCCGGTGATGTTCGCGTCGTGCGTGGGCCGTGGCGCCGCCACCGAGCGAGGCACGCTTCCGAGGGCGGCCAGATGCACGACGGAATCGACGCCTTCCATCAGCTCTTCGAGCAGGGGCATGTCGAGGATCGTGCCAAGGGTGAATTCACAGTCGAGGCCCTGGAGGTTCTCCTCTCGGCCGTTGCTCATGTCGTCGACGATGCGGATCTGGACGTCAGGAGCATGCTGGTTCACGTACCGGGCCAGGTTCGAACCGATGAAGCCGGCACCTCCAGTGATGAGGATCTTCATGTGCGTCTACTTTCGTGGGTCAGGATCAGGAGCGGGGCCAATGGGCGAGGCATCAGGAAGAAGAGGCAGAGCCGCGGAGCACATCCGCGACTCGTGGTCGCGTGGTGAGGCCTGCCTCGCTGGCCCAACCGAGGACCTGTCCCTGGCCGAACCACATGACCTCCACGCGCCGGACGGCACCCGAGAACCGGCCGCGGAGAAGCCTGGAGCCGACGCGCCCCCCGAAGACCGCGATGCGACACAGCACCGCTGGTAGCGAGCGGGGCATCCGGCCACCTGCAGCTTCCAACACGCCCGTGACGGTCATGCCTTCCCAGGGCTGTAGGACAACCTCCGGGACGGGCCCTTCGTGAGCGGCGACGGAGGCAACGAGCTCCGCCAGGGCGTGCACACTCGTCACCGGGGACGGTGCCGTCCCCGGGGATGCCACGGACGCGAGGGGAGAAGCCGCGAGACGGCGAAGCCGCACGGTCGTCGTGCGGTCGGTGCCCTGGACCGATGTCGCACGGAGCACGACGATCTCAGTCCCCGCGGCCCGGCTCTGCTGGCCCTGCCTTGCGAGCAGCTCCTCACCCCAGGCTTTCGAATGAGAGTAAGCGGAGAACGGCGATGTGGTCCATGTCTCGTCGAGCACGCTCGTACGGCCCTGGACCGCTGCCGAACTGAGGTGGATCATTCGGCGGGTCCCGCCTCGTGTCGCGGCCCGCGCGAGGACCAACGGGAGGGACGCGTTGGCGCCCACGAGGTCACCGTCAAGGTCACCGTCGGGCGATGCCAGCCCCGCTGCGTTGATGACTACTTCTGCATGACGGAACGTCTCAACCAGGGCTTGCTCCACCGAGGATGAATCGTCCGCCGCCTGGACAGCGCCCACGAGATCCGCCCGAGAAGCCGCGATCCGCGGTGCTCCGACGGCAGTGACCTGGTGACCTCTGGCCTCGAGTTCGAGGACGACGTGCTTGCCCACGAAACCACTCGCCCCGAGAACGACGCAACGAAGGCCCGTCACTGGTTCACGCACTGCGACTCACCACTGAAGGCAAGATGAGGGCAGCGATGCGCGGGGCCGAAAGGTAGGTGACGGGGACTAGAACCATGCCCGCGAACCCGAGGGGAACCAGCTTGCCCGTACTGCTGGCCCAGATTCCAGCGACGGCGGTGAGGGACGACGCCCCAGTGACGAATACGGCGATGGGGATGTGCCCGAACCTCAGCGCCAGGACCTGGTACACGTGGCTGCGGTGCGCCTCATACCACGCCTCGCCTGTGACGATCCGTCGCATAAGTGTGACAGCGGAGTCCGTCAAGTACGGGAGCAAGGGAGCGACGATGCGCACGAAGGGAACACCTGCAGCGACGGCGGCGACGCTGGTGACGGAGACGGCGCCTCCGAGGACATAACTTCCGACGTCTCCGAGAAAGAGACCGCTACCAGCGATGTTCCAAGGAAGGAACGAGAGGAAGGCGCCTGCTATCGACGCACCGGTACCCGACAGCCACGAGAGGTCGGCGTGGGCGCCTGCGGCACTGAGGCCGATACCGGCGACGAGGCCGTGGAGGCTCGAGATGCCGTTGATGCCGTCCATGAAGTTGGCCACGTTGATGTATCCAGACACCGCCAAGGTGCCGAGGGGGACGAGCCACCAGGGTGCTGACTCGACTCGCACGAGACATGAGGAGGCCAGGGCACCGACGGTGACCTGCGCTGCCGCTCTGACTCGGAGCGGTACACCGAAGAGATCCTCCGCGAGGCCGAGCGTCGCCGTTGCGGCGGCCGCGCCGCCGATGACGGTCAGCGGAACACGGGCCGACGCACCAGGAGTCGAGGTCGCGAGGAGGAAGGACGTACCCGCGATCATGCCGACTGCGGGAGCGACGCCGCCTCCTCTGAGCACGGGCCGGACATGAGAGGAACGTTCCACCGGCACGTCGAGTGCGCGCCAGCGTGCGAGAAGGGGCTTCACGACGATCGGGACCAGGGCGGAGACCGCCAATCCGATAGCGGCTGCTGCAACGGTGCTGCTCGGCTTCACTGATCCGCTCCGCTCTTCTGAGGGAGATCGATGTTCCTTGTGGGCACAGCGAGACGTTCGTGTTCGCCGACCAGCTCTGAGGGCTCGAGCGGCGGCACGGCCGTGTGCGAGATCTTGGGGTGGACCGGCCGGTTGTCGGACTCGCCCTCGCCGACGAGCTCCTCGTGCAGCTTCTCGCCCTCGCGCAGGCCGGTGAAGGTTATGCCGATGTCCTTGCCCGACATGTCGATCATGCGCTCGGCGATGTCGAGGATCCTCACCGGCTCGCCCATGTCGAGGATGAGCACCTCGCCGGGGGAGCCGATGCCCCCGGCCTGGACGACCAGGTGGCACGCCTCGGGGATGGTCATGAAGAAGCGCGTGACGTCGGGGTGGGTGATGGTGAGCGGCCCGCCGGCCTCGATCATGGCCGTGAAGACGGGCAGCATCGAGCCGCGGCTGCCCAGCACGTTGCCGAAGCGCACCGACAGGTAGCGCAGGCCGGTCTCGTCCGCCGTCCAGGCAGTGAGCCGCTCGGCGAGGCGCTTGGAGTGGCCCAGCACGCTCGTGGGGTTGGCGGCCTTGTCGGTGGAGATGTTGACGAAGGTCGTGACGCCCACGGCCTTGGCGGCGTCGAGCACGTTCTGCGTGCCGAGCACGTTCGTCTTCCAGGCCTCGTCGGGGTACTGCTCGAGCATCGGCAGGTGCTTGAGTGCCGCGGCGTGGAAGACGACCTCGGGGCGGCGGTCCTCGAAGATGGCCCGCAGGGCGTCGGGGTCGCGGATGTCGGCGAGCACGACCTCCTTGCTGTCGAGCAGCCCGTGACCGGTGATCGACAGCTGCGACTGCTGCAGGCCGGTCTCGTCGCGGTCGAGCATGATGAGCTCGGCCGGGCCGAACTTGGCGATCTGGCGGCAGAGCTCGCTGCCGATCGAGCCCCCGGCGCCCGTGACGAGCACGCGCTTGTCGGCGAGGTACCCGGCGATGGACTCCACCTCGGTGTCGACCGGGTGGCGCCCGATGATGTCCTCGATGGCGATGTCGCGCACGTCGCGCAGCCGCGACTTGCCCTCGAGGATCTCGTCGAGCAGCGGCAGCACGAGCACCCGGAGCCCCGCCTGGCCGGCGAGGTCGGTGACCTCCTGCAGCAGGGTCGCGTCGGCCTTGGCGATGCCGACGATGATCGCCTGGGCCTGGCTGCGCTCGGCGGCGGCGACGAGGTCCTGCCGGTTGCCGAGGACGGGCACGCCCTCGACGCGGAGGCCGCGCAGCTCGGGGTCGTCGTCGATGAGCCCGACGGGCAGGTAGGGCGACGACGGGTCGGTGATCATGCGACGGACGAGGTGGTCGGCGAGCCGGCCGGCGCCGAAGACGAGGGTGCGCTGGGCCTCCTCGCCGGGGCGCTGGGTGCGCTCGACGTACTGACGAGCGACGTAGCGGAGCCCGGCGATGAGCACCACGGCGAACGGGAACGCGATGAGCACGGTGCTGCGCGCCAGCATGAAGGTCGTCCCGAGGGCGAGCACGGGCACCCCTACGACGAGGAAGACCGCGGCGGTCGACGCGACGACCGCGCGCATCTGGCCGAAGCTGCCCGAGCGGTAGCGGCGCACGTAGAGCCCGAGGGCGAAGCCGGCGACGGCCTGGGCGATGACGGCGGCGAGGCTGACCAGGGCGACGGAGCGCCAGGTCACCTCCCACACGTCGAAGTCGTAGCGGAGCAGCGCGGCCGCGACGATGGCGAGCACCCAGGCGGCGCCGTCGGCGCCGACCTGGAGGGCGGTGCGCCGGCGGGGCGACTCCATGAAGCGTTCGATCACCAGGTGGTCCCTCCGTCGGCGGAGACGAGGACCTCGTCGCCGGACCAGAGCCAGACGGCGGAGCCGTCGGCCCCGAGCGCCAGGTCCTCGGCAGCGGCCGGGGCCGTCTCCGTGGCGCAGGCGAGGGTGGCAGGAGCCGTGGCCCCGGCGGTGAGCGCCGCGACGGAGACGCCCTCGCAGTCGGGCTGGCCCAGCTGGGCCAGCAGGTAGCCGTCGGTGCCGGCGCTGAGCGACACGGTGCCGGGTGCGGACACGGGGGTGCTCCACGACGCCGCGGAGTCGCTCGTCG
>Ga0265797_10007622_pt1 | contig 14697 bp, 13 predicted proteins | sample P2T30metagenome_FD_192433 | JGI IMG/M metagenome (GOLD analysis project Ga0265797, IMG submission 192433) | Plant litter microbial communities from East Loma Ridge, Irvine, California - P2 T30 | ecosystem: Environmental > Terrestrial > Plant litter > Unclassified | place: USA: California... | reverse complement strand
CGGCCGCGCGCCTTCCATTAGGCGCTACCGAGCGCACAGGACTTATCAACACCACCGCTGAAATACCACTGGGACGCGTCATTATCTCACTCTGCCATTGGTATCGATTGGTACCCGACAATCACAGCAATGCCTTTCCACGACCAGGACTGGGAAGACCTGCAGCGCGACTGCGACATCTTCCCTGCCTACAGCGACTTCATCTACGGACCCGACGAGCGTCTGGTCGTGACCCAGGAACCTGGTTTACACCCTGCGATATACTACATGAACCCACCCCCGCCGGTCCGGTACACTAACAGCATGCCTTCACGGTCTTGGTCTTATAAGACCGCCGAACGATTCGAGGGGCTTGAGCCTGCAGCTATGAGAGAGGTGCAAAATGCGAACTATGGCTTCGTTAACACCGATATGGGTGGCACACGCAGCGGCAGTACTACTCCTGGATTGGATGTACGCCCACAGACGGGCAGTCCCCTCTATCCGTTGTTACCACCGCAGGGCGTCCGCACTGTTCACGAGAAGGCAATTGCGCAACGTAGCATGTCGAACGCGTCGCAGCGCCGACCCCAGCCTGGATCAGCAGTTCGCTTTAGCCCGTCGCAGCAGCAGCAGCAGCCAGTGCGAATGACCAGGCAACAGACGCAGATGAGGAATGCTCCGATCTATCAACAGCCTGTAGTTCAGCAACAAAAGCCGTCCTTCTTGCGCTCATCATCTACGACTGATATCGATGAGAACCTGGCGCAGATGAACTCACGTCACCAGCCAACCATGCTCTCGCCTTTCACCTCACCAGCGCCGATGCTACCCCCGCCAATTATGCTGCCCCAACAACAGTCATACAGTGCCACCGGTCTGCCTGAGAGCTCTACCCCCAGCCCAGCTTTGAACAACTTCACAAACCCGAGTAAGCAGGTCCCTCTTCTCCGGCCAGTCGATATACTGCACGATCCGCGCTACAACATCCTCCACCCCGACAAGCGCATGGAGATCGCCAAACTCCTCCACGAAAATGGGGCTGTTGTGCGCGACTCTCAAGATAATGATCTGCGAGCGAGAGCTTTCGCGAACATCCAGAATGCCACCATGATTGTCAACCAGTCAATGGCCAGCATGCAGGCTGCGATGGAGTTGCAGCAGCAGCAGAGGGCGCAGCAGACTCAAAATCAGGAGGGCTCCCAAGCGCGGATGGGACACATGCATCAAACTCAACAGCCTCAGTTCCAGCCTCAAGCTCACCAGGTATATGCTCAACCCCCGCTTCAGCCGGGCATCACACCCGTGCAATCCTCCCCGTCGTCCCCGGACCCATACTACACTATTCCTCACACTCCTCAACAGCAGATGTCGCCACCTCAGCCACCCGCACCCCAAGGCAATCCGACGTCGTATCCTCAGGATTCCACTCCGAACCCTACACCTCCGCAACTGTCCGTCCAGCTCCGCGCGAACATCAATCGCCACTTACTACAGGTCTGGCAGTGTCTGCGGGTCGTGTTATGTACGCCGGATAACCCGTCAGAAGAAGCTGCACAGAACAAGGAGCGCTCAGGTCGGTGGATTGAACAGTTCAAGGCTAGCTTGCCAGGTGAAGGACGCCCGTACCTGATGCAAGTTATGTCAAGGATGATTAAGGAGCATAACGCAGGGGGAAATGTGATGGCGTTGTTGGGAGTACCTTCTCAACCAGCCTAGACGGCTGCGTCTAATGGGAGTGGATACGAGCGCGCTGCGGAGGTCACAAAGGATTACATGAGTCTGCCGTACAAGACGGCGTGCAAAGAGGAATGCATGACAGTACATACAAGATAGCGCCAAAAGTCACACTTTCGAGAACACAAGTTGCGGCAACTGAACAATCTACATCACAGCGTCAAGGATGCGTAACTGCTCCTAGTGGATGAGTTTAGTGTTGAGATTCTATGGTAACGATAGGATAGAAAAGAGCTGAACGCGCTCTGCTACCCATTCATGAAGCTGCCCAGATGAGAAGCTTAGCTGCCAAAACAACCTTCTAAATTACCTCATTCTAAGACCTGGCGTGTAGAACCTCGATGCGTGCCCAAGACCACTTAGTCTAGCTTTTGGCATCCCTTGCCACACCTCTTGCACTTCTCAGGATCAAACCTATCGTAACATTGTTCGCAGGTCGTCCAGCCACGAACCATACAATTAGTCAGCCGAAACTTTCCATAGTTCTCATGGAAGATAGCGGTCGTGCGGTCATATAGCGTGTCGAGCTGCGCATCAACCTTATCGCGCGTCTCGCAACAATGGAATTCGTGCTGAACATTACCACCCTTCATCAATTTGACGTGCAGGTAGTTGGTATGTGTTTCCTTGGCGCCGTCGAGAGGGGGAAGGTTGACACGAACTCCGTCTGGGAGGTTGCACATCATCGAGCCGGGGAACTCGTAGCAGTTGGGGCTGGTATAAGCATCGTTTGTGAAGCCGACTATCAAACCCGAGTTAGTGATTATTGTTTGGTGATGGAGAGGGAAGCACTCACTAAGAACCGCAGCAACCGTGTCTATGAGAAGTTGACGGATTTCCTCAGTTTCCCAAGCCCCATACACTCCCATACAAAGAGTAGCTAGACCAGAAATCAGTGTTTGCGTACCCCTCGTGGAATATTTGGCTTACTCTTCTGGCTCTCAACCGGGAAAGGATTTAACTTGGTGACGTGATCAACCCAGACACAGCGGCCTGGGTAAGGGTCGTCGCATTGAAAACGCTGACCGGGACAGAGATGGTCCACCATGTTCCAGACTGCCGCTTTCAAGTCCTCGCCTTTGTAGTAACCCCCGTTGATGGCCGGACGGCCAACCCAGACCTCCACAGTAGCAGCACCGTGATGTTTCAAAGTCGGTCGCCAGTCGCAACAATCTTCGGCGGTGGTAACATCTATCGTTGTCAGTAAGTGGAAACCAAAAAGCCGTTGAAAAATGCTTCATACCTGTGTACTCAAGAGGCGAGACATCGGTACTGTCGTCGTCCACAGTGGGAGCAGCCGCAGTGAGTAGAGCGATACCAGCAATCAGCAAGATGGCCAAGGAATTGAACAGCTTCATGTTGTGCGGAGGGTTTTGCTCTTTGTGTAAATTTGAACAGAAGTTGGGATTGGCTGCGTCAGTTATCAACAACAAAGTAAGTTCAGTAGAAGGTCAGATTTTAGCTTAGCTATTTATAGGCGAACGCGAAGGCGAAAGAACAGTTTGAGCACAGGCAGCGGTCCGATATCGTAGTGAAAGAATCAGAGCTTCTTGGTGGTGAGTGAGCAAGGTACCTAGGAAGTGACGCAATCGCTCAATGATAGTAAGCCCTCTGCATTCCCAGTTTTACCTGCTGCAACCACTGGTCTGATAGCTTCATCTCCTCCTGCATGTTCTCTATCGCCAGCGGTCTTGTAGTGTCCTGTAGGGAGTAAAGACGACCAGAGATGCAACGTCCAGCAGTCTTACGACTGCTACAGTCGTATCGATACATATCTCTGACATCTGACCTCGTTCAGACCTAAGATTGGTTCCGTCCAGAGGCCTCATAAATGGTATTAGCTTGTGTGCTCTGCTTTCGACAGCGACCTTTACTTTCGCGACAAATCTGAGCCACTCTGGAGCTGGGGTCTGAAGTTTTATCGATACGATGTAGAAATCCAGTAAAGAAACCAACGCGACTGAAAGTACGAACGAGGATGGCTTGTCGATATCGGCAGTTTGACTTCACGAGTTCCCATAATCCGCGACATGATGTGAACGGTTGTGGCAAGACGCGTTATCAATTTAGACTCGCGAAACCTCGCGATCCAAAAAAGCTGCGGTCGGTGATTTCTTCACATAACCCTTTGCGTTGTCTTTTTCAATGTGCGTCGGCACCAGGTCAGTTGTTGAAGTTGATGATTGATCGGATACGATGAGGAGGCAAATATGGTAAGGCACCCCGGGCGCGTAGACCGTTGGGTCAAGGCAAACTGTTTCGACCCAATATTTACGTTATGAGGATGACCTGCTAGTCAATAAGAAGTGAACAAAGGCGACGTGTGAGAGAATGCGTCGTTTGTCGCTCGGTCGACAATCAAATTACGTATCCTCTAGCGGCCGACGATTACGTCCTGCCTAATGCGGCTAGCACGCTGACACCCAACCCTTCACCTTCCTGAATGCGCTTCTATCCACAACCTCTCCTAACCCCCTAGACCTTCCAAGAAAGCTTTTGTTTTGCGCAAAAGCTTATAGCAACATTGCAATGAGCGTCACAATGTCTTCGAACCCATCCACTGTGAATGCTGGCAGGTCTGCGGGCCGGGGCTTTAGCGACCTTCCGCAAGGTACCATACCAACCTCGGCACAACTTGTTCTCAGCTCACAGACGCGTAGAGGTGCGCAACAGGATATACGCGCTTGCCGCGAATGACAAGCAGCGCCTTATTGAACAGCATGTCAGCCGGCGCAGTGTTACAACAACAAGTGAAGCGTTCTGGGCTGCGCGCGGTTACTACAGCTTGACTCAGGCATCCCGACAAACGCGTCGCGAATTCCGCGACCTGTACTTCAGAGACCGTGCCGTATCGGTGCACATTCGCGATGCGCAAGACTACCTGGATACCATCTACCCGTCGTCTGGCAATTTTGCCGTCGATCGCAACACCATCAGCGCCTGGCTCACCATACGTACTGATGTCGAACGCCGTGGCAAATACGATACACCCATCGAAATCCGTCCCCTGCTTCTAAGCCTTTTCCAAACGCCCGGTCTCGAGTACGAGTTCGTGGGCAAGGGAGGCGCGATCTTCAACGAACTATTTGTTGGTTATGAGGCGGAGTGGAAAGCCGCAGTGGAGGGCGTCTTCAAGAGCGTGGAGCTGAAGGAACCAAGCGTATTCGGTATGAGGCTAGTACTGAATCCCAAAAGCACAGTGCCTTGGGTCAAGCAGTGTAAAATATCAGTGACAAGGCTACCGCACGTACCAGAGGATGCATTGGAGTGGTTCAGTGCACTCGGACTGGACACGGAGAACGACATGATCTTCGTGAGGAAAGGTGCGCCGAAATGGCTGCGCGGCGACTTTATCAAGGGTTCGAAGTAAAGATGGCGATATGCGGTTGTGGCAGAGATTTGTCTCGGGGTCAGAAGTTATGGCTGTATTAATATGAAGTTGAATACTGATACTTGAGTTGACTGCAGGTACGTGCAACATTCCAAGATCAGATGACAGAAGCACGTGACCGTGACGTCATCCAGGTGCCGCTCGCGATGCGCGACGAGCTGCCAGGAACCCAAACAACAAGCAGACGCGTCGACACAGGTCAGCGCTCACATTGACTTTCCGGGCCTGGCTCTGTATGCTGTACTTGAGAGCCTGGTGGGCTCCGGCGGCAACTGACTTCTCTAGATAGCGGTCGCTCTTATCCCGGTACGATACCATGCTTTCCACAGACGAACGCTGGGAGTCAATACAACACTTTTCATACTTGTTCGAAACACAGTGCAGATGTCTCTAGATCTAGAACGGGTGAATTCCACGCGGCAAGCATGCTGGCGGCTTGCAGCAAAGCAACAAGGGTCAGCTCGAAACGCAACCCCCGAAAGACCTTACAAAAGCAATCATTCCACATAGACACAATGAGGTATGTACTGAAAGCTACTGAACAAGATGGATACTGACGTTCTTTGGTCGCTACGAGCCTATCGCAAGCATACCGCAGATATCAGCCGTCGATCCGAGCGCGCGAGCGGGCTACTCTCCGCAGGTTCCACCGAGCCGTCACCTGTTGCCAGCCTTTCCTTTCTTGGAGCTGGTCATTCATCCAGTGTTCGTAATCTTGAAACACCCAATAAGTCTATCATCAGACCTATGCAGGCATGACGATGGGTCCGTCATCGGGGACGGTGACGCCGGACGCGCGTACCATCCTCGAGAATTTTCCTCTGACTATGTCGATACGAAGAGGAGATGTATTTTGCCCAGGACTACTGCAGTCTGGCCCTGATTCGTACTTGGCTACGCCAGGAGTGTCGTGCGTTGTCGTATTGATCAGAGATCATCTTCGAGGAGCACGATGACAAGTTTGACTATTTCGAGACATTACCTGGGCACACCGTTCGATTATCTCATCTTTTTTAATGAGAATAACCAGATTCTAATACTGCAGTGATCACACAGGCGTTCTATGGATCCTTTCGCCTTTATCGGACTCGCATTCGCACAAGACACAACGCTCCACCTTGCAGGTGATCGTCGCCCCCACGAAGGTGTGCATGATTCGCAATGCCGCCGAACTGGACTACTGGATTTGGGACGACCAACCGGTCTGGGAATTGGCTGTCAACAGGGGCTTTCTCGCATCACCTGAGAGTTTGGCCTTCACCTGGAGCTTGTGTCCGGATACCAGATCGTGGATATGGTTCTGAGCGGAAGGCTCACCCTACAGCACTGGTACCGGGGATGATTGAGCACTATCACCAAATGGTAGGCTTCTTTTTCCATTCCTTTTGGTGAGTGACCTAGGGACATGGGGATGATGGTGACATGGACTTTTAGCACGATTTCTGCGACGAGACACTAACACTCATCGCTTCTTCTTCATGGTTCGGAGGCACTGCGCGCACGATCTCGTATGCGTCAAATTGTGGTTTCGGGTAGCTTTCGGTGCTTCGCAAACTCGGTGTCACATCCCTCGCTGTCGCATGCGCCACGGAAATCGGCAAATTAGCGACGCGCGAAAGCCACCTCACGCGAGCCACACTTCCGCGCTTTCCGCACCGCCCCTGCTTTGGCCAATCACACGGCGGCCTGCGCCATAGAAGCCATGCTAAGCTTCAAAATTGCGGCGCCATTTTGATGAGACTTCTGCAGTGTGCTGGTGCGGCTAGTCCTGCATTGTGATGCAGAGCTGCTGATGACATGTGGCTAGGAGTGGCTTACGCACGCCGTGGGGAAGGGATTGGGCAGAGCATATATAGCGTGAAGCCCCCGTTGTGGCTGTGTGAAACGCACCACAATTACCATCGTCTACTACTCGTTTAGTCTAACGTTGTCGCGGTACGGGCCTAGCGCTATCCTGATCTACGAGACGAACGCCACCATGTCATTCGAGACCTACATACAGCGCGCAGACAACTACATCACCAAACAGATCCACAAGTTCGAGCAACAGAGACGCGGAACCAGATCGCCGCCGCGTGCAAATGGATATCACCCAATGCCGGTCCTCCACGGGCAACAGCAAGGCCGGCCGCAGTCTCAAGGTGGCTACCCCGGCAGCCCTGCTCCACCAGGCGGTGCACCATCAGTGCCACAGGGTTGGATACAGGAGTACGACACAAGGAGCCAACGCTGGTACTACATAGAGAAAGCTACAGGAAGAAGTCAATGGGAACCACCATCTTTCGCTCCGCCGCGCGCCGCTACGTTCCAGCCTGACGTCCGCATGCCCAGTCCATACGAGCGTTTCACCCGGGAAGACGAGCAAAGTCAGCGATGGCGCGAGCGATCCATTTCCCAGCCACAACGGCCAGGGTCTGGTGTAAGTGGACATGGGCAGTTCCTCGATCCGAGACAGAACGAAGGAAGTGGAGGCGGCAGTACAAGCCCAGGTGGCATGCATAACCAGTTGCCACCAGGATCACATTACGATATGAAGACGGGGCAGGTGGTCAGTAGTATGTTTCCGGAGGGTCAGACTCATCAGAGCTGGCAACAGGAGATACAGAGGATATGATGTTTGTTAAGGATGCTGGAGAAAGAATCAGGGCGACATACATAATGTCACCGACATGGAGTTCTTGCTTTACGGAAAGGAGACCTTCGACGAGTCGATGAGTCCTGGTGTTATTAGTCTTTGATCGAATGTCTTTCGTACAGGCGACTGTGATAGAACTCTTACCGTTGTCACAACATTAGAAACTGCACTGCGCCTTCTTTAACCGAAATTTAGAGATCCTCGTATCATGACTGATCTTGTATCCTCATGTTTTAGCTCACAGTCTGGCTGCTTGCCGCGATTGCCCTGTGAAGCTGCCGTCACTTCATTTCGTGGGAGGGTCCAACATACATCTACTTTATTAGGATGTAGAAAGAACATTCAGCTGTAAGCAGGCCTCGAGTTGATCCGGGAGACTCTGTTGCTACCAAACTTTGCATATGTTTCTTTTTACAATGATGTAGGCTCTAGAATGAAGGAAATTGTCAAAATATTCCCAACCGTGTTCTTCTCCTTTGTATAGAATGCTGTCCCGCGGACCGCCGAATCACAAACTAGTAAACCAGAAGCAGACGACCAAAGTTTCCTACATTGGCACTCGGCACCAGAATCGACCCTGAAGGATACGTAGAGCGTGGCCAAAGTCTTGAGGAATGGAGAAGGTAGAGGCCGGAGACATCGTCAATAGATGTATCCGAATCTGAGTCCGTCAACTACGCTTCGAATGCGACTGCATCCCCGGTCAACTGGTTGGGAAGGTAGCGGTGAAGAGTGGCAGACATCGTCGATAAGATCCGGGCACTAGTAAACGCACATTGGGATTTCTGCCAGCCTTGTTCCAACTGCAATAGGAAGGTTAAAGCATCAACGGCGGCATGGAGGACTGACACTTTATCAGATCCTGCTAGGCAGCAATCGGCATGGAGGGCCTGAGCTAATTCCGATCTGATAAAAGCATAGGTCCGAACTCCGAGCGAACATTGTATATACTGTACGCAGAGCGCGTCACAGTTTATTGGATCATGTACAATATCAGTTGATAATATTCGTTGATATGTTTCATTCCAAAGATCCGGAGAAAGCTGTCGATGGGATTGTTGGTGGTGCGGCCCCGGGCATACTCAAAACTGAGCATCGAGCGCGTGACGGGGAAGACCCGGAGATAGCGTCTTGGACCACTGACGGTACTAATGACCGCCTGGTGCGGTTAAAGAATGAGTACGGGGTATGTTAATGTCTTACTTTTATCAATTCTTGCTAACAAATTAGTCAACATGGGCGTCACCCACAGACACCTCCGATCCTTACAACTGGCCAGCTTCACGCAAGATCACCATGGGAATTATATTCTCTTTCGGCCAGCTGATACCCATAATGTCTGCAAGCATGATTGCACCGTCGCTTCCTGCCATCGCTTCCGATCTCGCCATCAGCGCTTCCACCGCCCAAATAACCATGTCGGTATACTTCCTTGGCATGGGCATCGCGCCGTTCTTAGTCGCAAGCGCCAGTGAGATATGGGGGAGGAAGCCAGTCTGGCTAATATGTAACGCTTGGTATGTGGCCTGGAACACACTTTGTCCTGTGGGAAGGAACACTGGCTTGATGATCGTCGGGAGGTTTTTGACCGGAGCTGGTGCGAGTGTGGGCGTAACGGTAAGTGATGAGCCTGATCAATGCCGACATGACGGTGACTGATCTTTCGCAGCTGAATGGGCCAGTCATGGCAGACATGTACGGCGAGCAAGAACGCGGCAAATCCCTGGCCATGGTAACCCTACTTCCCTTTCTTGGTCCTGCTCTCGGACCAATCATCGGTGGTCTTGTCACCCACTCCATCCATTGGTCGTGGGTCTTTTGGATCATGAGTGCTTTCAACGCCGTCGTCCTGATCGTTGGGTTCTTCTTGATTCGCGAATCATATACACCAGTCTTGCTACGCCGCAAAGCGTTAGCCGAGGGTGGTAACGTCCTAACCACCAAAGCTGAGCGTGCTCGCATTGCGCAGAACCTTCTGCGTCCAATTCGCATCTTTATTACGAGGCCTATCACCTGGCTCATCTCACTGACCGCGACGTTGTCTTTTGCCGTCTATACACTTATGCTCGCTACTTACGCGTCGCTGTGGATCGACAAATACGGTCAATCTGAGCTTGTCGGCAGCTTACATTATCTCTCGGTTGCAATAGGCTCGACCCTATGTGGCCAACTGGGTGGCCGCATCATGGACTGGTCGTATCGAAAACAAGCTAGACGGACTGATGGAAAAGGTGTCCCTGAGTTCCGCATCCCCTACATGGTTCCAGGAATGATCATCATGCCAGCCGGTCTCTTCTGGTATGGGTGGTCGGCCGAGCGCGCACTCCACTGGGCCATGGTCGATTTCGGTGTTGTCATCTTCACGCTGGGTAGCTTCATCGTAAACCAAGCAAGCATCGCATATCAGATTGAGGAATTTGGCCAGTTCGCAGCTTCCTCCGGTGCAGCAATTCGTTCGGTTTCGTATGGCCTCGCATTTGTCTTTCCGATTTTTGCGCCCGACATGTACAAAAGTCTGGGATATGGTTGGGGTAACAGCACATTGGGTTTCGCCTCGATTGGTTTGGGGTTACCAGCAAGTGCAGTGCTGTGGTTTTGGGGCGGTAGGATAAGAGCTGTTGGCAAGTCAAGCTGAGCACAGCGATCGACTACATATGTCAATAGAGCATGGGATGTAGCATGGGGTGTGATTGAGGATGTTGAACAACGGCTGTTTTGAACGAAACCTGAACTGTAAGATACTTAGGTAGAGTTGGAGAGAATACATGATCAAAACGAACGCGTCGCGAAGTCCGCTAGCTATGACGTCATTGCCGCGCCGATCCGCCTTGAGGGTCCGATCTCACCTGGAAGGCAGTCGTCACATGCATCACCATCAACTCCCGAACATCGATTCTGATAATTCCGTTCTCTCCGTGATCCGCGTCAGCACATCTGGGGTGCACAGCCACTACTCTGGCGAAGATGATGAGCTTGAAGATATCTTCGCCGCTATTGCCGCTTCACCCTCGCCCGGCTCGTGGGTCCCAAGCCACGGTTGTTTAACGTTCACTTGCGCGTCTCGCTCCCAGCTTTCCAATTCGTGGTCATGTGTAATGTATTCCACATCGATCTCGGAAGCAACCGTCTCGCCACCAAAATCGTCTCCACGATCTAGCTGGAGAGAGCATGACTTAAGTACTAGAGAGAGCACGCTGTTGAGTTCGCCTGACAACGTGCGGTATACGAACTGGTTGGCCCCAGGACGTAAGAGGAAATGAGAGGCGAAAACTTCTGGATCGTCGCAGGGCGCGAGCTTGATCAGCGACAGCTGGGACTGTATATCTGTGTAATCGTTGAGGAATGGCGTACCCGTAAGTGGCAGACGCATCAACGCTCGAACGCGATTTACAGCCTTGTTGACACCAGTCTTGTCGTTTGCGATCTTATGTGCCTCGTCCAAGATTTGACCCCTCCAGTATATGACTATGGTGGAGGAACCTGCGAGAACCGGTGTCTTGAAGAAGTCTTCGTGCGACGCTGCAGCGGCCATGGCATCTTCGTAATCTGACCGTACCATCTCATAGGATGTTATTACCACATCAACTGCGGCAAGCTCGTCTGCAGTATGCGCAGTGGAGTGGTACCACGACTGGTGTCCATGGTATACAATGACACTTGGAGGGTTTTCCAAGTGCACCTGGAGCTCCTTCTCCCATAGGGGAATGAGATCGACTGGAACAACGATCAGGAATCCTCCCTGTATGCTCACTTTGCGGGCAAACTCATGCAAGTCATGCCCTTCGTCCAAAGTCGTCTTGTCAAGCAAGGGCCAATCAAGCCCATGCATGGCGAAGTCTTGCTTCAAGACGGCGTACAATCCTACGGCTACCAGCGTCTTGCCAATACCCATGCCGTATGCCACAATGGTTCCATGATGGCCTGCCTGCAATCTCTCAGGGCCCTATGGATAGCATGGCGTTGATGTGGGTCGAGAACGATGGGCTCTTTCGCATTGGTAAGCTCCGATGGTGTTGCAAAATCCATCCCCGACTCCGTTGTGTGATCATCTGATCCAACCCGAAGCCCTTCCTGTATCAGACTCCAGAGCAAGTCATACTGACTTTCCAGAAGTGCGGGACTCACGTCCTTTGCCTCCTTAGTCTTCTTGTTCTTGTTCTTGCGCTTCCTCTTCGAAGGCTTCTGTTCGTCATCTTCTTTAGGGGCGATGTATTCCTCAACCTTCTTTCTCCTCCAAGTTGGGTTAAACCCTCCAGTCTCATGGACCATGTTCAGGAGCCTGTTTCGGGCATTGGATGGTAGTGGGGCGGCGTCATCGAAGTCTTGGAAAGGTCGCACCCTGAGCGGGTTCCTCCGCTTGAAGTCTGGCGGAAGCATGGTGATGGGTTAACCAACACTGAATACTTCCCGAGTAGGTTATGTGGCGACACCCGCATGCGATTCCAGCCTGTATCTTCTTCAGTCTTTGGTATCAACTGCTTGTGACCTTGGCCGGGCCCTGTGTATCCTTCAGAGTTGTTCATGATGTCGCAGGCGGTTGTGGAAGCTTGGATTGACTGCTTCCGGCGATCAAGCTGGATAACCTCAAAGGGTTAACAGATGCACGAATATTCTCAGCATTAGTAAGAGTGCTGGATACATGCTGCCCATGATTCCCTGTAGTCGATATGGATGCGCTTGACTTGATGCGCCAAAGTTCTGGGCAGTTGTCGACGTAGTCGGTAGGTTGACTGCCAGCGACGCATGGGGGCAATGCCGGGTTGCGGTGGCAGCTTGTTCTCAATCTGCTTCAGCCACTCGGTTTTTGCAAGCATGTCCTTCATAATGGTTCCTTGATACATGTTGTTCGGGACGGTACACTTCACCCGGAAGCGCTGTTGTAGGTCTCGTGGGTAGGCGTTGAGCTGCTTGCCGCCCCGGGGTCGAGTGATCACCGGCAACGTGTTGTGGCGGAAATGCTCCCTGAAATAGACCTTGAGGACGTTGAAAGAAACGTGCGGTTCAAGTCATCGACGTAACCATTCTGGTAGTGATCCTCTGCTTTGAGGCTAAGTATGAAGTCAAACACCTCTCTAACAGGAGGTACATGTGACCCTTGACAGTTCGGGTTGGTACAGTGTTCATTCTGGTTGATAATGGCCGTGAAGCAGTGAATGGTGTTGATGACTTTGCCGTCACAGCCAAACTTAGAAGGATTGGCCAGCGGCCCTGGGGTCATCTTACATAGGGTCTGTCTCATTGAGACTGATACCTCACGGTATCGAATCGCACGCGGAGTCACCTTGATCAACCGACGGTAAGGAATTTGGGAGCCATGATGAGACCAGGACACAAAAGAGGTTTTGGCGTGACCTCGATAGAGGCTCCCGGAGTGTACATGCTGTAATCCATAGAGCATTCTGGGAGAGTTAGAGGGGTGAGAAGGATACGTATAGCGCTATTGAGACTCCACAGCTACCTAGGTAGGTCTGGGAGATATGTAGCCCTCTCGGGTGGCCCAGTATTTGTTTACCGTTAGTGGAGGAAGACCTGTCTTCCTCGCGCACCCTCTCTCAAGCCGTCATGGCGTCTTTCTGTCCCTAATGTCGATACCACGCACCGCTAGAACCCCTTACACAGCTCTGTTGCCTCAGCCGTAGTCTTCGCGGGTCATTTCGTACTGCTTTACATCAAGGTCGGCGTCTTTCCAAGCTCCCACCATCGGATCTTGTTTGGTTCCGATGACCTCGTCATAACTAGAGCCGCGTCGTGAGCTATTGGCTACCCACACGAGTATGGCGGCGACGTCCTCAACCTTCTGGGCTTGCAGCTGGTCCATGGCTTCCTTAAGCTGTCGTTCAGTGAGTTTCGGAAATTGGTAGTTTAGTCGGTATGCGAAATCCGACAACTCAGAATTGAATGACGGGTTCAAGTTATCCTGCTCGATGGTTTAAGGTGTTTCCTTGGTTGGCTGCGGAGGAAGAGAGGATGTCGCGTTCATGGGAGGCCTTGGTGTTTCATTAAGTGTCGAGCTGGGTCCGGCTATCCCCTGGAGCTGATCGACGGTCGTTGTAGCGATATCCAGATTTCGCTGAAGGACTTGCTGAACGAGAGCAGAGCGGCATGGTGCTTTAGAAGTGGGTGTAGGAGACAGAGCGCACGGTCAATAAGCGTCGTCGCTTGTTACCTAGTCATTTTCTATTGCCAGGTTGTATTACGGTTGTCGCTATGGTTCGATTATAATAGTAAGAAATGCGGAATAGCGCTTGCATATAAAACACTCTTAAGAAGCTAGCATATTGATCAGAACGAAGATTGGGTGTTCGTGAAGACAAAGTAAGAAGGCACATAGAACTAGCCTGCTGTGTTGAAGCATTAACAGTCTTAGCAAGAGGAAGCGAGTATATTACATGTAATTAGCCTTAATCACGCGACGCTCTCGGTACATCTGTGGATAACACAACGGAAATCTTAGTCCAAGGCGCACTACGCAATGTCACAGCAGCGTCTACACCTTTTGTGGCTATGCTGTTATTGCCTCAGACTTTTGTGCTGACCATGGGCTACCTCGAAGCTGTCACGATTATTTCATTCAACAAAGCAGGACTTCAACAACCAGCCTGAAGCATTACCGGGGCCCTATCCTGAATCGGCGACGCATTCTCTTCTTCGTGTATGCCCCAGGCTACACGTTTGTCGCCTACGTAAGTCATGAAAATACAGGCCGAAGCCCACAACGATTGATTCAACTGTTGAGAGCATCCCATACGATGAAGCAGTAAGATAAAAACTGACGCGTCATCATCAAATGCAAACCCCCAAGCCTACCCAATCGCGACCCATCGCACTCAGCATTCCACGCCACCTTCTGCGACCGCGCCAGAACCTCGCCCTACCTCCCGTCAACACCTTCTGCACTGCACCCCGCCCTGTAGCCATCTGCGACTAGCCATCGTGCATCGATCCCACGACACTC
>Ga0265797_10007621_pt1 | contig 14699 bp, 10 predicted proteins | sample P2T30metagenome_FD_192433 | JGI IMG/M metagenome (GOLD analysis project Ga0265797, IMG submission 192433) | Plant litter microbial communities from East Loma Ridge, Irvine, California - P2 T30 | ecosystem: Environmental > Terrestrial > Plant litter > Unclassified | place: USA: California... | reverse complement strand
TTTATTCGGCCCTTGCAGGTCGGCCCGATCCCTTCTCCGAGATAACGTGCAGGCTGTTAGACATCGTGCAGATCATTAACATGTGGTGCGTGTACATTTGCGGGTACCATTTCCCCACGTGGGTCTACCTACAGTAAGCAAATAACTATGTGAAGCTTGGCCACGTGCTGTGGATATATGGTAAAGCTTGACCCAAGGTTGAGTGGAAAATGATGCAGGGGTTCTACGCAACTGTGCAAGGCAATGTGGAGCCTCTCTACACACGCACATGGGTCTAGAAGTATGTCAGTTCTTCCTGCGTAGCAATCAGCACGCAAGATTGCCGATCGTAGGTCTGCTGGTATGCTGAGGTCTCCATCGACTACGACGGCCAGTGACTACTACATCCATAGCTGAGTACTTTGTTGATATCAAGACCTTCTGTTTGGTCTAATTTCTCCTTATATTTCAAGCTCTCTCTGCATCATCATCAAATTTTTCGGTTAGCATTCAGATCCCCGGTACATATCCAGAACATGGGTTGTCAGCAAAGCGGCGATGACCTCATCTCGCTGGCAGTCACAATTCGCACCGAGCTTGAGCGAAAGCTATCGAACAAGGCGCGTGTCCATCTACCATTTGATGAGGACAAAACAGAGTTCGAAAAAGCCAATCTGCGCTTTACTCAGTATGAGCGTCCAACGTACCTCGCTATTGTCGATCCAGTCTGTGAAAACGATGTGATCGAGGTCGTCAAGTACGCGAGGGAAAAAGGTATTCCGTTTACACCTCGTGGCGGCCATCATTCAGTCACGACCACAATGGGACGCTTCCAGAATGGCATGTGTATCAACATGCGTCCGCTCAACCAGATGCGATGGGATGCCGGGAAACGCCATGTCACTATTGGTGGTGGAGCGATAACTGATGAGTTCGTGCGCTTTGTGCATGACTTGGGTATGGAAGTTAGTATGTATCATGTGTCGCTTTGCTGGAGTGGTGTTGTTAACGAGACAAAGATGTAGGATCGTGCCCGACTACAGGGGTTATTGGTGTAGCATTTGGGGCGGGCCTAGGACGTTTGCAAGGAAAATACGGCTTCCTGAATGATAATATGATCTCTTGCAAGCTCGTGCTCGCCGACGGGAGTATGGTGGTTGCATCCAAGAACTCCCATCCGGATCTTTTCTGGGGCCTCCGGGGAGCAGGTCATAACTTTGGCATCGCACTTGAAGCCACCTTCCAGGTATATCCGCAAGCAAATGGGGGTATACACCATACTTGGGATTTGGAGTACACTCTAGATCAGTGCGACGAGGTCTTCAGGACGCTGAATAGCGTCTATGAGAGTATGCCTGCCGAACTGGCAATCTTCGTCCTATGGCTGCGCCAAAGTAGTGGTCGCAAGGTACGCCTTTTCATGAGGAGCATGTTGACGCAGCTTATAAGATTCAGCACATCATTCTCGTCAACTTAGTCTGGTCCGGTGCAGCTGCAGACGCAGATCCCTATGTGCAGCGTTTCGAGTCTCTAGAGCCAGTCTTGAGTAGTGGGCGAAAATCGATACCATGGCCAGAACTACCTTACGCAACGTACAAAGAGATGAACAAGCTCTTCTGCAAGCCCGAAATCTGGCTCCGTGGTCCCTACAAGATGATGGGGGCCGCTTGCGTCGAAACGTTCGACCTGAAGACGACACGTGAGTTCTTCGAGAGCGTCAAATCCATGAGTGAGAAGTGGGAAGATCGTGGCTGGTTCAGCGCCATGTTTGAGTGTCTACCCGATCAGCGTGTTCGCGAGATTTCTGATGATGCGACGGCGTTTCCGTGGCGTGGAGGGTCAAACCATTTCCTGTGAGTCAACTCCATTGACCCCTCTCGAAAACAGCCCCTAATATGAGAGCTGTAGAATGCTGAATGCTACACCAAAGCGAATGGAGGATCGAAAGGTCTTTGAGGATCACCTCAATTACTGGAAGAGACGCTTCATTGACACGTCTGGGTATGGTCGTTTGCAGCAATACGTGAGCTATGGCAACGGTACGTCGACTATGAAGGATCCGCCAGAGGCGCTATATGGCTACGAGCCGTGGAGGCTGGAGAAACTGCGGAATCTCAAGCAGAAGTACGATCCCGATAATGTGTTTCGATGGTACCAGCCACTTCTTGAGTCATGAGGTATTTTTGCCGGTCTTGGAGCAGTTTTTAATGTAGATATGGCCCATCAGAAGATGCCATCTATCAAAGTGCCATTGGGGGCAAAATGGTTTTTCTTGCGAATACGCATGTCTCTCTCGGCATTGCGATAGCTTCATTCGTGTACTATGAAGCCTGTCGAAAGGTCCAGCAGCTTAGCAGATCTGATCACAACTGCTTACTGAGTAGCAAAACGCCGCTTGAGTATATGTCAGCACGGAGAGAGGCCTGTGGATCCTAACCTAACTTCGGAAACTGGGAGCTCTCGGTCGCAGAGACGAGCAGACACTATAGCGTATTACGACTCATGTCGAGCCTCGAATGATTCCCAGAAGCATACGATCTGGGGAAAATTTTAGAGCCGACGCTCATAATTGTCCGAGTATACGGGCCTTCAGTGGGTCCATATAGTGTTGGTGTAAGTAGTGGGTCCATATAGTGTTGGTGTAAGTAGTGGGGACAATAGTGAACTCCACGGCGATGACAGCCCTCGTCTACCCTAGTCGCTTTCACGCCCAAGAAAGACTTACTCCGAGAGCGACGAGCCGTCAACACCACGAGTCAGGACTTTTGCCTATAGTCGGGTTATACTCATACAGTGCGGACTGGGTTGAGAGCGGAAGGAACCGTAATCGCTCTGGATCGGTGTTTCGAGAACCCACTCCGTATATCCTTTGCACGCGTGTATCCGGGGAATCGCCATGCAGCGTGCTCGAACGACAAAGTGGGATTGGATGCTTTCTTCAAAATGTTTGACCGACTTCATATTACTTCTGCCGAATCGAAAGACGAGAAATCTTCCCAGATATGGCAGCTGCTCGGTCTTGACGCAACACCTGTACGATTAGTGAATGGATAGCAGACGTTACCTTCGAAGACGATATGTACCTGTAGTTTCCACGCCAGATTTCGTTAAATAGTATTTCCATAGCACATCATACACCCATTGCCTCTCATTCGAGTGTGACTTTTCGTTTAGGCATCTCTGAATCTGACTTTCCCAATTGGCTGCCATTCCTCTTTAGTATCTCCCATCACAGAGCTGCCACCATGAACAAGCCAGTCGCCATTATTGGTATCGCTTTTCGGGGGCCTGGCGACGCTCGAGATCCAGAGGCCTTCTACCGCATGCTCGTGGAAGGCCGTAATGCACGGACTAAGATCCCTAAAGATCGTTACAATGTCGACGCTTTCTACCATCCCGATGCAGAACGACTAGGCAGTATTCAACAAAGGTAGGCTCTATACCGTTCTTCCTGTAGTATGCTCCCTATGCTAATCGCCCATCGCGACAGGCATGCCCACTTCTTGCAACAAGACTTCAAGGTGTTTGATGCTCCATTCTTCAGCATCACACCAAAAGAGGCAAAGGCCATGGACCCGACGCATCGCATCCTTTTGGAGGCTACGTACGAGGGCTTTGAGAATGCCGGCTTGAGCCTGGAGAAGGTTTCAGGCACACAGACATCCTGCTACATTGGCACCTTCACAGCAGACTTTCCCAACTTGCAAGCACGCGATAACGAAGGTCCTTCCATATACCACGCAACTGGCATGTCAGCATCACTGGCTTCCAACAGGTTATCGTGGTTCTACAATCTTCGAGGCCCTTCCCTCACGGTCGACACGGCTTGCTCATCTAGTTTGACTGCATTTCACTTGGCATGTCAAAGCATTCGTACAGGAGAAGCTGAGATGAGCGTGGTTGGAGGCGCCAATCTCATGTTTGGACCGGATATGTCCATCTTGTTAGGAGCTGCAAAGATCCTGTCGCCGGAAGGTAAGAGCAAGATGTGGGATGCGAATGCGAATGGTTTTGCGCGCGGAGAAGGCTTTGGCGTCACAATTTTGAAGGTATGTATCCGGCGCAATGGCCATTCTTGAATGCGAGACATTCGGTTGACAGGTGACAATACGTAGCCTCTGGATGCAGCGTTGCGCGATGGTGACAACATTCGAGCGGTCGTGCTGGCCACAGCCGCCAATGAAGACGGCCACACGCCTGGTATCTCACTGCCTAACAGTGAGGCGCAACAAGAGTTGATTCGAAGAGCATACCAGATGGCTGGCGTAGATCCAGCAGAGACGGGGTATGTCGAGGCACATGGAACGGGCACACAGGCTGGCGACCCGTTGGAGGCCCGAGCGATCCTGAACACAGTTGGATCGGTCGAGGGCCGCAGGTCGGATCTTTATGTCGGATCTGTCAAGACGAACATTGGACATCTAGAGGGAGCAGCTGGTGTAGCTGGTATCATCAAGGCTGCACTGATCGTTGAGCGTGGCATGATACCTCCGAATCTTTGGTTGGTACATCGGTGAAACCCTTGATCCGCCCCTTACTGACAACGTCCAGGTTTGAGAAGCTCAATCCTGAGATCGATTTGCCGGAAAATGTCAAGATAGCCTCCAAGTTAACACCGTGGCCGCATAACGGACCTCGCCGCGCAAGCGTCAATAGCTTCGGCTTTGGTGGTGCAAACGCACATGCCATCCTCGAAGATGCAGCATCTTTCCTGTCACGTCATGGCTTAAAGGGTCGACATACAACGGCACCGCTCCTTCCCAGTCTGAGCAGTGTGCGCGTCAGCCATCTCAGTGACAGCCCCAGCAGCTCTGCAAGCACAGTCACCGACGAGGCGACGAGCGGTGAATCCAGCGACAACATCAGCGACGTATCGAGCGAGGTGCTGCGCGACGTCCATCCCACGCCGAAGTTGCTCGTACTATCTTCCAACGATCAAGACGGTGTCAAGCGCAGTGCTGAGCGCCTACAAGGGTATCTTGCTTCTAAGACCTCTACCGCACCTTCTTTCCTCAACGACCTGACATACACGCTGAGCGCCAAAAGAACTGTGCTGCCGTGGAAATCTTATGCCGTGTCATCGAGTGTCAGCGGCCTTCGAGAAAAGATCTCAAGCCTCCCTCCCGTGGTCCGTTCCTCTGCCTCTGCGATACCACGAATCGCCTTCGTTTTCACGGGCCAGGGTGCACAATGGCACGCAATGGGAAGAGGCCTTTCTGTCTACAAGACTTTCGCTGAGAGCATGCAGAGATCGGAGGTTATGCTCAAGTCGTTCGGCTGCCCATGGAGTCTTGCTGAGGAGCTGAATCGAAGCGAGGCTCAGTGCAGGCTGCGCGAAACTGACTACAGCCAGCCGGCCTGTACAGCCGTCCAGGTTGCGCTCGTAGATCTCATGAGCGGCTTCGAAGTGCGACCTGTTGCTGTCCTTGGTCATTCCAGCGGCGAGATTGCGGCTGCCTACGCTGCCGGCTTCATCGACCAAGAGGCAGCAATCAAGATCGCTTGGCTCAGAGGACAGGTTAGCAAGACCGTCTCCAAGGATGGCGGCATGTTGGCCGTTTCTGCCAGTGCCGATAGCATACAGAGTCACCTCGAATGCCTGAAGAGCGGCAAGGCAGTCGTAGGATGCTTCAACTCCACCAAGGCTTGCACTGTCACTGGCGATACGTCCGCCATTGACGAGCTACAGACAGTATTGAAATACGCGCAGGTAGCATGCACCCGACTGCCTATGGATGTTGCATACCATTCTTTTCACATGGAGGCAGCCCGCGAGAAATATGAAAAAGCTCTGGAGGGTATCGCGCATGGCTCAACGTCGACCATTCCTATGTTCTCATCCGTAACAGGTACACTGGTTAACCCTACACAGATGAAGCCTTCGTACTGGGTAGATAACTTGGTTTCTCCCGTGAACTTTGTCGCAGCCACCCGCTCCCTTTTATGTTACCCACAGGAGAGCAAATCGCGCAAAGCTTTCGCCAATCTGTTCGTTGAGCTCGGTCCTCACTCAGCCTTGCGCAGCTACCTCTTCGACATCTTCAGCAACGAGAACTGTGGTGGGGATACGACGTACACCACTCTTCTTCGCCGACATTTCGATGGCGCTGTTACCGCGCTGGAGGCCATGGGTCATCTTTGGGCGCATGGATGCAAGGTCGATCTGAGCAAAGTCAATGATGTATCCTCTGATAGCATCAACATGCTAGTCGATCTCCCTCCCTATGCTTGGAACCATAAGCCGTATTGGGAGGAATCCCACTTGAGTCGTCAGCACCGCCTTCGTCAGTCACCGCGCACAGATCTCGTAGGCTATCGCCTGCTTGGAACGCCAGAGCACACATGGCGCAACTTCCTACGGTGCAACGAGAACCCCTGGATCCGCGAGCATAAGGTCCAAGGCGACATCCTCTACCCAGGTGCTGGCATGCTCGCCATGGCAATCGAAGCGGCGCACCAGCTGGCTCAGGAGACGAATGCCGACGAGATATATGGTTTCGAGTTGCGCGATGTTAACATCGATACTGCACTTCGTGTACCTGACACTGAGAAGGGCATTGAGGTCATGACGCAGCTGCACAATCGTCGCACTGGAACACGAGCAGCGCCGTCCTCCACACTCTACGAGTTCACTATCTTTTCTTGGAGTGAAGAGATGAGTTCTTGGAGTGCGCATGCCCGTGGTCTAGTCTCCGTCGCCTTCAAGGCCTTCTCCCCATCTATGGAGCGCGAGGTGGCACTGGAGAATGAACGCTACATGTCTTCCCTTGCCGAGGCTCGAAGAATCTGCCAGAAGCCGGCGCGGAGCTTCCTATACGACACAGTCGAGACAATTGGTATGCAGTACGGGCCAACTTTCCGAAATATGACGGAGCTGTACGCTGGGCCCAACGCCAGTTATGGTGTCATCAAGGTGCCTGACACTAAGGCTATCATGCCCAAGGGATTTGAGTTCCCTCATGTAGTCCATCCGGCCACTCTCGACTCGGTCCTTCATCTCATCTTTCCTAGTATCTCCGGCGAAGAGCAAGCATTGAATGAAGCGATCGTCCCCAGATCTTTTGATCGCATTTTCGTCTCAGCCGATATACCAAGGAATGCTGGCGCAGAGCTATGTGGCTGCTCTTCCGCAAAGAAACTGAGCTACACCACTTGGAATTCAAACATCACCATGTCAGAGGCAACGATGACCGAGCCTGTCGTCATCATGGAAGGCGTTGTGCTAGCATCTGTTGGCGCAACAGAAGATGCATCGAGGCAACTGGAAACACGGGCATCATGCTTTGCGCAGAACTGGCACGTAGATGCTGATCTCTTGACTCCATCACAGATCAAAGAGATCATCTACAAGCGTACACTGAAGAGTAAAGATGACGACTCTGTACTTGATCTACTCGAGTTTGTGTGTCTGGTGTACATCTACTGTATCCTCGACTGGTTCCAGTCCGAGGAAGGGAAGGCACATGTGCCACGGGATGGCTTCTGGAAGTCATACGTAGAGTGGATGCATGACACTGTCAAGCAATTCCCTGCGCTACCCGCAGATGTGGAGAGTGAGATGGAGAAGGCTCGGCAACGCATCGTAAAGTCCGAGAGCGGCGACATCACTGTACAGATGGTGGATCGTATCGGGCAAAATCTTTCTCGCATCTTCAAACGCGAAGTCGAAGCTCTGCAATGCATGACTGAGGGCGATCTTCTTTACTCCTTCTACCGTGGTGCTTTCGGTACCAGTTTCAACACCAATGTCGCCGAATATGTCGGTCTTATTGCTGATAAGCAACCCGGGTTGCGCATCCTGGAAATCGGCGCCGGAACGGGTGGTACCACATACCATGTTTTGGAACGCTTGCGCAATCCCGATGGAACCTCCAAGGCAGCTCAATACTACTTCACTGACATCTCTCCTGGCTTCCTTGCCAAGGCAGCTGACCGGTTCAAGCAGGATGCGTCCATTATGCAGTTTGGCACGCTCAACATCGAGAACACGCCCACAGAGCAAGGCTTCAACCCTGAGTCCTATGACCTAATCGTATGCGCTAACGTACTTCATGCAACGAAGAGCATTCAAGAAACGTTAGCGCACTGCAAGCTGCTGCTAAAGCCAGGTGGTCGTCTTGTGTTGTCCGAGGTGACCATCAAGCGTATCTTCTCTGGGTTTATCATGGGCCCTTTGCCCGGCTGGTGGCTAGGAGAAGCGGACGGTAGGATGGGAGGCCCACTCTTGGATGCTGACGAGTGGAATGCTGCATTGAAAAAGGCTGGATTCTCGGGTGTTGATGTCGATATCCGTGGTGATCGCGAAACCTCGAAAGAGCCTGTCTCGCTGCTCGTCTCAACCAAGCCTGAGACAGCCGCACCTAGCCTGCCTTCTTGCCTTGTCATCACCGCTGGTACTGAAGCGTCAAACAAGCTCGCCGATACCATACAGAGGGCATTTGCCTCGGCTAGTCATGATATCAGTATCGCTCAGTGGAATGTTGTCACCAAGACGCAGGTGGAGGGCAAGTATTGCATCTGCCTTGCAGAATGGGAGGATGCTATCCTCGCGAACCTCACCGATGATAATTGGGACAGGTTGCGCGAAGTCATTCTTTCATCCGAAGGCGCCCTGTGGATTACTGGTGGTGGTGCTCTCGACACCCCTTGCCCCATGAACAGTCTTATGGTTGGACTCGGAAGAGCAATTCGTAATGAAGACGCCGGCGTCCGCCTTGCATGTCTCGATTTGGATCCACCAATCACTGTCAACTTTGAGGAAGCGTCTCAGATTATACTTAAGGTTGCCCTTGCACATATTCGCGGTGATAGCACAGAGGGCGAGTTCGCCGCGCGTGGAGACATGGTCTATGTACCGCGCGTCGAGCGAACTCTGGAAGTTGATGGATCATTACGCAAGTATGAAGCCAAGGGTGATCCTGAGATGGTGCCATTCATAGGCTGCGGACGTCCCCTTAAGCTGACTATCAAGACACCCGGTCTGCTTGACACCTTCCAGTGGGAAGAGGATGAGATGTACCACACGCCACTGCCTGAGGATTGGATCGAGATTGAAGTGAAGGCTGTAGGTCTCAACTTCAAGGATGTCCTCGTTGCGCTCGGTAATCTGGCCGAAAACAAGCTAGGTGTTGACGCCTCGGGTATCGTCACTCGTGTTGGATCCGCTGTCACGGATATCAAAGTCGGCGACAGAGTGATGACGGCATCTTGTGACACTTTCGCCACATACGTCCGCTTTCCAGCCAAGGGCGCCATGTGTGTTCCATTGGGAATGAGCTTTGAGGAAGCCGCATCGATGCCCCTCATCTTCCTCACGGCTTACTATGCCCTGATAACCGCGGGTGGCATCGTCGCTGGCGAGAAGGTTCTGATTCATGCTGCTGCTGGTGGCGTCGGACAAGCTGCCATCATGATTGCGCAAGCTAAAGGTGCTGAAATATTCGCTACGGTCGGCGCAGACACCAAGAAACAACTGCTCGTTGAGCAGTACGGAATCTCTGAAGATCACATCTTCAGCAGTCGCGACACCAGCTTCGTGAAGGGCGTACTGCGTGCTACTGGCGGTCAAGGGGTGGATCTGGTACTGAACTCGTTGGCTGGTGAGGCTCTGCGTCTATCATGGACCGACTGCTTAGCAAAATTTGGTCGGTTTTTGGAAATTGGAAAAGCAGATCTGTTCGCTAACACCGGTCTCGATATGAAGCCCCTGCTGGACAACAAGAGCTATGTTGGCGTCAATCTTCTTGACTTCGAAAACAATCCAACGCCTCGTGCCGTAGCGCTATGGCAAGATACTGCGAAAATGATCCATGATGGATCGATCAAGCCTATTGCGCCACTTCAGATTTTCACGATGGCTGAAGTCGAGAAGGCCTTCCGCCATATGCAGGCAGGAAAGCACATGGGCAAGGTGATTGTCCGTGTGGACGATGCGGACGTCGTTCGTGCCGTACCTCGGATTCCTCGTGTAAGCATTCACCCTGACGCAACGTACGTGATTGCTGGATTAGGTGGGATTACACGTGAGATCGCGCGATGGCTGGCAGAGAAGGGCGCACGCTACTTAGTCTTCCTCTCCCGCTCTGCTGCCAGCGGTACAGACAACCAGGCTTTCGCTTTGCAATTGCGAAACACGTACAACGTCACGCCGCTGGCCTATGACTGCGACGTTGGGGATAAGGCCGCTCTGCAAGCAGTTTTGGACGACCTAAAGGCCAAGGGCTTGCCATCGATCAAGGGATGTGCGACTGGTGCCATGGTCCTGCAAGACTGCCTTTTCGACAAGATGACCGCCGACCACATACGTACAACAGTCGGTCCTAAGGTTCACGGCACCTGGAATCTACATGAGCTGCTACCGCGCGACATGGACTTCTTCGTGATGTTGTCTTCGCTAGCTGGTGTTATGGGCCATCGCGGACAGGGTAACTACGGATGTGGTAACAACTTCCAAGACGAGTTCGCTTCGTTCCGACGCGGCCAAGGCCTACCCGCAATGACTATCGACATTGGCTATCTTCTGTCGGTAGGATTTGTTGCTGAGCATGACGAGTACGTTGATCATGTCAAGGCGATGGGGTTGAAGGTCATGCATACCTCGGACCTGCATGGTCTGCTAGCGACCGCCATCGAAGGCCCCTCGCAGCACCCCGGGCAAGTCATGTGCGGCCTGCCCTTCAATGAGCACGATGATGCGTGGTACTGGATGGCCGACGCGCGGTTTGCTGCCCTACGCAACGTCGCTGCTGGCTCCTCTGCCAATGCCGGGCGGGCTATTTCGCTACGGGAGGAGTTGACGCGTTGCGGCACCGCGAATGAAGAGGCTGTGCAGCTCATAACGGCAGCCATCGTGCAACGGCTTGCGAGCTTGATGATGATACCCGAGGCTGATATCGATGCCGGCAGGCCATTGAGCGCGTATGGTGTCGATAGTTTAGTCGCGGTTGAGGTGAGGAATTGGGTTGCACGCGAAATGGCAGTCGAAGTTTCGGTGTTTGACGTTATGCAGAACGTGCCAATGACACAACTGGCACAAAATTTGGCGGAGAAAAGCAAGTTGCTCCTTGGTTAGGCTTGAGTTTGTATATGCCTAAATAGCACTGAAAACAATATCGTTCTATCGTATGTATTGTTCCACTTGGTGCTCACGATGCTTACAGAGAAAGAAGGGATGGAGGAGTAGGGCCGACCAGCCACCTGGGGCTGATCTAGCCACAGGTTCTGATTGGACGACGCGTGATCATAACGTCATGGACTCGTGGCTGGGTTTGGTCGTCACCAACACTGTGCCGCGGGATCGATCTTGATTTATGTAGGAGCTACGATGGTGCGTGGCTGTCTAATCAGTGCGAGAATGTCTGTGACTATACATAAGCTTCCCAGCCTCTCCATCTGGCAGGTCAGCTCCACCGGGTTTCTTCGCCGATAGACCAATTGCGGCTATTGCACTAGTTCACCATCATGTCGGGTAACGGTGTAGACCCTGAGGCAAGGGACAAGTATCTCTTACAAGGTGCGTGATTACCAAGTAAAAGTGATCGTTCGAAACGCTGATAGTTAGAAGTAACCGCCGGACCGTCCTACAACACATCGGAGCACGAGCAAGTGTCGGTCAACGGCGCAGACCCAACACATGTTGAAAGCGAACTTGTAGACGCATGGGTTCGCGTCCGGATCAAAGACTACCATGGCCTACCCCGTAGTTCCCCAGCTTCCTCGTCTTACTTCGACCACCCACAACATACTTCCGACAGGTACTCCATTGCCTACTCCTTTGTGCCCAAACAAGACATGTCTGGCTCTGATCTGGTAATGGGCTTCGATTACGGTCACTCAATCAAACACCAACTTCCGCCGGGCTTCAGGTACGCGATGAAGATCGCTACAAGTATGCTTGATCCTGGGCTTTATTCAGATGCATACTCCGACGAGCCATATTTATACGGGCCCGCGCTTTCGAGTTTCTTCGCTTTCAGGATTGGGGACCGGACCAGCGAAGTGCCAGCAAAAGATCAACTCGCAAATCTCAGCCAAGAAACAGACAACGTAATAGAAGAAGGTGCATCAGGAAGCGGCAAGGAAGTTCGCAAAGCTTCGTCTATGCCTTCGAAGTGGAAAAAGAGGCGGAAGCATTATCTTGACGAACAAGCCCTCTCAGCTTTCACGTTCGAAAAGGGCCGCATGTACCACGCCGACTTCTTTAATCCGCATCTTGATTTTGCGAATTTCTCATTGAGATTGCCGGGCTTCTCCATCAGTGTGGCCAAGTATGTGGATGAAAAAACGCATCATTTGAGATATGTGCTTAAGAACCGGAGGACATCAGATGTGCTTCTCGTGGTCTTTTTCAAGTTGCTGTTTGGCCAGGAACTGGATGATACGCTGGAGAAGGAGAAGAGGAGAGAAAGTGCACCAGCGGCTGTGGTTACGGAGGATCAACCGAAACAGAAGAGTACAGGCCATGACGAATTGACGAAAGTTTGTGCTGCCGAGGAAGCTGAACGACGAGCTTCACAACCTCAACCACCGACAGTGGAGCGGGACCATACCTCCCCAAAGCAACCTGAAGGCACAAATGGTGTGACGGCAAGAAGAGCGGTCGAGGATGACGGCAAATCACAAGAAGACCAGAGCTACATCAGCCAAGCAACCACCGCTGCGTCGAATCTTGCAAATTCCGTGGTTGCAGTGTACGCAGCGCTGGGCTTCGGTAACTCGTCGTCCTCATCGTCCGATTCAGAGGCTTCAAGCAGGAGGAGTAGCTCGACACAGCCACCAAACAGGTCAATGACGGTTGAGATTGACAATATGAATGACGAGACAGTAGAGCAGTACTTGCAAAGTCGACAGGGCAGCGTATGAGATTCTCTGTATACCCGCTCAGTATGGAGGCAATGGCGCTGTGTAACCTCATAGTAATGCGAATCTTAATACTCGTCTCCGGTTCTTTATCCTCGCGAGACAAATGACCATGTGACGGAAGCACTGCATTCAGAAAGTGCATTCTCGTGCTGAGGTAGGAATCTACATGGGGTGGAGAGAACGACGAGAGCAAGGATTCGGCAGTCGGCATCCGCCGATACCAGCCTTAAAGTCGCCTAGCGTGCACGTGCGGTCAGGCCCAAGATCATCTCGAAGCCGATGAAACTCCGGAGATGTCTCCTTGACACACGCTCTGCACCGTCCAACATTCAAAAGGCAACATTACACGCTCCCACACTGCGCGGCGCTGAGATTAAGCAACTTCAGTCGGACCGTGCTTACGCTCACAGCAACTGCACGCGCCAGGGCGCACCCTAGCCCTCGGTAGCTTACCTCCACATGATGGATCTGCGTCTCGGAAACTGATGCTTCCATGGCACTAAGCACGTTTTGTCGTGGAAAGACTGCCCAAAGGACAGCGCGACGCGAGGATGATGTGCGGTCAGGTACTGATTCATCCGGCGTCTGTCTTCCCGCGACCTGCGGGTATCTGTGTTCCAGTAAGAATCTTCTTGCGGCACTCTTAGTGGCGCGGATTCATGCGTTGCCGGTTGGTATGGCTCTCTTATGTAGCTGAAAAATACCTCTCCTACGCCAATGGCGCTTTTGCACAATCTATTCTTTCACATGATCATCTCCCGCGTAGTACTACCGTAGCTACGATATCGGTCCGTTGCGGAAACTCAGGAATCATGATAAGCACATGTTTGGACCTCGCACTCTTGTGCCATCCGGTACTCGCATTTCTCTCGATACAACGACCAAAGATGGCGGCTCAACAATCGAAATGGCAATACTTCTTCCTCAGTTTCTTTGCATTGCTCGCTATGCGCTATGCCAGCACTACGGCCGCTACTCCACAAGCGCCGCAAGAGATTGTTCAGCCTGTCTGTCAGTCGGTTGACCAGCCAAATCCTATTGCGTCAATATACCCGATGAACGCGACGGGAACATTGAACGGCACAGTTTCGGTACTACCGATATCCCTGGAGCTTGCACGTCAGCTCATTCCGTCGCAATACCGCATCTTGGAACATGCATACCGACATCTCCTTCCTTCGTTTCCTGAAGGAATGTATCCAGCTGTACTCCAGGCAGTACACGATCACGAAGTACAAGCTTTCGGGTACCAGATACCCGATTTTTCGGTACGAGATGCCCCTAAACTTAGATCGCAAACATGCTAACGATGACTAGCGTAGTGGCATTGAATTCCCCTTCCTGGATCTACTAGGCGACAATACGACATCATTCAAGTGGGCACCATCACTTCTCATGTCTGCCGAGAACGCAATCGCTCTCAAAGGTGCGGCAGACTACGGAACCAAGACCTACCCCTCTTCTTTCGAGCCCGCCTGTGACGCGTACAGTGCTGTACCCGATGCCAAGGAGCCAGGAACAACCTCGTTCAGCGCAAAGAGTTCTAATTCTAGCACTGCATTCGTCAGCACGCGGTTGTCGTTGTCGACAGAGGAAGTCTACCCAATTGGCTTCTTCATGAACGTCACGAACCAAGTGACATTTGCAGATGGCAAGACGTGCGACAACATGATTCGTCTTTTCAATACTAGCCTGACGACGAGTCCCAACACGATCGAGACAGTCAAGGGTACCGTGAAAGCTAAGATCTTTCCCTTTGACACCGAGAAGGAATGGGAATGCGCGCATGGAATCAGGCTAGACACGGCGTTTATCGAGAACAACTACCTGCCTTGTGAGAACTTCCGGAATTATGGCGC
>Ga0265797_10007618_pt1 | contig 14706 bp, 16 predicted proteins | sample P2T30metagenome_FD_192433 | JGI IMG/M metagenome (GOLD analysis project Ga0265797, IMG submission 192433) | Plant litter microbial communities from East Loma Ridge, Irvine, California - P2 T30 | ecosystem: Environmental > Terrestrial > Plant litter > Unclassified | place: USA: California... | reverse complement strand
TTTGAGGCTTTGCAACGGTGCGACGGACTTGGATTCCCGCCTTCGCGGGAATGACGTGCCGAGGTTCGTAGTCCAGGCAATTTTCTGCTAGTCCCCAGCCTGAAGACCGTCATTCCCGCGCAGGCGGAATCCAATTTCCGCGGCGAACCGCTACAGCAAATTATTGCAGCGGCTGGCTACGGAAGTGATCGCCTTCATCGCTGTCATCGATCTCGTTTGAGGCTTTGCAGGTGTGCGACGGACCTGGATTCCCGCCTTCGCGGGAATGACGTGCCGAGGTTCGTAGTCCAGGTAATTTTCTGCTAGTCTCCAGCCTGAAGACCGTCATTCCCGCGCAGGCGGGAATCCAATTTCCGCGGCGAACCGCTACAGCAAATTATTGCAGCGGCTGGCTACGGAAGTGATCGCCTTCATCGCTGTCATCGATCTCGTGATGATGACCGCCCGCGCCATGCACGTGGCCGTGCTGGATTTCTTCAGGCGTTGCCGCGCGCACATCGACCACCGACAGCTCGAAGCGCAGCGCCATGCCGGCCAGCGGGTGGTTACCGTCCAGGACCACCTTGTCTTCGGCGATCTCGGTCACGGTGAAGATGGTCGGCTCGTCGTCGGCGCCTTCGGCCATGCCTTCGAACTGCATGCCGACTTCGATCGGCTCGGGCAGGCGCGCACGTTCTTCGACTTTCACCAGCTCTGGTTCGTAGTCGCCGAAAGCATCGTCAGGTTCGACCTGGATCGTCGACGCATAGCCCACTTCCTTGCCATCGAGTTCTTCCTCGATCTTCGGCAGGGTGTTTTCGTAGCCGCCGTGCAGGTAGACCATCGGCTGCGAACCTTCCTCGATCAGGTTGTTCTGCGCGTCCGACAGGGTGTAGTTGACCGTCACGACCGTATCTTTGGCAATCTTCATCGCACATCCTTTCTTTGTAAGAGGCGGATTATACCGCCGTTGCGTTCCACCCCCGGTCCGGCTGGTTATAATGACGCATGAAAAAATTACCGCTCTTAGGGAATATTACTCCCGCCGAATTCCTGCGCGATTACTGGCACAAGAAGCCTTTGCTGATCCGCGCCGCCATCCCCGGCTTCAAGCCGCTGCTCACCTTCGCGAAGCTGGCCGAGATGGCGCGCCTGAACCACGTCGAATCGCGCCTGGTCACCCTGCAGGGCAACGAATGGAATATGCAGCACGGCCCGCTGGCCGAGCTGCCACCCCGCGACGAAAAGGGCTGGACCATGCTGGTGCAGGGCGTCAACCTGCACGACGAGCGCGCCGACGAGCTGCTGCGCCAGTTCCGCTTCGTGCCCGATGCCCGCCTGGACGACCTGATGATCAGCTTCGCCACCGATGGCGGTGGCGTCGGCCCCCACTACGATTCCTACGACGTGTTCCTGCTGCAGGCGCACGGCAAGCGCCGCTGGCGCATCAGTGCGCAGCAGGACAAGACCCTGATCGAAGGCCTGCCGCTCAAGATCCTGGCCAATTTCACGCCAGAAGAAGAATTCGTGCTCGAGCCGGGCGACATGCTGTACCTGCCACCGCACTACGCCCACGACGGCATTGCCGAAGGCGACTGCATGACCTATTCGATCGGCTTCCGCCAGCCGGCCTACCAGGAACTGGGAGAAGCTTTCCTGCAATTCATGGCCGACTCGATCGACCTGCCGGGCCGCTACAGCGACCCGCAACTGCAGGCCACTGACAAGCCGGCCGAAATCCCGCGCGAGATGCTGGCCACCATTACCGACGAACTGAACAAGGTGAAGTGGGACAAGGACGACGTCACCATCTTCGTGGGCGAGTACCTGTCCGAGCCGAAACACAATGTGTTCTTCACCGGCCCGGCCAAGCCGCTGACGATGGGCCGGTTCATGGAAAGCGCCGCGAAGAAAGGCCTGAAGCTCTCGCCCAAGACCCTGATGCTGTACCGCGGCAAGCACGTGTTCATCAATGGCGAATCGTTCGCGGCCGGCCGCGCCGACAAGACGGTGCTGGACCTGCTGGCCAACGACCGCCGCCTCGATGGCGCAGCTCTGGAAAACGCCACCGACGACGTGCTCGAAGCGTTGTACACCTGGTACGGCGACGGCTGGCTCGAACTGGCTTGACGCCATGACGCAGGCGCGCAGCGAACGCTTCGACACCCGCGCCACGTGCGAGGCGCAGTTCGTGGCCTGCCTGCAAGCGGTGCAGGCCACACTCGACCTGTTCGATCCGGACTTCGCCGTGTTTCCGCTCGGCGCGACTGGTGTCGACGTCCTGCTGCGCGCCTTCCTGGCGCGCGGCGGCCGGCTGCGCCTGGCGCTGCACGAAACGCGCCACATCGAACGCCACTACCCGCGCTTCCTGCGCCTGCTGCGCGATTACGCGCACCTGTGCGAATGCCGCGTGACACCGCGCAGCCTGCACCAGCTCACCGATTCCTTCTGCATCGCCGACAGTCGCCACATCGTGCGGCGCTTCCACAGCGACCATCTGCGCGGCGAAGCGGCGTTCGACAATCCCCCTGCCTGCGAGCTGTCGGCGCACCGTTTCGAGGCGATCTGGACCGAGTCGCGCACGGCGCTCCAGCCCACCACGACTGGCTTGTAATCACTGTTAAGTGATGTAAAACAAGGTTTTACGAAGCCGTTGCATCTTGTAACAATATGAAGCTTATCAGGCCGCAAATTTCTTTCGCTACGGCATGTGTTCGCTATTGCGAAACTATAAAATTGTCTATAATATCAGTCAGGAAGGTTCCGTTGCATCTGTGGCAGTCTTGCTATCTACGAAAGCACGAGAATTCCATCGAGCAATAATTACAGATAATTATTATTCGCAACAAGTAGTTTTACTCTTGTAAATTCTAAGGAAAAAATCATGAAAAAATCCCTGCTGATCGCCTCCCTGTTCGCCGTGACCCTGGCTGCTTGCGCCAAGAAAGAAGAAGCACCAGTCGCTCCAGTCGAGACCCCAGCTGCTGTCACCGACACCACCGTCGCTCCTGCTGCTGACGCAACCGCTCCAGCCGCTGCTGACGCTGCTGCTGCTGACGCCGCTGCTGCTGCCAACACCGCAACCGACGCTGCTGCAACCGCTAACGCTGCTGCTACCGACGCTGCTGCTGCTGCTGGCACCACCACCGAAGGCACCACCAAGTAATTGGTCGCTTCGTTGTGAAAAGACCGGCCTGCGGGCCGGTTTTTTTACGCCTGTCGTTTCGGCAGATGATTCGTTGGCCTCGGCGGCCCCGCGCTTGGCCGCCGACGCGGTGATGGTTGACAGCCGCGTCATCCGGCATCGTATCGGAGCAGATCGCGATCACCGCGTCGGCGGCATAGCTGCCAACCCTACCGTTTCGCTCCCCTGAAAAACGTCATCCCCGCGCAGGCGGGGATCCAGGTTCTGCCAGCGTCATCGAAACGCAAACAAACCTGGATCCCCGCCTGCGCAGGGATGACGGTTCTGAGGACAACAGCTGACGCGACGATCCCGTCTGCGCCGGCTGGTGAAACCCCGGATTTACTTCAGCTCGTTGTTCAGCAGTTGCAGGATCTTGCCCGCGGTCGCCGAGGTATCGTCCTTGCCGTCGCTCGTCTGCACGGTGACGTCGCTGGCGTTGCCGCTGGCCTGCGCCTTGACCAGCACGCGGTAGCGCTGGGCTTCCTTGAGTTCGTCTTCCGACTTGCCGCCGAAGGTGAACAGGCGCTTGAAGAAGCCCTCTTTCTGCTCGGCCGCGTCCGGATCGACGTAGCGCACGAAATACACGCCCTGCACGCGGTCACGGTCTTCCACCGTGAAGCCGACGCGGTCGAGCGCCAGGCCGACACGGCGCCAGGCGCGGTCGAATCCTTCGTCGACTTCGACGCGGTTGTCCACCAGCTTGGCGTGCAGCGGCGCCACCGGGGCATTGGCCACGGTCTGTTCGGCGGCAGGCACGTCCTTGGCGCCGGTCAGCTTGGCGACCAGGCGGCCCAGGAATTGCGATTCCAGGCCCGGGTCGTTGGCGCGCACGGTCCAGGTGGTGGTTTCGTTCTGCGGGCCGGTGAGGACTTCCTCGGCGCCGCGGTGGCTGACCCAGATCTCGGTCGAGCCGTCCGGCAGGCGCTCCAGGCGGGTGCGGTACTTGTCGCGCTCGCCGGTCGAGTAGGCGCGGTCGAACACGCGGCCGATCGTGTTGCGCAGGAAGTCCTGCGGGATCTTCGAACGGTTCTCGACCCAGGCGGTTTCCATGGTGCCGGTCTGGGCCGATTCGCTTTCGAGGGCGAAGCCCTGCTCTTCCCAGAAGTCGCGCAACGTCGGCCACAGCTGTTCAGGGGTCTGCTTGACCACCAGCCAGCGCTGGTCGCCGTTGCGCTCGACGCGCACCGCGTCGGTCGAGATCGGACCGACGGTCCCGGTCGCGACCGGGCCGGCGACCGCGCCGCCGCCGGTAGCCGCGGCCTGGCCCTGCTGGAAGCCGGAGGCGGTGGCGACGCCGCGGCCGTCAGGGATGGCGTAGCGGTTGTCGCGCTGCAGCTTGGTCAGGTCGGGCGGCACGTCCAGTGGAGCGGCCTTTTTGGCGCCGCGGTAATCCACCTTGTCGCCTTCGAACACGGTGGTGCAGGCAGCCAGGCTGAATGCGATCGCAGTGAGCGTCAGCACGCGGGCAGCGGCAGGAGCGGAAACCAGGGTAGTTGTCTTGCGATTGGTCATGTCGTTCGATATCAGGTCAGGGACCGGAACCCTCGCGGGTTCAGGACAGGGAATGGATGCCGGCTTCCACCAGGGCGGCGCGCACGGTCTCGTGGTAGGGGGCGGACAGCGGGGCCAGCGGCAGGCGGATGCCGGCCGGCATCTTGCCCATCTCGGCCAGCGCCCACTTGACGGGCACCGGGTTCGGCTCGACGAACAGCTTGGCGTGCAGGCCCAGCAGGCGATTGTTGATCTCGATCGCGCGCGGGATGTCGCCGGCCATGGCGGCCACGCACAGTTCGTGCATGGCGCGCGGGGCGACGTTGGCGGTGACCGAGATATTGCCGGCGCCGCCGCAGAACATCAGCGTCATCGCCGACGGATCGTCACCCGAATACACGGCGAACGACGGATCGACCATCTTGAGCAGCTCGATGCCGCGGCCGATATTGCCGGTGGCGTCCTTGATGCCGACGATGTTCTCGATCGGCGCCAGGCGCGCGACGGTCTCGTTGGCCATGTCAGCCACGGTACGGCCCGGCACGTTGTAGAGGATGATCGGCAGCTCGACGCTTTCTGCGATCGCGCGGAAGTGACGATACATGCCTTCCTGGGTCGGACGGTTGTAGTACGGGACCACCTGCAGCGAGGCGTCGGCGCCGACGTCTTTCGCATGCCGGGTCAGCGCGATCGCCTCCGCGGTCGAGTTGCCGCCGCTGCCGGCGATCACCGGGATGCGGCCGGCGACGTGGTCGACCGCCAGCTTGATCAGCTCACAGTGTTCTTCAGGCGACACCGTGGCCGATTCACCGGTGGTGCCGACGATGACGATCGCATCGGTGCCCTCGGCAACGTGCCAGTCGATCAGCTTGCGCAGCGAATCGCGGTCCAGGCTACCGTCGTCGAACATCGGAGTGGCAAGCGCCACGATACTGCCCTTAATCATAATCTTTAGACCGTGCAATTCAATAAAAGTCTGATTGTAGCGGATCGACCGCCGCTATGGTTCATTCCTGACCACAATATGGTCGAGCCGGCCCTCGGTTTTCACGTAGGCCGGACCGGCCGCGCACAGGCGCTGTACTTGCGCCGGATGGGGACGCTCGACGTGGCCGTCCTCGTAGGCCAGCACTTGCAGGTCGCCCTGCTGCGCCAGCGCCAGCAGTTCGCCGGGCGCCAGCAGGAAATCGGGATTCGACGGTTTGCCGTACAGCTCGTTGCCTTGGGCAAAGGTTTCGTAGATCAGGATGCCGTCCGGGCGCAGGCTTGCCACCAGTTGCGCGAACAGCGGACGGTGCAGGTAGTTGGTGACCACGACCGCCGAGAAACAGCCCGCGCCGAACGGCCAGACGGCGCCCTCGGCCTCCAGGTCGAGCTGCAGCGTCGTGATGCCGGGGCCGGCCGCATTGGCCAGCGCGTCCGGATTGCGGTCGAGCGCGGTGACCTGCAGGCCCAGCGCCGCCAGCAGGCGCGCATGGCGGCCATTGCCGCAGGCCAGGTCGAGCACTTCACCCGGATGGATCAGCGGCGCGAAGCGCGCCACCCAGCCCGATGCCGGCAGGCCCGTCATCAGAACAGGAAGAAGGTGAACGGCAGCGCCACCAGGTGCACCAGCCAGCGCCCGGCCGCCATCACCGGCTGCAGCCAGTAACCGACCAGTTTCAGCAGCACCAGGCCCAGCACGATGAAGAAACCGTACGGTTCGATGCGGGCAAAGGCATACGCGGCCCGGTGCGGCAGGAAGCTGGTCACGACCCGGCCGCCGTCGAGGGGCGGGATCGGCAGCAGGTTGAACGCCATGATCAGGAGGTTCGTCACGATGCCGGCCTGGGCCATGTGGTGCCAGAACGACTCATTCACGCTGAAGAACACCAGGATGCCGGAAAAGATCAGCCACATCACCGCCATGATGAAGTTGGCGCCTGGCCCGGCCAGCGCCACCCACGCCATCTGGCGTTTCGGATTGCGCAGCCGGCCGAAGTCGACCGGCACCGGCTTGGCATAGCCGAACACGAAGCCGCTGAACAGGTACAGCAGGATCGGGATGACGATGGTGCCCAGCGGGTCGATATGGACCAGCGGGTTCAGGCTCATGCGGCCCTGGGAATAGGCGGTGTTGTCGCCAAAGTATTTGGCGGCGTAGGCGTGGGCGGCTTCGTGCAGCGTGATCGCGAACAGGACCGGCAGCGCGAAGACCGCGATGGTGCGAATTGTTTCATCCATATGGGACGATTCTATCAGAGCCAGCAACTGGCTTGTCCGTGGGAATTCTTAAGAAGGACTTACCGCGCAGGCAGAATCGTCCGACAGGCGCTACAAGCCGAATGCGGCCGGATCGCCCCTGCCCTCGCGGATCAGTTCCGGCTCGGGACCGGTCAGGTCGATCACGGTCGTCGCTTCCAGCATGCCGGCGCCGCCGTCGATGATCAATTCGATCTGCTTTTCGAGGCGCTCGCGCACCTCTTCCGGATCGGACAGCATGTGGTCGTCACCCGGCAACTGCAGCGTGGTGCCGATCAGCGGCTCGCCCAGTTCTTCGAGCAGCGCCAGCGTGATCCTGTTCTCGGGCACGCGCAGGCCGATGGTCTTGCGCGATGGATGCGACAGGCGCCGCGGCAGTTCGCGCGTGGCTTCCAGGATGACGGTGTACGGCCCCGGCATCGTCGCCTTGAGCAGGCGGTACTGGGTATTGTCGACCCGCGCGTACTGCGCCACCTCGGACAAATCGCGCACCAGCAGCGTCAGGTGGTGCTTGTCGTCGACCCCGCGAATGCGCCGCAGCTTTTCGACCGCGGACTTGTCGTCCAGGCGGCAGACGAGCGCATACGCGGAATCGGTCGGCAGCGCGACGATGCCGCCGGCGCCGACGATCTGCGCCGCCTGCTTGATCAGGCGGGCTTGCGGGTTATCGGGATGAATCTGGAAGTACTGGCCCATATGAATGATTGAATCCGGTTAGCGCAGCGACTGCAGCGCGGCAATGCGCTGCTCCATCGGCGGGTGAGTCGAGAACAGGGCGCCCCAGCCGCCGCCGCTGCCCGAAATGCCGGACGCGGCCATCGACTTCGGCAGTTCGCCCGGGACGAAGCCGCCCAGGCGGGCCAGCGCATGCTGCATCGGCACTGGCGTCCCCATCAGTTTTGCGGCGCCGGCGTCGGCGCGGAATTCGCGCTGGCGCGAGAACCAGGCGACGATGATCGAGGCCAGCAGGCCGAACACGATCTCGCACACGATCACGGTGCCGAAGTAGCCGAAACCGGGCGCGCTGTCTTCCTTGCGAAACAGCACCTTGTCGACGAAGTAGCCGACCACGCGCGCCAGGAACACGACGAAGGTATTGACCACGCCCTGGATCAGGGTCAGCGTGACCATGTCGCCATTGGCGATGTGGGCGACTTCATGGCCGAGCACGGCTTCGACTTCGTCCTGGTTCATGCTTTGCAGCAGCCCGGTCGAGACCGCCACCAGCGCCGAATTCTTGAAGGCGCCGGTGGCGAACGCGTTCGGTTCGCCGTCGTACACGGCCACTTCGGGCATGCCGATGCCGGCGCGCTCCGACAGGCGGCGCACGGTGCCGACCAGCCACACTTCGGTGCTGTTGGACGGCTGCTCGATGACGCGCGCCTTGGTCGACCACTTGGCCATCGGCTTGCTCATCAGGAGCGAAATGAAGGAACCGGTGAAACCGATCACCACCGACATGACCGCCAGCGATGTCAGGTCGAGTCCCTGGGCCGAGACCGCGCGGCCCAGGCCGAGCACGTTCATGACCAGCGACAGCACCAGTACGACGGCAAGGTTAGTGGCAAGGAACAGCACGACACGCTTCATGACGGGAATCTCCTGGAAAAACAATATCAGGCTGCCAAGATAGGGCTGGGATCACCGGAATTCAAGGGCACGACCATACCGCGCCGGGTTCAGGACCGCTCGCCCAGAAAGAAACGCAGCATGGCGCTCGAGGCGCACGGACCGGTGGCGTCGGTGTGCGAACCGCTCGCGCAGCCGCCCGACCAGGTGTGGCCGGCGCCGTGCACGGTCCAGTGCTCGGCCATCGGCCGGCCTTCCTGATCGTGCCAGGTGGCGCGGGTGCAGCGACGGCCACCCATGTTCTGCTCGCTGCTGGCCCGGGTCAGCGGGGCTGGATGCAATCCGGCGTGCGCACCGACAAATTGCTGGAGCACGGCTTCGCCGTTCGCTGCACTCACCACGTGATCGGCGTCGCCATGGATGACGATCAGTGGCACCGCTTCACGCAAGCTGCGTCCCCTGCCCGGCTTCTTCATGGCCTGCAAACCAGTGATCATGTCGCGTGCGCTGCCGGCCGGCAATCCGGAATGGACGCCGATCGCCGCATACAGCTCGGGATACGCAGCGCCGAGGATCGCCGCCATGGCCCCGCCTGCCGACATGCCGGCCACGAATACCTGCGACGGCTCGGCATCGTGTTCGGCGACGATGGCGCGGGTCATGCCGGCGATGATCTCGGCCTCGCCCGCGCCGCGCGCCTGGTGGGCCGGTTCGAACCAGTTCCAGCAGCGGTTGTGGTTGGCGCTCGCATCCTGCTCGGGGTACAGCACCAGGCAGCCGTGTTGCTCGGCCAGTTCGTTCATTTTGGTGCCGATGGCGAAATCAAGGGGGTTCTGGGTGCAGCCGTGCAGCATGACGACCAGCGGACGGCGCGTCCCGGGAGCCACGGGGGCGGCGGGAATATACAGCTTGTAGCCGCGCGCGCCAGACTCGCAGGCATGGCGCCCGGCGATGAAGCGGCCTGGCCAGTTTGGCGCCGGCGCCGCTGCCGCTGCCTGCTTGTGCGCGGCGGCGCCGGTGCGCATGAAGCGCTGGAAGAATTCGGGGTCGGCCCCGGCGCGACGGGCTTTCGACGGGCGCGGCGGCGCGGTGCGGCGCGCGCTCCAGTCGGGCGCCGGATTGAGGTCGACGAATTCCGTCTCCTCTTCGGTGGCGGTGGCCGCTGCATTTTCCGCTGCATTTGCCGCTGCCTGCGTCGTTCCAGCGGCGTGCGGCGTGGCCAGGCCGGCCTGCGCCAGCGCCTGCTGGATCACGGCGCTGGCGCCGGACACGTCGCGGTTCTGCACGAGGCGCGCGGACTCCATCATCTGGCTGATAAATTGGTCGAGGTTTTTCATCTTGGCTTCCCTATCTGGTGTGAATGCGGCCAGCCAGCGCCGTCTTGACGGCGGGCGCGGCAACGAAGGCGCCGAGCACCTGGATCGACGCGATGGCCTGTGCGGCCAGCTCGGCCGGGACATCGTTTTCGATCACGGCCAGCCCCATGACATTGATTTCAAGCTGTTCTCCCTGCGCCACGACTTGCTCGAGTTCGCGCAACGAGTAACGGTACAGCCCCATGACGTAGCGCTTGCGCACCACGGTCTGGCGGATCACATCGGCATGCTGCTGCAGCAGATTGCGAATTGCCGCGCGCACCAGGTCGGTACGGTTGGAATAAAAGCCTTCTTCGACCAGCAGGTCGACCTGGGCCAGGTCGACCAGGCCAACGTTGACCGTCACCTTGTCGCTGTCAGGCAATTTTTGTTGAGCTAAAACCGATTTCATCATGACCTCATACTCTTCATATACTCCAATTGGAGTATAAATTGGATTTTACAACCCTTTCAGCCAAGTCTCGGACAAATAAAAACCCGCCAGCGGCGGGTGTGGATCCACGACGACAGCGAACTCAGAACCAGTCATGCCAGATCGGCTTGACGCTCGACGGCAGCGGCGGCAATTCTGCGAACTCGACCCGCGACTCGCCCGGCGCATGGAAGTCGGTACCGCGCGACGCCAGGAAGCCATAGCGGCGCGCCACTTCCGCGTAGGTGACGTACTGGTCAGGCGTATGGCTGCCGGTCACCACTTCAATCGCATTGCCGCCCAGGGCGCGGAATTCGTCGAACAGGATGCCTTCGGCGGTGGCGTCGAAACGATAGCGTCCCGGATGCGCGATCACGGCGATCCCGCCGGCGCCCCGGATCCAGCCCATCGCCTCGCCCAGCGTGGCCCAGCGGTGCGGCACATAGCCTGGCTTGCCTTCGGTCAGGTAGCGGCGGAACACCTCCGAGGTGGTGTTGCATACGCCGATCTCGACCAGGTAGCGGGCAAAATGGGTGCGCGACATCAGGTCGGGGTTGGCGACGTACTTCAACGCGCCTTCGTAGGCATCCGGAATGCCGGCGTCGGCCAGCTGCGCCGCCATGTCGCGGGCCCGGCTTTCGCGCCCGTTGCGGGTTGCGGCCAGGCCGGCCACCAGGGCCGGATTGTCTTCGTCGACCCGCAGTCCGACCACGTGCACGGTTTCATTGGCCCAGGTCACCGAGATCTCGACGCCGGCCACGAAGCGCATGCCGAGCGCGGTGGCCGCCTTGCGCGCCGCCTTGATGCCGCTGACCTCGTCATGATCGGTGAGCGCCCACACATCGACCCCGCTCTTGCCGGCGTAAGCGGCCACATCCGATGGCGCAAGCACGCCGTCGGAAACATTGGAATGGCAGTGGAGATCGACTTTCAGCATGGACAATGATGCACTCATAAGGACACGGTTGACTGGACATTGTACGCCCATTCAATCCCCGGCCGGGATGCCATCATGCCGGCGCCTGGAGGAATGCCTCGATCATCTGCGCCAGCAGTGCCGGCTGGTCGTGATGCAGCATGTGCCCGGCTTCAGGGATCATGCGCGCGGTCACTTGCTTCAAATACCCCATGCGACGGTCGATCTCGGCGCGCGCCTGTTCCTTCGGTCCCATCCAGCGCCACATCTCGGTCTCTTCGGCTTCGACCCACAGCACCGGCGCGGTGATCCGCGACCATGCCGCCATGATCTCGTCGGCGTGGTACAGCAGCGGGCTGCTCATCTTGTGCGCCGGGTCGCCCAGGATCTTCCATGCACCGTCGCGCTCCTGCTCGGACCAGTGCGCGGCCAGGAAGGCAGCGCGCTCGTGCGACAGGCGCGGATTGGTCTTGCGCAGGCGCGCCGCCACCTCGTCCAGGCTGGCGTAGCCGCGCATGGTCGGCGGCGCGCGCAATTCGTCCAGCCAGGCGGCGACGCGGCCGGGGTACTGGGCCGGCCTGGTGTCCGGCAAACCGAAACCTTCCAGGTTGACCAGCTTGCCGATGCGCTGGGGGCGCACGCCCGCATACAGGCTGGCAATATTGCCGCCCATGCTGTGGCCCAGCAAATTCACGGCCTCGCCTGGCGCATAGTGGTCGAGCAGCCGGTCGAGGTCGGCCAGGTAGTCGGGGAACCAGTAGGTGTCGGCGCCCGAGCGCTGGCTCAGGCCAAAGCCGCGCCAGTCGGGCGCGATCACGTGCCAGTCGCCTTCGAGACAGTCGACCACGAACTGGAACGAGGCGGCCACGTCCATCCAGCCATGCAGCATGAACAGCCTGGGCGCGCCTTCCCTGCCCCAGTGGCGCACGTGCAGGCGCAGGCCGCGTACTTCGATGAATTCGGAACGGGAGGGTGTCATGCGCTTCCTGGAGTAGAACGGTCGTTCGCCTGATTATAGGGGCGGACGGTTGAATTCGCCCGGCACGTCCCCATCTGCCGGACTTCGAACGATGGCGGATGCCGCGACAAGGTGGGCAGGAACGGTAAAATAGCGCCATTTCCACCCACCTGCGAGCACATCCATGGCGATTTACCAGCTGGGCGAAGACGCGCCCGAGATCGATCCGTCGGCCTTCGTCGCCGAGTCAGCCACCGTGGTGGGCAAGGTGACGCTCGCGAGCAACGCCACGGTCTGGTTCGGCGCCACGCTGCGCGGCGACAACGAGCGCATCACGATCGGCGCGAACAGCAATGTCCAGGAAGGCACCGTGATGCATACCGACATGGGCTATCCGCTGGACATCGGCAAGGACGTGACCATCGGCCACCAGGCCATGCTGCACGGCTGCACGGTGGGCGACGGGTCGCTGATCGGCATCCAGGCGGTGGTGCTCAATGGCGCGCGGATCGGCAAGGGTTGCCTGGTTGGCGCCGGTGCGCTGGTCACGGAAGGCAAGGAGTTTCCCGACGGATCGCTGATCCTGGGTTCGCCCGCGAAAGTGGTGCGCACCCTCACACAAGAAGACCTGCTGCGTTTGCAGGGCATTGCCGCCGGCTACGTCGCGCGCGGCCAGCTCTACAAGACGCAGCTCAAAAAGATTGGATAAAGAATGACGACCACGACCACCGAGGGCACCCTGGGCAAGGACACCCTGCAAAAATTCATCTTCGACAATGCCGCCGTGCGCGGCGAACTGGTCGAGATATCGGACACCTGGCGCGAAATCCAGGCCCGCCATGCCTACCCGAAAGCGGTCCGCACCGTGCTGGGCGACATGGTCGCGGCCGGCGCCCTGCTGTCGGCCAACCTCAAGTTCAACGGCTCGATCGTGATGCAGATCCACGGCGACGGTCCGGTGCGCCTGCTGGTGGTCGAGTGCGACGCCGCCCTGCGCATGCGCGCCACCGCCAAGTTGGCGCCGGATGTCGAGGTTGCCGACGACGCCACCTTGTCCGAGCTGTTCAATGTCAACGGCAAGGGCCGCTTCGTGATCACGCTCGACCCGGCCGACAAGGTGCCGGGCCAGCAGCCCTACCAGGGCGTGGTGCCGCTCGACGGCGACGACATGGCGACCGTGATCGAGAACTACATGCTGCGCTCCGAGCAGATGGACACGCGCCTGTGGCTGGCGGCCGACGACAAGGTCGCGCGCGGCCTGCTGCTGCAAAAGCTGCCGCGCCACAGCGGCGCCGACGACCAGACCAAGCAGGCCAGCGAAGCCGAAGACCTGGAAACCTGGAACCGCGCCGCCATGCTGGGCCAGACCCTCAAGCGCGAAGAAATGCTGTCGACCGACATCATGACGCTGCTGAACCGCCTGTTTTGGGAAGAAACGATCCGCGTGTTCGACCCGCTGCATCCAGAATTCCATTGTGGCTGCAACCGTGAAAAGGTCGGCAACATGCTCAAGATGCTGGGCCAGCCTGAAGTGGAATCGGCGCTCGCCGAACTGGGCGAACTGGGCATCAACTGCGACTTCTGCGGCAAGCACTACTCATTTGACAAGGTCGACTGCGCCGGGCTGTTCGCCGGCGACAGCGCGGTGCAGAACGTGATGCCGCCGAGCGGCAGTACGCATTGATCGACGCACGCCATTGATGAGCGCATGGTGGGATGGACTGACACGCCGTCCACCCTGCGCCAGCGGTTCATCGGTGACCGGCAGCAAAACATCCCCAGGGCGCTTCGGCGCCCTGTTCCTTTTGCAGGCACGTGGTTTCGCCCGAAATGATAAGCTGATGCTGTTATGACACTGTTGTATTTTCCGACAGCATCACTATCTGTTGATTATTGAACTCAAGGAGAAACCATGAACATCGATATTGGCATCAGCACCGAAGACCGCGCAAAAATCGTCGAGTCGCTCTCGGGCGTCCTGGCCGACAGCTACATGCTGTACCTGAAGACCCATAACTTCCACTGGAACGTCACCGGCCCGATGTTCCAGACCCTGCACGTGATGTTCCAGGAACAGTACACCGAGCTGTGGAACGCCCTGGACGACATCGCCGAGCGCATCCGCGCGCTGGGCCACTTCGCACCGGGCACCTACGGCCGCTACGCCGAGCTGTCGACCATCAAGGAAGAACCGAACGTGCCGGGCGCGCAAGAGATGATCCGCCAGCTGGTCGAAGGCCAGGAAGCGGTGGCGCGCACCGCGCGCGCCGCCTTCCGCGTCGCCAACGAGGCCGACGACCAGCCGACCGCCGGCATGCTGGCAACGCGCATGGAAATCCATGAAAAGAATGCGTGGATGCTGCGCGCCTTCCTGGAACATGGCGCGGGCCATACCCAGGGCGAAGCGTCGTCGGATTCGAAGCAGTAAGGTGATGGTGCGGTCCGCACGGGCCGCCTGAACGCGTGGACGGGAACCCGTCCACCCCACATCATCATGCTGATGGAATCATGTCATCATGCTGATGGCATCATGCAGGGTTGGCGGCTGCGCCGCCGACGCGTTCATGCGGCCCCAAG
>Ga0265797_10007617_pt1 | contig 14707 bp, 9 predicted proteins | sample P2T30metagenome_FD_192433 | JGI IMG/M metagenome (GOLD analysis project Ga0265797, IMG submission 192433) | Plant litter microbial communities from East Loma Ridge, Irvine, California - P2 T30 | ecosystem: Environmental > Terrestrial > Plant litter > Unclassified | place: USA: California... | reverse complement strand
GGGGGGGGTGGGGGGGGGGGGGGGGGGGTTGGGCGGTGGGGGGGGGGGGGTGGGTGGGCTGTTTTGTTTCTGGGGGCGGTCGGGGGGGGGGGGGGGGGGGCGGGGGTAGAGATGGGACGTGGATGGGTGTCGGGTTGTAAGAATTATTTTGTACGTTAACGTCGAGGAGGATTTGTAACCAATCTTGCGCCACTCTACATGTATTCTATCTCAACATTGGGGGACATGGGACTCGTCGTTGTAATCCTGAAAGAGATTCTCGCTCATTCCCTGATGCTTCCCTTGAGGAAGATGTCCGTTTTCACAGCAGCCAATTGCGATGTTTCCCACGTGTAATCCAGCAAGTCCGCCAAACAAAGCCGCCCTTGGTTCATTTCACCATGGGCTGTATACATGGAAACGCGCCTTGCAACTTTGTACACCAGAATACTGGTTGGGCTTTCGGCTAGCAGTCATGGTGCTCGTTTGCGGCGTCCCATCCCTTTCAACGAGCAATAAATGCATCGTCAAGGTATGATCGTAATTCGTTCAAGTTCGCCGGCGGGTAGATCCTCACGCGGCAAACTGCCTGCGCAGGGGGCTGGGAAGTACTGTTTGACCTTTTTGAAGACCCAGAGCCACGAGCTTCCTTCCTGTTTGTTTGGAGGCACTCCAGCGCTGGAAGTCGCCTGCAATTCTCCCTGCTGACACTGCGCTGTTGGCTGGCCATTTTTGGTAGTAAGACGATCTTCGCGGAGATTCTTCACTTCGCATGTAATAGCATCTCTTGATACAGATCGTCCGGTATCTTCCTAGCAAGCTCCAACGTGACTTCAACAGTTTGCCTTGCTTTCAAAGGCTTGAAGTCCGGCTTGGGACTGGGATTAGCCAGCAACTGGCTTCTTGCAATAACGAGCTGAGCGACAATGCAGAGGAGGTTGAGATGCGGCCCGTACGCAAAGAGGAAGTCCCAAAGGATCAACACCTCCGGCAGAGGCGGCGTGCAGGCGCACATGGTCAACACGCTGGGGAACGCGTAGATCTCGGCCTTCATGCCTTTCGATAGCAGGTGATTGGCCAGCTCCGGATCGAGGAGCTCTAGGAGTCTGTCGACGATGGCCAGTCCTTTGTGGACGCCGTCCATGCTGCCTCGGACATAGCCTGGTACTTCGACATTTATGAAGCGGTCGAAGCCTGCGAACGCTTCCGCCTCGCTGCGCGCGGCGTAGAGGAATGGTGCCGCCATGACGTTCATTCCTTGGACGTAACCGACGCTCGCCACGGAGTTGGTGTTCGAATTGATGTCCCCAGCTTCCGATCCTTCGGTCCCCGTGATGGAGCCTCGCCCGTGACGTGTGCTGACCGAGGCGGGAGAGTGGAAAATGCCGTCGCTGTCACGGCCATCTATGCTTTTTGGAACGCCCAAGGTAGGCGGCGACATCCAGCCGTTGACCTGCGACTCGTGGGCGTCTTGCAGCTTCCAGGCTATTGCATTGAGGACTCGTGAGAGTGTGTTTTCCGTTACGCGGCGACGGAACAGCGGGTCCGTGGTCAAAGTGCGGAAGGTATCGTTACGGATCTTGTCGTAGGCGGGCGATGCGCCTTGGCGAACGAGGTCGAGGTAGGTGTCGGTGTTGAGGGGAGGGGTGTTCAACAGGATGAGCCAAGTGTATGGGCGAAGGTCGGACTAAGGAATCAGAGTTAGTTGTGCGAACATGTAGACGAAGATCATCTAGGAACTAACGGTGCCATCGCTGTTGGCTGGTATGCCGTCGGTGAGAACGATGCGGCGTAGTTCCTCCAGACCGGCTTCGACGTCGCCATTCTGCGGACCTCGCTGGAGGAAGAGGTCGAGGTGCGCCATGACTGTCACATGTGGTAGTAACTGTCTGCTGGTATCTCGAGTGAGGTTCGTGTCGAGTTGTTTGGTTTCAAGGTCGTCAAGCCAATCGCCAAATTGGAGACGCGAAACGACGCGCCGAGGGGTCGTAACAACAACTCTAACCCTAATGTGGATATCAACACCTCAAAGACTGGATTGAATGGCGACAACTTACTTCGTTGTCATTTGAAGAGAATAGCGTTGTTAAATACTGCAATTTTGATGGTGTTGCCATACAGTTTCACCGAGTTACATACACATGGAAATCTCAACGTTCTTTAGAGTTTTGGATGTCAAATCCGACTCAAATGAGGTCGACATTCGGAGAATAGATGCAGGTGGTGGGCACCGCATCGTCTCGGCCTGCGGTTCAAAGATACCTTCTGATCTCTAACACGGCAACACACACACCGCTGACGTTTGCCCGCTTCGCCTTCAATCATCACGACTCACACTTCCCAAGTGCTATCCGATGCGTGTGATGTTTCGATACATGCGAGGTCTGCAACAAGGCGAAGCATCGAGTGCCTCTTATGTACATTCTCCAGCCCATCGATGATCTATCTTTGCATACAACACATGCTAGCCCTCATGCTCCACTCCCAACCCACGTCAGAGTTGGAACCGTGTACACATGCCGAAGAAGAATGTGTCGCAGAGAACTAAACGGCACAGTGTCAGCAGTGTTCGCATCGTGAGAGGAGAAAGGAAAACAGGAAGGGTGACGCCTTACGATTAACACCCGCCTTGTTCTCTTCAAGCGTATTGTCAGCCTGACTAAACGCCCAAGCATAGCAACCAAACATATTCGCGAAACCAAAGAACCCCCCCGAGCCGGCAGCCGCACACCACGCATCCAGGACGCCTTCGTAGAGCTCTCTGCTAGGGTTGCCGTCCGGGTCGGTCTCGGGGACGTCGTCGCCGGGACACGCAGTGGGAGTCGTGCTCAGCTTGTCCCACTTGCCGCCACGATCGGTGACGATCTTGCACTGGACTTGGGCGCCGGTCTTGAGCGGTTCCCTGCCACCGATGCCGAAGCACTCCTCGCACGTGTAGGGTTCGACGTAGTCGGTGGAGATGTCTTCGCACATGAGCCTGCCGCGATCGTCTTCGTTGAAGTCGAAGCTCTTGTATGTGCATCTGTCGAGTTTCTCCTCGTCGGTTTCCTCGCGGCGGAGAAGTTTCTTGTCGTCAGGCTTGGGGTGAGGTGCTGGGCTTGCTATAGCTGGGACGATGGATAGTGCGAGCGTCAGGAGCGCTGCGTTTCTGGGTATTGGGAAGAGGAATTTCATAATGTTCGTTTCGTTGGGATGGGATGAGACGAGAAGTGTAAGACTATGCTTGTGTGATTACCGGCTTTAGATGGGGGCGAGATGTCACAATTTATGTGCTGTTGACCAAGATTGGGTTGACATCATTGTAATGTACGATTGTCGAAGAGTGGCTATTCCTGGTGTGATCTGGGTCGAAGGATGTTAGCCGGCATCAGTCGGCATTGATCGTACGTGGTCTTGCTTGGCGGGTGTTGCATTATGGATACTAGTCGAAACACCAACAGCGATGCTCAACTAGGCGAAGGCGACGATGAGGGCAGAGTGCGACCGTTGAGAATCGAGGTTTGAGTTGCTTTCTCAGGATTCTCGAACGAGCAGATTGTGAGAGACTGGACAAGAGCGAGACACTTCCCAGCTTCGAATCAAGCCGTCCGTACAGAGTCGTAGACTGCAACAAGTAAAGTCTTTTCTCTCATATTGCTTGGGAATTCGAGGAGAAGCAATCCAGTAGAACGAGTCGAACGGATGTCTACTGCAGACAGCTATTTTTGTGCGATGCCTAGGTGTCTGTCCCGGTTCTACTTTCCTCAGGAGGCGGGGTCAGTAACTTGGTATCACGTGCAGCAAAACATTGCACAGTCGGGTGGAGGTGGAGTCAACCTTAGGTTGCACTCACTGATACGCAGAAGAGTGAGTACTGGACGATGCCTCATAACATAATTCCTTCGGCCTGGAATTCTACAACCTGCTCTCCCACTTCTCACACGGTGATACTGTATTATTGCTCAATCAACGCACTGCATTTGCCACTCCACCTTACCTACAGTACCTTACCCTACCTTGAGTCGTCATCAGTACGTGGGCTAGAGACGTGTACAATATGTACTGCCTCCATCCTTGATCGCGGTACTTGTGAGGACGCAGCGTTGTTCTGGTCCTCTTGCGACCTGCCACCAGGAGGAGCCCACCAGCAGTAGTCTGCGCCGGAAACACCGCGGTCAATACTAATGGCAGCCCTCCAACCCTCCTCCGCGACTCACAGTGGATGTGCCCAGATGCCGTCCACCCTACCCCTCATGAGACTACAGTAATAGATGACCCAAGGGAGCATCACCATCGATCTCGGTTCTATTCAGCCAGCAGCGTTATTCTTCGCCTCAGACTGGCCAAGCGTCTTCACAGCGAGTGCTTACTACCGTCTGCAGAGAGCATGTCTGTACGGGACAACGGCGGGATGCGTGTGATATAACAATATCATTGTATTGCAAGGTCTGCGGATGAGACGAGTCTCTCGTCCCTCGTCTCTCCTCGTAGTAGGAGGAGTCTTGGAGGTTCTCGGGGTGGACTCCTCCACAGAAAGCGGCAAGATTGCAAGAACCTTTACCCAAAACGGTTGCTAGCGCTAATCACGACATCAACCACGAACTTTCTGTCATCTGGGTCCAGCTCCACTGCCGAACGTAATCCTTGGCCCCATTGCCATGACCTCGCCGCGATGGCGTCTTTTGCGCCCTTGATGTTGCCATCTTCTCCCTCTGAGTCTGATACCATCTGCATTTCCTGCAGTGTGTGTGTCTCCCTCGTCCGCCACGCCTCCATTCCCTTGTCGCCAATCTGTCGCCAAACAACACGCGCACCACTTCGCTGCTGAAAGCGTTTCGATCTGCAGATCGCGCCCGTTGTCGCCCAACTCTACCGCACTCACGCATACACGGCCGTTGAGACTGCCTCTGCGAGTGTCATCAACACTCGTGGTTCTCGCGTGATCGAAACTTTCGGTTGCCCTGCTTTGCGTGCTTCCCAGATCTCGCTAAGGCCTTGGGGTTATTCATTATTCATTCATCAGGCCCTAAAGCTCTGCCATTACTGGCTGTCTGAGCTCCTAGGCTTGCATATCCCACAGAAGAAGCACCGTCTGTGGCTGTTCTAGAGCAATCTCATCAAAATTCGGCGTGTTGGCACAGTCTGCCTAGATTCTCTGCATGCTTAAGTAGCGAAGCATTTGCTCCTGATCTGCCACGCACGCGTACATCGCCCAGCAACGCCGCCACCGCCGCGACAACATCAAGCATGGCGAGCGCTGCAACCAAGATTGGCCACGGCCTTGCCAAAGGTCTCGGCATCAAGCTTGATTACCGCGATGAGACTGGGACTGGAAGTGCAGCGAAGGTTTCGCGCGGCGAATCCGTCTTTTCGGTTATGAGTGCAGATTCCTACGACGAAGAAGAACCCACGACTGGAGAATGGCTCGCCTCGATCTGGCCCAGCAAGGCGGATGCCTGGACTTACTCCAAGAACCTATTCCCTTTCACGCATTGGATTATGCACTATAACCTACAATGGCTCTACGGAGATCTTGTTGCAGGTAAGTTGCAACTAATTTTTGACAGCCCTAGCAAGCGCTGACACATCGCACAGGTATCACCATTGGTGCTGTGGTTGTGCCGCAAAGTATGGCCTACGCCGAGCTCGCACAACTACCCCCGCAATACGGCCTCTATTCGTCCTTCATGGGTGTGTTATTATACTGGTTCTTCGCTACGTCAAAAGACATCACGATCGGCCCCGTTGCAGTGATGTCCACGTTGGTGGGTAACATCATCGTCAGAGCCGGAGGCGACGATCTTACCGATGCGCAAAAAGCCGAAATTGCAATCGCGCTCTCGGTCATCGTTGGTGGCATCGTCTGTGGACTAGGACTGCTTCGACTAGGCTGGCTGGTCGACCTGATCTCGCTGCCGGCAATCTCTGCATTTATGACTGGATCGGCAATCACCATTGCGGTCGGCCAGGTCAAGAGTCTCATGGGCATCACCCTGCCTCGTGGTTCAACCCGAGACGAACCCTACAAGGTGATCATCCACACTCTGGAAGGTCTACCTACAACAAGTCTGGACGCTGCGCTCGGCTTGACCGCTCTCACCATGCTTTACGTCATCCGAAGCACCTTCAACTACCTTGCGAGGAAGCAGCCCCACCGCAGAAAGATGTGGTTCTTCTGCAACACCCTCCGCACAGCCTTTGTTATTCTGCTCTACACCCTTATCAGCTGGGCATGTAATCGCGATCTTCCAGACCGCAGCCAGGATTCGGCCGATGCCGCCAAGTGGAGTGTTCTTGGACCTGTCCCTCGCGGTTTCACCCACGCCCAGGTGCCTGTACTGAACTCTGAGATCATCGACAAGTTTGTCAGCGACATTCCGGTTGCTGTCATTGTGCTCCTAATTGAACACATCTCGATCGCCAAGTCGTTCGGTCGTGTCAACAACTACACCATCAACCCATCCCAGGAGCTTGTCGCGATCGGCGTTTCTAATCTACTTGGTCCTTTCTTGGGCGGCTACCCTGCTACTGGCTCGTTCTCCCGAACAGCTATCAAATCCAAGGCTGGTGTACGGACACCACTGGCTGGTGTCATCACCGCAGTCGTCGTCCTGTTGGCCATCTATGCGCTTCCAGTGGTATTTTTCTACATTCCCAACGCTGCGCTTTCCGCTGTCATCATTCACGCAGTGGGAGACCTGATCACGCCTCCAAACACCGCCTACCAATTTTGGAAGATCTCGCCCCCGGAGTGCATCATCTTCTTCGCCGGCGTTCTCGTCACCGTCTTCACGGACATCGAGACTGGAATCTACACCACAGTCGCAGCCTCGTTTGCGCTGTTCCTCTTCCGCGTGTTCAAGGCTCAGGGTCGCTTCTTGGGTCGCGTCCAGGTACACTCCGTCGTTGGAGACCACATCATGGATCAAGCCCAAGCGAGAGAACAACGCAAGCCGGACAACGACAAGGACCGATCTACAAGAAACATCTACTTGCCGATCTCGCACGACGACGGATCGAACCCGACATTAAACGTTGACCACCCATACCCTGGCGTGTTCATCTACCGTTTCTCGGAGGGCTACAACTACCCCAACGCGAACCACTACTTGGACTACATGACCGAAGAAATCTTTAAAGAAACCCAGCGTACCGACCCTCACACCTACGGCCGCATCGGCGATCGCCCTTGGAACGACCCTGGCCCTCGCAAGGGAGCACCCTTGGTCAGCGACGCCCACAAACCCACCCTAAAAGCAATCGTCCTGGACTTCTCCTCGGTCAACAACGTCGACGTGACCTCCATCCAGCACCTCATCGACGTCCGCAACCAACTCGACCGCCACGCCGCCCCCGACACCGTGCAGTGGCACTTCGCCTCCATCAACAACAGATGGACCAAGCGCGCCCTCGTCCACGCCGGCTTCGGCTACCAAACCCCCCACAGCGACGGCGGCTTCCACCGCTGGAAACCCATCTTCTCCGTCGCCGACATGGGCGGCTCCAACTCCGCGGCCGCAGCCGCCGAAAACGAGCTGAACCAACGCCAACTCCAGCGCGAACACACCCGAGACGCGGCGGAAGAGGGCCGCTCCCTCTCCCGATCGGTGTACGAACGCGACTTCCAGCCCATGCACAACAACAACAACAACAACAACAACAGCGAAACTCCTGTCGTCGGCGGCGACAACTTCGAGACCGCCATCAACAAGAGCTCGGCGTACAGCACCGCTCCCGCCAACAATGTCGCCGTCGTCGCGGGCTTGAACAGACCGTTCTTCCACATAGATCTGACGAGCGCGGTCGAGAGCGCGATCAAGAACATCGAAGTGCTGGCGCCGGTTAGAGGGCAGGATGACTCGAGTTCGGACGAGCAGGTTCCGGGTAAGACTGGTGGCGGTGCTGAGAAGCCGGCGTCTTCCTGAGTGGTTTCTTTTAGCAGTGAAAAGCTTTTCTTAAGCAGTGAAAGAGGTTCTTTTTTCTGGACACGTCCGCAGCATTAACGGTATAAGAAGAAGGCAGTTCCTTCTCGTCTGGATGATTTGTTGAAGCGGTTTTTCTTTCTTGACATACAATATACATAGCTACGGCATATTGCGCAATGACGAAAGTGCGCCCTTTCAAATATGCATACATACATACATACAGTACACGGCCTTATACTTCAAATTTTTTGAGAGTTACCGAGTTCCTCACTGCAGTCCGAAGTCCTTGAAATCGATGCGTGAATTGGGGGAAAGAGGCGCCTACTAAGAATCTGTTCATTCCCCCAATCAATCACTCGATTGATTGAGATTGGGGCCTGTTCAATCGAGATTTGTCTTGGTTGCCTTCAGTTTACATCAATCAATCAAGCAATGTGCCTACAACAATCAGGATCTTGACTGTTACGCAGCCTGTGCGTTCACTGCGTTGGACTCGTTTGTCCGTCTGCAGTAGAGACGTGGATTGGCGCTTGTGCACAAATACCCCATTTGATCGTTAATTTTCAATGATCGTTATGGACATGCTGTCGTACAGTAATGGCATATGCTATGCGATACACCTCATTGCCATATTAAGCTGATACGGAACATCGAGCGTCGTAGCTCCCATGCAGCCATCCGCATCATACGTCGAAGCGCCCAACAAGGGCGCTCCGAAGTGAACCACCAAGCCAGGAAATGCCTCTATCTAAGTGATGTAAGGCTGGTAGGGGGTTCCCGCGTCGACAGCCCTAGAGAAAAGCTTCTTGTTAGACCGCACCAAGAGCCACTTCAAGAACAGCGCACTAATGGAGGCCACAACGCCGCACACCATCATGAGCAGGAAAGCGCGTTGGTAGCGCGGCTCGTCGCCCGAGTCGAAAAAGTACGGCGCCATGACGTTGCCGATTTGGCCCAGGATGTTCACGAGCGCAATGCCGACGGCGCGCTTCTCGGGCGTGCGCCCAAGGGAATTGCTCGTCCAGGAGGAAATCAGTGGGTTCGCGGTGTACATGCCGACGACGTAGATGAAGGATGCGCCGTAGCGGGCGCCGCCGTTTTGGGTTGCGAGGCAGATGATGAAGCCGAGCGAGCCGACGAAGACGGGGCCCGCGAAATGCCAGCCGCGGTCGCGGGTCTTGTCGGAGTGCCATGCGTTGATGAGAGAGCCGATGGCGGCCAGGAGGTAAGGTGGGCACAGCATGAGCAAGGTGGCAACGTTGCTGTAGCCAAATCCGCGGACAATGGCCGGATAGAAGTTGGAGAAGCCGTAGGCGGCGGAAATTCCGATGTTCATGAGAGTGATGACCCAGGTTTTGTAGTCTTTGAGACACAGCCAGAGTCCCCGGAGAGGCCCACCCTTGGCCTCGGCAACGGACACGCGGTCAGCGGCCATGCGAGCGTTTGCAATGGCGAGCATGTCCTCGGTCATGAACCAGCGGTAGGCGGAGCCACTCTTGGAGTGGGGGTAGTCGGGCAATACCATGAGGGCGATCAGTGCGAGGCCAGAGCCGGTGACGGCGAGGACGATGAACAGCCACTGCCAGCCTGCGAGACCGTGCTTGCCCTCCAGCGAGCCGAAAACGGCTGCCGCAATGAGACCTGCAAGGCACCACGCCAGAGTCTGGCCGGTGTAGAGTAGCGCGACGCGGAAGGCCATCTCGGAGCGCTTGTACCAGCAACTCATGAGGTAAACTGCGCCGGGGAGCAGAGGTGCTTCCACGATGCCGAGGAAGAAGCGAATGGCCATGAGGCCCTCGTAGGACTTCACGCCGCAAGTAGCAGCCGAAACACCGGACCACACAAGGGCCATGAGGCAGAGGTAAAGACTGGGGCGGATGTAGCCGATAAGCATGTTGGAGGGGATCTGGCCAAGGACGTAACTGTGAAAAGACCATTGGTTAGCGGATTGAATGAGTGTGGCCAAGCAGACCAATCGCAGTTGGTGAAACATACCCAGCTGACAAGACAGCAACAGCGGAGCTGAACTGGCTGCCTACCAAGCCAAGATCCTCGTCGAGCGAACTGAGGCGAGCCTGTGCAATGGAGGCTCGGTCGAGGTAGTTGAAAAGATAGAGAACCTGTAATGTAACTTAGCTGAAGAGCCCGGAGTCGCAGACCCGGCTGCAGATTGCCTGGATTCAACTCACCCAGAGGCAAGGCATCAAGGTAAGATCGAGCCGTCTGACGATCTTCTTTTCAAGATGGCGCCAGTCAGCGATACCGAGAGCTTCGATTTGCTCCTCAGGGCTAGGGAGGAATTCTGCCTCCTTGTCGGTGGCAGTGATCCCGTCCTTGCCGCCCATCTCGATCATAGGGATGTTTCGACCCGAGGTGACCGAAGCTGCTCTCTTCTCTTCCGGGTACGTGGTGGCGTTGGCATCAGAATTGCCAGCCGCGCCATCACTGGGCGGCATAATGTTGTCGCTGTTGGCAGCCATGAAAGACCGGTCTGGTTTGGCGAATCAAATTATAGGTACAAGATCGAGTGAAAAATCTTCCCCTCCGTGGCGGTCGGCGTGAAGGAGGAGAAGTCGATGGTTAGCCACCGGGAACCCGTCTTCTTATAGCCACGGACACATCTTGACAGCCCCCGCCCTCCACCTCCATCCCCACGGGCACTCCGCCTCTGCCACGACCCACGCTCCTTGGCCGGGGCAAGCGATGTTCTCCATTCCCCATATCTCGAGCCCGGGCACGGTGGAGATGGACCCAGTGTTAAATGGTTGAGTGAAACGGTTTGCCCATAGACATGAGGGTGTCCGACTAGGCAGGGTAGATCGGTGCTTGGCAAGCGAAAACTTGGTGGTCGTTGTCGATACATCCCGCAAGGGGTGGAGAAGACAAGAGGGCGAGATGCTTAGCAGTGCTGTTTCTGCAGCACATGCCCAGGCGCCGTTTTCGTACAAATGTATCTCCGGTCATTGGGCTACAGTACACGAATAGGCGGGAACCGGGCAGCAGATTGTTGAGTGAAAGGTAATCCAGACGTTGCATACTGGGGTGTATGGAGGCTTGGAGCTCAACCACGGATAGCGGAGAATGGGCCAAGCATTGTCGATTTGAGGGGGCTCAAACCATGCGCAACGAACCTCAGGTGATTCGGGAGGCACCGTATAGCTGATGTTATGCTTCTCGACCGCAAGGCTGATCGTAGCCTCGTAGGGCTGCTCGTAGGTTTGAACGTGGCCAACTTGAATGGGCAGGTTGACGGGTATGGCGCCTTGCCGTCGTGATGCCGCCTACCCTAGCTGAGTAGCAAGATCAACAAGATGTCGGGTGATGTCGCGAGAGTCGGTCTGTGAGTCTCCTTGGCTCGTTGATTGTTGGTCAGAAACAATCAGTCTCCTCCCGTGAAGTCTTGGACTTCGGCAATCGTCCGGCCTCAAGCGACAGCTAAGCCGGTGTGGGCACTTTGCGCCTTGGCTTGCCAATCTTACCATCGTCACCTCCTTCAGTGAAAGAAGACGTTGGCAGAAGGAATAATCGATTTAATGTGTGGTTGACCGGAGATGATCACTACCAAAAAAAAAAAAGGAAAGGACGCGGCCGATGCGAGTAGAGACTTCGTGAGAGAGGAAGAGAGATTAAAAGCGCGCCGGAGGATCTTTTCACCGCGATATCAATATACAATAGCTGCGAGCCTGAGACTCAGCACAGCACAGCTTTCGACATTTCATCACCGCACGCTTTCACTCTCTACATCGAACATCATTACATCTTCCGTGGTCACTATGCTGACCCAATACTTTATTCTAGCCCTGAGTCTTCTTTCGTCGACTTTTGCCCTAGATAATTGCATTACGACGTATTGACCACGATTGGCAGGATCACAGGACATCCGGCGCCAAACGTACGCGACACGGTCGAGTTTCTGGGTATAACTTATGCGTAGCCATCTGTTAAGGAGCTTCGCTTTGCACTACCGCTACTACCCGATGACAATGGATCTTTTGTTGCTGCAGACTGGGTGCGTTGGTATGCACCGAAAGACATTTGGAGCCGATTGAGTATTGATAATGGATGGCAAGACGGATATGGTCAGAGTGTACGCTACTCTTCCGCCGCTTAGGCTGACGGGATATCACCAGCGACTGCCCACAAACTGGCTCGAGACCTGTTGACTTTCCTGGCTTTACGTCTCAGGCCTAGGATGTTATCAAGGCTTTTGCTGCTGGTCTTGGTACGCCACAGAGTGAAGACTGCCTCACCTTGAATATATAGGCTCCGAAGCTGCCGGGGACTCCGACGAAGTAGCCAGTCCTGGTATTCTTCCACGGAGGACGTAGGTGACTCGAAATTCTCGTGCGACGCCTTCATAACGCAGTCGGTGACATGCATGACTAGGCTTCTCCATCGGCAGCGCCCACTCGTCGTTTTGTAACGGCAGCCGCTTTGCCGAAGCAACGGGAGCGGTCATCGTCACTCTGACTTATCGTCTCGGTGTACTCGGATTCCCAGGAGCTCCAGGCGGAATACAAAACCTCGGCCTGCGCGATCAACGACGAGCGATCGAGTGGGTTCATCAGAACATCGCAGCCTTCGGTGGCGATGCAGACAAGATCACGGTTTTCGGCCAGTCTTCAGGCAGTGTAGCAGCAGATTGGTGGACGGTCGCGTACAGAAATGCTGCTCTGATCAGCGGCATCATCATGGAGTCCGGGAACGCATTCAGCTTTCCGATCAACTCCCCCGAATTGCAAGCGAGCAATTGGCACAACGTGTCTGCAACCGTCGGCTGTGGCTCTGCTGGAGACACAATGGCGTGCGTCCGCAGCAAGCCCTGGCAAGATCTTCTAGCAGCTTCCGCACGACTGCCTACTGCGCCTGGAGGAAATCCCGTTCGATCGACGCCGGCGTTCTATCCCACCATCGACGACCAGACTGTTTTCGGCGATCATCATTGGTTGCTGAAGCAAGGGCGGTTCGCCAAGATTGTAGATTGATGCTGTCCTACATATCAGTAACGATTGGCGAAGAAAGTGATGCTGACCTCGAGATTCCCACAGCCACAAGTACTTGGCAACAACGACAACGAGCAAGGCTACTACGTGATCCCAGCCTGCGGACGTGGCATCAACACAACTTTGGCACCACGCGACCGATTCCTGCTCGAGTCCTTCACCTGCCCCACCGACTTCAGAGCTCGCATGGGAAGAGCTCACATCGTCTCCACGTGGGTATACCGTTACTTTGGCGACTGGGAAAATACGCGCCTCTACCGACCAGCGGCGCATACCACGGCACGGAGTTGCAGATGCTGTTCGGAACTTCTGAGGACTTCAGCGGGCTTGCGCCGAGTGCTGAACAGGTGCGGCTCATGAAGGTTATGCGGGTTGCATGGGTTGCGTTTGCGACTTCTCCTTTGAATGGGTTGAGCCGGTTTCGGTGGCCGGAGTTTGAACTGGGTAAGGAGACTTTGGTGAGGTTGGGGTTTGAGAACCGTCCTGAGCCTGAGTTTGTGAGGCCCGAGGTTTATAGTGGTCATTGTTCTGGTGTCGTGCTGGCGGGTGGGCGTTGAGATGGGTGTGTGAGTGTTGAACGATGGGAGTTGCGAGATAACAATGTCCCTTTTTGACGACGACGACGACGACGACCGTTTCTGTGTAATTCATCCCGGAACACTCGGCTGTTCGTAATGGGGCTTTTTCGGGAGAGCTGCTTTGTCAGTTACGGCGTGCCGTATATCATTGTTCGCTCTCTCTCTATCAGTGGTGCGCGTTTTGTTCCATCGCCGGAAAACTTATTCTTCAATCTTCGGAGATGGATTGCGGCTGCTGAGACAATCTCCGGCAATAGAAATAACATGATTCACAATTTAACAATGTGTATGCGAGAAGTCGCCGACGTCAGGTTGTCCTAAGAAATTGGAAGTAGTGGCTGGTGAAAGGGGCCATGGCCGAAGATTATTCACACCTCCGTCCGTTCATCTATCTGAGTTAGCGCCCGACAAACTGATCAGATAAGCTACCTCTGCGGCGAGCGGCAGATCGTAGCAAGCAATAGCCCCGGGCATGCTACATTAGGTATAGTTAGCCCTTCTTCTCCAGTTGACCCTGACCCATGGGCACCGCAATGGCTGATCTCCCATTTTCCCGTGTTTGCCTCACCAAGGTTCAAGCCTCTTGCTCTGTTCCTGCAAATCAACAACACATGCAAAGAGCAACATTACTTTGTCGAATCTGACTTGTACATGTTTTTTTATCACTGCTGAAAAGTCTCCATTCACAGACTTTGCAAGCGCACTCTCTGCATCCGATGTAGGGCAATTGCTTGGTACCAAAAAAAAAAAAAAACGTTCTCGACCAGTTCGCTGTCAGCTTCGCCTACGGCTGGGATTCCCTATGGGGGGACATGCCCGTGGAAGGGTCCATTATTTACCCTACAGAAGATGTCTTCGGACCCGTATTGAGCTGAGATGATGAGCCGCTACTGGATCCTGCAGTTCGGATCATAAATACCATTTCCATGGTCACTGGCTTGTTCCTCTGTGGTTGTTCATCCTTTCGTTCTCGGTCAGAATGCGTTTCTCTGCTACGTCTTGGAGTGCCGCGCTTGCCTCTATCGCTTTTTGTGCCACGCTCTCGCCGGCTGTTCTCGCTAGCGACGACCGATGCAGATGCTTTCCAGGTGATGAGTGCTGGCCCAGTGTCAGCAGATGGTCGGCCTTCAACGAGACTCTAGCGGGCAAGCTTGTTGCCACTGTGCCGTTGGCTGCTGTCTGCCACGATGCACCCAGCTCTCACCCAGATTGGCCTGCCTATGACGAGGAGGCCTGCTCTCAG
>Ga0265797_10007613_pt1 | contig 14710 bp, 13 predicted proteins | sample P2T30metagenome_FD_192433 | JGI IMG/M metagenome (GOLD analysis project Ga0265797, IMG submission 192433) | Plant litter microbial communities from East Loma Ridge, Irvine, California - P2 T30 | ecosystem: Environmental > Terrestrial > Plant litter > Unclassified | place: USA: California... | reverse complement strand
GTCCCCATGCCGGACGGAGTCGTCGACTACCGCGCGTACGAGCAAGGACCCGGCCACGGGTCCGTCACACGCGACGAGGACGGCAACGACGTGTTCGTGTACCACACGTGGGGCAACGGGGTCGGGGGGGACGGCAGGGACACGCGGCTCGTCCGCATCCACTACGCCGCCGACGGCCGCCCTGTGCTCGACGTGACGCGCGACGAGGAGGTGGCGCCCGCCAACCGTGCGGTGACGACCACGGTGACCGTCCTGTCGCGGCCCTCCGTGAGCGCCGTCGTGACGACGCGGTGCATCAGCGGCAAGGTCGTCATCACCACCGTGGTGAAGAACACGGGCACCTCGGCCATCGACGTCGCCACCGCGACTTCCTTCGGGTCGAAGACCGTGAAGGGAGTCGCTCCGGGAGCGTCGGGCGCGACTGCCACGACGACGCGGGCAGCGTCCATCACGTCGGGATCGGTCGCGATCACCGCGACGTCCACCACGGGCACCTCGCGAGAGAGCGTGGCGTACGCGTCGCGCAGCTGCGGATGAGCGGGGAGAGCGCAGGCGGGCCGATCGGCGGTCGTCTGTCGCGTCTGAGGGGAGAGCTCGACAGGGATCTCGTCGACGGGAGCTCCGGGTCCGACGACGACGTCCTGGTCATCAACGGCAATGCCTTCACGATCACCTAGAAGTCGGCCTCGGCGCGATGCACGCCGCCGCCGTGACTCACCCGCTCACGTCTAAGGAGGCATTCTCAGCACATTCCCCACGGCGACGTCAGACGTCCCCACCCCCGATAGACCCCACTGAACCACCCTAGAAAGCGAACCATGTCAACAAGATCGAACTCCATCGCCGGCCCCGGCCGCAGCTCGTGGCGGCGCCGTCTCGGGACCATCGCCGCATCCGCCGCCATGATCGGCGCGTTCATCGTGGCGTCGCCGCAGACAGCCCCCGCTGAAGCAGCGACAGCCAACAGCGCCTACGTCATGGCGTACTTCAGAGAGAGCCCCAACGGGTCCGGCAACTCCAACAACGTGCACCTCGCCGTGAGCAAGGACGCGCTCGAATGGACGGCCCTCAACGACAACGCCCCGATCCTCGTCCCGACGCTCGGCACGAAGGGGATCCGCGACCCGTTCCTCTTCCGACTGCAGGACGGCAGCTGGGTGATGACGGCGACGGACCTCAAGAACGAGAACTTCGGGGCAGCCAACCCCTCGATCCACATCTGGACCTCGCCCGACCTGGTCAACTGGTCGAGCGACCGGCTGCTCAACATCAACAGCGCGAACCCCAACTCGTTCACGTGGGCACCTGCGATCTTCTGGGACCCGGCACGAGCGCAGTACGGCATCACGTTCAGCGCGAGTCCTACGGGCGGCCCCTTCGGCACGATCCTCGTCGTCTACACATCCGACTTCGTCACGACGACGGCGCCCGTGACGTTCTTCGACAACAACGGCCAGGGCGGTGTCATCGACTCCGACGTGCAGACCGACATCAACGGAGTGAACTACCTCTACTACCGTTCCCCTGCGCCCAACCAGACCGGCCTCATGGGCGCCCGCTCGTCGTCCCTCACGCCGGGCTCGTTCACCCCCTACACGACCGGCCTGTACCAGGGTGGCTGCGTCGAGGCGCCCACCGTCGTTCGATCTCTGTCAGACCCCAACTCCTGGTGGCTCTGGGGTGACAACTACTGCCCCAACAACAAGTTCAACGTCTGGCAGGGAAGCGTCACGACTGGCTCGTGGACGCCGCTCAGCCAGCGGAACTTCACGGCGCCCATCGGCTCCAAGCACAACAGCATCCAACCCATCACGTCGACCGAGTACAACGGCTTGACCACGAAGTACGGGCAGAGCAGCTCGACCCGCCTCAAGTCGTCGAACTTCCCCGACCGCTACGTCCGCCACCAAGGCGGGGCTGCGCGCATCGATGCGTTCCCCTTCGACCCCCAGCAGGACTCGCAGTGGAAGATCGTTCCCGGTCTGGCCGATCCGAGCGCTGTCTCCTTCGAGTCGGTCAATTTCCCCGGACAGTACCTTCGGCACTCGAACTTCTCGGTCGTCCTGAACGCCAACGACGGCAGCGCCGGCTTCGCGGCTGACGCGACGTTCAAGAAGGTCGCGGGACTCTCCGACCCTTCCTGGTCCTCGTTCCAGAGCTACAACTACCCCACCAGGTACCTGCGGCACAGGGACTTCTCGTTGCGGATCGACCCGCTGTCCAGTTCCGAGTACGCAGACGCCACCTTCCGGCTCGTCCCCTGAGCCCTCCCGGACTCTGAGCCACACGCGAAAGCCGCCCCGAGGGGCGGCTTTCGTCGTTCGCGTTCATCGAGGCGCCGAGCGGCTCAGCGATCGTCCGCGTTCGCGGTCACTCCCTCTGCACGACCGGGATGCGCGCCCTCCCGGCGGCCTTCCTCCTTGGCCTGCCGCACGAGCGCGGCGACACGGCTGCGCGAGCGTGAGCGACCCGCGAGGAGAGCCGAGAGGACGAGTGCCGTTCCGAGCACCACGAGCAGTTGTGACCACGGAACTGCGGCCGCCGTCGCCGTAGCGGTGACCGGCTCCAGATCGACGGCCTCCCCTCCGTCCGGTGAAACCACCGTGGGGGCGACCTGCAGTTCGGCGCTCGCGACGATGAGGGGCCAGACGCTCCTGAGCGGGATCGACACCGCCCTGCGGTCGCCCGGCAGCAGTTCCTGTCGCGCGGCGTCGTCGGCGACGATCGGCGCGGAAGATCCCTGTGCGCGGACGGTCCCGTCGAGGACGAGGCGGACGTTGCCGGTGTTGACGATGTCGGCCTCGACGGTCAGCGACCCGGCGGCGAAGGGGTTCCACGACATCTGGTAGTCGACCCGCATGCCGTCGACGGCGACAGCCGGAACGACGTCGCCGGTCACCCTGGTCATCACGCGGAAGCCGATGCGGCTCTCGACCCCGACGGACGCGCCTCCGGCGCCGGCGCCGACCGACACCAGGGACGCCGCTATGCCGGCTGCGTGGTCTCCGGGCTCGGCATCCGAGGGCACCGAGACCGTGAACGGGACGATGCCCGTCGCTCCGGGCTCGACGGTGACCGTCTCGGGAGCGGAGATCCACGTGCCGGCGTCCGTCGACGGCCTGTCCGAGGGGAGCATGGAGAAGCGGCCCGCGTCCGTGAAGTAGCCGTCTGCCGCGTCGATGCGGAACGTCACGGTCTCGTCGCTGAGATTGCGGACGGCAGCTTCGTCGGAGGCGGTGGCACCGGGGCCGAGGTCGAGCTCGACCCAGGACCGCTCGTCCGGAGCACCGTCCGTGGCGGGGCTCACCGCCCACGTCACGCCTTGGGGGGCTGACGCGGCTGACGCGGCCGGAGCGGCCGCCGCGACGAACCCCCCGGTGACGAGACCGACGAGAACGAACCCGGAGAGCGCGTGGAGGCGCGTCGCCGGACGGCGCCCGCCGGAAGAGGATCGGCGTGGACCGGTCATGGAAACCTCTTGATCTTGAGTAGGACGCACGAAGCGGCCGGGCACGAGGTGCCCGGCCGCTCACGGCTGACGGGGGACGAGGGCGTGCCTCGTGGAAGTTACTCGAACAGGGAGAGCGTGATCGTGGAGCTGTAGTCGCCGGCGTCGACGGTCGTCGGCGTCTTCAGGGTGAGCGCCGCGTCGGCGGTCCACGACCCCTCGCTCGCTATGCCGGCGGAGTCGTCGGTGATCGCGAGGAGCTCCTGGTCGACGAGGCCGACACCGTCGGGCCCACCATCGATGGCGGTGTCGACGACGTCGCCCTCGGCGACGAGGCCACTGTCGCCCCCGTCGATGAGGTTCGGAGCCCAGCCGAGGTTCTCGGCGCCGATCGTGCTCAGGCCGTCCGAGGAGACGAAGTCGGTCGCGGTCCCCAGGACGTACCAGCCAGCGTCCGCGGGGATGTCGGCGGGATCGCGGGTGTCGGTCACGGTGACGGTGGGCAGGGTCCCGGTGAACTGGCGGATCACGCCGGTCGAGCCGTTCTCGGCCAGGGCGGTCGAGGTGCCCGCCACGGACATCGCCAGAGCGCCTCCTCCGCTGAGGGGTGCGATCTGGACGGTGACGTCCACGTCGTCGGTGCCGATCTCAGGTTCTGCGGCGGCCGCCGTGCCGGCGACGCCGAGGAGGAGCATGCCTCCGGTCAGGCCGACGGCTCCGCGGGCGAGGAGGGAGCGGGTGTTCATCTCGGGTGTCTCCGTTCTGCGTGGGCAGCATCGCCGACGCGGTGGGGTGGTGAGGGTGGGACAGGGGTCAGCGGCAACTAGCAGCGGGATAGGGGGCGACAGCGCTGGTCGTCGCGGGCTCGCCCGAGACGAAAGCCGTGGCGGTCACGCTCACCTGTCCGCCGGCGACGCTCGCGTCGCGGGTGGTGAACGCGTGCGTGGCGCTCTTCCCGGCACCGATCTCGTCGATCGTCTTGACGCCGTGGGCCGAGGTGATGACGACCTTGATCGCGAAGGTGTTCGGGTTGGTGACGGTTACCGAGAGGAAGACCTTGCCCTGTAAGCAGCGCGTCCTGCTCGAGGCGGCGACGGTGACCGCGGGCACGGCCACGTCGGCGATCTCCTGAGCGCCGGCGCCCTCGAGTGTCGGTCGCACCTTCTCCATGAGGCCGGTCGTCGGAGAGAACGTGACCCGGTCGATCGTCGTCTCACGGTGCGTGCCGTCGCCGCCGGAGAAGGCGAAGCGGTGGTAGGCGATGTACCAGTCGTCGGTGCCCGGCACGTTGATGACCGAGTTGTGGCCCGTGGCGAGGATGCCCAGGGCAGGATCCTTCTCGAGGACCACACCTCGGTAGGTCCAGGGGCCGTCGATGCTCGTCGCGGTGGCGTACCCGACCCTGTAGTTCTCGGACCCCGTGTCGTCTATGGAGTACGTCAGGTGGTACAGCCCGTTGCGCACGTTGACGAAGGCGCCCTCACGGAAGTCGGTCAGGCCGTCGATGCGCTTGATGGTGTCCACCTTGATCGAGAGCATGTCGTCGGCGAGTTCGGCGTAGACGGGAGCTCCGTTGCCCCAGAAGAGGTAGCTCTTGCCCGTCGCCGGGTCGGTGAACGCGGCTGGATCGATGGCCTGCCCGGAGTTCACGGCCTCGCCGTTCGTGATCATGGCCGTCGGCTGCGCGGCGAAGGGGCCTGTCGGGCTGTCGGCGACGGCGACTCCGATCGTCTTGCGGTCGAGCGCGGCGTTGTGGCCGGAGAAGTAGAAGTAATACTTGCCGTTCTTCTCCGAGATCGTCGGTGCCCAGGCGTTGCCGGCCGCCCAGGGGACGTTCCCGTTCGCACCGTCGAGGGTCAGGATCGGTCGGTCCGAGCGGGTCCAGTCCACGAGGTCCTTCGACGACCACACCCAGAACTGGTTGCCGCCCCAGCCGGGGACGCCGTCGGTCGTGGCGTAGACGTAGTAGGTGTCTCCGAAGGCGGCGATGTTGGGGTCGGCGTAGAGCCCGGGGATGGAGGGGCTCCCCATCGAGATCGCCTTCAGCGTCCAGGTGGTCGTCGAACTGCCGTCGAGCGGCGTCAGCACCACCCGCTGAGGTGTGGACAGATCGCGCACGGTCCCGGAGGCGGGGCTGGCGACGACGCCGGCCGCGGTCGTGTAGGTGGGAGCCAGGGAGGTCAGCGCGACACCGGGCTTCACCGGCAAGGTGACGACTCGGTTGACCGAGTCGATGATCGGCGCGGTCTTGAGGACGTCTCCGCCGATCGTCACGTCGGACAGGGTCGTCGTGTTCCCGGAGGCGGAGAGCACCTCGGCCGGGCTCAGCGCTCGGTCGTAGATCGCGAATTCTCGGATCTGGCCTCGGAAGCGATTGTCAGCGTCGTAGTTCGAACGGCCGATGTAGTTGGCCGTCGTCCTGCCGGCTCCGATGTCCTTCGGATCGATGGTCACGGTCGAGCTGCCCACCTTCACCCCTTCGAGGTAGAGGGTGGCGGTCGTTCCGGCGAGCGTGTACGTGAGGTGCGCCCAGGTGCCGCGCGGCACTGCTGCACTCTGCGACACCGTCTGCTCCGTGGTCCAGTTGCCGGTGGTCAGGCTGGTGCGGTAGTCGTCTCCGGAGGTGAAGAGGTATCCGTCGCCTGCTCCGGCCGTCGTGTTGCCCAGCCCGTAGAGGAAGTAGGGGGAAGCCTGGGCGGGGTCGATCCAGACGTCGGCCTCGACAGTGATGTCGGTGACATCGGCGAGCAGGTCGTCCGGGAGCCTGACGAAGTCGTCGACGCCGTCGAGCTGCAGAGCACCGTCGTTCCACGTACCGCCTGCGACGAGCTCCCCGTCCCGACCATGTCCAGAGCTGTCGAGGACAGATGTGCCCGCATCGGCGTCGAAGGCATATCGAAGGATCTCACCCGATGCACCGACAGCATCTGCCGGGGCGTCACCCTGGGCTGTAGCGGCGGACGCTGACGACGTCGCCAACACGGGAGCCATGAGGGCCACGGTCGTCGCGAGGACGAGCGGTCGCAGGAAGGGCTTCATCACACGTGCTCCTAGTTCGGCGTCATTGCTGAGGAGGGCTGAGGCTGTCAGTGATGTTCACGGTAACACCCAAACGGGGGTCAGCGCGAGCGAACTGGCCCACTCGGTCTGCCCGTCGCTTCCCCCTCAGCGGTCGGCGGCGATCATCTCGACGATCGTGTCGACCGTCAGCCACGGGCCGTTGCTGACCTCGCCGATCTTCTCGCGGTCCTTGAACACGACGATGCGATCGCTGAGGCGAACGACTTCGTCGAGGTCGGACGAGATGTAGACGATGGCGACGCCGTCCGTCGCGAGCTTCACGACATGGGCCTGGATGTCGACTTTCGAGGCCACGTCGATCCCCTTGGTCGGCTCGTCGAGCACGAGGAGTCGAGGCATGGTCGCCAGGCACCGTGCCAGCACGACTTTCTGCTGGTTGCCGCCGGAGAGGTACTTGGCCAGGAGGTCGGGATCCGCCGGCGATATGTCGAGCGAGTCGACGTAGGCACGGACGAGGCCGTCGGTCTCGGCGGCAGAGAGGGGTCGAGACCAACCGCGAAGCGCCTGGATGCCGAGCACGATGTTCTCGCGGACCGAAAGCTCGCTGATGATGCCGTCCTCGTGGCGGTTCTCGCTCGCGTGCGCGATCCGATTCCGCATGCCCGAGCGGGGTTCGGCAACTTGCGTGGGCTCACCGTCGATCAGGACGCGTCCGCGATCGAAGCGATCGGCGCCGCTGAGCAGGGAGGCCATCTCCGTGCGACCGGAGCCTCGCAGCCCGGCGAAGCCGACGATCTCGCCACGATGCAGCTCCAAGTCGGTCGGTGCGACCGCTCCTCGACGGCCGAGGCCGAGAGCCTGGTACATCGGCGGGCCGACGGGCTGCCGGCGATGCTGGCGGCGGTCTGCGCCGATCCGCCGTAGCGCCTCGATGTCCTCGCCGAGCATCGAGGCGATCAGCTCGGCCCGGTCCATGGAGTGCGCGGGGTATTCGCCGACCGTGCTGCCGTCGCGCAGCACGGTGATCCGGTCGCTCAGGGCCAAGACCTGTTCCAGGAAGTGCGAGACGAACAGTATCGCCACACCGCTGTCGCGCAGGCGTCTCAGGACTGCGAAGAGCCGGACGACGTCGTCGAGGTCGAGACTCGAGGTCGGTTCGTCGAGTACGAGGACGCGGGGGCGGTCGATCATCGCCCGACCGATGGCGACGAGCTGGCGGAGCGCCGGCGACAGCGAGCGCACGGATGCTCGCGGATCGACGGCTCCCATTCCGAGCTCTCCCAGCACCTCGGCTGCTCGCTGGTGGGTACGCGACCAGGAGATGCCGAAGCGGCCACGGACCTCGTGCCCGAGCATCATGTTCTCGCCGATGCTCAGGTTGTCCGTGAGCCACTCATCCTGGAACACCGCCGAGATGCCGGCCGATCGTGCGTCCGCCGGCCCCGAGAAGCGGCGCTCGACGCCGTCCACCGTGACCGTTCCGGCGTCGGGACGATGAATGCCTGTGAGGGTCTTGATCAGCGTCGACTTGCCAGCGCCGTTCTGCCCCATCAGCCCGTGGATCTCTCCCGGGGCCAGACACAGACGTGCGCCGGTGAGAGCCGGGCCCGAGGTGAAGACGACGTCGATCCCGACCATCTCCACCGTCGGGTGGGGAGAACCAGGAGTCGCCGTCGACTGCAGATCCACGTGCCGCCCTCGGATCGTGTGCGGCACGGCATCGGGGCTGCCGTGCCGAGGTGTCGCCGATGATACGCGACAGCTGACGACGGATCACCTCACGATGATCAGGCGCGCGGCGGCGCAGTGGAGTCGCGAACCACCAGCTGTGTCGCGATGCGTGTGCGCCGGGGGATCTCCTGGCCGTGCACGTGGGCGTGGATCACGTCTGAGACCGTCGTCCCCAGCTTGTCGAAATCCTGCCGCACAGTCGTCAGCGGAGGCAGCATGTGTCGAGCGCTGGGCAGATCGTCGAAGCCGATGACGCTGACGTCCTGCGGAACACGGATCCCCCGTTCGGCGAGACCGTGGATCACGCCGAGGGCCATGTCGTCGTTGGCGACGACCATCGCGGTGAACTCCGGGACCGAGGTCAGGCTCGCGGCGAACTCGTAGCCGGAGTCGGGCGTCCAGTCGCCGACGACTATGGGGCGTTCTCGCATCCCCCAGGACTTGGCGCGCGCGTGGAAAGCACGTTCACGAGATCGAGCGTCGAGCCAGTCCAGAGGGCCGGAGAGGTGCAGGACGTCACGATGCCCCAGCGACGCGAGGTGGTCGACCGCCTCCGCTGTGCCCGCTTGTTGATCGACCGAGACCGTGAGGAAGGTCGGGTCGTCCTCGGACTTCACCACCAGTGTCGGGACCCCGATCTCGATGGTGCGGAGGGTCGCCACGGACGAGGAGCGCGGCGCGATGATGCACAGGGCGTCGATGCCCAGCCCCGTCAAGTGCTCGACGGCGTCGACCGGAGTCATGTCCCGTTCGTCTCGCAGTGCGACGGACGTCACTGAATAGCCCCTCGACCGCGCGGCCCGCTCGATGGCACGCAGGGTGCTCGAAGGACCGAAGGCGTCTCCGCTCTCGACCAGCACGCCGATGCGCTCCGTGCGCTGCGTGACGAGCGATCGAGCCGCGACGTTGGGTCGGTAGTTGAGCTCGTCGACTGCCTTGAGCACCTTTGCGCGAGTGGAGTCCCTGATGTTCGGGTGGCCGCTCAGTACGCGCGAGACGGTCATGTGCGAGACGCCTGCCACCGCGGCGACTTGTTTGAGGCCTGGCCGACCGGACACCACGACGATCTCCTCCCCGATCACGGGCATGCGAGTCCCGGGCCCCTGAGCGACTGGTAAAAACGCCGATCGCTCAACTCCAGCTTAGTGACGCAGGAGAGGAGGGCTCGACGTCGTGACCCTCGCTTCGCGCCCTCAGTGACCTGAGCACCTCACGCGTTCAGGCCTCCCGCGCGGCGAGTTGGTGTCGGAAGTGTCGCCGGATGGCTGTGGCGCTGATGAGCCCGAGGGCTGTGATGATCGCGGTGGCGATGAAGACTGAGTGGGTGCCTGCGATGCCTCCGAGCCATCCGGCGAGGACGGGGCCGGCGACTTGGCCGATGTACTGGGCCGAGACGTTGTAGCCCAGCACCAGTCCGACGCTCGTGTCGGGGAGAAGTCGGCGGATCGTCGCGACGACTGTGGGGGTGATACCGCCGAGGGCGATCCCGGTGAGGAATCGCAGGATCGCGAAGGCGATCAGGTCATCGACGACCGCTTGCGCGGCGAGGAAGAGCGTCGCGGCGATCAGGCTCAGGGTGAGGACCTGCATGTGGCCTATCCGGTCAGCGAGTTTGCCGAGGTTGGGACCGGAGAGGATCGTGCCGAACGCGGTGATGGAGAACACGACTGCGGCGTAGAGGGCGGTGTCGTCGGCTGAACCGGTGAGGGAGCGGACGTGCTCGGCGATGATCGGTTCGACTGAGATGGTCGCGAACATCAGCAGGGTCGAGAGGCTGAGCAGAGCGATGACCGGCAGCTTGTAGGGGACGGCGGCCCACGAGCTCGACGGCTTGGACTTCTCCGTTCCGCGATCGAGCCTGGGCGCCTCTTTCAGGAACAGGGTCGTTCCGAGGAAGGCGAGGAAGATCAGACCGCCGGTCGCGAGGAACGCTCCCTGAACGCCGATCGTCTGTGCGAGGGTTCCGCCGATAAGAGGGCCTGCGATGGTGCCGGCCATGATGGCGGAGGAGAGGGTGCCCAACGCCCACGCGGAGCGGTCTCTGGGGGTCTGGGCGGCGACCAGGATGGTCGATCCGGAGGCGTAGCCGCCGAGGAGGCCGACCAGCAGGCGCAGGAGCACGAGTTGTGTGACGTCTTGGGCGAGTCCGATGAGCGACATGGCGATCGCCATGCCGAGGCTTGCGCGGATCAGCATCGGCTTGCGTCCGAAGCGGTCACCGAGATAGCCCCAGAGTGGGGCTGTGAGAGCCGCGGTCAGGAACGTGGCGGCGTAGGCGATGCCGGACCAGAGGGTCACGGCTGCCCTGTCCTCGACGCCGAGGTCTCGGACGTAGAGAGGCAGGATCGGCAGGATCAGGGTCATGCCGATGATCGTCGTGAACGAGCCGAGCGCGCACACGAGGAGGTTGCGACGCCAGATCTGGGATGTGTCAGACGGCAGAGGGGTGGTGGTCATGAGCGCTCCGTGCGAAGGGGATGTGCGCAGGCAGCACGTCCACCGCGACGGGGGCGCCTACCTAGCTAGGACCCGTCGCGGCGAAGAAGGAGCTGCCGGATGACCATGTGCTGCACACCATAGCCCAGGCTGGGCCTGGCTCGAGGACTCCCCGAGAACCACGACGACGCCCTCACTGCTCGATCCCCGTGCCCCGCATCGCCTTCGGCCGGGCACCGAAGGAGAGGACCGAGATGCCGGGCACCACCGCCGCCGGCAGCACCACAGCCCTGAGCAGGAGCGGGATCGGCGACGGCCGTCGTCCTGCTCCTCGGGCGCTACGCACTGCAAGCGATGGGGGCGACCGAGGGCGATGCGCCCAGTGAGGCGCCGATGGGCTTCCCCGTGACGGCCGTGGTCACATCAGCGAAGGAGGAGTGCGTGTCAGGCGGCTGCTGGACCGTCTTCGACGTCGAACCGGCCGACGACGTGATGCAGGAGCAGCTGAGGGCCGAGCTCGAGACGGAGCTCGGCGACAGCATCCCGGGCACCTTCCTCGACCCCCGCCGCATCAGCGTCTACATCGAGGACTCGGGGCACGGTCTCGACGTGCGCGGCGACTTCTGGAGCTGGCCGGCGGCGCCGTGACCGGTCTGATGGTCGAGACGCAGGCCGTGCGCGCGTCCGCACGGGGCTCGAGCGGCGGTGGTCCGATCCGTCGACCCACCCGGCGGGCATCAGCGGGCCGCGGCGGCCTCCGCGCCCGCGGCGCCCGACGTCGCGAGGTCGCTCTTCTCCAGCGGCTGGCCGGCACCGAGGGCGGCCGTCCACGCGTCCGTCGTCGCGACGGCGGCGAAGTTCGAGTGCAGCAGCGCCATCAGGGTCGTGTGCACGGTCTCGGCGTCGACGGTGCCGGCGGCGTTCGAGATGCTGATCGCCCCCGTCGCGTCGGAGAGGACCTCCACGGCCACGCCGTGCGCCTCGGCGTCGGCGGCCGACGCGACGATGCAGTTGTTGGTCATGTAGCCGACCAGGGTGACGGTGTCGATCTCGGAGTCGCGGAGCACGCCCAGGAGGTCCGTGTGCGCGAACACGGAGCTGTACTGCTTCGTGACGGCGTGCCAGTCGTCCCGCCGACGCCGCTCGATCTCGGGGTGCAGCGCGAAGCGGTCGGTGCTCGGGTCGAACACCGGAGCGCCCTCGCCGGCGGTGTGCTGCACGACGACGACCAGGGCCCCGGCGTCGGTGGCGGCGTCGATCGCCGCCCCGATCCGCTCCAGCGAGTCGGCGACGGGCGGGTGCTGGATCTCGAGGGGGCCGTCGAAGTACTCCTGCTGGACGTCGACGACGACGAGGGCGCGGGTGGGGGTGGTCATGGTGCCTCCTGGCGGGACGGGACGGGGCGGGTGCGTCGTGACGATCCTCGCTGCTGACCCGCGGATCCGCGGTCGGCGCGCTGCTCCGTCACGATGCTTCCGAGCCGAGGAGGTCACGCAATCGAGATCGCCGTGACGAGTGGCTCCTCGTTGAGACCCACCGCCCGCTGTCGACGGTCCGGGATCAGGCCCGAGGCCAGTCCGTCGTCAGGTAGGCCTCGACCGCGCGGTTGCGGAACGAGTACGGCTTTCCCCGAGTGATGATGCCGCGAGTGGTGTCGAGGCGGCGAGAGAACGGGCCGACCTGGGTGGCCGACGCCAGCCCCATCGACTCGGCGATGTTCGTCAGGGTCCGTTCGGACGGTGCGAGGGCGCCCATGGCCTCGACGAACTCGTGCTCGCGCGGGGGGAGGCGGCCGAGGATCCGCTCGACGTGGGCCGACGCCTCGCCCTCCGCCGATCGCCAGCCCGCCAGGACGTCCTCCTGAGTGACGACGTCTGCCTGGCCGGCGTTCCAGGCCCCCTGTCCAGCCAGCTGGAAGAGGAAGGGCTCCCCGCAGCAGAGCTCCACGATCGCCCGCGCGGCCTCGGTGCGCATGGTGACCCTGTCGACGCCGCCGTCCCCGTCGGCGGTCTCCCATCCAGAGATGACGAAGGGCTGGAGGGCGGCGAGCAGGTCTCCCTCGTCGAGGGCGGCCAAGGTGACCGTGCGGAAGCGTCGAGCGAAGGTGGCGCCCTTGCGCGCCCCCGCCATGTCCTCGAAGTCGGGCAGGCCGGTCAGGTAGACGACGATCGGCAGGAAGCGCAGCGCGGAGCCCCCGCCGGGGAGCCGGACCTCGACCTCGTGCGACAGCGCGTCACCGAGGGCGATGAGGAGCTGTGACAGGGCGGCGTCGTCGGAGATGTTCTGCACTTCGTCGATGTGGATCAGGACGACCACGTCCTGCCGGATCGCCGCGTCGCCCAGCTCGACGAGGAGGTCGAAGAGCGCCGTCGACGGTTCGGGCCCGTCGCTGCCCCGTACGGACAGGGCGAAGCCCGAGATCGCGACCTGCTCGACCCTGTCGAGGATGTCGGTCACGCGCTGACGGGCCGACGCTCGGAGGCCGGCAGCATCGGCGAGGCGGAGGACCGCCGACGCGACCAGCTTGAGGGGGTCCGCTCCGGACGGCATGCGGATCTGGGGCGTCACCCAGTCCCCGGCGTCCGCCGCGTCGCGAGCGATGCGACGGACGAGGCTCGACTTGCCCGTGCCCGGCTCACCGAGGATGGTCCGGCCCGTCTCGTAGAGGCCTGCCAGCCGTCGCGGCCGCAGGACGTCGCGCCAGTCGCTGAGCTGGTCGGCGCGCCCTGCCCATACGTCGGGCACGACGTCGGAGCCGGCCTGGAAGGGATTGGTGAGAGGTGACCGCACGATGAGGATTTTATCAGACAGTCGACGCGAGATCGATAAATTTATCAAGATGGGGTCAAGCCGACGATAAACTTATCGAGCACCGTGCACCGTGCGCCGGGGGGGCTCAGACCTCGGCGGGCCGCGATCTCGTCGGGAAGGGGTCGTTGGGGCCGGGCGACGGCGTGCCGTGCGTGTCCTCCTCGTCCTGCGAGTGGCCCGACGCGGCGTCGACGAAGCGCGCCCCGCCGACGGCCGCCGTGCGCCGGACGAGCTCGGCCACGAGGGCGTCGTCCTCGGGCTGCAGGGCGTCCTCGGGGGCGACCTCGACCATGACCTGGCTCGCGGGGCCGAGCAACAGCTCGGCCGTCACCGCCACGCCGTCCTCGTCGGCCGTCGGCACCTCGACGATGTCGGTGGTGCCGTTCTGGCCGAGCGCGGCCGCGTACGCGAGCACCGCCTCCGCGATCGCGTCGCCGGTCATGACTCGGTTCTCGCCGTAGACGATGTACTTCACGGGGGAGTCCTTTCGTAGACCACGCCACTCAACCCCCTCGACCCCGGCGGGGCCCGCCTGGTCGCCCGGCGACCTCCGAGGGGCGGAGGAGCAGTCTCGACCGATGACCGACAGAGACGACACCTTCACCGCCCTCAGCGTCCAGCGCGCCCTCGAGAACGTCGAGGCCGGGGGCAAGCCGTTCGCGTGCCTCCTCGTCCGCGACGGCGAGGTCGTCGTCGAGGCGGCGAACCACGTCGCCCAGACCGGCGACCCCACCGCCCACGCCGAGATCCGCGCGATCCGGGCGGCCGCCGAGCAGGGCATCACCGACCTGCGCGGCGTCGTCGCCTACGTCACCGCCTACCCCTGCCCGATGTGCCTCGGCGCGCTCTACTACGCGCAGCCCGACCGCGTCGTCTACGCGGTGTCGCGCGAGGAGGAGGGCGAGCACTACGAGGACGGCAACCGTCTCATGTCGCTCGCGACGTTCTACGACGAGTACGCGAAGGGCATCGAGGAGCGGGCGCTCCCAGGCGAGCACGGCACGGCCGACGACGCGACCGCCCCGTTCGTCGCGTGGTCGGCGCGACACGCGTCCTGAGCCCGCGCGGGCGGCGCCCGCCGCGCCGCCGTCAGCCCCAGTAGCCCTCGAGCTCGGCGGCCGTCAGCTCGACGGCGCCGACCAGCCGTGCCGACACGGCACGAAGCAGCTCCTCGTGGCGGAGCGCCTCGAGGGCGGTGGTCACGAGAGGCCGAGGACGAACAGCACCCCGGCGACGAAGGTGCCGCACGTGGCGACGGCCGAC
>Ga0265797_10007612_pt1 | contig 14710 bp, 13 predicted proteins | sample P2T30metagenome_FD_192433 | JGI IMG/M metagenome (GOLD analysis project Ga0265797, IMG submission 192433) | Plant litter microbial communities from East Loma Ridge, Irvine, California - P2 T30 | ecosystem: Environmental > Terrestrial > Plant litter > Unclassified | place: USA: California... | reverse complement strand
AGGAGAATGGAGGCAAGAGCAGCAGCAGTTCCGGCAGCGCCCAGAAAAGCGGGCAGCCGGCCAAGCGCGGCTTCGCGGCGATGGACCAGAACCAGCAACGCGAAATCGCCAGCAAGGGCGGCCAGGCCGCGCACCAGAAAGGCACGGCGCACGAATTCGATTCCGAAGAAGCACGCCGCGCCGGCCAGAAAGGCGGCGAGGCCGTGAGCCGCAACCGCGCCCACATGGCCGATATCGGGCGCAAGGGGGGCGAGAGCCGCCAATCGGCGCAGCGCGCCGCCGCTGCTGCAACCCAGAAAGGCAACCGGCAGGGGGAAAAGGAAAGCTAGCCAATGGCCAGCTTTCCGGCTAGCGCATGGCTGGCTTTCCGGCTGGCGCATCGCTGGCTTTCCAGCTAGCGCGTGGTTGGCTTTCCGGCTGGCGCGTGGCCCGTTTTTTCCGGTGAGCTGGCGGCCGGCTGTCCGGTCGATCCCGGCCAGGGGCAGTATCGCGCCGGCCCGCTGCGGCGCGGCTGCCCCTGTGGTACATTGCCGGGCTTATGTCTACCCTGAAATACCTGACCGCCTACCCCGAGCCCCTGCGCGCCCAGGTCGGCCAGCTGATCGCACAAGACCGGCTCGGCGACACGCTGCGCCAGCGCTATCCCGAGCCGCACGGTATCCGCACCGACCGCGCCCTGTACGACTACGTGCAGGAACTGAAGGACGACTACCTGCGCCAGGCGTCTCCTGTTTCCAAGGTCGCATTCGACAGCAAGATCCAGGTGATCCAGCACGCGCTCGGCTTGCACACCGCGATCTCGCGGGTGCAGGGCTCGCGCCTGAAAGCCAAGCACGAGATCCGCATCGCCAGCCTGTTTCGCGATGCCCCGCTGCCCTTCCTGCGCATGATCGCCGTGCACGAACTGGCGCACCTGAAAGAAAAAGAGCACGACAAGGCATTCTATAAACTGTGCTGCTGGATGGAGCCCGGGTACCACCAGCTTGAGTTCGACGTGCGCCTGTATCTGACATGGCTCGACCTGTCCGGCGAACGTTTATGGGCGAACGCGTCACGCGTTTGACCCGAGTTCTCCCTCGAAGAATGACGGAACGACCACAACTCGTTGCACACATGCAACGAATGTTTCGTTCACGATAATTCGTAACCGTGTGTCACTCGACTTTGTGAATCGTGTCCGCTACAGTCGGTTCGCTCGAAAGCAACGTCATTCCGACGCCTTCCCCAGGCCCCAGGCCACGACTCCACACCACATGGTTTTGAACATCATTTCCGGCAAGCGTTTGCCTGCCGCGCTAGCTGTTTGCGCGCTCGCCAGCTTGCCACTGCATGCCAGCGCAGCACCCGACGACGCCAGCGCCCCGAGCTGGAAGCTGTCCGGCTTCGGCACGCTCAGCGCGGTCTATTCCGATGCGCGCAGCGCCGACTTTACCGCCTCGGTCCTGCGCGCCAACGGCGCCGGCTACACGCGCGCCTGGAGCCCCGACGTCGACAGCCGCCTTGGCGCGCAACTCGACGCCGGCATGGGCGACTGGTCCGGCGTGCTGCAGGTCGTGAGCGAACAGCGCAACGACGGCAGCTTCACCCCGCAGGTCGAATGGGCCAATATCAAATACCAGGTCAGCACCGACCTGGCCGTGCGCGTCGGCCGCATCGCGCTGCCGGTGTTCCTGGGCGCGGAATCGCGCAAGGTTGGCTACACCATTCCGTGGGTGCGTACGCCGGTCGAGGTGTATGGCTCGCTGCCGATTTCCAGCAGCGACGGCATCGACGCCACCTGGCGCTGGGAAGCCGCGTCGCTGCGTCATGCGACCCAGGTCTTCACTGGCCGCACCAACCAGGACCTGCAGAATGGCCTGCGCATCAAGGCCGAGCACATTGTCGGCCTGTCGCACAGCATGGAGCGCGGCGCCCTGAGCGCGCGCCTGTCGGCCGCCAGCGCCAAGCTCAATACCGGCATCGGCGAAGAGCTGTTCGTCGTCCTGCGTAACTTCGGGCCGCAGGGTGTCGCCCTGGCGGACCGCTATGAGATCCGCGACAAGCGCGTGACGATGGTCAGCGCCGGCATGAGCTACGATCCGGGCGCGTGGTTCGTGACCGCCGAGGCGGGCCGCACCCGCACCGATTCGCTGCTCGGCGGCGGCACCTCGCTGTACGTCGGCGCCGGCTTGCGCCAGGGCGCTTTCACGCCCTATGTCGGCTACGCCCAGGTGCGCGCCGACGTGCCCACCAGCGACCCCGGCCTGTCATTGGCCGGCCTGCCGCCGCCGCTGGCGGGCGCCGCCGGTCAGATCAATGCCGGCATCAATTCCTTCCTCAAGACCATCCCGGTCCAATCGACCTGGAGCGTTGGCCTGCGTTGGGACGCGGCCACCAATATCGCCCTCAAGCTGCAGCTCGAACGCGTGCGTCCGCAGGACGGCACGCGCGGCACCCTGATCAACAACCAGCCCGACTTCCGCCCCGACCGGGCGGTGCACGTCGGCAGCCTGGCACTGGACTTCGTTTTCTGATGCGCGCCATGACCCATACCCTGCGCCGCGTCGCCACCCTGTCCCTGTCCCTGGCCCTCGGCCTGGCCGCCGCCAATGCGTCCGCCGAACTGGTGGTGGTGGTCTCCAGCCGCAGCCCGGTCGCCGCCATGAGCGCCGACCAGGTGGCCGCGATCTTCCTCGGCCAGTCGGGCCGCTTCCCCGATGGCGCGCAAGCGGTCGCCATCGACCAGCAGCTCGGTTCGAACCAGCGCGATGGCTTCTATCGCCAGGTCACCGGCAAGACCCCGGCCCTGCTCAAGGCGCACTGGTCCAAGCTGGTGTTCACCGGCCGCGGCCAGCCGCCGCGCGAGATGCCCGGCGACGCCGCCGTGCGCCGCCTGGTGGCCGACAATCCGTCGCTGATCGGCTATATCGACCGTGCCGCGCTCGACGCCTCGGTGCGCGCGATACTCGTCGTGCAGTAAGCCCGCGATGAACGCGCTCGTCCGCCCGGCTACGCCGGCGCTTCCCACCAGTCCCTTGCGCCGCGCGCGGCGCGGACGGCTGGCGCGCTGGCTCGGCCTGGCGCTCGAGACGCATATCTCGCTGCCACTGTTTGCTGTACTCCTGCTCGGGGCCATGTGGTTCGGCGTGCTGCACGTGATCGAATCGGAACGCCGCACCGCGGCCGACGCCGCGCGCGACGCCGCCCACGAGCTGCTCGACACGTATGAGGCGCAGATGGCGCGCAGCCTGAGCCACATCGACCAGACCCTGCGCGTGATGAAATACGCGGTCGAGCAGAGCGGCGCCAGCGCGGCGCTGCCCACACTGGCCGCCAAGGGCCTGCTGCCGCCGGGCCTGGTGTTCCAGCTCGAGATCGCCGACAGCAGCGGCCGCGTGGTGGCCAGCAATCCGGTGTCCGACACCCGCAATGTAGGCGCGACCGCGTATTTCGACTACCACCGCCACACCCGCGAAGACCGGCCCTATGTGAGCCGCACGGTGCTGCATATCGGCACCGGCGAGCCGCACCTGCACTTCTCGCGCCGCATCGACGACGCTGCCGGCCACTTTGCCGGCGTGGCCGTGGTGGCGGTCGACCCGGCCTATTTCACCAGTTCCTACGAGCGCTCGCGCCAGGGCGACCGCGGCCTGCTCGGCCTGGTCGGCCTGGACGGCGTGGTGCGCGCCTTGCGCGTGGGCGAACAGGTCTCGTGGGGCCAGTCCTGGGCCCTCGGGACGCCCGACACCGTCACGCTCGGGACCAACACGGTCGATCCCGAACTTCGCTACACCAGCAACCGGCCGCTCAATGGCTTCCCGCTGGTGGCGGTGGCCGGCCTGGCCGACGCCGAGCAGATGGCTGTCTACGAGCAGCAGCGGCGCGCCTGGCTGCTCGGCGCGGCCGCCGGCAGCGCCCTGCTGATCGCGGTCGTGATCCTGGTCAGCGCCTGGTCGTGGCAGCTGGCCAAGGCGCGCCGGCGTGAACGGCAGGCCCAGGAAACCTATGCCGCCGCCTCCGAAGCCAGTCCGGACGCGTTCTTTGTCTTGCGCAGCATCCTTGGACCGGGCGGCGTGGTGCGCGACTTTTCGATCTCGACCACCAACAGCCGCGGCGAGCAGCTGACCGGCCTGCGCAAGGAAGAACTGCAGGGCCAACCCATGTCGCGGATGATGCCGACCGCGTTCAATGGCGGGGTGTTCGACGACCTGGCGGCAGTGGCCGCCGACGGCACCCCACGCGAGGGCGAATGGCTGGCGCAGACGCTGCCGCACGGCGAGCGCTGGCTGCACCGGCAGGCGGTGGCGGTCGAGGATGGCGTGGTGGTGATCGTGCGCGACATCACCGAACGCAAGCTGGCCGAGCAGCGCATCCGCCACCTGGCCCACCACGACGACCTGACCGGCCTGCCCAACCGCAGCCTGCTGCGCGACCGCCTGGGCCAGGCGATCCACGCCGCCGCGCGCGACGGCAACGCGGTCGGCCTGGCCTTCATCGACCTCGACGGCTTCAAGCTGGTCAACGATGCACTGGGCCACAATGCCGGCGACGAATTGCTGAAAGTGGTCGGCGCGCGCATGCAACGCTGCCTGCGCGAGAGCGACACGCTGGCGCGCTTCGGCGGCGACGAATTCGTGATCCTGCTCCCCGACCTGGACCATGACCCGGCCGCCATCGCGCCGCTGCTCGAGCGGGTGCGCCAGGCGGTGACCGAACCGGTGCTGGTCGAGGGCCAGGAGGTGCAGGTCAGCAGCAGCATCGGCGTGACCTTCTATCCGCGCGACGGGGTCGACACCAACGCCCTCATGATGCATGCCGACGTGGCCATGTACCGCGCCAAGGAGCTGGGCAGTAACAACGTCCAGTTCTACGCCAGCGAGATGAACGCCAGCGTCGACGAAAAACTGGTGCTGCTCGAAGGGCTGCGTTCAGCACTGGACAGCTGCGCGGCGGATTACGCGGGCGCCTGCCAGTTCGAACTGCTGTACCAGCCCAAGGTCGATCTGCGCACCGGTCGCCTGTTCGGGGTCGAGGCCCTGATCCGCTGGCGCCATCCGGACCAGGGCATGGTGGCGCCGGACCGCTTCATCGGCCTGGCCGAAGAGAGCGGCCTGATCGTCGCGATCGGCGAATGGGTGCTGCGCACTGCATGCGCGCAGAACGTGGCCTGGCGCGCCGCCGGCCTGCCGCCGATCAGCGTGTCGGTGAACGTCTCGGCGCGCCAGTTCGAGGAACGGCGCCTGGTCGAACGGGTCGCCGATGCCCTGAGGGATAGCGGCCTGCCGTCCGACAGCCTCGAGCTCGAGGTCACCGAAAGCCTGATCATGCGCGACCTGGGCCGCTCGGTGGACAAGATGCGCGAACTCGAAGCGATGGGCGTGGCGCTCTCGATCGACGACTTCGGCACCGGCTACTCCAGCCTGTCGGCCCTGAAGTCGTTCCCGATCAGCCGCCTCAAGATCGACAAGTCGTTCGTCGCCGACCTGGCCGATTGCCAGGACGACCAGGCGATCGCGCTGGCAGTGATCTCGCTGGCGCACAAGCTGGACCTGCGCGTGATCGCCGAAGGCGTCGAGACCGAGCAGCAGCGCGCGTTTTTGCAGGCGAACGACTGCGACGAGATGCAGGGCTATCTGTTCAGCCGCCCGGTACCGCCCGCCGAGATCGCCGTGCTGCTGGCGGCCAGCCATGGGATGGTCGCATGAACTCCATGCGTGATACCACGAATGTCCTGCTCGGCGCCGAACCGGCGCTGCGGCGCATGCTCAATTACTGGATCGCCACGGCGCTGCTGTACCTGGCCGGGATCCTGTTGCTGTCGGCCCAGGTGGCCTGGGGCTATACGTCCCAGCGCCCGGCCACGCTGCTGGCCGGCGCCGCCGCCGGCGGCACCGTGTGCTTCTATGTCCTGATCCGCTTCTCTGCGGCGCTGCGCCTGCGGCCCGAGGTCCTGGCGGGGCTGCAATCGCTGTTCGCGATCGGCTGCGTGATGGTGGGCTATGCGATCAGCGGTCCGGTACGCGCGGCGCTGCTGGGCATGATGGTGGTGGTGGTCGCGTTCTGCGCCTTTGCCCTGCGTCCGCGCCAGACCCTGCAGCTGTCGGCCGCCGCGCTGGCCGGCATGGGCAGCGTCATGTGGTGGCTGCAGGCGCGCGCTCCGCTGGCCTATCCGCCGGCGGTCGAGGCCATGCACTTCGGCTACCTGGCGGCCTCGATGCTCTCGACCGCGCTGCTCACCAGCGAGATGACCAAGCTGCGCCGGCGCATGAAAAACAAGAAGCAGGAACTGCTGCAGGCGCTCGACACCATCCGCACCCTGGCCACGATCGACGAGCTGACGCTGCTGGCCAACCGGCGCCACATGAACGAGGTACTCAGAGCCGAGGAACGGCGCCAGCCGCCGGGCCTGGGCAGCTGCGTTGCCCTGCTCGACCTCGACTTCTTCAAGCAGGTCAACGACCGCCACGGCCACGCGCTGGGCGACGCCGTGCTGCGCGCCTTCGCGCAGGCTGCGCGCGGCGCCGTGCGCAGCAACAACACACTGGCGCGCTGGGGCGGCGAGGAATTCCTGCTGCTGCTGCCGGACGCCAAGGCAGGCGACGCGCAGCAGGTGCTACAGCGCATGGCCGAGCTCGTGCGCGCGCTGCGCGTCGAGGGGCTCGACGCGGGCCGCCGCATCAGCTTCTCGGCCGGCCTGGCCGAACGCCGCGACGGCGAGCCGTTCACCGAAGCGATCAACCGCGCCGACAAGGCGCTGTACCGGGCCAAGGCGTCGGGGCGCGACCGCATCGAGCTGGCCTGAGCTGGTCTGAGCTGGGCTAGAATCGCAGGGTCGCCACCACGCTCCAGCGCCATGCACCCTGATCTGCCCGCCATCGCCGCCTACGTCATGCCGGATGCGCCGGCGCAGCCATCCGATGTCGGCTTCCTTTTCGGCACCCGCCATGGGGTGGAGGAATTCTGCGCCGCCACGCTGGCCTTGTGGCGCGCCGGGATGTTCCGGGTGCTGCTGGTATCGGGCGGCGTCACGCCGGGCGCTGCGCGGCCCGAGGCCGAGGTGATCGGCGCGCGCCTGGTCGAGCTGGGCCTGCCGGCGTCCATCCTGGTGCTGGAAACGGCGGCCACCAATACGGGCCAGAATGTGATCCTGGGCCGCGCGGCCCTGTCCGCGCGCTTGGACGTGAAGGCGGTGCGCAGCGTGCTGGCGATCGGCAAGGCCTGCGCCGGGCGGCGCTACCTGATGACGCTCGAGCGCCACTGGCCGGGACTGGCCTTGTCGCTGTGCCCCGTGAACTACTTTGGCGTGGCCGGCGACTGCTGGCATGAGCATGCCGAGTTCCGCGCGCGCGTGCTGGCCGAGTATGAAAAGATTCCGGGCTATATCGAGCGCGGGTTCATCAGCGAGCTGGCCGCCTATGGCAATTATCCGCGGCGCCCGTAGGGTGGAAGGCTCTGCCTTCCACACGTTCAACAACAGCTTGCCGGGTTACTTCGCTGGCTGCTCACGTGCTGGCTGGACGCGTGGGCGGCACAGCCGTCCACCCTGCCATCCATGATGCAGCCTACCCGCGCAGTTCCCGCGCTTCGGCGTCGGCCTCCACCGCCGCCTGGACTGCCGGCGCCGGCGCGGCGGCGCGCAGCAGCCGGATCAGGGCGTTCGGATCGCTGTCGGCCATCATCAGGCCCTCGTGTTCGGCGCGCACGAAGCCTTCGCCGACCTGGTGCCGCACGAAGGCGCGCAGGCCGTCGTAGAAACCGTTCACGTTGAGCAGGCCGATCGGCTTGGCGTGGATGCCCAGCTGGGCCCAGGTCACCATCTCGAACAGCTCTTCGAGCGTGCCCATCCCGCCCGGCATGGCGATGAAGCCTTCCGACAGGTCCGACATCATCGCCTTGCGCTCGTGCATGTCCTTGACCACGAACAGGCGCGTCAGGCCGGCGTGGCCGACTTCGCGCTCGACCAGCGCGCGCGGGATCACGCCGGTGGCTTCGCCGCCCAGGCGCAGCACCTCGTCGGCGATCGCGCCCATCAGGCCGACCTTGCCGCCGCCGTAGACCAGGCCGATATTGTGCTCGACCAGGGCGCGCGCAAGGCCGCGCGCGGCGTCGGCATAGACAGGGTTGGCGCCGTGCGCGGCGCCGCAATAGACGGCTAGCGTTTTCATGGTTGAAGCCTCAGAAGAAGTCGGCGCCGGCCCTGGCGTCGGCCGACAGTTGTTGCAGGTAGTCGTCGGACAGCTTCTCGAACAGCACCCGCGTTTCGCCGCGCAGGTAGGGGCCGACCATGGCCAGCACCTGGTAGCAGCCGCGCGCCAGCGCGTCGGCGATCGCCTGCTGCTCGCTGTACTTGCGCGGATTGCGCACGTATTCGAACGACAGCCAGTAGGTCGCCACCACCACCATATTCGTGGCCATCGCGTTGATCTGCTGGTCGGACGCTTCCAGCGAACCTTCGCTGCGCAGGTCTTCGCACAGCTGGCGCGCGACCTTGATCTTGTGGGCGTGGATCGCCTTGAAGTGCAGTTCGAGCTTGCGGTTGCGCGACAGCAGGTCGTTCAGGTCGCGGTAGAAGAAGCGGTAGCGCCAGATCAGCTTGAACATATGGTGCAGGTACAGCCACACGTCTTCCATGTTCGAGCGGCGTCCGGCCGGCACCGTCAGGATGCGTTCGATCTCCGCCTCGAACTGGACGAAGATCGAGTTCACGATATCGTCCTTGTTGCGGAAATGGTAGTACAGATTGCCGGGCGAGATATTCATCTCCTCGGCAATGACGGTCGTCGTGATATTGGGCTCGCCGAACTCGTTGAACAGCCTGAGCGACAGCTCGAGGATGCGTTCACGGGTGCGGCGCGGTGCTTTTTGTTGCATGTAGGCCGGCGTTAGTGGTGCATTACCGCAAGGATATCATCGAACGGTCGTTCGATCGATCTTTCGACGGCCCCACCGGCCAGTTTGTTCAGGCGACGGCGCGCTGGCGCTGCAGCCGGAAGGCCTCGTCGATGCGCTCGCGCAGCACGCGCGCACCGAGCGGCTTGATGTAGTGGTCGTCGGCCACGCCGCTGGCGATGGCGTCCTCGATCGCGGACAGGTCGGGCTGGCCGGAGAGCATCAGGCGCACCGTCCTGGGGTAGCGCGCCGCGGCCTGGGCCAGTACCTCGGTGCCGAGCATGCCGGGCATGGCCTGGTCGCACAGGATGACGTCGACCGCTTCGTGCGCCAGCACGTCGAGCGCTTCCTCGCCCGAGCAGGCGCTCAGGACCCGGTAGGGCTGGCCGACCAGCATATCGTTGAGCACACCGAGCATGAAACGGTCGTCGTCGACCAGCAGCAGCGTGCGCGCTTCGGGCGCCGCAGCCACCTGTGGCGCCGGCGCTGCTGGCGGGACGGCGGCGGGCGCCATGCCAGCGGCGCTGCTGGCCGCATTGGCCGGCGCAGCGCGCGGCGCCGGGGCGGCCGGCGCCGCGGCCAGGAAGGCTTCGAGTTCGGCAACGAAGCTCTCGGGCTCGATCGGTTTGCTGATATAGCCGTCGAAGCCGGCCGCCAGCACCTTCTCGCGGTCGCCCGCCATTGCCAGCGCGGTCACGGCCAGGATCGGCACGCCGGCCAGCGCCGCATCGCCCTTGAGCGCGGCCAGCACCGCAAAGCCGTCCATGCCGGGCAGGTTGACGTCGCAGGCGATCAGGTCGGGCCGCTCGCTGCGCGCCGCGGCGACGCCGCGCGGGCCGTCGGCCGCGCTGAGCGGAGAGTGGCCGTAGGCGCTGAGCAGGAACGACATCAGCTCGATGTTCGCAGGGTTGTCTTCGATGATAAGGATACGGGCCACAGTGGCGCTCCGGGAATGCGATGTTGACATCACTTTACCACGCGAGCGCATGGCTTTACATCAGTGATCATGGTGCATTGCGACAGAAGCGGCGCACGCCATGCGCGCGGCATCGATTTCGCTCATCACGGCGGCCAGCACGCGCCGCTGACGGCCGAGCGCCACGTGGCCGACGCCGCCGAAGGCCAGGTTGCGCGCACCCGGCAATTCGCCAGAGGTTTGCGGCGCGACGATATTGTCGTGGTGGCTGTAGATCGACGTGATGCGCGCGCGCGTGGCGGCATCCTCGCCGCGCGCCAATTCGCTCAGCCACGCGCATTCCGGGCCCGCCACGCCGCTGCGGCGCATCTGCTGCGCATTGATGCCGGGACCGAGCGATGCCAGGCAGGTGCCGTGGTGCGGCGTGCCGAGCGTGATCAGGCGCGCCACCCGGCGCGCGCCATGCACGCGCATCCAGGCGCGCGCCGCCAGGCCGCCCATGCTGTGGCCGACGATCACCAGCTGCGGCGCGCCGGTCTGGCGGCACAAGCCGGCCGCGGCCTCCTCGATGCCCGCCGCGTAGCTGTCGATGTCGCCGGTCAGCGGCGCCATGTCGAGCGTCGCGTGGCTGATGCGCGCCGCATCGAGCAGCGGCACCAGGTGGGCCCAGTAGCCGCTATTGCAGCCGTAGCCGTGCAGCAGCAGCACCGGCGGCGTGGGCGACTCCGGATAGATGCGGACATGCGCCCGCGCGCGCGGCATATGCCACGAGGTGGTGCGCATGCTGGTGCTGAATTCTTCCCACAGCATGCGCAGGGCGGCCGCGAGACCGAGCCGGTATTCGGGCGGCGTCGGACTGCCCGTGCGCGCCGCCAGCCGGAAATTGTTGGCATTGATGGCCAGCCGTACCAGCGCCACGCTGCCCACCGCCACTGCCGCCGCAGGCGAGAACGCGAGGCCGCCCCACCCCATGGCCGCCAGGCCGATGGCAAGCGCGAACAGCGCCTGCACCAGCAGGACCAGCCGCATCAAGGTGCGCGAACTCATACCGGCCGCGCGGCCGCGCTGAGCATGGCCAAGAAACTAGTAGGCGAGATTGTCATGCGCTTAGTGTAAGCCATGCGCGGTCCTGCGGCCGGCCTGATGCTAGCGCGGGCCCTTGTCCTTCAGGATCGCGCTGGCGATCCCGCGCAGGATGTTGACTTCCTCGGTCTCGAGCCCGGTGCGCGCGAACAGGCGCTTCAGGCGCGGCATCAGCTTCCTGGGCGCGTCGGCATTGAGAAAGCCGATCGACACCAGCGCCTGTTCGAGGTGGGCGTACATGCCGTCGACCTGGGTCGTATCGGCGGCGACGCCATGAAAGCCCACGCCGCGCGTGTCGATGGCGTCGCCGATGGCGGCCATGCGCGCCTCGTACGCCAGCACCTGGGCCGCCTGCGACAGGTTCAGCGACGAGTAGTCCGGATTGGCCGGAATGTTGATCAACACATTGCAGCCTTCGACGATCGCGTTCGGCAGGCCGACCCGCTCGTTGCCGAACACAATGGCGGCGCGCAATGCCGGCTGGCTGCCGGCATGGGCGGCGAAGGCGCGCGGGCTCCAGACCGGCGGCGAGAATTCGCGTAGCCGGGCCGAGACCGCAGCGGCGAAATTGCAGCCGTCCAGCGCCTCGCCGATGTCGGCGACGATGCGCGCGCCCGCCAGCACGTCGCCGGCGCCGCTGGCGAAGGCCACCGCCTCCGGGTCGGTCAAGGGGTCCTGGCATCGCGGGGCGACCAGCACCAGGTCGCTGAACCCCATGGTCTTCATGGCCCGCGCCACCGATCCGACGTTGCCGGCGCGGCTGGTTTCAACCAGCACAAAGCGCAGGCGGCTGAAAAGAGAAGTATCGGTCTGGGTCGGGTTCATTTACAATAGCGACCATCGCGTAGTGCGAACGGTTTTTGCGGTAGCGGGATCAAGCCCGCGATTGTAGCCGTTTCGGCACTGCCCTGCTCTTTAATCACTCTTCAATAGCTGATCGTTCACGACGCCCTTTGGTGCGTGAGTGGGCGTTCGCGTTTTTCACGGAAAAGCCTCCATGCACCCAATGCTCAACACGGCCATCAAGGCCGCCCGCCGCGCCGCCACCGTCATCAACCGCGCGTCCTTCGATCTCGACCGCATCGTCGTCTCCGAGAAGCAGCACAACGATTTCGTGACCGACGTCGACCAGGCTGCAGAGCAGGCGATCGTCGAAACGCTGCTCAAGGCCTATCCCGACCACGCCATCCTGGCGGAAGAAAGCGGCGCGTCCAGCAACCTGAACGACGAGAGTGAAAACGTGTGGATCATCGACCCGATCGATGGCACCACCAACTTCCTGCACGGCTACCCCAACTATTGCATCTCGATCGCGCTCAAGCAGCGCGGCGTGATCACCAACGGCCTGGTCTACGACCCGGTTCGCAACGACCTGTTTACCGCCACCAAGGGCGCCGGCGCCTACCTGAACGACAAGCGTATCCGCGTGCGCCCGACCGAACGCATCGGCCGCGCCCTGCTGTCGGCTGGCCATGGCCCTGATCCGCGCGCGCTGGCCGAATACCTGCGCATGTACGAAGTGGTCGCTTCGCGCAGCCACGGCGTGCGCAGCGGCGGCTCGGCGGCGCTGGAACTGGCCAACGTGGCTGCCGGCCGCATCGACGGCTATTTCGAAAAAGGCCTGAAGGTGTGGGATATTGCCGCCGGCGCCCTGCTGGTGACCGAAGCGGGCGGCATCGTCGGTGAATTCAGCGGCGAGTCGGATTATCTGGACAAGGGCGACGTCATCGCCGCCGGTCCGAAGGTTTTCGGCGCACTCATCCCGTTGCTGTCGCCTTTCGCGTAAAATACCCGCTGTACCAGTCGGGCCACCGGCAAGTGATGCTTGCCCGGTGGCCCGTACGCTTTTTGCTGGCGCCACGATTACAAAGCATTACATCCTCGTGGGCCAAATACTTTCTATAGTGAAACTAACTTCACTATAATTCTTATAGCCGCCATGCGGCTCTGTCCGGGCGCCTGCTGGTGCGCGCCCGCGTCGAACCCGATTCCAGGACTGTCGCCATCGTGGCGGCCGGCCGCTTTTTACTGAAAAATTCTATGTCATTCAATTCACTTGGTCTCTCTGACGCGATCGTGCGCGCGGTGACCGAACAAGGTTATACCGCCCCGACGCCGATCCAGAGCCAGGCCATTCCGGCCGTGCTGAACGGCGGCGACCTGCTGGCCGGCGCCCAGACCGGCACCGGCAAGACCGCCGGCTTCACCCTGCCGATCCTGCACCGCCTGTCGACCGATGCCGTCGGCAGCGCCCAGCGCAGCAAGACCACGCCGCGCGCGATCCGCGCGCTGGTGCTGACCCCGACCCGCGAACTGGCGGCCCAGGTCGAGGAAAGCGTGCGCCTGTACGGCAAGTACACGAACCTGAATTCGGCCGTGATCTTCGGCGGCGTGGGCATCAACCCGCAGATCAAGCTGCTCAAGCACGGCATCGACATCCTGGTCGCCACGCCGGGCCGCCTGCTGGACCACGCGGGCCAGGGTACCGTTGATTTGTCAAAAGTTGAAATCCTGATCCTGGACGAAGCCGACCGCATGCTGGACATGGGCTTCATCCACGACATCCGCAAAGTGCTGGCGCTGCTGCCGCCGAAGCGCCAGAACCTGCTGTTCTCGGCCACCTTCTCGGACGACATCAAGGCCCTGGCCGACCGCCTGCTGGACAATCCGCAGTCGATCGAAGTCGCACGCCGCAATTCGACCGTGGAAGTGATCGCACAAAAAATCCACCCGGTGGACCGCGACAAGAAGCACCCGATGCTGGCGCACCTGATCAAGACCAACAACTGGACCCAGGTGCTGGTATTCACGCGCACCAAGCACGGCGCCAACAAGCTGGTCGAACAGCTGGGCAAGGACGAGATTGGCGCGATGGCGATCCACGGCAACAAGAGCCAGTCGGCGCGCACCAAGGCGCTGGCCGAGTTCAAGGACGGCAGCCTGCAGGTGCTGGTGGCCACCGACATCGCGGCGCGCGGCATCGACATCGACCAGCTGCCGCACGTGGTGAACTACGACCTGCCGAACGTGCCTGAAGACTATGTCCACCGTATCGGCCGTACCGGCCGTGCAGGCGCGACGGGCGAAGCGGTGTCGCTGGTCTGCGTGGACGAGCACCAGATGCTGAAAGACATCGAAAAGCTGATCAAGCAAACGTTGCCGCGTGCCGTGATCCCTGGCTTCGAGCCGGACATGAACGCGAAACCGCAGCCGATCCAGCTGCGCAGCGGCGCCCCCGGCCACGGCAACCGCGGCGGCCGTCCAGGCGGCGGCAGTGGTGGCCGTGGTCAAGGTGGCGGCGGTGGTGGCGGCAACAAGCCCCGCACCCCAGGCACCGGCGCCCCAGCCGCCGCCAAGCGCAACAGCGGCCCCCGCCCCGCCTCCGCCACCCGTCGAGACCGCTAAGCACAGAGGAGGGTCAGGGTCGAATTATTGGGAAACTTTGTCACAAGGCCCGATAATTCTGCTTCACCTTCCTGTTATTGCCTAAGAGCTCGTACTAATTAATTCGACTCTGACCCTATTTATTTTGTTTCTCCACCTCTGTTGATTCTCGCGGTTCTGGACTTATTCTTTCGCCAGGACAATTTTATGTCTTTCGGTCTAAGAATATGATTCTCCAGAGCTATTCTTAGCCTAAAAATTAAATAGGGTCAGAGTAGAATTATTGGGTAATTTATCGTGGCAAGCGTTCTACCAGCAGTTGTTATTGCTGATAGTACCAAAAATACATTGCAAAATAATTAGGGTCAGAGTCGAATTGTTTGACAACTTTAAAAGTTGTCATTTAATTCTACTCTGACCCTATTTGTTTATGTTTGCAGGGGAATTGATAATTGGCAA
>Ga0265797_10007610_pt1 | contig 14715 bp, 12 predicted proteins | sample P2T30metagenome_FD_192433 | JGI IMG/M metagenome (GOLD analysis project Ga0265797, IMG submission 192433) | Plant litter microbial communities from East Loma Ridge, Irvine, California - P2 T30 | ecosystem: Environmental > Terrestrial > Plant litter > Unclassified | place: USA: California... | reverse complement strand
CCCCCCACCCTCACAAGGTCCAGTGCGCTAACATGCACAGACACTCTGCAGTATCATAAAATGGTGCTGGAGCAGATTACCTGGCGGCGTCGTTACCTGGGACGCATATGAGCTTTTCCGCATCGGCGAGTCTGGTAAGAACGCTTGCGTCCGCCAATCTTACCCCTCCGCTGAGACTGACGTGCCATCTAGATTCAAACTTTGCGCGCCATGCCTTCGACACCTTCATACCCATCAGCGTCGAGTCCGAGGCTCGCAAGCGCATCATATTCGACTTCTTCGACCTGCTCTCTGCCGTGGCGGCAAGAGGCAAGAGTAACGGCATGGGCGGCAGGAAGCTCTCCCGTTTAGCAGGATGGTGGGCATTTGAGTTTGTCGAAGATGGCAAGGGCTTTGACGGCGGCTACAAAACGTGGGAGAAGTAAGCACAAGCGCTGCATTCTATTTTTTATGCATACTAACTGCTTTGCAGGGCAGCGGATGCTGCAAGCCATCTCTTCTTCGCCTACCTACGATCGCTGGCGCCAGACGAAAACACCGTTGGTGGAATCTCTGCTCTGCCCCGCTCCCTTCAATCCCTCCTCTCCCAGACCGAATACCCCCCGCAAACACCGACGCTCATGCAGACGCGCACAACAAAAGTCGTAATGATTGTCGACTCTGTCTCGCCTACCCCATTCGCCCTATTGCGCCGCGCCAAGCACTTTGAATATCGAGACGACGATAAGGCACTGCAGCAATTCTCTGCCTACGAAGATACTGTTAAAGCTCTAACCGACGAGTGCCGCAGAGTACTCGATTGTATTGCAACCGCCAACCAGTCAATTGTTGCCGTGGATCCCACGACACCGGACCCCTCTTGGTCCCGTTTCGAAGACTTTGGCTTCTCGGGCATCCTGGACACTCCCAGTACCCCCAACGGCAGCTCGACAAACGGCGGTACCCGCAACTTTGGACCTAGTGCCCGCTCAAAGAACACTGACTTTGGTCGCCCCACCACACCTTCGTGGGCAGATTTCCTATCCTCTGGCTTTGCTGACGAGAACAATCAATCGCCACCAACAACCCTGTTGATGCCAACCCAGAAACTGCCGCCCCTAGGGGAGAACCGCGTCCACAGCTCTCAATCACATGTACGAAATGGGCTCAAAGAAGATGACCTCGAACCTGGCGAGTTGGCAAGCATAACCCAATTCGATCTTGACGAGACATTCTGGTGGGTATGGATGATCAGTTTGGCTTCCGAGGAGACAACGGATCGCAAAGCCGCCTTTGGCAGATGCACGCTGATTGAGACGCGTATCCAGGGGGCAAAGTGGCTGGTCATGGAAGAACAGGTCAAGGGAGCTTCTCCGGGTCCGGAAGAGGGCGCCTACATTGCGGAGAAGAAGTCCAAGTTCAGCTTCACAAAACGCGGGCGACTAGGCCGGCGCAAGTCTACGGGCAAGAAGCCGCCCACAAAGGAGCCATATAACCGCACAACCACCAACACGCCCATGAGCAAGACGAGTATCGGCCCCGACCAGCACGCGAGGATCCAGGCTGCGGCCGCCAAGCTAGCGCAGAATGAGCGGGACGAGAAGAATGCCAAAGAGTTTGCACAACGCCGCGGACGTAGTGACGATACCACATCCGTCAAGACAAACAGTGTTCTCACTCTACAACCACATCTGGTCAACGATGCAGGCCCAGCTATGCAATGGGATAAGAAGTATGGAGAAGCCGCACTTGATCGCGATGCACTCCGCGCCCAATACCTGGGTGACGTAAGTGCTGGCAGAGGAAGTTCTAAGAACCTCGTGACGGCTGGCAATGGTCGCTCTTCACCGCTGCCTCCAAGCGTCTCCAACCGCGATCTGCCCGCTCTACCAAAATCCGAGAGAGGCTCATCACGCTCACCACCTCACATCAACACCAAGACAGACGCTTCAGTAACCCCAGTGCCTTGGCCAAATGACTCCCCTACAGACAAGTCGTTTCCCGCATCGCTTGTTCAGGAGCATGCACCAACCCCGGATGAGCCCCAGTCAAGTGCGACCCCTCAACACCCGGCTTTGAGGAAGGCTGTGCCAGACCGTAAGGCTGCCGCTCCCGAGCCAAGTGTTCGCATCAGCGAAGACCAAGGTGAGGGAAAGAAGATCTCACCAAACAAGCTCAAGAAGAAGGAAGCTGGAGGCTTCAGAAAGCTCTTTGGTAGGAAGAAGACCGACACTTCCACACCTGCAATCGAAGTGCCAGGAGCAGATGCACAGGCTGCACGCTCGACACCAGCTGACGACGACTCCTACTTTCAAGCTTCAGATGCCGTGCGTAGCACATCTCAGTTGGACAATCACCAACGCGAGCCATCGTTTGCCTATGAAGAGAGACACGAGGCCCTGCAGGTGCCATCACCCAAGTACGAGCCCAGCGCTACCAGCTCTTCAAGTATCACAAAGTCATACCGAGCTGGTGTGCCCGCTGCTCCTGGCGCTCCTGCGACGCAAGAGGAAGTTGACCAAGCCTTCTCACGTTTCGACCAGGGCCCTATGGAGGATATGCCAGCTTTTGCACCTGCTGATGACGAGAGCGACGACGATGCCGCCGCCGCTCCAACCGTACCTCGTCGACAAGTTCCGCCGCCCAGGACTCCGACTGAACATGTTCCACAACATGCAGACGACATTTCAGAAGAGTCGGTTGAGTTTTCAAAGCAAACATCGCCATCTCAGGATCGATGGGCGCAGATTCGCAAGAATGCTGCCGATCGTGCAGCTAGGCTGAGCGAAGAGCAGACTCGCCGTAGTCGCAGCCAGAGCCAGAGTCAGCGAACTGACGAGGGCGAGACAAGCGGCGAGGAGACCATCGAGAGCCGTGTCGCCCGTATCAAAGCACGTGTTGCGGAGCTGACAGGCAACGTTGATGGCCAGCCAATCCCAACTGGTCCCAGTGGAAGACAATGGTAGATTGTGCAAAGGTAACATTGCCTCACTAAACCCAACCCGTCATCAACTAACTCGATAGTAGATTTCTTCCAACATCACATACCTTGTCTGTTTTTCCAAAGCGTACCAAAGAGCTCGATACCCCGTTTTCAAACCAAATCCGACTTTTCTAGTTGTAATTGCTTTTTACACCTAATACCCGTCAGCGTTTTTATACTTTACGTCTGACATCGGCTTTGTTCACTTTCAGTTCCTTCTTGTCTTTTCTTTTCTTTTCGATTTCCAGAGCCCGACAACTTTCTTCGTGGGCTATATAAAGGGGGGAAGGTGTACATGAGGTGCTCTAGGTACATATATCTTCGTGTGTGGCCAATGTTGAACAGTAGAAGAGGCTGCTTAGATGAGTATATGTATCATGGATTGTTCCCCAAATGACGTAGCATGTTACATTGACAGAAGAGAGAAAGATTGCAAACAGTGTGCGAATGTTTAATAAGAAAGATTTCAGCTTTTCCTCATGTGCATTCCATGACGTGGCCTGTTGTGAGTTTGGTGACTGTGGATTGCAGAATATAGGGGTTGTGTACATTGGTTTATATTGTCATGGTAGCTTTTCTTTTAGGGTTATGATGAAGAAAATCGACGGTACCAGACTCTGGCATTCTCTAGCCGCAGGAATCTATTGAATGCGGGTGATGGTGGTGGTAGTAGTAGTGACGCTGCTGACAAGATAAGATGAGGGACTATAGATGGGCCTTTTTCTCTTTTTCCTCTCCTCTCTCTTTTACACTCAATTCTTCTCTTCACTTTCTGTACATAAAAACCAACAAGTTCAACTCATGTCTTTCCCACTTCTTTTTTTTCTCTACAAATCTTTACCACTATAACCCTAGGAACAAAAAAACAGTGGGTTTTTCACTACGACTCCTTTCTCTCTCCTCTTTCTCCTCTATGCACATGGTTGGGGTTTTTTTTGTAAAACACAAATTTCTACAAGTGTCGAAACAGACGGATAAAGTAGAATGTGGTTCGGGGCGCTACTGGTCCTTTTCCAACCTAAGAATTCCTGCAAAAACTTTGTATGAAGACTCGACAACATTGGACGTAGTGTATCATACTTGCGAACAGGCTGGATAGAGCATGATTCCCTATGCTTTGTTGTTTTATTTTTAGGATGCAATGAAACGTAAAGTCTCGGCAGGAACAATATATCCAGTCGGTTAAGGAGGAGTAGTAGTAGTAGTAGCAGTTTTCTTTTGGAATGAATAGGTATATTTACAACAGAGATCTTGACAGACATTGGCGCTGTTAGCGTTGGTTTGTTTTTGGGATCGCAGCTAAAAGTAGTGAATGATTTCAACAAGTGTTGTTTTATTAGTACGTCTTGTGTAGTCGTCTCTCCATACGAAAGAAGATGGAAGTATTTTAAAGTCGGAAGAGTTTTTTTTGGCAACAAAGGACATAGAGCTATTGTAAGGAGCATGGAGGCAAGGAGTTTATAGATTAAACCGGGCTGAAATATCGTTGGCAGGTTGTATGGAATTTATGACAGTGTAATCTGGAGTCACTGCGATCGTTCTCATGAAGCCGATCGCAAAGCACTTGGTTAATTTTAGACGGTGGCGATTTCTTTGAGGATTGGTGTAAAAGAGAGAGAGAGAGAGTATAATAGAACTATAGGGACTGAGGATGTCATAGACAGGAGGAAAGTTCTTGCAAGATATACTAGTGAGGTATATCATATGGCTACTTCCATCCATAGTTTTCACCCATTATTTCATATAGAGTGTTTTATATGAAACGGTTATGATATTATTAGAAACGAAGAAAATAGTGAGTAGACATAAAAATCCAGCGGTCACTAGACACCATAGTTTATACGTCTTTAGTTTTTTCGAACCTCTCCACTCCGCCTCATGCGACTATGTTTCTATCTTTTTGGAAATGAAATTCTAATTTCACAATGTAAGGATATTGTAGACACGCAGGAAGCTGCGACTTTATATGTCTCAAAGAATAGCGCTAAACTCAAACTAGTTTTCAGTCACGCTCGAGCAAGCAAAGCCAGCCATGACAGTGGAGCTAAAGGTAGTGAGAAACATAAAAGTCCGGTCGCATGTATTATTTTCGGAAGTGATGATAATGCTAGATAGAAACAGCATAAAGCACGTCTCATTCACCTATAGCTTTCAAGCTTTGTGTCGACACATGGTACTGAAGATTGATATTTTTAGCATGTAATTTCCGAGGCGGAAAAAGAAGGGGTTTAAACGAGAGGTTGTTGAGAAGAATTGGTAATATAGGTAGTAAACTGGAACAGAGCACTCCGCACCCATATAGTAGTGCTGCAATCGTTTTAGGAAGATCTGGACATGCCTTAAAGTCTCGAGAGGTTTTGTTATTGAGATTTTGGTAACACAGGTGAAGTGGTACAAAGAGTTGTCCGTCTTAGAGGAGCGGAGGCAATATATATACGACCAGGTACACGAAAGTCACAAACTGTCTCTATACTGTGTGTTAAAAGTAGAGTGATGTGACTGATATGCAGCGATATTTTGGCGTTCAGGGAGGTGATGTCAGACAAATAAAACTAATCACCAGTACGATATGAGACATGCTGGAACATGTGTGCGTCTATGGTATTCTAACAAGACCAGCATGGTTTACACATGCAACAAATCTAAGAGATGGCCAAAATGACTTTTGCGAAAGCTGATGAACCTAGGGTGAGATACGCAGAGGCCGCAAAAGAAGTGCAGTATAAAGCGATGATTGGCACAAAAAGATCCTGTGTCGTCAAGTTGCTTATCTAATCTCCTCAATATTTAATCACACAGCAGCGCCATCATACTCGTCAATAACACTGACCGGCTTGACAAACTTGCCCAGCGGTCGGTACTCCAGATGGTTCATTCCAAACGCGTTCGGACCTCCAATTTCAACACCCCTCGGACTCGTCCATCGCTCACTCGCATTGATGCCAATGACCGAAACTAGTAGCCCATATCTGTACTCTGGCGTTCCGATAGCTTCACCATTCTGCGCGTCGATGACAGCGATGAGGTCAGGCACAATAGCCAGCACATCCTCATTCTTCTCTTCTCCAGTCTTGTTTTCCTCGCCTTCTCGCAGTCGTATCGCGGCGATGTTTTCGTTCTTGAAGGGTATCTTGATCTTACCCTTGTACTCCGCGCCAGTGCCTTCAATGATGACTTCGCCGTATGCATGACCAGCGTGCAATTTGCGCTCCACGCCAACAATCTTGCCTTTGAAGAGCACGCAGCCTGTTTCTGGACCGCCAACAGCGTCGATGATGGACTCGGTGACACTATCGATCCTGTTCTCTCTCCGGGCTCTCACTACCTCGCGACCGATACGCCACGATAGCGAGATGGTATGTTCAACAGCCCAACGCTTGGTCTCCTTGCCCGTAACAGGGGCATCGGCTGCTCCGACAGAGCTTCCCATTTGCGTCAATGCTGCCCGGATCATCTGTTCGACTTTGAGGTCGCTTGCTGCGGTCGGAACGTAAATAACATTGCCGTTGCCGTCTGCCACGCATACTGGCGCGAAGATGATTTTGCGTTCGTTGAATACTACTGGCGTTATCTGCCACTTTGTTGGGTATGCGCGGCCCATCCAGTCGCCGTCTACACACGGCACGTCCATATTTGAGGAAGCGCCTAGGACGAGACCTTGCAGTCCATTCGAGCCACCAATCTCAAGTGGTATGATATGTGTTGCGTAGCCACCTTGATACAGCTTGTACAGGTGCCTCTGAGCGATCATGACACTATGGTACAATCAGTAGATGTGTCAACTCCCATCAAAACAAACATACTCATCTGCGAAGAGCTTCTCAACTCCGATCGTGGGACTACCAACACCTCCGCCACTTCCTACGCGAGCATCATCTGCGAGGTCGTCAGGGCTGACGACACGGACTGTGCCGCCAGCACGTAGTATGCCACGAACCCGGAGCATGGTCGAATATGGAGAGCCTCCACCACCTGTGCCTAGAATGTAGCAGCCAATTGTTATCCAGTCAAGGTCGGTTTCGGATATCCACCATTCACGGTTGATCACCTTGGGCTTATATGTTGCGATATCGATCTCGGATACCGTATCGACACCATCTGCCGTATCTTCACTCGAAGGCGCAGCAATGGAACTGCCCGCGTCCCCAAGTGCATCCACCGCATCATCCTCCTCTTTTGTCACATCCAGGTTTGCAAAGTCGCCTGCTCGTGCGAAGTCGAAATCGCCGGCAGCCCTCACAATAAAGCGTGTCTTGTGAGCGACATAGTTCAGCGGAATGTCATCTACTTCTACGATGGATACTGTTTCCTTCGAGGCGCCTGCTTCGATGGTTTTCTGTATTGCTTCCTTGCAGATAATCTCCAAAAGCTCTTTTTGGCTTTGCTTCTCGGTGGACTTGACAGTGTCAATGACGGCACTGACTCGTGCCATGGCGGCACCAATCGCGTTGGCTACACCAGACCATTGGGGTTTGATGACTCGGCTCGCGCCTTGTAGTTCGTCTGGGGCTATCACTGCACCACCTCCGACGAGCAATACCGGAAGGTCTTCTGGCGATGTCTTCATGGTGTCTATGATTCTTTCAAGCATCCTCTTTGTCTCGTCCTTGAAGGCTTGTACATCCTCTTCTCCGAGCGTTCCTCGTACTTTTTCCGGTTTGCCAATGGCAACGTCGGAAGATCCTGCAACTGTATAGTCGGTTGCTGTTGAAACATCGCCGCCGAAGACCAAAGCCTTCTCAGGCAGCTTGTAGCCTACGGATTCTGGGCCAACCTGCATGCGCCCACGAACTCTTCTGACCAAGCTTCCACCTCCCAAACCTATGCTTTTTACGTCTGGATAAGAAAAGTTCATTCTCACGCCAGAAAGCTCAGAGTATGCAGCTTGTTGTCTGGGAAAGCCGTTGGGTAGCAGCAATCCTACATCAGTAGTTGTGCCACCAACGTCCACGACCATCATCGCTTCACCGTTCTTCTGTTTGCCTACTAGGAAAGCAGCGCCGCGCATACTGTTCGTGGGCCCTGACGAGAAGGTCTTAATCGGCAGCCGGCTTGCTGCTTCGCCACTCAATATTGTCCCATCATTCTGTGTAATGAAAACCGGGCAATCGAGACCCAATTTCTTGATTGGCGTCTGAAACGATGCGATGGTCTTCCGAGCAAACGACAAGATCGACGCGTTCAGTACTGCAGCGTTCTCGCGCTCCAGATACCCAATATTGGCCACACTCTTGCTAAGAACGATATCGACATGTTCACCTAGCTCACGCTTGATTATTTCAGCCGTACGCTCTTCTTGCTTTTCCACTGTATCAATCGGACTGAAGATGCCATTCACGACGATACTTTTGATACCCTTCTCTTTGATGATATTACACTGCTCGATAATTTCGTGTTCCTCAATGTCGGAGATCAAGCTACCATCTACTTCTAAGCCACCTTTCATAAGCGCATAATGCCCGAGTATGATCTCACGGAGGGAATCAGGCCAATCGACACATGGCGGTGCATACATGCCAAAAGGTCCAGAAAGACGGAGTACTGCCACTCGTGATAACCGTGTCCGATCTCGGGTCACGACAGCGTTGACGAAGTGGGTTGTTCCAATGGTTACGCTGGCTACCAAAGATGGGTCGACTGAGGCAGATTGGAACATGGTAGTGATGGCGTTGGTGATGCCATGACTAGGATCCGTTGTTGTGGGAGCTTTGTGCCTGGTGAATTTTGTGAGCTATCATGTTCAAATCAGGGGCACAACAGGATCTATAGGTAGACTGATGGATGTTGTCGGAAATGTGTCAAGGTATCAAATTTGATGGTGCAATTGAAGAAGGGCTGTTGTAAGAGGGCCCATCGACTTGGGAAGTAATACCAAGCAACAATCCCCCGATCCTCTTCATTTGATCTCGTAGGATCAATGATGACTCCATCGGTATTTGTACTATTCAGCGATGTCAATCTTACGATCCTGATGCTCGTTTGCAGCAATGGTACCTACCCGCCCACATCGACGCCTATCCGCAGGTTCTTCGAAGCGTTCATCATTGCTGACCAATTCTTTGACTCGGACAATAATGGCTTGCAAGGAAAGAAATGAAGCCAGCACTGCCGCTATACATCTTGCTTGGTACTGCGGAGATCTGATAAGATTTCGTTGGTGGGGCGAATTAACCCGGAACGGACCCTGGCCCCGAGCTCGCTTCCCTACCTTCTCCAACTCTCCAGACCTCCAACATTCCCCCACTCTTCACTTCTGGAGCCAAGGCCTTGCATTTCAATTCGTCTTATTGTCAACAGTCAGATTGGAGCTGCTTCGTGTTGTGATACGTGATGTCTTCCAATAAGCAAACAGCTCGGGCGAAGAAGAACATACATCGGAACGACATTCATGCGTGTTAGGGTTTTTTGATGATGCATGCCCTTTCAAGTGGTGCCACGGTGGTGTTGATCCTTACTAGAGCTTTCAGATGATTGGGAGAGAGAACGGCCATATGGAGAACACCATGGGGTGGGTGTGGAGCTGGTGTCTAAAGAGACGTCTCCACCTTCGCGGGCCTGCGCGGGCCTACGCCTAATAATGCACATCGCTGACCTGATAAGATAACAGCATCTGCTACCCCTCATATGACGGGTAAAACGTCTTTTCACCCATGATTGACTTATCGCACCGAACCTTTTTTGGTACGGGATAATCCTACTCTGGGTATGCTAGACAGGCTCGGTGGAATGGAGCCTAGTCCGGCAGATGATAAACATAGATGGTACCGCTAAGATGGAAGACCTTATCAATGCCTACCGCACCATCATCTCTCCGTCTTGAGGCCATTCTCATCTCAAAATTTTGGCATGCTTGATGTTGAAGCATGGCTCTAAGGAACCGACTCGCGGTAATCAACCAGAAAATACGTTTAACCGGAGATGACGAGAAGCACGAGCAGACGGATGCTTGGAGCAATCGTGATCTGATCCCCCTGCCCCCAGAGCGAAGAACATGGGGCTCATTCAGCTACTTCGGTTTCTGGGCTATCGCATCTTTGAACATTGCGAACTGGCAGACTCCAAGCACCTTCTTGGGTAGATTTACTCGTTTCGACATTAGCGTTGACAAGCAGCTGACGTACTCTACAGCCATGGGTCTGTCTGTCCCACAGTCTATGCTCATCATCGTAGTTAGCCGCATCTTGATAGCTCTATTTTCGACTATCATTGCTTGGATAGGGCTAAAGTGGCACATTGGCTTTACAGTGCAGAACAGGTATAGCTGGGGTATGGTGGGAAGCTTTATACCTCTGTCGCAAAGGATTCTGCTTAATTTCATATGGAACGCGGTACAGTGTAAGCAAACCTCCGACAGTTGGCAGCCAAAAGAATACTCGTTCTTAACTCACTGATAGGCTGGAACGGTGGGCGGTTAGTTGCCGTGTGTTTGACGGCGATCTGGCCCTCTTATGCACGTATGCCAAACACCTTCAGTGCTAACTTTCCCACCACAACGGATCAGTTTGTTGGTTTTGTAATATTTTGGTTCCTCTCCACGCCGTTCTTGTGGCTACGTCCGGAGAGGTTTCAGATTCCCTTTATGGTCATGTGTACCTGGTGTGGCCTGGGGATGTTTGCATGGATGGTATGGGCTTTGGCAACCGCAAAAGGCGTAGGCCCGCTTTGGAACTCTGGCCAGCGAGTCCCTGCCGGATCCATGTGGAGCACATCATGGCTCATCATGTCTGGCATCAACCAGAGTATCGGCGGTTTTGCTGCCGGTATTACCAATGGCAGCGACTTCTCGCGTTACGCAAGTAAAAGACGAAACTACATCTACGGCACTGTCACAAGCTGCGTCATCACTAGTGTCTTGGTCTCTCTGGTCGGCCTCGTTACTGCCGCTGCCGGGCAGAAGATATATGGCGAGGTGTATTGGAATCCGCCAGGTGAGAGATTTTAATACAAGCTGTATAGGAGGTACTCGCTAACTAACTACGCCGACAACAGACCTCCTCATGAAGATGATGGACAACGGTAACGGGTCATCGGGATCTCGTGCAGGTGTCTTCTTCCTAGCTGCAGGGTTCGGATTTGCCGCCATGTTTGAAAACATTTGCTGCAACACCATTGCGGGCGGTATCGATCTCGCTGGTCTCTTCCCACGCTACATCAACATACGCCGTGGCGCCATCATTACCTTCCTGGCCGCGTGGGTAGTTCAGCCATGGCAACTCATTAACCGCGCCACCACTTTCATCCAAGTTCTCTCATCATTCTCCGTATTCCTCGCCCCTATCATTGGAATCATGTCCTGCGACTACTATCTCTTGCGTAAGCGAAGGATTCGTCTGAGCCACTTGTACCGCACGAGAGATTCGATATATTATTTTTCACATGGTTTCAACTGGCGGGCTATTGTGGCCTGGATTTGTGGCTGGGCGCCTACTATAGGTGGGCTTATCGTGACAGTGAGGGTAGATCCTCATCCCTCACGCCCATTGGTTCAGCTCTACTACATGGCCTTCTTAATAGGTAAGTCGTTGGTCATGCTATTTATGTTACATCGCTTACGGATTCTTAGGCTTCTTCATTAGTGCCACAGTTTTCTACGTGCTCAACCTGATCTTCCCTGTACCAGACATGGATCAGATGGATGCTGTAGATATATACGGTACCTTCACGGAGGTGGAAGCAAGACGGGTGGGAGTTGCGCCACTTGATGAAAACATGCTACACGGTGTGGCAGTCCGACAGACATCAGAGGATGATATTGTCGTATACGGAGGTCACGAAAAGGGTGTTTGATGTCCTTGTGTCTCTAGCTATTACAGGAACAGGGCTGGGTTATCTGAACCAGACTAGATATCCTGACCGAAACTCGTTCGCGCACTATACAAAGTATCAATTGCATCAACTGCTAGAAGTACTGAGAATCTTGAGAATCATGGCTAGTCTGTAAAACAGTGAAGGGATGCCTGGAATCGGTAGTTGCCCAGATTTCAGTATCCTAGCAATGGCGAACAAAAGTCTACCAAAGCGTCCGTATTTCGACCATAAATCGACAGCAAAATGTTGTATGATGCAGCACTAGTTTTCGATTTCTCTTTAAATCAAAACTATAACAGAAATGTACGAATATTGTTACATCATTAATTTGATGCGAACACAGGCTCTCGCCTTTTACGTTTCTCGTGGAGTGTGCCGGGCTGCAAACGATGACTTTCCGAATAGGCAGGATGTCGTACGCGCGGTGAGCGGTTAACATGTGTATCAGTCACGCTAGACCCAAAATTGCGGCTTTTGTGAGTTACAAATACAGATGAGAGACGATTCTACGTCATCCATCATTGGCCTTCATCTTCAGGGTTCCAACTTTCTCACCTTCCTCGACTCATTTGTCTTCTCTGCTTCCATGTCTTTTCTCCCGCGTACTTAATCTTCTCTCCTACCCTTTAGTCGGCCCTCCAAAAATCGGTTTGAAGCGTATCTGGGCCATCATCAGTACGAGTCAAGGCATCTCACTCGCTTCATTTGACTTCAAGTGTAGGAATATGGATGATCTGGTATCGTCCATGTTTACGGAGGTTGGGAGTACCGTGCCCGCATGCAAAACCAGTGTTCGTCGGGAATTAAACGGGTCAAAGTAGAGCGTATGTATCCTTCTGTTGAGTAGACACTGTGATGGTGTATGTCAGCCCGCTTTCAGTCTGCTCACGCCTTGACTCTATTATTTTTCATTGGCTCGAGCCTTCATGGCGTGAGTTGAGGAAGAAGACTGAGTTAACGGTTAGTATGTAAGAGTAATACAATAGTTTCGATGACGTAGCTACAGAAGGTCGCTGCATAGCAAAGTAACCGCCATCAGCCTTGTTGTCGGTAACCATCAGTCAACCAAGTCCTGACTAGCCTCTTTGTGAATATTGGACACGTGATTGCATCACAATACTACCGCGTCCAAAATTTCGAAAGCCTACAGAGCTTACAATAAAAAAACTACGCTCAAATAGCAATCAAGTCATCACTGTACCTAGTACACACCGCTAAGACCAGCCTAGATCTTTTTTCCAATAGCGTCGAGCTCTAACGACAATTATCTTCCTAGCCCTAGCTCCCGTCATCGATCCGGTAGGTAGTGCCGAGCACTCGCACATATAACGCCAGGTACCCAGGTAACTCTACGCATTCTCAGTATCCCGTAACTCCGCATTCCCAGTATCTCGTAACTCCGGAGGACACATTAAAAGAAAATTCCCTCACCTCAATACACACCAAAAACCCCCCCCTCATCTCAATACACGACTCGCCCATAATGGCACCCGGTGACAGCCTCCCTGATTATCTCACAAACACAATTCTCGACCCCTCCTTTGACAAGGACATGCTCGACACGCACCTAGTCTACGAATACGACGCACAGGACAACGAAGGCAACCCAATGAAATGGCGCTACGAAATGTGGATTTGCGCCTCTGACTGCATCGCGTACGACATCCATAGCGGACCCATGGCCGGCCGGAAGAATTACCAGCGCGCTAATTTCCAATGCATTCGGCCTGGGGAGCTGTGGCAGATCAATTGGCTAGAAGAGACGGGTACGGTTGTGTCAGTTGTGTACGATATCAGGGGGAAGAAGATGACGACTATGATTGCGTTTTCAGAGGGCCATTGGAAGAGGAGGGAGGAGGCGCTGGGGGACAAGAGGAACAAGGCGGATAGAGAGAGGTGGGGGAAGTTGGCAGACGTGGGGAATCAGGCGTCGAGGTTCATGTTGAGTGAGCAGGGGACGATTGTGGAGGTCTTCAAGGGGAGGGGAAACATGGCGCCGATTGAGGGGATTTGATCCGGAGTCTTGAATGGCTCGATTTGACTTGACGTGTTGTCCATGGGCTGACGGTAGCGTCTCTGCATGGTGGAGTTTTTGATGCACTGTCATGTCGTGATGGAGTAGGCTTTGTCCATCTCCAACGGGAAGATGCCAAGGTTTAGTAAGTACGATGAAGTAACTCAGGAACTTGGAACACAGCCTACTACAACGCTTGCCTGATCTGTTGTCTCGACGAAAATGAAATGTAGGACCAGTTCACTTAGCATCGTATCTGGTGAGAGTATGTAGAACATGCATGAGTCGATAGAATATTTCAATACATGGACGATGAAGTTAAGATATCGGAACCATGGCATCGGTAACGTCAGGATGGCTACGTACCTTGCATTGCAGCTTGCCAATATCACGCTCCACGCGATGCCATGTGACACCAAGACAGTGTGTCACAACGTAACCGAAGCGGTGAGCCATCCTGCCACTGTTCGGCGACCTGTTCGGCGCTTGGTGTGCTGTTGTCCTGCATTCTTATACTACGGCAATGATGACGCGTCTGTCCTTCGCCTTGTTATAGTTCAATCCCAATCATTGCCTACGTGCTCTAGCGAAAACCACATTCTTCACGTAGCTCCATGTAGTCCTCCGGGAATGACGTCCTTTGTAGAAATTGCACCGGTCAAAGTCCTCCCATTCTGCTCGCTTTGGCAAGGCTGGTATCACAAGACGACAACAGGGCAGATGGCTCATGTGAAGATGTCTCAATGTTGCCTGGTGTCGATGAAACATGGAGTCAGCCACATCCGATTGGGCGTACAAGGCGGATGTACGAAGGAACATGATCGAATCCTTCTTGTACGCCAACAGGAGCTGTGGGTCATTTTCGAATCCGACGGAATGGCTGGGCGTATGTACATGCGCAGTAGTCCTCCAGGGTCCCGATGTCGTAACA
>Ga0265797_10007609_pt1 | contig 14715 bp, 14 predicted proteins | sample P2T30metagenome_FD_192433 | JGI IMG/M metagenome (GOLD analysis project Ga0265797, IMG submission 192433) | Plant litter microbial communities from East Loma Ridge, Irvine, California - P2 T30 | ecosystem: Environmental > Terrestrial > Plant litter > Unclassified | place: USA: California... | reverse complement strand
CAGCGGCAAGCCGCTGTCGAGCCGTTCATGCCGTTCGGAGGTGGCGGCGCGCAGGGCGGCCAGCGCGTCGGCGGCGTGCGCCGTTTCGTGAGGTCGGTTCATACAGGGCTCGCGTGGAAACAATCGCTTAATCTTAGCAGCGATACAAGTTCTTAGTCGGCGATGGGTTCGGGATAGTCGACCGAGATGATCTCGAGCTCGTCCATGCCGAGCGGCGTCTGCAGCGGCACCACATCGCCCTCGCGGCACTTGGTGAGCGCGCGCGCCACCGGCGAGACCCAGCTGATCTTGCCCTTGAGCGGATCGAGTTCGTCGACGCCGACGATGGTGACGGTATGCTCTTCGCCCGCCTTGTTGATGTACCCGACCGTGGCCCCGAAGAACACTTGGTCGTTGCCATGATGGACCGTGGGATCGACCACGAAGGCCGAATCCATGCGCTTGGTGAGAAAGCGGATGCGGCGGTCGATCTCGCGCAGGCGGCGCTTGCCGTAGATGTAGTCGCCGTTCTCGGAACGGTCGCCGTTAGAAGCGGCCCAGTGCACGATGCGCACCACCTCGGGGCGGTCGACGTCGATCAGCTGCAGCAGCTCATCCTTGATGCGCTGGTAGCCGCTTGGGGTGATGTAGTTCTTGGCGCCGGCAGGGATCGCCTGCGCAAGGGCCAGCGCTTCGCCGTCGTCGTCGTCCGCGTTATCGGACTCTTTTACAAATGCCTTATTCATGACCTTATTGTAACGAGACTTGGAGCGGCCTGCGCCCGGTTTCGCGTGCATCTGTCGTATGATGCGCTCAATGCACCAGCAGCGCACGCAAGCGGAGCGCGGAGACAAACCGATGAGCCTGCCTTCTTCCTTCCACACCGAGCATTCCCCCGCATCCGGCCTGGTCTACCAGTTCGTCCTGCGGCCAGATGGCAGCACGGGTTTCCCCTGCCTGAACGAAGGCTGCAGCGCGCTACTGGGCCTGTCGGTAGACGAGCTGCAGCGCGAGCCCGCCCTGTTCGAAAGCCTGATCCTGCCAGAAGACCGCACCGCCTACTACGAGGCGATGCAGATGTCGGCCACCGCCATGGCTGCCTGGAACTGGGAAGGACGGATCCGCATCCCGGCCTGGAACGACGTCAAGTGGATCAATCTGCGCGCCACCCCGCACACACTGAAAGATGGCGCGGTGCAATGGGACGGCATCATGACCAATATCTCGGCCAGCAAGCACGAGCACGAAGAATCGCTGCGCTCGCGCGAACGCCTGGCCGAGCTGACCGCTCACATCGAGCAAGCCAAGGAAGACGAGCGCGCCCGCATCGCGCGCGAACTGCACGACGACCTGGGCGGCAACCTGACGGCCATCAAGATGGCGCTGGCGATGCTGTCGGCGCGCCTGCCTCTCGACCAGCCAGCCCTGCTCGAGAAAGCCACCTATGTGGACGACCTGGTCGACCGCACCATCGAGGCAGTGCACCGCATCTCGCTCGACCTGCGCCCATCGACGCTGGACCTGGGGCTGGTGGCCGCGCTCGACTGGCAGGCGCGCGAGTTCGAGAAACGGATGGGCATCGCGGTCGTCATGCGCTGCCCCGACAAGGACCTGGAACTGGAACCCGACCACGCCACCGCCCTGTTCCGCATCTTCCAGGAAGCGCTCACGAATATCGCCAAGCACGCCGCGGCGACACGGGTTACGGTGTCGCTGCGGCGCCAGCGCAATCTGCTGACGCTGTCGATCTGCGACAACGGGCGCGGCGTGCAGGCCACCGACCGCATCAAGCCGCAATCGTTCGGCCTGCGCGGCATGAGCGAGCGCGCCAGCGCCCTCGGCGGCACGCTGGCCTTGTCGGCAGCGCCCGGAGGTGGCACGATGGTGACCATCAAGACCAGGCTGGCGCCGCAAGCCGGTGCGCAGCATGAGCCTGCGGGACAATAGAACAAGAACCAGAATGACCGACAAAGTGACTATCCGGGTATTCATCGCCGATGACCATGCCATCGTGCGTGAAGGACTCAAGCAGATCCTGGCCGAACAGCGCGACATCGTCGTCGCGGGCGAAGCCGAAAACGGCGTCGACGCCGCCCGACTGGTCGGCAAGGCCAAGGCGAACGTGATGCTGCTCGATATCTCGCTGCCCGACCGCAACGGCATCGATGTGCTCAAGCAGATCAAGAAGGACAAGCCCGAGCTGTCGGTGCTGATGCTGTCGATGCACCGCGAAGACCAGTACGCGATCCGCGCGCTCAAGGCCGGGGCGGCCGGCTACCTGACCAAGCAGAGCGCGCCGCGCGAGCTCGTGACCGCCATCCGCCAGGTGGCCGGCGGCCAGAAATACGTGAGTGCTGCGTTGGCCCAGGCCCTGGCCAGCGCGATCGGCCACGACCACGAGGCGGCGCCGCACGAGGGCCTGTCGGACCGCGAATACCAGACCCTCACCATGATCGCCTCGGGCATGACGGTGAGCGAGATCGCGGGCGAACTGTCGCTGTCGGTCAAGACGATCAGCGAATACCGCGCACGCCTGTTAGTAAAAATGAAACTCAAAAGCAGCGCCGAATTGACGACTTACGCCATCCGTAACGGTTTGGTGGATTGAATGTAACACTTTCGTTGTACGCGGGAGGCAAGCCGGGCCTCGGCAATCCCCTGTTACCGTTTTTTTATTGATTGACGGCAAATAAGCTGCTTATCATGTCGCCAATCCTCGCGAATCGCTACAGCGCAGCAAACCATGTCCATCTCGCCTCCTCCCGTCGCTCCAGCCGCCCCATCGGCCACCAATCCTGCCGAGATCGCGCGCGAAGCCTTCCGCCGCCTGGCCACGCGCCGCATCGCGCCGACGCCGGATAACTATCGCGCCATCTACGACGAGATCGCCGGGATTCCTCCCGCGCCGCCCGCCCCGGCCCCAGAGCACGGCGCGCTCGAGGTCCTGAGCGGTTTCGCGCGCCGCATGGCCGAGACGCCGGGCGAGCTGTCCGACTACGGCCGGCGCATGGCGCGCGCTGTCAAGACGGAAGACTGGAGCGCTTACACCCAGGCCCTGGGCCAGATGGCCGAACGCCACCTGCGCCGCCACACCCCGGTGATGGCGCTGGGCGACGAGGAACCCGATACCGTCCTGCTGCGCGAGATGCTGGCGCGCACGCTGTCGTTCGCCTGCGCGTCGCTGCTCAGCGGCGACGCCGAGCTGGTGGCGGAAGCCGAAGCGCTGGGCGCCGCGGTCAAGACCGCAGTCGGCGAAGCCGAGCTGCAGGACATCGCGGCGCGCCTCAAGCAGCTGTGCTTCCAGATCGAGCTGCGCAAGGACGACGGCGCCGAACAACAGGAACTGCTGCTGCGCCTGTTCCGCCTGCTGCTCGACAATATCGAGGGCTTGCTGGACGACGACAACTATATGCGCGGCCAAGTGGTGGCGGTGCAGGAACTGATCAAGGGCCCGCTCGACACACGCGCGCTGGAAGACGCTACGCGCAGCCTGAAGGACGTGATCATCAAGCAGGGTCACCTGAAGCATGGCATCGCCGACGTGCGCGCGACCATGAAGAACATGATGATGACCTTCGTCGATCGGCTCGGCTCAGTGGCCGCGTCGACCGGCGACTACCATGCCAAGCTGGGCGACTTCTCTGAACGCATCGGCCAGGCCAGCAATATCGACGAGCTCAACGAGGTTCTGAACGAGGTGCTGCGCGAGACGCGCCACGCCCAGGACGAGGCACTGGCCTCGCGCGACCGCATGGTGACCGCGCACCGCGAGGTGCAGGAAGCCGAGCAGCGCATCCGCGAGCTCGAAGCCGAGCTGCAGCATATGAGCGAGCTGGTGCGCGAAGACCAGCTGACCGGCAGCCTCAACCGGCGCGGCCTGGACGATGTGTTCGAGCGCGAGAGTGCGCGTGCGGACCGGCGTAATACGCCGCTGTGCGTGGCGCTGCTCGACCTCGACAATTTCAAGCGGCTCAATGACACCTACGGGCATATGGCCGGCGATGCGGCGCTCAAGCATCTGGTCAAGGTGGTACGCGATACCTTGCGGTCGATGGATGTGATTGCGCGGTTTGGTGGCGAGGAGTTCTTGATCCTGCTGCCGGAGACCACGGTCGATGCGGCGGCTGCGGCCATGGTGCGGGTGCAGCGGGAGTTAACCAAACATTTCTTCTTGCACGATAACGAGAAGATGCTGATCACCTTCTCGTGCGGGGTGGCGCTGCGTTTCCCCAATGAAGAGCAGGTGTCGCTCATGGACCGGGCCGACAAGGCCATGTACCAAGCCAAGAATAGCGGGAAGAATCGGGTGGTAATCGCGGAATAAGAGGCGCCTTGCCTGTCTTACACTGCGGTTGTTGTTAACTACCCGTTCCATGCGTCCTGTCCTGGGTCAATTTGACAAGCTCTTGCGTATTTGCCTATGTAACTCATGCTTGAGGCAATGTGTTTTCGTCGAATATGGCCCTGTAAAAAAATCTTTTTTTGCCCTCAAGTTCTTTTTTTACTTGCCGCCAAAGACCGCCATTTTTCTACCGAGACGCTGTAACGGCGCGTTTTTTTCAAAACCGGCCCTAAACTTTTTCCATAGGGCACCGTTACCAGCAACAACAGCGGTTTGAACGTCACTGAGTAGCGAGACGGACCAAAGTACACAAGCAGCACAGTCGCTGCACCCTGAAAGACCCCGTCTCTGGAGTAGACACCATGGCATCCGTAATCAATACCAACGTCGCATCCCTCAACTCGCAACGTAACCTGTCGACCTCGCAGTCGTCCCTGAACACCTCGATCCAACGCCTGTCGTCGGGTCTGCGCATCAACAGCGCCAAGGATGACGCGGCCGGCCTCGCGATCTCGGATCGCATGCAGTCGCAAATCAAGGGCATGACCCAGGCTACCCGTAACGCCAACGATGGCGTGTCGATGGCGCAGACCGCCGAAGGCGCTCTGTCGAGCTCGGGCGACATCCTGCAACGCGTCCGTGAACTGGCAGTCCAGTCGTCGAACTCGTCGAACTCGGCCAGCGACCGCAAAGCACTGCAGACTGAAGTCACCCAGCTGACCTCGGAACTGAACCGTATCGCCGGCACCACCGAATTCAACGGCCAGAAGCTGATGGACGGTTCGATGGGCACCGCGAACTTCCAGGTTGGCGCCAACGCCGGTCAGCTGATCTCGATGGGTGGTTCGAACTTCACCACCACCACCTACGGTAACAACCGTGTGGCAGTGAATGCACCAGCAGTGGTCGCCACCTCCGGTACTGGCAGCATGTCGGCCGGCACGATGACCATCAATGGTTCGCAAGGCACCAAAGAACTCGACGTCGCAGCTGGCGATTCCGCCAAGACCACGGCAGCCCAGATCAACAAGCTGAGCGGCGACACTGGCGTGACCGCTACCGCCAAGACCGATGCTGTCCTCGAAGCTGGCACCGGCAAGTCGTACACCTTCGAACTGAAATCGGATAACGGCACCGCCGCCACCATTTCGTTCTCGATGGGCGACAAACTCGACGCCAATGGTTATGCCTCGGCAGTGAGCGCCTTCAACGCGCAATCGGCCAAGACCGGCGTGACCGCTTCGTACGATGCCACCGCTGGCGGCCTCAAGCTGACCCATGCCGATGGCAACAACATCGAGCTGAAGAACACCACGACCACCACTGGCAACACCGCAACGCTCGCTAACCTCGACAACGACGGCAAGAAGGTCACCACCGGCACCGCCACCTTGGCAATCAATGGCGGTTTCGGCACCGTCACCGGCCGCCTGACCCTGGACTCGGAAAAGAGCTTCTCGGTGGCTGACGGCAGTGGTTTCGCCCTGGCTGCAGCTGGTAGCGGCGGTGGCGCATCGAAACTGAAGTCGGTCGCCGACCTCGACATCAGCACCTTCGAAGGCGCCCAGGCTGCCATCAAGACCGCTGACGCCGCCCTGGCAGCTGTCAACGGCAAGCGCGCTGAATACGGCGCACTGCAGTCGCGTTTCGAATCGGCGATCTCGAACCTGTCGTCGTCGACCGAGAACCTGTCGGCATCGCGCAGCCGCATCGTCGATACCGACTTCGCTGCTGAAACCGCCAACATGACCCGCGGTCAGATCCTGCAACAGGCTGGTACCTCGATGCTGGCCCAGGCCAACTCGCTGCCGAACGGTGTCCTGTCGCTGCTGCGTGGCTAATCGCTAAGCAACAGTAACAACGACGCGAGGTAAGCGGTTCCTCGGCCGGAGAAATCTGGCCGGGGAATTTTCGTTAGGGAGCTGAACATGCACATCCAGTCAGTTGCTGCGCCCGTCACGGCGAAACCGGATGAACGTCCGGTCGCCGTGGGCGGGACGTCGGCGGTCACCGGACGCCAGGTGCGGCCGGATACGCCGGTGGCGGTGCCGAGCAAGGAGGAAGTGTCGGACGCCGTCAAGAAACTCAATGAGGCAATGCCGCCTTCGGCCCAGTCGCTGCAGTTCGAGATCGACGAAGACAGCAAGGAAATCGTGGTCAAGATCATTGACCAGAGCACCAAGGAAGTGGTGCGCCAGATGCCAAGCAAGGAAGCACTGGAAATGGCCAAGGCGATCGACAAGATGCAGGGATTGCTGATCCGGCAAACTGCCTGATTGGTCATTCTTGCCAGAAACGCCGTATTCGCGAGGATACGGCGTTTTTTATTGGCATCGCGCCATTGCCAGGAAAGACATTCTCCAAAATCAAAATAAGAAGGCATTTACCGCTCTTAAGTACCGTTTGTTTCTGCCGATAACCACTTATATTATCGCTTTCACGGGAGAAACTAGTGGCACTCGATATCAACAGCCTCGTTAGCCAGCTGATGCAAGCTGAATCGGCGCCACTGGCTAACTACGCCAAGAAGACCGCAGGTTTCCAGGCGAAGAGCGCAGCGCTGACCTCGGTTGGCACCGCCGTCGGCACGTTCCAGAGCGCCTTGACCAAGCTGAACCAGCCAGCCACCTTCCAGGGCCTGAGCGCGACTCCTGCCAACAAGGACATCCTGACTGCCACCGCCGCCAATGGCGCCGTGGCCGGCAAGTACAAGGTCAACGTCACGCAACTGGCCCAGGCCCAGAGCCTGCGTACCAGCGGCATGGCCAGCAGCACCGCCATGATCGGCGCCGGGGCGCCGACCACCCTCACCTTCCAGTTCGGCACCGTGACCGGTGGCACCTTCGGCGCCAGCGGCAACGCGCTTGGCGTGGCCGCCGCATCGAGCGGCATCGCCAACGGTTCGCTGAGCCTGAACGGCGTCGCGATCAGCACCGGCCCGACCACCCGCAGCGGCCGCGCCCTGGCCGAAGCCATCAACGCGCAGAGCGAGAAGACCGGCGTCACCGCCACTGCCGGCAGCACCGCGACCGATGCCAATTTGTTCGCCACGTTTGGCGACGTCAGTGTGGATGCAGGCTCCAGCTATGCGCTGTCGGTCGGCGGCGTGCAGCTCGCCAGCCTGACCGGCAGCAGCACGCCGCTGACCGGCGCAGCTCTCGACACTGCCCTGGCCAGCGCCAGTACCCGCAATGCCCTGGCCGCCGCCAACATCACCGTCGAAGGCAGCGCCGACGCCGGCACACTGCAATTCAAGGCAGCCGATGGCTCGACCATCGACATCACCGAAACCGTCGCCGGTACCGTGCGCGGCGGCATCGGCCGTAGTGACACCACCGCCAACACGGGCGGCACGACCACCGCCACTGCCGGTGTGACCCTGCGTTCGAACGACGGCAACCAAATCGTCATCGCCGGTAACAACCCGGCAGCAGCCGGCTTTACCGCCGGCAGCGTCGGCGAGCACACCGGGTCGGGATTCTCGCTCAACGGCGCCATCAATACCAAGACCGTCACGCTGGGCGCCGGCGACCAGTCGCTGCAGGGAATTCGCGACGCCATCAACAAGGCGGACATGGGCGTGACCGCGACCATCGTGTCGGACGGCAGCTCCAAGCCTTACCACCTGGTACTGACCTCGAACAAGACAGGCGAGGAGACGACCATGAAGGTCACCGTCGGCGGCGAGGACGGCGATGCGCCCGATCCGGCAATCGCTGCCCTGCTTGGTTATGATCCGACCGGCGTGCAGAACATGACCCAAACCGCTGGCGCCCAGAGCACCAAACTGAACGTGAACGGCATCGAGGTCAAGAGCGACAGCACCAGCGTCAAGGATGCGATCCAGGGCGTGACGCTCGATGTCACGACCGTCGGCAGCACCACGCTCACCGTGTCGAAGGATACGGCGGCAATCAGCTCGGCCGTTAACTCCTTCGTCAGCGCGTACAACGATCTGAACAAGACCATCAGCGGCCTGACCAGTTACAACGCCGAGACCAAGAAGGGCGGGATTCTGCAGGGCGACGCCTCGGTGCGCTCGATCCAGAGCCAGTTGCGCAAGCAGATCAGCACGGTCATGGAAGGCACTGGCGGCAAGCTGAACTCGCTGAGCCAGGTCGGTATCTCGTTCCAGCAGGACGGCAGCCTGAAAGTCGACTCGACCAAGCTCAACAAGGCAATCACCGACAACGCCGCCGATTTCGGTGGCCTGTTCGCGGCAATGGGGTCGACCACCGACAACATGATCAAGTTCGACAGCTCGACGGCCGCCACCAAGCCGGGCACGTACGCGATCGACATTACCAGCCTGGCCACCCAGGGTTCGCTGGCCAGCAGCGCGGCCCTGGGCAGCACGACCACCATCGCCGCCAATACTGTCTGGAGCGTCACGCTGAACCAGACCGAACCGGTCACCGAAAGCAAGACTCAGGAAATCAAGCTGCAGGCCGGCACCTATAGCCAGGAAGACCTGGCTGCGCTGATCCGCTCCGCGATCAACGGTAATTCGGTGTATGCCGGCGCCGGCGACGCGGTCGAAAGCTCGGTCGGCGCCGACGGCATCCTGAAGCTCTCGTCGAGCAAGTATGGGGCGATGTCGAATATCTCGATCGCCGGTATCAGCGGCACCTCTGTCGCCGCCCTGTTCGGCAGCGCCACACCGGCCAAGGGCGCCGACGTGGTCGGCACCATCGGCGGTGTGGCCGCCACCGGCAACGGGCAGGCGCTGACCGCTGCCCCCGGTTCGGCCGCCGAAGGTATCCAGGTATCGATCACCGGCGGCCTGGCGGGATCACGCGGCAACGTGACCTTCTCACAAGGCTTTGCCTACCAGCTCAACAACCTGGCCAGCACCTTCGTCGGCAATAACAGTCTGCTCAAGAGCAAGACCGACGGCCTGGACACCTCGATCAAATCGGTCGCCGCCCAGCAGGCACGTTTCGAATCGCGCCTGGAAAGCATTGAAAAGCGCTACCGCGCACAGTTCGTCGCGCTCGACTCGATGCTGACCTCGATGCAGTCGACGTCCGACTACCTTACCCAGCAGCTGGCGGCACTGTCGGCCAACTCTTAATCTCAGGATCATTGGAGAAATACATGTTCGGAACCCCTAAACGCGGTGTTGGCGCCTACGCCACGGTCGGCCTGGAAACCGGCGTCGCCGCCGCTTCGCCGCACAAGCTGGTCGTGATGCTGTACGACGGCGTGATCGTCGCCCTGCTCAGCGCCATCAACGGCATCAAGGCCGCGAACATCGCCACCAAGGGCGCTGCCCTGTCGAAAGCCATCACCATCATCGACAACGGCCTGCGCGCCTCGCTCGACAAGAAGGCCGGCGGCGAGATCGCGGCCAACCTGGACGCCCTGTACGACTACATGAGCCGCCGCCTGCTCGAAGCGAACATCAAGAACGACGCCACGATCGTCGAAGAGATCCACGGCCTGATGGCCAACCTGCGCGAAGCCTGGGTCCAGATCGGCGAGAAGCAGGACGCAGCCGAGATGCCGCCGGCCATCCAGAAAGCCCCAACCCTGATGAGCGCCTGAACCAGATGACGACGATGACGATGACCCAGCAAGAAGTCGTGAGCGTGTACGAGACCATGGTCGGCATCACCGAGCGCATGCTGGGTGCGGCCCAGGCCGACGAGTGGGACCGCCTGGCCGAACTCGAACAGGAATGTGCGCTCTACGCGCGCCGCCTGAAAGCCAATGAAGGCGTCCAGCCGCTGGCCGGCGAGGACCGCCTGCGCAAGGTCAATGCGATCCGCCGCATGCTCGACGCCGACCGCCAGATCCGCGACATCACCACCCCGTGGATGGCGCACCTGTCGTCGATGATGAAGAACACCTCGACCGAACGCCGCGTCGTGCGCGCCTACGGCGTCTGATCGACCAGGGACGGGCCGTTAGATGATGCCGCGCGAGCTAGTCGGCAACGTCACGCCTGTCACCCCGGCCCGGCCGGCCGAACCGGCCGCCGATCCGCGCCAGCAGGCTTTTGCGCGCGAAGTCGCGCCGCTGCTCGGCAAGGCGATCCACGGCGCGATCCAGGCCCGCCTCACTGACGGCACCTATGTCGTCAAGTTCGCCGAGATCCAGGCGCGCATGCAGCTGCCCGCCGGCGCCCAGGTCGGCGCCGACGTGCCGCTAACGTTGGTCGGCCTGCATCCCCGCCCCACCTTCCAGGTCGGGGCCCAGGCCGGCGGCGCCACCGCCTTCGCCGAAGCCGCCTTTGCGCCGCAGGGCGAACTCGATGCGCCCGGCGCGCCGCTGTCGTACCGCGAAGGCGCCGCTGTCGGCCGCGCCGCCGCGCTGCTCAATGGGAGCGGCGCCATGGCGGCGCAAGCTTTCGCCGGCGGCACCGAAGCGAAAAACACCACCCTCAGTCCCACCGCCCAGGCCCTGGCCGGCGTGCTCGCGGCGGCCCAGAAGGCCGACAGCCAGCTGTCGTCGATCGTCGGCCGCGCGCCGCTGGTGGGCAGCCCCAACGCCGATCCGGCGGCGCTGGCCGCCGGCCTGCAGCAGGCCTTCGGCAAGAGCGGCCTGTTCTACGAATCGCACGTGGCCGAATGGGCCAAGGGATCACGTTCGCTGGCCGATCTGGCCGGCGAGCCGCAGCAGCAGGCGGCCCAGGGCGGGCAGCGCCCGAATGCCCAGGATCCCGCCACCGCACAATTCATCAGCATGCAGCTGGCGGCCCAGGAACAGTCGCAGCTGGCCTGGCAAGGCCAATTGTGGCCCGGCCAGCCGATGGAGTGGGATGTGCAGCGCGAGGATGGCAAAAACGCCAGCGACGGCGAGCAAGCCATCTGGCACAGCCGCCTGCGCCTGAACTTCCCTGCCCTGGGCGAACTCGAAGCGCAGCTGCGCATGGTGAACGGCACGCTGCAAATCCAGTTCGCGGCCGGCGACGACGCCACCGCCGCCCTGCTGCGCCAGCATGCGCCGCAGCTGGCCGGCGCGCTCGATGCGGTGGGCACGCCGCTGGCCGGCTTCGATGCGCGTGCGCGCACGCCGGCTCCGCAGCCGGAGCCGGACCATGACTGAATCGGTCGACAAGCGGCGCCAGAACGCCGTGGCGCTGGCCTATGGCGCCGGCGAGCGCGCGCCGACCGTGGTGGCCAAGGGCACCGGCCTGGTCGCCGAACAGATCATGCTGCGCGCCAAAGAGGCCGGCGTGTTCGTGCACGAATCGAAGGAGCTGGTCTCGCTGCTGATGCAGGTGGATCTCGATCGCGAGATTCCACCAACCCTGTATCGGGCAATTGCGGAACTGTTGGCATGGCTATATCATATAGAGTCGGTTCAGCAACATGGTGGGCTTCTGCCTCCCGCGCCGGATCCGACGCCCCACCTCCCCTCGGAACCAGCGGCAAGGACAGAAGCAAGCAATGGATGAATCAGAACTGGAAGACTGGCACGACTACGAAGTCACAGCGCGCCGCGAGATCGTGACGCTGCTGCGCCAGATCGGAGAGCACAAGCAGCTGATTCGCATGCTGGTCAAGGGCCAGGCCGATGTCTGCGTGACCTCGATCCTGGGCGTCGACGAGCAGACCGGCAGCGTGATCCTGGACCGCTCCATCGACGCGGCCCAGAACGAGCGTATCGTGGCCGCCGGCCGCGTCAAGTGCGAGACCTCGCTCGACAAGATCCGCATCCTGTTCGGCGCCGCCAACCTGGCCTCCACCACCTGGCAGGGCGCACCCGCGCTGCGCGCCGACATTCCGCCGTCCCTGATTCGCCTGCAGCGTCGCGAGTACTACCGCATGGCCACGCCGGTCACCAATCCGGTGCGCGCCCTGATCCCGGTGCCGGTCGATGCCGGCGGCGGCATGGGCGTGTTCCCGCTGCACGATATCAGCGTGGGCGGCATCGCCCTGCTCGACGCCCGGCTGCAGCTGGGGACCGCGGTTGGCCGCGTGATCGAAGGCTGCCGCATCGAGCTGCCCGAGATCGGGCCGATCGCCACCTCGCTCGAGATCCGCAACTCGCTCGACCTCACCCTGTTGAACCACAAGACCACGCGCCGCCTGGGACTGCAGTTCGCCGACATCTCGCGCGGCGGCCTGGCAGCAGTGCAGCGCTACATCACCAAGCTCGAACGCGAGCGCAACGCCAAGCTGGCCGGCCTGGCTTGAGCGGGCAGGCTTTTCAGGCGGCCCGTCACGCGGCCTTCTGCGCCGCTATGCCATAACGCGCGGCCGGCGCCGCGTGGCCGAACAACCCCGCCAGTTCGCGCCGCGCGCCATCATACGCAATCCACTTGCCGCCATCCTGCAATCCGGGGATGGTGACTTGTTCGCCCTGCTCCAGGCCCGCCAGCGCGGCGTCGACCATGTGCTCCACGCGCATGATGACGGATACCGGCAGGCGCTCGAGCGGATGGCCCAGCGTATCCCAGAAGCCGGTGGCGGTCACGCCCGGCAGCACCGCCTGCACGCGCACGCCCTTGCCGGCCAATTCGTGCTGCAGCGACTGGGTAAATGCCAGCACATACGCCTTGCTGGCGCCGTACACCCCATTCATCATCTCGGTCGCGACCGCGACGATCGACGACACATTGACGATCGTGCCGGCGCCGCGCGCCGCCATGCCCGGCGCCACCGCGTAGGTCAGGCGCGTGAGCGCGGTGACGTTCAGCGCGATCATCGCGTCCATCGCCTCGACGTCGCCATCAAGCATTGGCGCGACCGAGCCGACGCCGGCATTGTTCACCAGCAGGGCGATGTCGTCGCGGCCGCGCAGGTCGGCTTCGACTTCGCGCAGCGCGCCTGGCTCGGCCAGGTCGGCGCCGAACACCTCGACCTTGCGGTCCGTGGCGGCGCGTACCTGGTTGGCGACCCGCGCCAGGCGCTCCTGGTCGCGTGCGATGAGCAGCAGATCGTAGCCCTGGCGCGCCAGGCGGTCTGCGTACACCGCCCCCATGCCTGTCGATGCGCCGGTGATGACGGCGGTTCCCTTGCTTGTCCGAGTCATTGATTTCCCCTTTCGTAAGTGACCGCTCCAGTGTAGGCAGCGGCATGTAAAGATGCAATCCATGAGCCTCTTTAATCGGAGGGAGACCGGCATCGCGCATCGGCAGGCCTGCCCACCCGGTTACTTGGTAGCGGCCACCGCTTCCAGGATCACCTTGGCCACGTCCGCCGGCCGCGATTGCTGCGGCACGTGGCTGGTCGCCAGCTCGGTGGTGCGGGCCTTGATCTTCCTGGCGAACGCGCGCTCCAGGCCCGGGTCGATCATGCGGTCCTTGCTGCTCACGATGTACCACGATGGTTTGTTCTGCCACGCCGCCACGGCGACCTTCTCATCGAAGGCCTTGGCCTGGATCGGGCCCTGGGTGGCGCTCATCACGGCGGTCTGCGCGGCTGGTAGATCCTGGGCGAAGTCGTCGCGCACCGCCTCTAGCGGCAGGCTCAGAAAGCCCTGGGCATCGGCCACCAGCTTCTTGATGCCGGGAGGGGTCGGGTAATCCTTGCCCGCTTCGGCGGTGGACTGGCCGGGATCCGGCGCGAAGGCCGCCACATACACCAGCGCCGCGACCTTGTCATGGGCGCCGGCCTCGGTGATCACGGTGCCACCCCAGGAGTGGCCGACCAGGACGACCTTGCCGGTCTGGGCGTCGAGCACGCGGCGCGCCACGGCGACATCGTCCTTGAGGGAGGTCAGCGGATTCTGGATCGCGGTGACCTTGACGCCTTTCGCCTGCAGCAGCGGAATCACCTTGGCCCAGTCGGAACCGTCGGCGAAGGCGCCGTGGACGATCACGACCGAGGGCGCAGCCGGCGCGGCGTGGGCGACATTGGTCGCCAGGGCGGCGGCGACGGCGAATGCGCCGAGTGTGGTCTTGAGTGCGGACATGGTGTTCTCCTTGGGTTGGTTGATGTGAACCCAGTATAGGGAGGGCGTCCAGGGGGCGGTATCGGTCGATCGACCGACCGACCGACCCCTGGCCTATCCCTTTTGGCAGACATGCCGCAATAATCCGCTCGCCATGTCACACCGTGCAAGGCTGGCTCGTCTGATCAGCAAGAAGGCCGCACAGTGCGCCCTCACCACCTGAAAGGAACCCACCATGTCCGCACGTATCCCTTTGCTCACCCTGGCCCCGGCCAACCTGAAAGCCATGATCAACCTGTCGATGAGCACCAAGCAAAGCTCGCTCGGCCCGCGCCTGGTGGAACTGGTGCAGTTGCGCGTCTCGCAGCTCAATGGCTGCGGCCTGTGCATCGATATGCATTGGCGCGACCTGATCAAGCAGGGCGCCGACCCGCGTCACCTCAACTCGGTCAGCGCGTGGAAAGAGTCGCCGTTCTTCAGCGAACGCGAACGCGCCGCCCTGGGCTGGGCCGACGCCGTCAATGCCCTGCCGCACCGCGACGACACCGACG
>Ga0265797_10007608_pt1 | contig 14723 bp, 14 predicted proteins | sample P2T30metagenome_FD_192433 | JGI IMG/M metagenome (GOLD analysis project Ga0265797, IMG submission 192433) | Plant litter microbial communities from East Loma Ridge, Irvine, California - P2 T30 | ecosystem: Environmental > Terrestrial > Plant litter > Unclassified | place: USA: California... | reverse complement strand
AAGCTGCTGCCGCGGTCCTCGAGCACTGGAACTCATGGGACCTGAAGCACGCAAAGGATCAATTCGCCGAGAGTCAGAAATTAGCAGTTGCCCTGCTTGTTACTGCTCATCAGCGAGGAGACAACTCCACCACGAAATTCGACTTCTTCCTCGTCCACCTCCTCAACACCTCACATGCCATCCGCGTACTACTCGCAATCCTACCCTACAAACATCACCTCCCGCTCATCCGCCAGTGGTGGCTCTTCACCATCCTCGTCTTCATCGCGCAGCTTCGTCCGCGCATCAATATCGACACCATCAAGCTTGTCGAGCTCGAGAGCCGTGACTGGAAGCATGTCACTGAGAAAGCGCTGAAGGGCAAGTATAGGACCGATGCGCACTACGTCAAAGCGTTGAGGAGTATGCACGAGGCTAGCACTACTTGGGGCGATCCGAATAAGTTCTATCTGAGAGCGGCAGTGAGGTTTGCTGATGAGTTCGATGGTTGGGGTGGATTTGGGCCTAGGGATGCGGAGTTGGAGGCTGCTGAGGGTGGTGATGGTATGGCGAGAAGGTATTCTGGTCAGGGTGACAGTTTGGATGCGGCATGATTTCATGAGACGTTATGAGACTAAGGCTATTGCGATGCTTGAGTTAGTCTGGCCTGAAACTTTTGCATATGTAAGAGTGGTAATGGACTCGATTTTTCTTCTGGGTCCAGAAGGACCATGGTGACAGGCCAAACTGACCTCCCAAGGGTGATTTCGTGCAAGCAATGGGAAGCAAGATTGCGCACAAGTTCACGTGCAGCCTTCTCTGCGCCTCAGCATGCAACTACCTCCCATCATCAGCCATGGACGCACCACCAATTATATTAACCACCGAGACATAATCATGTCAATATCTCATTGGCGATTCACAGACCCAAGCGGATAAAGACAGGGACCTGCACATCGGTGACGTCTCTCGCCTCTAACCCATCAGTATACCCAATACACCTTATCCAAACATCTGCGCGCACCCCATCATTCAGAAACACCGCCAAACCCAGCGATACGCCATAGGCCATCAACGCATGGCGCATGGCGCAAGCGAACGATGATAGAAGCCCACCACCCCTGTCGACAACACTGCAGGGACCGTGCTGAAACAGGGCGCTACCCTGGTCCCTGCACTCGCCTGGCCAACCAAACGTCTATACCAACTACGTCATCCCTACTTTCCGCGCGCATACCAATCTCAGCGCGGACGTGTGGTGGTGGTCAGTGTTATTCCTGCCCAAGAGCAGCAGGTTTTTCGCTACTGGTCGGTGTGCGTTGGTCGAGGTCAGTGCCTGGCTACGATGCGGCGATGCCTGCAGGTAGGAGCGCTTGGTGACGCAGAAGGCGCGCCTGCCCTGCCACACGCTGTGCATGCACTATAGTGAACAGCGCCTTTATGTGATAAGTATCTTGTGCTGTGCTGGAGAATGTTTTGAAGACTGTGTTACGCTTTTTACCCCTTGCATGCGATAAGACTGCTGTGGAAGGGACTAGTTTGATACTTTTTGCACTGCTTTTGTGCCCTCTTTGACCTTATTGCGTTCGAGTGCAGAATTACTACAAGCTTACGAGCAACATGCGCTTCTCTGCTTTGATACCGGTCGTGCTGAGCGCTGCGGCGTTCATTCTCGCTTTCTTGTGTCTCTTTGCTGGATCCAAGAAGGGGTTCATGGAGGATTATGCCATAGTCACCGTGAGTTCACTGCTTCTGAGGACATCTGCTATAGCAGAGAAACAAATACTGACTCTTTCTCCCAGCTTAACACATCTCGCATCGGCAAGGAATTCTTCAACACGACGAGCTCAAACAGCTCAAACAGTGTTGTCAGCTTCTTCGACGATATCATCAACGATGTCCAGGGCGAGATCAACGACAAGATCAACGATGTTGCTCAGGACTTGGGCCTCCATGTGAGTGCCAACCACAACTACTAAGACTTGCATCCCGAACATTTCACTGATTTCAAATAGGACTTCTACTCAGCTCACCTCCTCAATTTCTGCGAAGGCTTCTACACACCCGCCGACATGCCCAACGCCACCATCTCCAAGAGCGACATCAGCAAAAACGTCACCGACTGCAGCAATCGCACCGCAATGTACAACTTCGACCCGCGCCAGATGATCCAGCGCGAGCTGAACGAGTCCGGCCACGGCAACATCAACCTCACCGACCTCGGCTGGCCCGACGAAGTCGACGACGCCATCTCCGCGCTCGAAGTCGCCAGCAACGCCATGTTCGTCCTCTACTGCATCGGCATCGCCTTCGCCGGCCTCGCTCTCATCTCCGCGCTCGTCAGCATCTTCTTCTCTGGCCGCTTGAGCGCTTTCGCGAATATTATCATTGACTTGATCGCTTTCCTGGCTGTGGGTATTGCGTCCGCTATCGCCACTGCTATTTCTGTCAAGGCGGCGGATATTATCAACGATAAGGGCGAGCGGGTCGGGATCAGTGCGCAGAAGGGGAATAAGTTCTTGATTTTGACGTGGGTGGCGACGGCGTGTTTGCTTGTGGCGAGTTTGGTGTGGTGCTTTGACTGCGTTGTTGGGAGGCGCAACAAGAACAGGTATAGGAACCGCAAGGGTTCGTTTGGGCAGAAGTACTGATTTGCTCGTCATGAAGGAAAGAGGTGATGAGATGACAAGGCATGAGGCTTGCTTGAGTGCCCATACGATGAGAGGTGGTGGCGAGGAAGATTGGTTGACTGATTGCTTTCTGTTTGCGACGCCACACTAGATACCCCCATTTTTGTAATGCTATAATGCTATGATATGACTTTTAGGCTTTGTGAAACGTCGATGAACCTAGTGGCAAAGTTTCATCCGCTTCGTGTGGGCAAGAGATCGAAAAACCGGCAACTGTCTGCTCATTGTTGTATATATCGTGGTCTACATATTCACATGTTTCATATCCATCCGCGTCCACCCAGTATCATGCAATCTCTACATCACAAGAAGCCCGCCAGCGCCTCGATGAAGGCATCGTGGTTCTCCAGCATGGGGAGATGCCCAGCCTTGGGAATAGACTTGAATGTCGTGTTCGGGATGCCAAAAGTCTGCATCACTTCTGGCAATTTACCGTCTCCCTCACCGGCAATGAGCAGGCCAGGAACCTTGATTCCAGCCAATTTGTCTTTGAGATCGTAGTCAGACAGAGCGCCGGCATTCTGCTCGAAGCCCTCGATGCTTGCAGGCTCCACCATCGCCAGCGTCTTCTCGAAGTTCGCGGAGCCGTGGTTCTCGGGCGTGAACCAGCGCTCGACTGTAATCTTCGCAAGAGCCGCCATGCCTTCGGTCTTTGCGAGCTCGACGCGGTCGGCCCAAGCTTTGTTGTTGGCTGCACCAGCGGCGACGTTGCAGTCGCAGGCGATGAACTTGGACAGCTTCTGGGGGTATCTGATGGCGAAGTTGATGGCGGTCACGCCGCCCATGCTGACGCCTAGGACTGCGTGGGCCTTGTCAACGTTCACGCGGTCGAGCAGGTACTCGAGATCGTCGGCCAGAAGGTCGAAGCGCGTAGGGTTGCTGACGGGGTCTTGCTGCGAGTATCCGCGGGAGTTGTAGCGTAGTGTGCGGTAAGTCTGGCCATTGACACCCTTGCGGAGGGCAGCGGCTACGTCGTCCCAGATGGAGAAGTTGGTGAGGATGGAGTTGACGCAGACGACCACGGGGTCGGCAGGGTTGCCTTCTAGCTGGAATCGCAGCTCTGCGGCGTCGGTTGTGATGACGGATGAAGCGGGTTCTTTCAGCTTCGTGAAAGTGAGGTGGTGTGCCCACTCGCGCTTTTCGCGAGACACAACCTTCTCGATAGTCTCGTTTCGCCACGGCGTGTTAGTGGCCGCTTGGTGCTCTGGCCCGTTGAGGCCGTTCTGCTCTTCGAAGTCGTGGATAGCCAGGCATTCGACCTGACCCTGTGGCGGCATGCCCTTGATGCCACCAACAAGCATCCTGAACCGCCTGGTACGCAACCAGCCCGGAATCTTAGCAAGCATGCCGACGTGCTCCTCTTCGTACCACTTGTCGAAAGCCTCAAGGTCTTCCTCCTTGATGATCATAGAAACCCAAACGTTCACGGGCGCAGGACCAGAATAGCCAGGCTCCTTGCTGCGCACGGAAAACTGCGAGTAGATTTTCCTGTCAAGAGATTCAAAAGTGCCCATCACCCGCTTCTCTCTCGCGGAACGTTCTTCGCGCAGACGAGTGTAGATGCGCTTCTCTAGCATGGACAGGTCGGAGACATTGTAGATTGCACTCCACTCTGGCTTCTCCCCATCAATGGCCTTGTAGCGGTCGCCAGTTGTGATGAAAGGCAGGCGCATGCGCAGAGGGCCGTGTTCAGTGTTGTACCACTCATGGAAAGCGGTATCGTCGGTGTTAGCGCCGGGCTGGATGGCGACGGCGAGGAATCCGGGACCGTTCATGATGTGAGTTGGGTATTGGTGTATATTACTTATCTGTTATTGTCGCTGGAATGAAGGGACTACTACTGCGCACTTTCTTACAGACATATCTTTCTAGCTACATGCTTTTCCGAGCTGTTGTCGTGGAGCTCCGAGCTCGGGATGTTCTGTCGGCAAAGGTTGGACGTGGAGGGCGCGCTTAAATATTCTTCCTGCTGAGATAGCCGAGCTGGGCTGAGTAAGTGCTGTGACGAAATGGAGGCAGCATGGCAGCATCAGGGTGATTCTCGTATTGAGCATTCCACCTTCGAATAATTTGTACTCTACATGTGCTCGTATTGAGTGACCATGTGGTTGCCAACAACGTACTGATCCATCCCCTCTCACGAATGTCGCCATGCTGGTGGCGAAGACCGCCAGGAAAGCGCCTCATGACAGCTATCGTTAACAAGACATGAATACAGGCGACGACAGTGGCTACTATCACAACTGGAACACTGCAGGGGTTCCTTTCTACGATGGGTCACTGCATCAGCATCGACTGCTACACGAGAACTTCCTCGCACACGCCATCCTATGGACACGAAGTTTTCATACGGCCGGCTTGCATTTGATGGTGCCTGCGACTAGGTTCAGGCAGAGTATACATTGATACCATCCTGAATAGCATCGTGGATCTTTGCCACCACTGCCTCACCCTCAGCAACAAGCTCCGGGTCGCCCTTGTAGGCCTTTTCTGTGACAGCAGCACTGAAAGTGTCGTGGTCGTTGATCAGCAACTTCAAACTGGCCAACACCACAGGAGTCAAGCCAGAGCTCTGGAATTCAGGCTTCTTCTTAATCAGAACCTGGACGTCGTCCGGGATTGTGACGCCGACCGTGTCTACGACTGTGTCGAAGATCCGGCGGGTGTCCGCTTCATTGAATTGCGGTGCGAGGTTGGCATCCACGAATCCCTTGCGGTTTGCGAGGTGGATTGCACCGACTGTCGCGAGGACCTGATAGTGATGTTAGCGACACTGTTCCTGCAATTGGTATGTGTTCTTGGTCTCATACAGGAGTGCCCTGAATCAGGGTAGTGACCAGGTTCCCGCCCTCGTAGGCCTCTGTGGCTTCACGGTTCGCAAGCACACCATTATTGATGTTGTTGACGTCCTGGATTATGGTATCGGCAGTGATGATTCGACGGTGAAGTGCTGCAGCGCCTGCTAGAGAAGCAGAGAGCAGGATAGTGGCAAAGCGAGTGAAACGCATGTTGAAGATGTCCTAAGTATGTTGCGATGTAAATTGACAAGGCTCAATAAGGGAGTTTGATGAAACAGAACCCAATTGCAATTGATATATATGCTAAGCGAGATTCCAGAAGGCATTGTCATCATTCTCGCACTTGCGTGCCTCGGTATGCTGTCAGTTCATGTCGATCATACCTTAGGGGAGGAAGAAAGCCGTTACGCTATTGCCGTTGATTCAAACTCTCTGCAGTCGATCACACTTCACATCACATCTGGGTGCCGAGGCAGTCTTCGATTTAGTTGATATGATTGGCTGTTGATCATCTTTTGCATCCACAGATCTACAAGCTTCGACGTACAGCATACAGCATGTCCAAACGGGCAAATGGACAAACGCCCCGAGCGCCCCTACACTGACGGAGACACGTGCGAAAAGACAAATGTGTGAGCACTTGCCTATTGACTTCCGAGACTACCAGTCATTACAACATTATTTCCTGGAAAATGAAGAGTCCAGAACCAGGCGCCCAATCCATTCACGGTACAGCTGCATGCCCTAAGGCGTCATTATGTTGACCTGCCAAATAGCGGATGGACCGTCCTCCTGCAAATCATGCAGAAGCGGAGGCTGAACCTAGATCATCCTTTATGTTCGTGCCGAGGAGATATAGTTCGCAAAGGCATATAGCGGTAGCAGCGGTGGTCACGGACTGCTTGTGATATACCTTGATCACGTTTCCGTCCGTCCTTGTGAGCATCATCTACACCACATCCAACCAGCAACGCCAAATCACCAGCCATGCAACTGCTTTCGCTCTTCAACTTTCTCCTGCTATCGGCAACAGCAGTCTCAGCTTCCCAAGTCGACGTCGTGATTGACGACATCACGGCGCTCGACCAAGATGTCCAGTCCCTGACGGCCAAAGTCCGCGCCTTCAACGGAGGTCTCATTCCCCAAGTGCCACAGCTATTCGGTCTCACGCAAGTCCACCTGGCGACTCGGAAAGGCTACTACTCCGCCACGGCTCTACCGCGTCCTCTGACTGAAGAGGATGGGCTCAGATTAATCGACCACGTCAACCGAACACTGGCCATTGACAACCCCATTGCCGTCGAGGTTCTCGAATCAAAGAAGCCGCTGTTTGACGCAGCAGGTACCAGTCCAGTCATCAAAAGTGGCTTGAAGCTGCTGCTCAGTGACCATCTCGCATTCAGCAACGAGGTTTTGGAAAGGGCGCCTCCGAGCCTGCTGGCGGATGGTAATGCTGTGGTGGATGTGATCACCAATGCGCTGCAACACGGAATTGAGACTTTCTCGCAGTAGTCGTTGGTAGCTCGAAGTATAGCAAACATACTCATTCAAAGCATATTGCGTCTGTGACAGTCTTCGCAACCTTATGATACCGTTGTGATACCAGTAAGAATCAATTTGATCGGCATGATGTGCAGAGGCAAGGCATTCATCCATAAGGAGAGCTGATTAGACACAAAAGGGACAACCAATAGCGACAATTATGGTAATGTAGTAAGAGGGCAACTGTCCAATAATATCAGTATTCGCAGGTTGCAATGATGTGTAAGCGGATGTAGACAAAGATAACCACGGCGGTGATACGCAAATCAACGTGCCGAGAGACCATGAGAATGCCATGCGTACGCAGATCATCAGCGACAAACAGACTTTGAGTTTCGTCGCAGCGCCACTTCGCATCGCGCTGCCACTCACCAGCAATATGTCACAACGACGAGTGCACGCTAGACCTCGACATATCCCACTGCCATTTTGGCCATTTACAAGGGCTATTGGAGCCTCACTACACAAGCTTACAGAAACAGGCAAAGCATGGCGGACCTGGACTCCATCATCTACAGCATCGCTGTCTTCATATGCGCGCTCTTCGTCCTCGAGTTCGGCGCTGGCAGGTTCGTCGACCACACAACCATCTTGGCGAGACGGACAGGCATATCAGAAAGCCTGATCGCTCTGCTCACTGCTGGCGCTGAGTGGGAGGAGCTGGCAATCGTATTGTTCTCAATAGCTCAAGGTCGCGATTCCCTGGCTCTGGGAAATGTCATAGGCTCGGCGATTTCTAACATACTTGGGGCTTTCTCTCTTGGCTTGCTCTTCTCTAGCACTGGTGGCGATGGTATCAGCTTCGATGCAAGCTCAAAACGGTATACGGTCTTGCAGTTAGTAGTCACGGTTTTCGCTGCCATCTCACTGGACCTAAAAGAGCACTTGAATCTGCGACTGGTAGGGATTGGACTCATCGTAATGTTCGTGCTATACCTTGGTTCGGTATTCTGGGCTATCAGAAAAGGTTTGGTCACTGGACCAGAGCTTTCAGAGAGCGACGACGACAGTGAGAGTATTAGCGACAGCGGCGAAGAGGTCAATTGCCCAAGCACTCTAACCTGGACCACAAGCGTATACGGTACCTTCAATGAAGAGAGCCGCCATTCAGCACACGATTCCTCGAGCGCCGAGGCTCAACCACTTGCGGGCGACAACACCGCGCTATTTCCCATTACCGCCCACCACAATCTAACATATCACCTACTCCACCTTCTCGTTGGCTTTTTGTCGCTGCTCATCAGTGCTTACGTCCTCACCCACGCTGCGACAACGCTTGTAGACCAACTTGGTCTTTCAGACGAAGTTTAGAACAACAACGTGGCTCCAGTGGGCTCGACTTTTCACTAGACATCTATGATAACCTTAGATCTACCGTTTCTCGATAGCCAGCACAGAAGTATAACAACCAGTCATACAACCAATATGCCGATTGAGCCTGATCATGGCATCGTCAGTAGTCTGGATAATCTTGACACTCAGTCAACCGCATTAGGGCTGGAGAACACAAGGTTCGGGCATGATAGTGAAAGCTCCAGTCCTACTCATCTGGCCAGAGATCAGTGTTGGCACTAGGCACAATATCGTCCCTTCGAGCCTAACGGCGGAAGAGCTCAATGTGGCAGGTGAAAGTAAAAGGTAGTACATTGTCGAAGGTTGTTCGCTTCCATGTTCTCGAGGCTGCAAGTTCGCTAATTGACAACCATTTCTCCGATCGGAAGGAAGAGTATATTCACGTTATCGACGGCACTCCGCGGGGAACAGCTCATCCGAGTATTTTTAGCAGCAATTTCTGGAGAAATTAGCGGTCAATATGCACCACGGTGAGCTCATGTGAGCTAATTAGCTCTATTTCTGTCTTACATCCTTCCTCGCCGAGCTTTTGAGCATGTCCGTCGGGGAATGGCACCCGCCTTCTCATTTTCTTGGAAATACCGCATCTTCGGAGGTTCGGTGAGAAGATGTACGTGTACACCATGATTTCGCACATGAAATTGTCCAAGCAAGGCTGACAACATCAATCCTTCCAAGAGTCTATCGTCAGCGTGGTGTACACGTATGAGAGCAGGATTTGAAATCTAGCAGACCACAGGCTTGCGTTGCTCTTTACGGCGTTGCGATTGTGCCTCTCGCGTTGGCGTTGACGTGGATATTGGCTATCGGCGTCCAGATTCCGCATCTCTTTACCAAAGTCCATGCCCTTAACGAAAGGTGGAAAGATGGCGGGCAAATGCACGTTACTACTCCACCCGTGGCGTGAACCAACAACTAGTGGCGCCTGCAGATGCATCCTCCAAGTTTAATGCGGCTACCCCATTACCAGTTCGGCTACTCACCTCGCAATACCCAGGCCGCGGATTGCGACCTCTGTATGACATGCATCAGTAAGTATCACTCATAATCTTCTGAAACTCATGGTCAATGCTTGAGAGTAGGATGCCCTTCACAGCCTTCATCCGATCAGCACACTGTTCCGTGCCATCTCTAGAAGGAAGCCCAAGATCCAACATCATCGGCAAGACTGTGCCGTAAGCGCTGTCACGCGGCGCAAGATCTGGTAAGGCGCATGCAAGTAGCTCTTTGCCGCATGCGCCGCCACTGCAAAGGCGGGTGCTGATGCAGGGCATCTACGCTAACCTCGCCATGCGCCTCTAAATTAGTCGATCCATCTTTACACAGATGCAATCTATTCTCCGCCCGGTCTCACGCCGCATGTGTTGGTAGAGTGTGAGGCTGGATGGTATATAGGATCACTTGTGCTCTCATGCTCTGCACCTCGTCCATCATCACATCCAGTCAATCAATACCAATCGACCCTACAGAACACAACAAGGGTTCACGACGCAATCACATCACAATGGCACCGATCTTGTACTCCCTTGTCGCTTTCACCGGCTTCATCTCTGCCGCATACAGTCTGCCTTCAAGCGAACGATCGACAAATGATGCCAAGATTCTTGACCTCAAAACAGTATCACCTGGCCTTCCTCAACCTACTTCAACACCATCGATCATCGCCCTTGGTGTCGGTACACAAAACTACACCTGCAACTCTACCACTGGCACATACAGCAGCAACGTGGCAGTCGCCGACCTGTACGATGTCACCAACGTAATCAAGTCAAACACCAAAGACAGCTTGTGCAAACTCTACCTCAAGAGCTCGCAAGACTGCAAGAGCGATGGCAACCCCATGCAACTCAACCTGATCGGCGACCACTACTTCGACGCGAACAGCAAGCCCAACTTCGACTTCTCAAGGAGCGACAAAGGCCGACTCCAGGCCAAGAAGGGCGCAGGTGTTCCTGCACCCAAGTCGGCATCGAAGGGCGTCAAGCCTTACGAGAACGGCGCCGTTGACTGGCTGTACCTACTTGACAACGGCGCTGGTGTCTCTGAAGAGCTTCTGTCCGTCTACCGTGTCCAGACAACCGGTGGCAAGCCCCCACAGACCTGCAGTGGAAGCGAGCAAGTCCAGGTCCCATATGCGGCGGAGTACTGGTTCTACACTCAGACTTTCTGAAAGATTTTCTCTTGGTCACGATTTCCTAGCGTTTACTTCTTAATTTCTTGTCATGGGTGGTTCCCCTGCGCTGCTCTGCGATACCCTGGTTTAGGGAATATACTTTCGTTAACGCAAGTGCTGCAAACGAAAGTTGGTCGGATTGGGACGACAATTTCGGAATTCCTTGTTTATAGAGATGTTTAGCTTAATACCCAACGAACCTGTTCATACATCACGCTGAGTTCAATCCCAATTCGCTATGAACTATCATAGTCGTTCGAAGCTTGATTTGAGCCAGTCACCAAGATGTCTCGTGATAGAAAAGCCTCAATTGAAACTGATGATGGGGTTTGCATTCGTTGCTCTAGGCCAAATATCATTATTCAATGTTGCATGTTACTCAACCATGTTGCGTTGCCTTATCTTGTTGTGTTTCGGCGACTCGGGTTTTGATCGCGGGGTGTTTATTTCGGCCAACTCCGAAACTTGATCTGCAGCTCACAAGTATCAGCAATCTCACTATTAAATATCGGTCGCTCGCAAGGCCTATCACTGAATAATTCGAGACTCTCACGATTGATGAACCACCAAAGATCCGCTCAAGGAAGGCTTCAAGAGATCACATCACAGCTCTCACAGCAATTCACCACTCCAAGCCAACCTCAACTCCCATCAAACAAGATGGCCCAAGCCCGACCCTTCATAACCTGCCACGTCCTAGACACAGTCTCTGGCAAACCGGGCGCCAACATCTCCGTCAAGCTCAAGCTCGTCTCCCCATCGCAAACCACCACATCTCACTGGACCGCGACGACGAACAGTGACGGCCGCGTGCCTGCATGGAGCTCATCAACCGACATGAACGCGCTAGTGGAGCAAGTCAAGAGCCAGCTGGACGGAGACGAGCAGATGATCTGGAGTCTGACGTTTGATACCGAGAGCCACTTTGGCAAGGGCAAGACTTTCTGGCCGGAGGTTGAGCTGCGGTTTGCGGCGAAGAAGGAGGAGGAGCATTATCATGTCCCGCTTTTGTTGGGACCTTGGAGCTATACTACGTACAGGGGCTCATAGACGGGTCATGTTGTTGTACGGAAGGTTATGAGCAAGGCGTTCACCGACATGTCTTCGTGTGACACTTTGCTGCCCCCTTGCATGGAGCGCATCCTTTCTCGACACCGGTTCTCGGATAAACGTGCTATATGTTGATGCATCACTGCCAACCAGCAGTAGATTCACTGAGCTCACTTCTGCGTCCTCACATTCTGGACACCCGCATATTTGGAGAAGGTTTTCGTTGTCAGCGTATAAAATGTGGAAGTCTCTCAGTCTCGCGCGATCTCCGTCCCTGCTCATGATGGCCCTCAAACTATTCAAGCACCTCACAGCAACTGTGGTCGGCGACATTCTCGACTGGTTGGGAATTCTCATTGCGCCAATGATAAATGACGCGCTGAGCCTTCGCTGGGTCTTGCCGACATATCTGGCATTCATGGCCTTCACTACACTCATGGTTAGCATCTATTCCTTAGGGACTCTATATTTTGGGACAAACATGGTTCTCGTTGATCCAACACCAGAACACAGACGTCTCGACGCTTTCTTGCTACTCATGGCAGAGCGCCTACAACACGTTGAAGCAACAAAAGATGAAAGATGCGTCGTTTGCCATGCTCTGGAGCCCATTGGTCCAGTGCGTCTCTCTTGTCAGCACCTGTTTTGTTGCAAATGCGCGCATATAACATTTGTTCGACGAGACACTTGCCGGCTCTGCCTCCGACAGCCATCACCAACAAAAATATCCATACAAAACCCCGACATCATCAATGACATGGATGGTCGCTTGAAGGAAATCTACCCCTACTGTTTCCCGCAGCTCGCTTCGGCGAGCCGCATCGCAATCTTGGCTGAATACTGGGAAGACGGAAAACGTTGGCTGAACATTCAGGGGCTTATAGGTGCCCAACAAATGACCTTTCTGGTTTTTTCTCTTGTTCTCGCTGTGGTTTATCTGTCACACAAAGTGGTTGTGTGGATAACTCGTGCGGGCAAGCTTCCAAATGCGTGACAATGCGTCAATGCGCTCTGTCCTCATCGCTGACCCACCCTTCACAACTATTGGCTAGCCACGAACCAATGATTGTTTTTGCGTCGGGCCTTAAAGGCACTTATCCGGAACTCTGTTGCTCGAGTAGCTTGCCATATTCCATAAAACACTCCACGAACGGATTCGCATTAATTCAAAAAATGCCTCACTGTCATACACATCAATATCTGAATGCTTCAAAGACCGCGACAACAAGACCACACCGTCCAAATGGAGGATACTAAAAGCACAGAACCGGATGCGTCACGTTCTATGCTGGTTGTGCATACTGCAGTGTGCTACGATCAGTGCCAGGGCCTTGGTGTAGGCCTCGTACAGCGAGTCGCATGTGCCAAAACAGGCAGAACCAAGAGCGACATCTTGGAAACGCAGAAACAAGGCCTAAAAGTCGGGCGGGAAGAGTTTGCGGCCTCGAAGAGAAACCCACACAGAAGGGCTGACATGGTCGCGCTCCTCAAAGCGCTTCACCTTGCGAACGCCACGGTCAAGAAGCGCTGGCCCCAAACGACCGCACCAACGACTGTCTTGATTCTCCTTGGCCGCCCGTGCCAAGAAGTTATGGACATCATCACACACCATGTCGAACACGGGCCCGAGAGCTACAAATCCTTGCAAGATCCTCACCGCTCTACTGTAAAGCAGATCATCAAACGCATTCATCAGATCAGGGGCGCTGGTTTCAAGGTCTCCGTCCAGATGTCAGATCACCACAATTCGGGTGTTCAACTTGCGGCTGCACAAGAAGCCGAGCGCAAGTTCGAACGAGCTTGTCACGATGCGCGGAAGCTTGTCACTGGAATAGCCATGGAACCTGCGCCAACCAGCAAATCTGTACAGATTGGCGATGCAGGCTTGGCTCTTCCCATCAGATCGAATGTTGTTATGAAAATCGATGAACCTGGTCGACCTCCTTCAAGAGCGCACTAGGCGCTTGTGACCATGCTGTGGAAGTTCGGAAACGCTTGCCCACGAAACCACTGGCAGCTTCAATGAACTGTTCTACATGTCTACGATACTGTGAGCGTATGGGTGTTGGTAACGAGGCCTCTATACCATAAACTAAGTATGCAAATGACTAAGTAATCAAAAAAAAGCAGTCGTCTAAAAGAGCGTATACGATCAAACGATCGAAAGCAAAAGCAACCAAACAAAAACCAGGCTCTTCCCATCATGCTAGCGAACAGTTTGCCCGTGGTAAAAGTGCTCGCTCGTCCGTAAATGATCGTAAATCGTTCAGTTCTTGTAGAACTCGAGGGTCCAGGTGGCACACTGGTCGTCGTACTTACCGCCCTTCTTGTTGTTCTCGCCCTCGGTGTTGCAGTTGTCCTGGAAGATCGTTAGCACCTGCACACGTATGTCGTACTCGGATTGTAACGTACCACAGGCTTTCTGAGCATCGTGGGGCAGAGCGCGTCGATGTTCCAAGTGCATCTGTACAGGGGTTAGCAGCGACCATCACAAGGAGATGAGTGTCCGTACCCGTTCTTGCCCTGGGGACCGAGTCTAATGCTGTAGCCGTCGCCCATGTCGAAGGTGTCCTGTCATCATGTAAGTCTAAACGCGAGTTCTGCGCAGTAACTCTTACCATGGCGCCAGAGTAGCCGTCCTCGATCTCCTCCCACCAGTGCTTGCTATTAGAGGTGAGTACATGATATAAGCCAATGGATGCTAGTAGGCAGTCTTACGTGCAGTACTCGTTGATCTTCTCGTTGATCCTAGCACGGTCGAACTGGAACTTTATCAGTAATGGCTCATACAAGCATATGAGCGAGGGACTTACGCCCTTGGTCTGGGTGTTGGTGTTGCAGGAGACCGAAGACATCTGCTGGACGACCTGACGCTCCACGAGTACCTTGCCTTCAACGCCCTCGCCCACAACAGGAGCAGCGGAGGCGGTAAGAGCGAGCGCGAGGCTCATAACAGTGCTGGAGGTGAACTGCATGATTGCGGAAGTTGGAAAAATTAGCCTGATTAATGCAAAGATTGCGAAAGAATGAGACAAGGAGATAATGAGATGAGTGAGTGATCCAAGGAGATGAACGACTGCTGAAAGAGATGTAATGAGATGGTTGAGATGGAAGGATAATTGGGACTTCTCGTGGTCA
>Ga0265797_10007605_pt1 | contig 14727 bp, 7 predicted proteins | sample P2T30metagenome_FD_192433 | JGI IMG/M metagenome (GOLD analysis project Ga0265797, IMG submission 192433) | Plant litter microbial communities from East Loma Ridge, Irvine, California - P2 T30 | ecosystem: Environmental > Terrestrial > Plant litter > Unclassified | place: USA: California... | reverse complement strand
ACGCTTCAGGTCCCGAATACAGGTACCTTCTTACGCCCAGCGACGAACTCTTCGACGAAACTGCAACGATTTTTCTTTTACGCTTCTGCTCCATCGCTTGCGTTTCGCCTTTGCTGCATAGCGTAGGTTTGACACATGGTGGACGGCTGTCCTTGATGGGCGGCCCGAGTATAATAAAAACGTTTTAAATTTTCATCACTGAGTGATGTCTATCGTATTTCTTCGTGTTCGTTCTCATTTTTCGTGCTCATCACAGGGTCAGACTCGCAATCATCGTTATCTGAGGTGGATAAAGACGGACTCGTGATTGCGATCTCTGATTGGTCGGAAGTCGGGATTCCCAGCGGTTAACACCCCGATGGTCAACGACGAAGACGATACTTCTTCGAACCGACCCAAACTACATCATAAGGATGCCTACGCAAAACAGTAATATGGTATCCAGCATCCGCTATAGCAATGTCTGTGATCGAAGGAAATGGAAAATCGCTGTACGACCTGCGATCCTCACCTACATGTATGTATTCGAGGCCGAGATGATGATGATGCCGCATGTCATCAACGTTCTCCACCCAAATTTCGCAGGCAAACATATGACTTCAGCACGCATCATCAACCACAATGCACTGGCTCACCAGCTCAGAATAATGGATGCACCGAATTTTTCTACCGCGCGAGGGAGTCCGTCCAAGCGTTATGAGTAAATGGTTTGATGCCCAAGCAAAGAAGCTGTTGGAAGACGAGTTGGACTGCAATCGAAGGTTACGGTGTTTACATAGGTGGAAGGTGATGCCTTGACTATACATCGCTGAAATGTAAGATGCCCGAGTAGGATGCTCTACGTTCGTCTCCTACTGTCTGGGGCCGAGTGAGTACCATCAATCACTTCTTGTATACGAACGTTGTACGATTTCAAGCAACTTCGCAACATCATGCCGACATTGGTAATAGCAACTCGCTCCTGTCTCCGTCTTCAAGCTTGATCATCGATCGGCTCGCTCCATGCCACCAACGATGTCAGGTCCGTTCTGGCCATTTCGGAACTACAGTCAAGGGTCCCACATCGATGCCCCTCCATTCGAGAAGAAAATCGACCTGTTGACGCCATAACGGAGACATGACGTTATGTACCTCACGAGAGCGAAAATAGGTACCTGACCTTACCACGGATTGATATACTTCTCCATCTGCAGGCGCTGGTATTCCCTTCTTTCCTCCTCTCCTCACATACCAAACTCGATACCCACTTGCCTTTCAGCAACTTTTTACGATCACTCAACAAACGAACTTGCTCTTTGCCAAACAACAACAACACTCATAACCTATCACAATGTCTGCCGCATACGAAGGTCAGGACCCCATGGTCATCGCCAAGCAGGCCGAGCGCGACCTCGCCGCCCAGAAGGACGTGAAGAACCTTTCTGACTCCGGTATGTTTCAATCATCCCAACCCCAAATCACTCCAAAAAAAAAACCCATACCTAACAACTTTCCTCCAACAGCCCAAGAGTCCGGCGTCAACGAGAACGTCGAAGCCAAGTTCCCCGGCGCCGAAGTCAAGGTCGGCGGCCAGGGCGCCAGCGACAACCGCCAAATCCCCGTCTCCGAGGGCGGCGACGTCGACCCCGTCACCGGCAAGCAGACCAAGGCCGCCGACTTCCAGGGCGTCGGCGGGCCCGAGGACAAGGCTGCCATCGACCGCGAGGTCCGCGGCGGCGACAACGACATCCGCGACAACATCCGCCAGGGCGGCGAGACTGTCCGCCCCGCTGGCTCCATGAGCAACAACGCTGCTGGTGGCGCTGGCAAGAGCACGCAGTAGATTGTTTTTGATGATGCTTTTTAGCCTCAGACTTTCTGCTTAGGATGCTTTTTTTTTCCTTATTAGAGATGGATGGTTCGTCTGGTACGGGCTGCATTGCTTCCTTCCCTTGGAATATAGGACAGAAGCATGCATGATGTTCATCACGACTGAAAAAGAGGAATCTTTGGGATATATGTCCTGTTCTCGCATGGCAGCTGGGCGTAAAGCTTGGATTAGCTGGCGGGAGAGTCTTCTTCTAAACACGGGTCAGGATCGATTGGAAATTTCGACCGGTTGATAGGCCGTGGAAAATGGGAGGGATGTAGATAAGATGCAACGATGTTATGTCATGAATACAGAACTAAATTCACCTACTTTTTAAAGAGCTGTCGCTATCGCAAAGTGTCAAGTCATTTCTATTCTTTGATGATTGTTTTTGCACTTCTCTTGAAAGGCGATAGGTTATATGGCCGTCCATCTTACATGGCTTTCGCCTCTGCCGTAATCGAGACCTAATGGAGGCCATCGTTGCTCCATGTTTGTTCGCAAGCGTGCTGGTCGCTCGTTGCCAGCATTGCCCGCCGTGATACCGGTTCATGACGAGTTGTTGTGTTCTCGCAGGTTTGTCCTGGCGACTATGCTGTAGTGTGTACAGTACCATCATTGGCTTCAAAGTTTTCGCGCTTTATGGAATCTTAAGCAGGCAGGTCAAACGACCTCGGAAAGGTAAGCCAAAGATGAGCAGCTCAAGGCTTACTAGTAATTCATTTTTAGTCGAAAGGTCCTGGGTATCATAAGAACAAGATCGGTAAAGAGCCACTCCAATTGGATAGCCCTACTCTCCCATCTTCACATCCTCCAACTCCATGTCGTCGTCGTCCTCGTCTTCACCCGACTCTGAGTCGCCGCTTTCCACCGCCGCTGCGTCGGCGATGACGTCGTCGTCCTTGATGTCCAGGCTGGCGGCGTACTCTGGGTTGAGAACGTACTGCATCGCGAAGTCGCCGCTGCGGATAAGCGTACCGATGTTCTCCAGCGACTTTCTGATGTAGTCTTCGGGCTGGTGGAGTCTTTGGCGAAGAGCCTTGAGCGACCAGTACTTGTATTCGCCGAAGCAGCGGTGAATGGCGTCGTACAGCTCGGTCTGTGGCATGCGCACGTTCTTGTCCTTGGCGGCCTTCTTCTTGCCCTTGGTGAGCTTGGGACCACTGGTGAATGTGCTGAAGGTCTCGTTTGCCTGGCCTGGCGCTGGGGCTTTGATCAGGCCGTTGTGGATGGTGGTGTTGACCTTGGGTTGCATGGCTTGAGTGAGGGTGCGCTTGAGAGACTCGTAGTAGTCTTTGTCTTCTACGGGGATGACGTTGGCTTCGTTGACGATCCTGGCGGCGAGCGCGGTTTGCTTGGGGATGACGGAGCTGTAGCCGTTGATTCTCTTGACAGGCTGCTGATTGAAGCGGTCGTACTTGTTGATGCCTGCCGACTTGCCAGCATTGTGGCGGTTGCGGCCGAAGGATTGCGATTTGTGGCCGGGCAGATCTTTCTCTGAGAAGACCACAGAGTTGTTGTAATCGGCGGCGTGCACCTTGAGTGAGTATGTGTGTGGCATCTCCTTCGTTTGCGGTACGTCTTTGTTGAGGTGAAGCTCGATCTTCGGGTGTTGCGGGTTGTCTGGGGTCTCGAACACTCGCATGGTTCCAATCCTCACCATCTGTTCCGTGGGCGCGTTACTGTATATCTCGCTCCAAGCCTGCCATAGCTCTGGCGGCACGCGCGCAAGCCATCCTTGTGGAGGGTCGGAAGGGATCTGAAGGTCGTGGTCTTCCTCAAACTCGTCTACCTCGGCGAGGCCTTCTTTTGTGTCTGCTGGATCCGCCTTGATCTCTGGTTTAATGGCATGGTCGGCCATGACGGTGGTAATGATGCGACAGTTCGAGGCGGCCAAAGTGGGATCGCGCTGTAGGCTTATGCAAGATGTCTCTTCAGCGTGTCCAGATCGTTAATGGCGCCTTTCAGTTGAAGTAGCAATGTGCGTGTAGTCGTTGGGTGTGTCGCGAACGGAGGGCGACAATAACAGTCCTGGCTTGTGAAGTCATTGGACGTCAGGCATCCACGGACTGGTGCCTTGCGTTCGATCTAGCTTGCTCCAAACGCGCTCGCAATCAACTCCCCGACAAACACCGATCGACTTCGCCACGGGAGCGGATGTAAAGAAGCATTATCTCGAGCTGTACGCCAAAAGCTTCTGTATCATTCGAACAACCGGTACTAGACGACGTTCAACAAATCACGATTGTTTACTCCACAGGACTGCTATAACGCTGGCCGAGCCCGGATCCACGTAAGAGCTCACATCACCACACGCTTTTGAAGGCCTGTCAACATCACCGGATCTTGCATTGAGCACCACCGCAATGCCTGTCTCTGGAGATGTTGTTTCCAAGTTGCAGCAGCTCGAGACTGCTCCAGCTACTTCACAGAGAGCTGAAGCCTACAACAGCACTTTGAGTGAGATCATCAACTCCTTCTCGGGTAGCGACCTGGCGGCAAACCTGGTCGCCTACGTTCAAAGTATCCTTTCAGACAACATTGGTGTCATCGCATCACGACCGCTCCTCTCGTCGTTCGTGGAGCAATATCGCAATCTCAAGAACAACGACGTGAAAGTCGAAGCCGGCAATGAGATCATCCAGCTCCTCGCACCCAAGACTGTTAGCTTTGAACAACAGGATACGGATCTGAAGTTTGCTCTAGCGGACGCTTACGAATTCGAGGAGGACTTCACAAACTCTGCTAAAACTCTACAAGTCATTACACTTGACTCGTCGCAACGCGCCGTGAGTGAGGACGAGAAAGCTCGTGTGTGGATTCGCATCTGCCGCTGCTACCTCGAAGAAGACAACCCAACCAGCGCGGTCACCTACCTCAACCGTCTCAAACAAATCATACACAATGTCACCGATCAAGTCACCAAGCTTCAGTTCCAACTCTCCCAGGCCCGCATCAGCGACTCCATGAACAACTTCCTCGACGCATCAACGGCATACTTTGCTCTCAGCTCAGAGCGCGCCATCGATGAAGAAGAGCGTCTACAAACCCTCTCCGCGGCAATCACATGCGCAGTTCTTGGGCCTGCTGGTCCTACTCGTGCTCGCCAGCTTGGAAGACTCTACAGAGATGATCGTGCCGCAAGTACACCAGAGTTCTCGATCCTCGAAAAGATTTTCCTCGACCGACTGCTCGCACCGACTGAAGTCGCCGCGTTCGCCGCCGGTCTCAAAGATCACCAGCTCGCAAAGACCAGTGACGGCAGCACTGTACTTGATAAGGCTGTGCTCGAACACAATCTCCTCGCCGTCTCTCGGCTGTATCAAAACATCTCTATCGAAGCGCTTGGTGCGCTGCTCGGCACAGACGCTGATCGTGCAGAGACTTACGCTGCTGGCATGATCGAGTCCAGTCGTCTCTCGGGTTCTATCGACCAGATCGAGGGCGTAATCCATTTCAACACAAAGGAGGGTGGCAAGGACTCTGGTGCGATGGACTTGCGCGCATGGGACGCCAACATCCAGGGCTTGGCGGAGGAGGTTGAAAAGGTCACGACAATGCTGCAGCGTGAGGAAGCTACATGGTACGAGTCACAGGTTGCTGCATGATTGCTCAGTGTCATTTGATACTGCAAGCCGCTGCAACGGGATGAATCGGCTTGAATACGTGCGGAAGATGAATTACGAAAGAAATGGCAAGAAATTTGATCCACCAGTCATCACGCGTAGAACCTTTATAGTAGATACATGGCCATCGAGTAAACAGACATCGGTTATAGTGACGTATTACAGCTGGTCATATGATGATACACCGCCCCAGGTTTGTTGTGTCAAACAGTTCATAATGCCAGTGAAGGAACATTTCATGAAAACTCGCCTCTCGGAGGGGTGATCGACCAATTATGCCGGTAGCAGCGACGCCAATATTCCACGGACATAGCAATGCCATTGAAAATGCATCTATTACGAATCATCTACCCTATCATGGAGTTCCGAGACGTAAGCAACATTCACTGACCGTTCCTTTATTCACAGCTCAACCCCAACCCTAACCCTGACAACTTGCTTCGTCAACAGCACGAATGGAATGCTGACAAAACTGCGCTGGAATCCATCAGAAAGGTGTCAGGCCGTAGTTCTTAGGCATCCCATGTTAAAGATACCTATCTACCTACCTCTTGGCTCCGACAACAACGTTGAGTGGGCACACGGCTGAGTTTTTTCCACCTAACTACCAACCGAGCACCAACCAAGGCCGGCTCGAGAAGGTCATTGGTAGACAACGAATGTTTGTTTATGCGTCAGATTGCAGAATGGAGTCACACGCACACGCTCGATAGGATATGCGAGTCGGAAGACCAGGAAGACCAGGGTTAAAGATGGCTGCAGCTTGCGCGAGCTTGAGTCGGCAACACGTCGGGTCTCTCCAGCAGCAACAGTGCTTTTGTTCTCGAAGCCCGTGGACTTGAGCTCGAGCTGGAGGGAAGGCATCTCGTGCTAGGTACATGTAGCCATGCGAGTACCGTAAGCAAGGCTTGGCCTTGTAGGACTGAAACGGTGGATTGTAGAATTGTACGCCTAAAAGCAGGGAACATGGGATATGGCGGACGCAGGTTGGCTGTTGACAGATTGGTCGAATGCATGCAATCAAGGAGCAACCGAGCGAACCGCCCGCAAATGTAAAGAGTAACTCTGTACGTATGTACTCGTGTGTGAGTTATTTTTGTACGTATACAGAGCAAGCCTAACCGAGTCAGCAAGCACGGCAATTAATACAGAGATACAGTACTGTACATTGTACTGGATGCAAGACGAGAAGAGAACAGACTGGACCGTCACTTGATAATTGCCCTTGGTTTACTAGCGCGATTTAAGCATGCACTAGTCTTGAGAGAGATACCCCGCAAACGTGTACGGCCCTGCTGCCAGCAGCATCTCGAGAGACCGCCCACGGCGGCAGTGAGGCGTACGGCCTTTTTCTCACCACCAACGCCGCCCATACCAGGACCCATAACGACAACAAGCGGACCCGAATCGAATCCCAACCTTGCTCACCGCACGCGGGCTGCCTGCCTGCTCGCTCCTCGCTCGCCTGCCGCGCGCAATCGCACTCGCTCACTGCCGCTCTATCCGTCGTCCTTTGTGTAAGACATTCTGGTCTTGCCCGCACTGCCACGCACGTACGCACTCTTGCACTCTCGCTCGCTCCACGCCACGCCGTGTCAACACAAGCAACCTCCATCCTGATTACACGTCACGATGGGCTTGCCTGCCAGACGGGCGTAGTAGCGCTTCCTTCAGCCTGATCCCTCAGGACATTGAAGACGGACGGACCAACATTTCTGGAAACCCCCATACAACGGATAACAACACCCGACAATATGGCAGCCACGCCGCCGACGCCGCTCCAGCAGAATGGTATGCTGGTGCCGCCCGCGGTGGCCGCCATCAAAGAAGACGCGGCTAGAGACAGTTCGAACAGGACACAAATGGAACGAACCTTCAGCATGGACATTCGCGAGGAGAGAGAAGTTTTGAAAAAGGCGGTTGAGCAGTCGGTCAATGCCATGTTGGAGCTGGATCTGGAGAACAAAGTACGCTGGGTGAGCCCGTCATGGCAGGACTTGACGGGACACGCCGCGGCCAGCCTTGTGGGCAAACCGATCCACGACGTGCTGCTCGACAACCACACTGTATTTGCCGACTGCGTTGAAGCAATTCGCAAGGACGACTCGAAAAGCAAGATTATCAGGATCAACGTCAAATTGCCAGACAACTTTTGGAACGCCCAGACTACGGCGGATCAGGAAATTGACCAAGGCGAGGCGGGCAGCGAATCAGCTGATTCAAACCAAACCAAAGACGAGGAGCTACCTATAATACACCCCGACGTACAAATCGAGAACAAAGACGAGACCACAGAGTCACAGGACGATTGTCAACCAAACGACAAACCTTTGGCAGTGGAACTCGAGGCTCAGGGAATGTTAGTCTACGATCGAACGACAGGAGAGGAGAGCCATACCATGTGGATGATCAAGCCCGTCGTCTCCCGCGAGATTACCATAGATCTACCTGCCGTACTTGTCGACACTCTTGGCGTCGGAGCCGAGATTCTGGCCAACTACCTCACTCTCCTCGCCGACGTCGGAGTACATGACCCAGGAAATCACCCACCGCCAATGCCCGTGCTTTGCCGACTGTGTGAACGTCAGATCACGCCTTGGTGGTTCGAGAAACACACGGAACTGTGCTCGCAAGAACACCATGCCGAGATGGAAGTGCAGATGGCCCAGGAAGCACTGAACGAGCAACGAGGCGCTATTGTTAAAGTGCTCGACTCTCTGGAATCGCAAGCACGAGCCAAAAGCTCTACTTCGGACGATGGGTCTCCAGCACCAACGCCAGCGCCACCCGCGGAGTACAAGGGATTGCTAATTGGCCCAATGTCCAATCCTTCTTCCAATCCCTCGTCAGGTCGAGCGTCACCCGCGGCAAGATCTTCGTCTAGATCTCGAGACTCGTCGTCCAGTGGTTTCGGTCATCGTCGTGCGCGATCATTCGCGGTTCGAAGGCCATTGGCCCGCATCGTGGAATTGGTAATGGACCTCTGCGACACTGTCATGGAAATCAGCGCACCAGCGATCAAGGACACGAAGAATTACGCTCCCGGAGAATTCCGGACCCTGTCTCCTCAATCGGAGGGGCGCATCCAACAGGTCTTGCAGTGGCAATCACCAAGCGCACAGGCGCTTGAGAACGAGCAAGGCCTCGCTATGCTGTGTGAGGATACTTCTCATCTGGCGAGAGCAAAAGTTGAAGCTGTTTTTCGCCATCGACAAATTTTGGAGTACTCCGAGCGTATCCGGATCGAATACGATGTTCTGGTGCAGGAATGTATAGAAGCAGCGATGGAAAAGGCTGCGCGCATTGCAGCAGGCGAGCTCAGTGATTCCAGTGACAGTTCTGAGAATTTCCAAGGCCATGGGCCATTTGAAATGGACAAACCCAGAGCTCCAACAACGGAACAACAGCCAGTGTCAGAGTTTCAGTCGGAGAACTCGTCAATGTCTAGCTCGTATCCACGGCCACCATCCACATCCGCCATGGCGATGGCGCTGCGGAATACCTCGGACCCCAGTCTTGCTCGAAGACCTTCGTCCGCTGGATCGTCACGAGCAAGCAGCCCTCAAGCTGGGGCCATCACGCCCAAGTCACATGGTGCTCCGTCACTCACGGAATCCTATCATTTTCAGAAACGGGGCTCAATTGCACTGGAGAGCGACACTGGAGCAGAGAGTGACGGTAGTATGCGTTCGTCTATGGCCTCCGGCAGCTGGAGGCGGTCAGATTCTCCAGCGGCCGATCTGAGCTTGAGCCGCATCGCTAGCCAGCGATCACGTGAGCGAAAGCGAAAAAGCCTTGTGCTTCCTAGTCTGGCAGCTTCCAGTCGCCATCAATCGCCCGCAAGAATGGCGCCGGGACCTTCGTCGCCACTTAGAATGTCGAGGCCAAGGATGTCCAGCACTGCCGACAGCGTTCCGTCTCCTATCACATCTCCGGTGTTGACGACTAGCGAATTCACATCACCTGTCATTAGAGCACAGCATCACCACCATCACCGCCGCCAGTCTTCAGCGGCAATGTCTGACATGCTTGGTAGACCATCCTCGCCTCGCCTTCCTGGCGTCTCAACTTTGCCTCAGCCTCGAGCCGTGCAAACCTCAATCAAGGACTTCGAGATTATCAAACCTATCAGTAAGGGTGCATTTGGTAGTGTATATCTCGCCAAGAAAAAGTCGACAGGTGACTACTACGCTATCAAGGTGTTGAAGAAGGGCGACATGGTCGCAAAGAACCAAGTTACCAACGTAAAAGCTGAGCGCGCTATCATGATGTGGCAAGGAGAGAGCGACTTTGTTGCCAAGCTTTACTGGACATTCTCGAGCAAGGACTATTTGTACCTTGTTATGGAGTATCTGAATGGCGGTGACTGCGCATCTCTAATCAAGGTACTCGGTGCTTTGCCAGAGGACTGGACGCAGAAATACATGGCAGAGGTTGTCCTTTGTGTACAGCACCTTCACGCTCGACAAATCGTTCATCGAGATCTCAAGCCTGACAACCTTCTCATCGAATCGAAAGGCCACCTCAAGCTCACAGACTTCGGACTGTCTCGTATGGGTATGATCGGACGCCAAAAACGCGTGCTCAACGCGAAACCAGGCGATGCGCCACCAGATCTCCTCAAGCAAGGGCCGTTCAAGAGAGCGCCGTCAGTGACCTCGTCTAGATCAACATCCTTCGACTTTCACGCAGGGAACAATTCGCCAGGTCACACTCCAGCATTGACACCCTATCCTGAAATGTCTCAGCCGTCATACTTCAGTCTGAATCGAGAGAATTCGCGCGAACCATCCAGACGTACTTCAGGCCAGCGTAGCGATAGTGGAGACAGCGAAGCGCTATCATCGATGTTCCGACGTTTCTCTGTTGCCGATGGGCGATCTCCAATTGAAGAAGAAGCTGCCGATGAAGATGCTACTGAATCGCCCGACCCGTACGGCCTACAAACTGTACCAAGCCACCAAAGTCACCGTGTTGAAACGCCTCCATTACAAGGCCCTATGCCGCCGCCTATGATGGCCCTCTTCGACCCAGAAGACAGCAACAGGAGATTCGTGGGTACGCCTGACTACCTTGCGCCGGAGACAATCAATGGCTCTGGTCAAGACGAGATGAGTGACTGGTGGTCCCTGGGATGTATCATATTCGAGTGTCTTTACGGACGTCCCCCTTTCAACGCCGACACTCCAGAGGAAGTCTTCAAGAACATTCTGGCACGAAACATACAGTGGCCCGAGGATGAAGACGAAGATTTCGCCTCGGAGGAAGCGAAAGATCTCATCAACAAACTGATATGTCTGGACCCGAAGGAAAGATTGGGCTCCAACAAAGATGACAAGTACCCCAGTGGTGGTGATGAGATCAAGGCGCATCCGTGGTTCTCTGAGATCAACTGGGAGACCCTGCGAGACGATGAAGCATCCTTCATCCCTGCTGCTGAAAACCCGGAAGACACAGAGTACTTCGATGCCCGCGGCGCTACTATGCAGGACTTTTCTGCTGAATTTGAGGATCAAGCATCATCACCTTCGCAGACTCCTGGCGCTGACTATCCGGATCGTCCGCATGATGCACTCTCCAGGGTGAGGTCCCAAGTCAATGCTGCAGTCAAGCGGAACCTCATGCCACTTCACATTCCTCCACACGTTCGGGACCACCGTGCGCGCAGATTGAGTGAGCCAGCTGTGACTGATGACTTTGGCGCATTTCAGTTCAAGAATTTGCCAGTGCTAGAGAAGGCGAACAAGGATGTCATTCAGAAATTGCGAGCCGACGCCATGCAAGCTCAGGCTAAGGCTGCTAATGGTGGGTTGACATCTCCAGCTGTGGCGTCCCCTTCGTCAGGGCCATCGCTAGACTCCAGTCCGATCGCGCCGGGGCCGCTGAAACGCACTTTGTCATCGAACAAGAACCGATCGCAGTCACCATCACTACTCAGTCACCCGAACGCATCTCCAAGCCGCGCGTCTCAGCCTTCGTCGCCTCTACTCTTGTCGTTCAGCGCTGGTCAGAACCACGAACGACGTAAGACGTCCAGTGGGTCATCAAGCAACTCGCATTCACAACAGCCCGGCACGTCGCTGCAACCTGGTAGCTTCTTCGAGCAAGGACCTCCTCGCTTACCTGTATCCTTCAAGACGTCAGGCACGCCTTCGCCGATCAAGATCAACAAGTCGGGGTCAAGCCAAATCTCGCAAGAGCTGGCGCGTCAGAGGCAGTCGAGTGTGTCATCGCCACGACAGAGATCGCACACTATTGGTTCTCAAGACGGCGACCTATTGCCAGAGCTCATGCCTAGCCACCACAAGCGCAGAAGTGGAGTATTCAATGTCTCACCATCTTCCTCGGACAATGAGGACAGTCGACAGAACGCTCTGCTGAGAGTGCAGCGCCGGCGTCAAAGCTTACGAAGATCGTCGCAAGTCAGCCTGGGAGATGGACCGTCCTTCCGAACGCTGGATGTTCTTGTTTGTGAAGATCATCCAGTCTCGCGCCTTGTCATGGAGCGTTTGTTGGAGAAGCTTCGCTGCCGCACCATCACTGTTACCAATGGCCGGGATGCTCTGCGCTACGCATCAAGTGACATCAAGTACGATATCATCATGATGGAATACAAGCTACCCCACATCAACGGCGCAGACGTTGCTCGCATGATTAGGGACACGAGGATTGCAAACTCGCACACGCCTATTGTCGCGGTGACTGGATACCTGAAAGAGCTCCAAGCACCACACCACTTCGATGCGCTGGTCGAGAAGCCTCCTACGAGAGAGAAGCTGGAAGAAGTCATGGGCAGGCTGTGTCAATGGAAGGCGGCACCAGAAGGTTGGAGGCCCTCGCAGTCTCACGGGCAAGCAATTCCCCTCTCGCAGCTCCGGCCAACGCCGCAGAGTGCTTCCTTCGATGCCTGCAGCCCCACAAGTACGAATGTCTCCTCCAGTAAAGATGGCACCACGGCGTCGACAACGTGGACGAATTTCTCTGAGCGCGAGAATTCCATAGGGTCCCAGAGCTCTGTCGGATCCCGTGTTGACAGCATCCCTCGCATCATCAGCCGTCAGCCCACTCTGGAATACAACGATTCCGACTTTGAGCGTAACTTCGGCGGACTCGGCATATCCAACAACGCGGGCGGTGTTACGGCTGAGCCTGAAGACAAGGGTAGCCTGTCACCGCCTCCACCCCCGACCACGCTGAGCCAACAAGTCTCCGCACCTGCAGCACTGGAAAGCCCAGCAGAAGAGGCAGAGAATGCCGAACCTCGCAAACAACCGTCGATGGAAGCCATTGAAGCCAAAAAGCGGTCTCTTGAAAAAGTCCGTCACGAGTCTGCAGCCGAGAGCGGCGACGACGAGGACGAGGAAATTGGCAATAGCAGCCAAGTTCGCTACCGCTCGCCAGCCAGACAACGCAAAGAGAAACGTGCTTCCCGCCTTGGTATAGAGATGATGCGCACCAACTCCCAGGGTAGTGTCATCTCAAACGAGGACATCGCGGCGCTTAAGGAGAGCTCTGCCAAAGCGGCAGAAAGTGGGATAGAGGAGGCCGGCACTATCAAGGAAGAAGAGCACGAACATGATGCAGGCCAGAACGACCATTTCAGCTCTGCGAGTGCCGCAGACGTTGAGCGTCTTGGACACCTCACGCCACCTGTCGTCTTCCCTCAGGCACCAGGCCACAACTCCACGAATGTGACGCAGACGCATTCGGAGGGCGAGCAAGGAAAGCTGGGCACTCCGCCGCGCGGAGAGCAAGACGGCGACATGAACGCGACTCCTCGAGCTGCCGCGTTGACTCCCACAAGTGGTGGGAGCAGCAATGAGCTGGACCCAGACCCCACGCCCCGAGGCGCGAGCTCACCGTCAAGGAAATGACAAGGTCGTAGACCGGCTTTGTGTTTCATGTCTCCGTCTTTCTTTCTCTTATTTTCTTATCATTATCACGCTTTAACGATTACATCCGGGTTTTCTCTTTTCTCCATCCCCTCTCCTCTAGTGCCCACATAGCGCTCGATCGCGCACTGCCCGGCTACACTCTCGTTTGCCATCCCGTATGTTTTTCCTTTGAACCGTTCCCACTTCCAAGCAGATTGCGACAAAAAGAAAGGATGGCCGGCCTTTTCTTCTTTTTTTCCCCTTCTTTTTCACTCTGGGTGGCTCTGCTGGTTACGACTATCTCTCGTCTCGATCATGAGTGCTTGTGGCTTTGTTGATGAGGACGAGCATTTGACAGCGAGCGAGCGAGCAAGCGATATGTGTGTAGAGTAGTGAATGGCATAGCGAGTCGTCTTCTGGTATTCATAAATTGAACTGGGATCAAAGCCGATGTATTCTTTCACCTTTCACTTCATTGGACGTCCTGCTACCTCTTGACTCTGGGCATGCTGCGTTTTTTTCGAAGCCTCGCTCACGTGCTGCTATGCTGTTCTTGTCGTCGATTTGTCCCTAGTAAACACGAGATAGTACTATTGTGCTAGTATGAGCCCACTCTCGCAATTCTAATGCATGTATGCTAGTGTGTATCGGCCGATGAAAAGAAAAGAGGAACCGCCGTGCAAGACGACGTGAAATCCTCATTACTTCCTACATGACCATCCCCGGCGATAACCTCAATAGTGATGTGATCACATTCATGAATTAGAATCCGAGTGACTTGATTTCTCAAATTCAAACCCAAGACCAAGCTAGGAATCGTTTCCTGCCATCCGTCATTCCTTGTCCAACGCCTTCGCTAATAAGATGAAAACGATTTCTTTCACACCGGGCTTCTCTGCCTTTCAGAAGATGGCAGCGCCCCCTTTGCCATTCGGTTCCCTTGCATGCCAGGCCAAGTCACGCGTCGACGAACAATCCTGCATCTGATTTCCCGTCCCTTTCCTCCGAGCGAGGTCTATCGTACTACGAGAACTCGCGCAGCTTGGAGATGTTGTCCAGCACCGCCTGCAAATCTTCGTCGGTGATCTTGCCTTCCAGCGATGGGATCAGCGTGCGCGCTTCGTCGGCCGTATCGCAGCAGAGCGTGCCTGCATTATCACGGGTTAGCAACGATTCTCGAGCTCCGCTACTGTCATGCGAACACCCAAATCCTCAGCTTGCCCGCCCGCCAGCCAAAAGCATGTACGCAAGAAAAAAAAAAACTCACCCAACTGCGCCCTCTCAAACTCGGCCAACTGCGTCAACGTCTCGGCCTCGCTCGTCACCTGCTGCACGGTGTCGCTGCCCCTGAAGCGCGCGAAAGTCTCCAGGTACGCGT
>Ga0265797_10007604_pt1 | contig 14728 bp, 2 predicted proteins | sample P2T30metagenome_FD_192433 | JGI IMG/M metagenome (GOLD analysis project Ga0265797, IMG submission 192433) | Plant litter microbial communities from East Loma Ridge, Irvine, California - P2 T30 | ecosystem: Environmental > Terrestrial > Plant litter > Unclassified | place: USA: California... | reverse complement strand
ACACATTGTTGCTTGTTGTTGTGTAATCTTGTGTGTTTATGTGTGGGTGGGCCTTGTCGTTGGGGCTCAGGGTACAGGCAGTATTGTTTGTTGATCGTTCAATCGATCGAGTCACGGACTGCTTGAGGATTGATGTTTCTTGTTCGTGTAGCTGGGTGAATGCGTTGGCTAGATAAAATGGATGGTTGTTTCGTAAGATCGTCAAGTGCTGTTGGTACAATTGATTCGTCAAGTCATCGACGTACGACTGCCACCTATATAGAAACAGAATGCCGATCATACACCATTCTCGAAGGTATGCCAGGCAGGTTTGCAGTCTTGCCCAGTCTGGGATGAAGTCACCTTGCTCACAAGACAAGCAGACCAAAGCAGGATTGCCAGCCCTGCCAGGCTGAACAGCGTCCTTGGCAAATGCTAAGCTCTTGGAACGTCTGCCATTGTGGTCTTGGTAGTACGCCATAGGGTCTCAAAAGCGTGCAACTTACAAGGATGGTGTCGTCGAGAGGGTGCAACGGACCCTGCGGTTGACGCGGATTTGGGGGTCAGGGCGATTAGAAGCGACGTGCTCGCTAGAAGAACTTCCGATTCTGGGCAGCGGCTATCAAGTCACGCGCGTTGAACTATGTCATTGTGATTCGTTCTGGTCCTCGTAATGTTCGTTTCCCCGTATATGTTCATTTACATTCATGTACATGTGCCGATGCCCTGTCCTGTCCTGTCCTCTGAAGTCCTGTCCCCTGGCACACAAGTATATTCACATTCCATCATCATCATTCCGTCGCACTGTCCAACTCTTATTTCAACATCGTCGGCCACTCATAAACCTATCGAACATAGGTCCTGCTCGTTCTCGTATAATCGACACTCCTGCCACTACGTCTGGGCTGCTCGACCCTCACGTAGTCCATTTCCCTTCCACTTCTCCTCGGCTCGGCCTCGATGATGCGCGTGCGCGAGACACTGCGCCTGTAACCGCTCGGGGGGCGAGCGTAGGTTGCTGAGGTACGGTAGGCTGGTCCACCATGGTAATTCGAGACGGGACGCGGCGCATCGTAGTCGCGTCCGCGGTGAACGTCGTAACGTGGCTCTTTGCGAGGAGTGGTGATCAGGCACATGTTGATGTGACGTTTAGCTCTGATATTTGGGGGCTATGTAGGCTGTGTTCCGAGAATGAGACTGTGGTTGCTTTCGGTGCTCTGGACCTGGGATTCGTGTCGCGTAATGGGTACCAGTATGTACAGATGGTGATGATGCTTCGAATGGTATAGGCGCGATGAAAACAGGGCAAAGTCAGACCAGCACCACAGCAGGTCTTATAGACGTCTGGGCATCGTCAGCTATGATACTCGGCTGACGGTACCTGCGAACTCTCGCGGACGGAGCAGAAGGAAACACAGCCACATGTTTGTGAAGCGCCGAACAGGCGCCCATCAGCATCCATCAGCATCCTTGTTCCACTTGCGTCATCTTCTCTACCGCTGAGGCTGGGCTAGCGCTCGTGCTGAAACCTTGGCCATCAGCTTTAGAGTCTGGACCACCAGTGGTAGAATTGGAAAGGGATCTCATCCCATACATAGATTGCGAATACTGATAGAATACGACACGAGCGTATCGTATATCCTCTTCCTAAACTTTCCTTCCAGACTCCTTGTTATGTCGCTAACTGGCTCCGTTTCATGATGCCCACAACGGTCCGGTGTAGCCGCCATGCTCCGCCGTGTAAGACTTGTACTCGCTCAACCAACGCATACCGCACTTCAATGCAAGGCGCGATCTCGGCCGTTGGACAGTTCGCCGTGTTCCAAAGCGCTCAGGTCTGCGCGACAGAAATCGATCCGTTGAAGTATTGCGATGTCAGCTGCCGAAAAGCGCCATGGCTAAAGAATGGTACCAGTATGTCTCAGCCGTTCGTATACCGCAACGATAGATGGAGTCGCTCCAGGTCGGTATGTACGACAATAATATGTGTGATATCACAATCCGGAGATAGGAATTAGCCTCACATGAAGCTGCGGATTAAGGCTGTTATGGCGTCGTCCAAACCAAATCTAGACCGTGACGCGGCCTGCAACTCAAATCACTAATCACACACATCTCACCGCAACACCAGTGTTGCAATCGCAATCAGAACAACAACAAGATAGCCCACCATGGATCGTGGATCTGTCAAGAAGTCCCTACTGATCGGCATCAACTACACAGGCAGCAAGCATGAACTGCGCGGCTGCCATAGCGATGTTGAGAATATGGCAGAGTTCCTGTCGTATCGGGGCTACCACAGAGAAGACCAGGTGATTCTACGTGATGATCTCCAAGGCCCAGCATATCCATCTCGCGACAACATGCTGCGCGCCATGAATTGGCTGATCTCTACGCCAGGCACGACTAATTTCTTGCACTACTCTGGTCACGGCGGCCAGGAACCCGACGACAACCGATCCACCGGCTACGACGACACGATCTGTCCCGTGGATTTCGAGCGAGCTGGGCAAATAAACAGTACGACTCTACATCAAATGCTCGTGTCGTCTCTTCCGCCAAACAGCACCCTCTTCGTCGTGCTAGACTGCTGCCACAGTGGCTCCGCTGTCGAACTGCCATTCGTCTATCGCACAGATGACGATGGCAAACTCTCAGTCATGGACAATCTCAAAGCCGGGCTAAACTTAGCATTGGAAGCTGACAACCTACTCAATGGACGTTACGGCCTGAACAGCGTTGCAGCAGCGAAGCAAATGCTCGGCGACGCAAACAACTTCTTTCAAGGCTTCCGACACCAGCATCACGGCCCTGCAGGGCTCGAATCGGATACTACTGGAAGGAACTGGAGCCATGAGCAGAAATTCGTGACGATGTATAGTGGTTGTAGGGATGAGGAGACGAGTGCTGTAGGTTTGATCTCGCTCTCCCACGTGAAGGGTAAGGCTAACGGGGCGAACAGGATGCTTATATTGCCGGCAAGAACTGCGGCGCCATGACTTGGGCGTTCTTGGAGACGATGAAGCGAGATCCAAACCCGTCGTACATTCGGACTTTGCAAGACACAAGGACTGTCCTACGGAGCAGTCATTACAAGCAAGTACCTCAGCTCTCAGTCGGCGTTCAATTTGATCTCAACCAGCCGTTGAGGCTATAAGCACTGGACGGGTGTTGACTGTCAACCTTGCCGAAGCTCATAGAAAGCAGAGTGACTTTTGGCTGTAGTTAGAACACAAGTTCACGACGAATAAAGAGGATAAAAGCCGATTGATGTAATGTCATGTGCATTGCTATGTAATTGAACATATCTTCAGCCCGATGAAAGTATCAGAGTATCATAATCCGGTGTAATCCAAGCAAACTCCAAGTACGCCAAATCATCCTTTGCATCCTGGTATCTTTAGAACTGCATGCTTCCCTGTCTTGAAATAAGACTCTGCTTGCTCTTCCTTGGGTCATCAATTTCCATTGCTCCGCTCATGACTCTCACGACCTTTCGGCTCTTACCGCTGTCATTGTGCACCAGCACTTGAGCGGGGCAGACAACAATTTCCTCTTCACCTTCACCATACTCATCTCCCTTCTTCACCACCAGAGGGAACAGTACGATCTTGACGATCGCACGCTCAGCTTCAAGTGCCTCATTTGAAGTGAAGAGGCCTGATCTCTCGTTCATCAAGCTCGCGTTGAAGTGCACTTTACGCACAAGGTCGCCATTGGTATCGTACTCTGGCTGCAGCGGCGGCAGCATGATGTACTCCGCGCGCTGGGTGCGCATCTCGACCGAGAGGTTGACAGCCACAGTAATGACTTTGGTCAGAGATGAAAGCAGCTGCTGCTCGGAACCAGAGGGTGGCGTCAAGAGTGCAGAAAGCACACCGAAGATCTCGTGTGCCACGGCTTCTGTGTCAAGTGCACATTGCTTGGAGAATGCGGGACGCTTGGCGAGAAGCGTCAACGTGGTTGCACGCCATTGTGCAACAGCGCGAGGTGGGCCGACTTCGCTCAGTGTCTTCTCCAGAGCCTTGAGCTTCTGGCGCTGTTCTCGGTCCATACCGAAGAGGTAGCGAGTGAAGACGTACTCCCAGACCATTGTCATGACAACGGACATGAAGACGTCGCGGCGGCGGACGCGGTCGCCAAGTAGTTTGTCGACGTCCATGCCGTCAAGGAGCGCATTGTCAAGGCGCGCTTCGATCTTCTCATCCCTTAGGTCGCTGGAGAGGCGGCAGATGCGGTTGTCGGACATCTTCGAGAAGCGCAGAACCCATTGTTGAACGTGCTGACAAAGCTTCTGGCAAGCACCATCGAAGTAGTCCTCGTCACGAACGTTCAAGAAGTCGCTAGTCTTGGAAGACTGGATCTGAACTTGTAGGGCACGAATACGGTCGGCGGCCTCCGCCAACTCGTCCTTGAGCTTGCGGATCTCGTGGTCCTTTTCTGCGAGAGCAGTGCTGAGCTGGGCAGCAACGGCATCGCGCATGCCGTTTGATAGTCTGCTGTGCTCCTGGCGCATGTTCTCCAGTTCGCGAGTAGTGTTTTGCCATTGTTGGGTGACATTTGCGTGGTCGTTCTGCAGGGTGGCGAAACGCCCATTGTTATCATCGACCAGGTTTCTGTTGGCTTCTGTGAGACCGCTGTTGAGCTGAACAAGTCTAGTGATCTCTTGTTGCATCGGCTCGAGCATGGCCTGGATGTGTTGGATCTCATTGTTCTTCTCCCGAAGCTCCAACTCACGCGCGTCGAGTGCTTGTTGCAGGCCATGGTTGTCAGCATCCATTGAGCCAGCGTCGAGGCCACGACTTTGTTGTGCCTCTTGAAGTGCACGGTTCTCTTCAGTCAGTTGTTCCAGCTTGGATTCTAGGTCCATAACATGCATGCTCTGGCGCTTGCGCATGCTCGGCGGTCGCGTCGGCGAAACTTGCGACACCTGTCCACCGCCATATCCTTGCTGTGAGGCATTGTTAGCATCGTCGCGTCCATCAATATCATCAATGTATTCACGACTCACGAATGTTTCGGCCATACCGGCAGCGCGGGTTGCGCCGGGATCACCTTGGTCTTCGTCGTCATTCAAGGGCGGAGTCGGTGGAGGCTCAAAGGGAATTGTTTTGGGTGAGGCCCGAGCGCCAACGGCTGAGCCCGAATCACCCCGCCGATTGCTAGTGCGGCTTGCGGCCCGAAGGTCACCTGACAGGTTCGTTCGTCTCAGAGTGGGCGTGACGCTGCGATTGCTGGCACGACTGAGCGTGCGGCGGTCTTCGGGCGACACGTGCGGGTGGTTCGCGCTGAAGCCCGAACGGTTGCTCAAGGCGCTGGGAGATCGTGTGTCAGAGACGACCCGTTTGAGCGATCTGTCCTCGTCTGCTATCCCAAATCCAGAGGTTGGGTTGCTGACTGATCTTGCGCTGGACCCTAAGCCATCTTTGCTGGCAGACGAAAGCAGACTCTTCTCACGGATGGCCTTGGGCGTCTCTGTGCGCCTGAGCATCTTGCCTGCCGGTTCCATCGGAGTGATGTTGGTAGCGTCGCCAATGCTTCGCTTGTGCGCAGCATGCTCTTCGGGAATAGGGTCAAGAGCGTTAGTTGGACTCATCAACCCAGCGGATGGGGATAGTGGTCCACCAGCCGAGTTGTCTTTCACTGGATCAACGCCCCGAGAGTGGAAGTAGTCTGAAGCGTCGCCTCTGTGCTCGGGGGTACGGAATTGACTTGCGTTGTTCGGCGTAGACTCCTGGAACGGTGCAGGTGATTGGAATAGGTAAGAGGCTCTGTCCCTCGACGTCGGCTCCAGTGGAGTATCTTTACTGGCCATACGACGATGGGCGCTTCCTGGTGCCTCGGATTGTGGCTCCTGTTGGGCCTGTGCGTTGTTTGAGTCGAAAGCGATTGGGCTAGTAGTGTCGACGCGAAGAGGCTCAAGAGATCTGCGGCTGGTAAGGCTACCATGAGATGGCATCTTGGTCAAACTGCGGCCAGTATCGCCAGATTCCTCGAGTTTTGCAAAAGACCAGGTAGGCTCTTCGCTAGCAAGCGGACTTGGTTGTCTGACTGGCACGGTCTCTTGCGGGATATCCAAGTCGCGGCTTGTGCTGTGCTGCTGCTCGGGACCCTCTGGAAGGGGATCAGTGGCCTTTTCGTTATCTTCGCCTGACACAGCTTGCATCTTCTTCTGCTTCCTCTTGTTCTTCTTGTAAGCTTTGTAGGCCTTGTCCATTTCATCGATGTTCATCTCTCCCGTAGGCTGAATAGCGTCGACTGCCACAGGATCGGCGTCTTCGACGGCAGAGGCCTCAGCAGTATCAGTGGTCGAGATTGGAGCAGGCGATTCCACTGGTGTGCTGATGAAAGGATCAAGATCGGCATCTGAGGCGGCGCCCTTCTTCTTGTTCTTTTTTCCTTTCTTCTTGCTTGGCAGGCCCCATTGCTCTTCCTCTACGGGAGTAGCAGGCTGCTCAGTGGTCACATCCAGTGCGGGCGTTACATCTTGCAGAGGTTGTACATCCAGGCTCCTCTCGGCAGGCTGGTTGGATTGCTCAGCCGTTGCAGCATTGTCGTCAACACTGGCTTCGAAAATAGCCGGCTGGTCGGGCGACGGAAGAGGGTCAGTGGTAGTAGCCTGCGGCTCCTCTTCTGTCCAAAGTTGATTCTTTTTGCCCTTCTTCTTGTTCTTCTTCACCAGCAGGTCCCAGTTGTCAGCGGTCACATCTGCGGGTGCAGGAGATCTTGTTGCTGGATCGTCATCGAAGGTAAGTGCTTTGCTTGAAGGTTCCTCTAGTGGCACATCCCTGTTCTCGGTGAATTCGTCGATGATCATTGGGGCGGATTCAAGCACGACGGGATCAGTTGACACGTCAAGAGGTGCGGGCTCGACGTCAGGTTCGTTAGAAGCGAGCTTTTTCTTGTTTTTCTTGCCCTTCTTCTTGTTTGACGAACCCCATTCCTCTTCGGCAGGTTCAGCGACGGGTTCGGCGACAGGTTCGGTAGCTTGGTCTGCGGCGATGACATTCTCGGTGACGCTAGCAGCGAGCTGGTCTACGCCACTAGAGGGCTTCGTGGCATTCTCTGACAGCGGTGCAGGTGATTCGGCGGCAAAGAGCGCCTCTGGTGCCATAGGCTCTGCATCTGCTGCTACAGCCGTCTCAGGCTCGGCCCATGCATCTTCGTTTTTCTTGCCCTTCTTGCCCTTTTTCTTCTTGGTCGGAGCTGCCCAGTCGTCCACTGCTGGCTCAATAGCATCAGATACAGCAGGGATTTCCTGAGCGATTCCGCCAGACTCCGGCTGCTTGGACTCGTCGATATCGCGGGAAATGGCGCCAATGTCGTCAGGTGTCTCAGCAGGTACAAGGACAGGCTCTTCGACTAGTGCGCGAGAAACATCCTGGGCAGTGTCGTCCGGCTCCGGCCACTCGATGCCCTTTTTCTTCTTTTTCTTCTTGTCTTTCTTGCTGGATGGTGCATCCCATGCCTCGTTGACGTCCTCGCTTGTCGCTGGTGGCTCTTCCGTGTTCACAACTACTGGGAGCTGTATCTCTGAAAGTTCGGTGTTATCCTGTGCGACAGGGTCTATACTTGACTGCGGTTCCGGGGCTGCAACATCTTCGCTCGGCACACTGGGCTCAGCGGACTCCGGCACGGGAGATTTGTCGTCCATAGCCTCCAGTGCCTGGGTCTTCTTACCCTTCTTGCCCTTCTTTTTCTTGGACGAAAGTGCAGCCCATTCATCCTCATCTGGAGTGGCTGTAGCTTCGAGATTGGCAGCAGCGGGCTCGTCACTGGGAAGCACAGCCAAAGGGGTTGTGTCTAGAGGTGCCACGGTATTGTCGGGCACGGCTTCTGTGGTTTCGGTGACATCTTTGGTCGATTCAGCTGTAACATCGATGGGATCGACAGCAGGCACGGCCTCATCCAATGCGGGCGATGCCGGGTCTTGTTCATCTTGAAGATCGAATGCTTGCTGGGCTTTGCCCTTTTTTCCCTTATTCTTCTTCTTTGAGGGTGCACCCCACTCATCGTCAGCCACGGCAGTTGATTGCTCAACATCGGCTGGTAGTGCTGTATCAGTGGATGCGGGTTCAGCATCGAGAATTAGCGTATCGACTGGGTCCGCTGAACGATCTGCTTCGGTTGCGTTTTCGACTTCAAGAAAAGCAGGTTCGGCCGGAGTGTCCACAGAAGTCTCTATCATGTCAGCACCCTGAAAATCTGAGTCTTGCTGCTTCTTTCCCTTCTTCCCCTTCTTCTTTTTCGAGGGTGCTGCCCATTCATCATCAACAGCTTGTTCCGGTTGTTCTACACTCTCAGGAGGGACTTCTTCGGCCGGGCCAGAGACAACTTCCATGGGATCACTCTTAGGCTGTTCGGTCAAGACTGAAGGACCAGATTGATCGTCAATCGCAGGCTCAGCAGGAGTCTTGAGAGGAGTAGTCATGCTCTCGGTATCCTGCAAATCCAATTCTTGCTGCTTCTTGCCTTTCTTTCCCTTCTTCTTCTTAGAGGGAGCGCCCCACTCTTCTTCGACGGTGTCTTTGGTGGCTAGAGGAGTTTCTTCAATTATAGCGTTGAGATCAGCACTAGGCTCCATTGGGATCTCCACAGTCTCGGTCTCCGGAATGGTCTCGGTCGGTGGCGCAGCAACATCTTCAACGTCAATTGAGCGAACTTGTTTCTTCTTGTCTTTCTTGCTCTTTTTCTTCGACTTTGATGGCGCCGCCCATTCATCCTCGGCGGCCTCGATAGGCTCACTGCCAGTCTTGGCCACGACGTCCTCCGGTATTGGTTGTTCAGACTCTGTGTTCAAAGCAGCTTCAGGCGCCGTACTCTCGAATGTGCTTGATTCAAGGGTTGTATTGTTTTCGATAGCTGGTACCTCGTCGAGTGGAGTTGCGAGCACAGCTTGTTCAGAGTCTTGAGGAGCTTCAGGTGCAGGAGACTGTGCATCTTCTGCCTCTGCTAGGGCTTTCTTCCCTTTCTTCTTTTTCTTGTTGGACTTGGTGAAAGAGAACTCGTCTTCGTCGTCCTTGATGTCGACAGTTGTTGGCGAGCCAGCGTTTGCCAACAGTGATGGGTCGAATCCACTGTCTTGTAGGCCTTGAGAGAGCGCAGCATCGAAGTCATCAGGGGCAGAGGTCGTCGGAGTTGGGGTATCAGCTATGAGAGGCTGGCTGATCGTTGCATCCCGTGTCTTTTTGCCTTTGCCCTTTTTCTTCTTGCTTGAAGTTATAACAACTTCCTCGGGGTCACCTTCAGCAACCCCAGTAGGCGGGGATGCACGCCGATGGAACACGGGATCGTCGACCACGAGATTGGGATCAAAACCAGAGTCGGCCAGGCCAGCTGCCAGTGTTGCGGCAAAATCGATGTCTTGCTCAGGCTTGTCAGAGATCACCGCATCTGCAGACTCGATCACTTCTTTTGCTTGATCAGGTTTTGCCTCATCGACATGCTTGGTCTCCATGTCAGAGGTCTCTGGCGCTGCCGGTTCTTCAGAAGCAGTCACTGGGTCGGCACTGCTTGAATGGGCAGGATCGAGCGTCTCTGGCACCGTCTCAGTCATCTCGACTTCCTTGGTAGACGATTCTGCCACCGGCTGTTCCGGGACGTCTTGAGTATCTATGGCCTTGTTCTCGTCCCGAAAAGTCTCGTCACCGGCGAGTGCGTCGGTTGGAGCATCTACACCCACGGGCACCGCGGACTGGTCATTGGATACGTCCTCTTCGATGGCTTTAGCCTTCTTCGACTTCTTCTTGTCCTTTTTGCTCTTCTTTGTCGAGAGAGATCCCCACGCGTCTTCTTCTTCGAGTGGTGTTTCGGCAGCGTTCGGTGTCGTCGATTCAACAACAGGAGCTTCTGCTGTTTCGAGGCCAGTGGATGGCTGCTGGTCCTCCGCAGAAGCGGGCACCTCAACAGGAGCTTCATCGTTGGTCGCAGGCACAACCTCTTCCTCAACCTGACCCTTCTTTCCCTTTTTCTTATCTTTCTTGTTTTTCTTGGTAGGAGCAGCCCAGAAGTCATCTGCATCGGCTTCTTTTGGCTGTGAGATCTCTTCGGGTGCAGCAGCAGAAGCGTCTGGGATCTTGTCGGTTTCTTGGGCCACGGCACTTTCGTTGGGTTCAGGGTCGACCTTCGGTGCTTCTTGATCAGTAGACGTCAGTTGAGCAGGTTCTTCGATGGACAGATCAGCTTCTTGAGCTTTTTTGCCCTTCTTCTTGTCATTCTTGCTCTTCTTCGCCAAGAATGACCCGGATGCTTCGCCATCAACATCCGCAGGCTCCTCGGTGGACACCGGCGGTGGCTCCAATGTGTCGACGGGCGCTGTAGTTTCAGTCGCCACAGGATCTTGATCGGCAGCCAGGGAGCGGTCGTTGTTTTCGAAGGTATCTTGCTTGTCTGGTGACTGCTCAATGGCAGGCTCTGCTGCCGCCGGCTCTTCATCCCATGGTGACGCTTGACTGGCCTTCTTCGCTTTCTTCTTGTCTTTCTTGCTCTTTTTCGTTGAAGAGAAGCCAAAATCGTCGGTTTCTTCTTGAGGAAGCGCATCCTCCGGTGTGGGCGTCTGTTCAGGTGCAACCTCTACAGTACTCGGTGTCTCTTCGGGAGCTAGATCGGTCGCAGGGGCTTCCAGTGTACTGTCGGCAGCGGTGGCAGGTTCTGTAGCTTCGACGGGCGCTTCAACTGGCGGCGTTACGATCTCTGGATCGTCCAAAAAAGCTGATTGGCCTTTCTTAGCTTTCTTCTTGTCTTTCTTGCTCTTCTTTGTCGTGGAAGAGCCGAAGAAGTCCACATCCTCCTGCGCGGCTGGGGTCTCGGGTGTTGGTGCAAGGGCTTCCTGAGCTTCCAAAATTGAGGGAATTTCAGGCGCATCGACAGCGGGTGCTGTGTCTTCGGAAGCTTTGGGCGTCTCATCAGGTTTGTCGGTTGCCTCACTGATCTCACGAGATATCTCCTCAACGGGTGTCGATGCCTCTGGCTCATTCCACGAAGAAACAGCCGACTGGCCCTTCTTGGCTTTCTTCTTGTCCTTCTTGCTCTTCTTCGTTGGGAAAGCATCAAAGTCATCAATATTGATGTCTTCCTCCACCTGAGGCGCGTCGGGAGCAGCAGTCTGTGGATCAGTAATGGTAGTCTCCTCAGCCGCGCGGGTAGCCTCTTCGGGCACAGGCAAGACTTCAGTGGCCGCGACGCTGGGTTCATCTGTGGGTTGCACATCGACAGGCAAAGCTGGTGGGTTTTCTTCAGCAGGCTCGGAGGCGGGAGCTGTCAGATCTGGCTGGGATTCGACGACAGTGGCGCTCTCGTCTTTTGCAGCAGACTCGACTTCAGCTGCAACGTCCGCGGGCACATCGGTCTGCTCTGAGAAGTCTTCAAAAGCAGCTCCTTTCGACTTTTTTGCCTTTTTCTTGTCCTTTTTGGTCTTCTTGATCGAAAGAGAGAGATCCTCGCCATCATTTGCCTGTACCTCTTCTTCGGCCTTGGTATCACTGGCAGCGTCATCTTGAGCAGGCTGGTTTTCATTGGAGACAGAAGGGTCCGCTTCAGGAGTGATTACGCTGTTCAAGATATCATTTGACGCATCGATTTGTGGCTCGTCGGCTGCCTTGCTTTCAGGTTCGGGCTGGGTCGTGGCATCGGTAGGGACGACGTTGTTTGTTTCAATTGCGTCCCACGAGTCAATTCCCGCCTTCTTTGACTTCTTCTTGTCCTTTTTCGACTTCTTGGAGGAGAAACTGTCGAATTCGTCGATGGGCTCAGCCTCCACAGGCTGAACTTCTTCTGTGGCAGTGGGCGGAGGCGCCTCATCGACGACATGATCTGTGCTTTCCTCTGGCGCATCCCATGAACTGGCCAATGCCTTCTTCGCCTTTTTCTTGTCTTTCTTGCTTTTGGCAGAAGAAGCGCCAAACTCGTCAGCGGGATCCGCTTCTGCAGCTTGTGTCTCAACAGGAGCGGTGTCCTCCACAACAGCAGTAGACGGCTGTTCATCTCCCACGCTTGGGCTTTCTGGTTCTTGGACGTCCCAAGAGCTGGCTAGAGCAGCTTTCTTTGCTTTCTTCTTGTCTTTCTTGCTCTTCGTGGACGTGGGGAATTCGCTAACTTCTTCTGCAAGTTCACGTTCAGCAGACTGCTCGCCCTGCAGATCTTTGCCATCTAGTTTGTCGGTCTCCGTTGCGAGTGGCTTGTCGCTGTCGGGGTGGCCAGCGTAGTAGTCTGCTGCGGCGCCTTCGGTCTCAGCGGCCGGGGTGATCGTTTCATCGAGAACGGGCGCAGGATCAGCGGATTCACCTACAAGGACGTCCGCGGCGGCACCTGTCTGTGGCGAAGAGGGTATGGGCGTGTCCTCGATTTCTGTAGCTTTTCCTTTCTTGCCCTTTTTCTTGTCTTTCTTGCTCTTTTTCGTCGAGAAAGATCCGAAGTCTTCTTCCGGCTCGGCTGGCACTGGATCATTAATTTGTGCTGCGGGCTCTTCAAAAGTAGAAGTAAGATCGGCCTCAGGTTGGGATGCGTCCTGGGCCGAGTTTTCGATGGTGCCACTGGACTCTTCGATCTTGGCACTCTCTTCAGCTGCAATTTGATTGTCGATGGACTCAGGCGTGGCGTTGGGAGGTTCTTCGATGTCCAAAGTTTGAGACTTCTTGTTTTTCTTCTTGTCCTTCTTGCTCTTTTTGGTGGGCAAGGGCTCGAAATCAACCACCTCTTCCGCAGATGGGGTCTCACGTGCATCGACCTCAACAACCGCAATATCTTTGTCAGATGTAGGTTCTGTGGCAGGGGTGTCTTTTGAATCATCAATGGAAGGCACTTCTGACGTGGGCACCACATGGTCATCAAGAGCAGCAGCAGGCTCTGTAGGTGCCGGTTGTTCGGAAGCGTTTTCGAGGTTGGCACTGTCGTTGGCCGGGGGAGTTTCAGTCTGAACGGTACTACCAGTGGACTGCTCAATGGCAGGCTCAGGCAATGCTTCGCTTTCAGTCGTTGCAGGCAACGCAAGCGTCTTTGCAGCGACTGCATCTTGTTCCACACTTGGCTCGGCCTCTGTGGTTGCCATATCAGGCGCATCGCCATCGCCCTTGGGCTCCTCGGCCGGCGGATCACTGGGCGAAAGCTCGGACGCAATTGTATCATCAGCCAGCGCAGCCTTTTTCGACTTCTTTGCTTTCTTGCCCTTCTTGCTTGTCGTGAGGCTGGACCAGTCATCCTCAGGTACAACAGCAGGCTCTGTGGATGCCTCGGGCACAGGTGTGTCATCGGCCACAGCGGCGATCTGCTGCGAAGTCTCCGTGGGTAGGTCGTTGTCAGCACTGGGCTGGGGCTCAGTTGTAGCATCGACTGCCTCGCTCTGTGGCGTCTCCAAGGTTTCAGGGGTGCCCTTGTTCTTTTTGCCCTTCTTGGCTTTCTTGCCTTTAGCGGGAGCTCCCCAAAGACCCTCGTCGTTCGCCTCTCTAGTCGCTTCTGTTGTGAGGTCATCCACAGGTTCGGCCGGAGGAGCAATTGTCTCGGTATCCTCGGCCACAGGTAATTTGGCATCAACATCTTCTGTAGGCGGGGCTTCACCGGCCTCAGCTGGAACAGTTGGTTCATCGACGGCATCCTGGCGTGCTTTCTTGCCCTTCTTTCCCTTCTTCCCTTTGGGCTGAGGAGCCCAGAAGTCTTCTGGTTCGGCTGCAGGTGTTTCTTGCTCGGCAGAAGGTGTGTCAGCTGGCTGCTCCAAGATGGCCTCGACTTGGTCGGAAGGTGCGGGCTCGCTGGCTTCGGCGTCAAGTGATCGTATGACGTCTTCCGTGGGTGTTGTCTCAGAGACTTGAGGCGGATCATCTTGCACAGAATCGGAGATTTCCTTGGCAGCCTTCTTTCCCTTCTTGCCCTTCTTCTTTGAAGGCAATGCCGCCCAGACATCTTCTGCCTCAGGTTCCGGTGTGGGCTCGACCACTTCTTGTCCTGCAACGTCTGAAGCAGGGGCGGGAGTGTCAAGCGAAGGCCCAGCGTCAACGGGAGTCTCCAGGGATTCAGGTTGAGGGTCGGTGGGCGCCGTCTCATCGGCTTGGGCAGGAGAGCTTTCGATTGGGGTGTCATCGGCCACGAGGTCATCCCAAGTTGCGGATGCTGCAGCAGAACCCTTTTTGTTCTTCTTGCCCTTCTTCTTTGTTGATTGCGAAGCTGGTAGGTCCTCTGTGTCTCTTTGCTCATCAACGTTCGTTGTTTCGACCGGGTCAGCCGAGGTGGACGCCGCCGGAGCTTCTTGCGCAGAGGCTTGATCAATGGCAGGTTCAGCCGCAACAGATAATGTCTCGACAACAGGCTCTTCAGCAGTCTGCTCGATTACGGGATCCGACTTATTGCCTTTCTTACCCTTCTTCTTGCTTGGCTGGGGAGCCCAGAAGCTGTCTTCTTCGGCCGGCTGGGCCTCGTCCGTTTTGGGGGCATCAGGGGCTTGGTTGTCTTGTGCCTCTGAATCTTGTGTTACAGCAACATCTTTGTCTTGGGGTTCAATGTCTTCGACTTTGACAGGCTCTTGTGGTTCGTCCGTTGTGAGTGGCGTACTCGAACCAGACTTCTTGCCCTTCTTGCCCTTTTTCTTCTTCTTCGAGCTCGGCGCTCCCCAGAATTCGTCCGCGACTTCTGCTGGCTCAGCCGCAGCCTGCGAAGTTGGTTCTTCAGCGGCTGGAACGATGGTCTGCTCTTCGCCAGGCGCCTCTGTCTTGTCCATTGTGTCGAGAGATTGCGTGGTATCTTTTTCTGCAGAGGTTGTTCC
>Ga0265797_10007602_pt1 | contig 14729 bp, 12 predicted proteins | sample P2T30metagenome_FD_192433 | JGI IMG/M metagenome (GOLD analysis project Ga0265797, IMG submission 192433) | Plant litter microbial communities from East Loma Ridge, Irvine, California - P2 T30 | ecosystem: Environmental > Terrestrial > Plant litter > Unclassified | place: USA: California... | reverse complement strand
CGACAACATCAACATGAACCACCCGGCGGCGAAACCGCTGGCGACGCCACACCGACAGCGAACGCGCCGGAAGCACCCCACGAGGAGGCACCTGGAGACGACGCTCGCGAATTCAACCATGACGCAGATCAAGGAGCGCCCGTAGACGACTTCGAGAACGCTCAGTTCAACGATCCGGCTGAAGAAAACGCAAATGCACACATTCAGGAAGGCCAACCAGGCCCCGCGGGCCCACCTAACGTGCCGGCCCATCGCAACGTAGGAGCGAAGAAAGCCAAATCGCTCGCTCGCAAGGACCAAAGGAGAGCTTACAACGAGTTCATGCGTTCTCAAGGCGATGCTCAGCGTGCCGAGGAGGCAAAGGGCGCAGCGGAGAGAGAAGCGGCGATTGCTGCTGAGAAGGAAAGACGGAAAGCCGCGGCTGCCGTGGTGGAAGCTAAGAAGGCGAAGGAGCGTGAGCAGAAGCGCGAGGCGGAGAGGAAGCAGAGGGAGGAGGAGATGAAGTCCCGGGAGCTGGCCATCAAGCTTGTAAGAGAAGCTTTGGACAGCGATGGCTTGTGCGATCTTTTCAAGGTGGCAAGGCAGGTTGGAGGGGATGCAGATGAGGAGTGGGTGGAGAGGATTCTCAGGGCGAGTGACTTGGTGGGGATGAAGGATGGAGTCCTTACCATGATCACGAGTGTTGGCTGGGCGGCACGCGTCAGCCAGCAAGACGTACGACAACTTTACGAAAACGCTGCTACGCAGGATGTTAGCGACGAGAGCGGCGCCATTGGCTATGATAGGCTGGGGAGCATGTTCGAGACGATTCTCAGGGAGCGTGCTGTGACGGCTTGATGGATACGAACAAAGATCCAAGTAAATTACGACATGAATGAGACGATTGAGTTACACAAATTTTGACGCACACCGACATTGAGTGACAGCCACGCCACGCAGTCGCGAGGCTCATACGACAGCATACTCAACGGCCCATCACAATGTACTACAGGTGTAGCATTTCTCGTTCAGGAGACTTGCAGTGGACATGGTAGGATGTCCCGACTAGTTAATTACGATCGGAGCCGCGGTGCGGGATAGCTACGTCGTACTCAAAGACAGCCGGAGTGTTCTTCTCGTCTCACACAGAGCAAGGTGATCCGTAGGAACACCAAGCCGCGTCCAGCTCAAGATCTCCAAACCAATATTGCGAGACCGAGCGAGGCAAGAGACCTTTTTCTAGGTATAGAATGGAAAGGAAAGGGATTGTCTGTTAAGAAGCACTGAGGATGTTTCCCACTCTATTCTGGTGCTTGCATACATATGCTTGCGCCAGATTTTGTTTTGCGGTCGAGTCCTGGATATGTGAGAACTCGAGGCATGCTTCTCCTCTGCACAATGGTGTCGGACAGGAAGAAAGTCCGCATGAAATTCCTTTTCTTGATAAACGAAGCCATTCTCACGTATCCGGCCAGCCAAGAATCTACGCCGGCTTCACCCGAACGACATGTCATCGCCTCGGCTTAGGGCTGCGGTCAGACAACCGTGATAATGGCGCTTTGCATATGCGCAGCAAATGGAACAGTGGCTCAGGCTTCAGCTCAGGGACGAGAGGAGTCTCCTTCAATGCCAGTAATCCCTCGAGAGTAGCGAGGACTCTCTCTTTGTCTCTCTCTCTCTCTCACGCATCGACCATGACTACCAACCGGGAGACGCCTCCAATCGCAGCGCTCTTCCAGGTAGTCTTCGACCAGAAGGTGGGGTGAGTTTCGAGCGCGCCAACAAACAAATCCGCCAGGCCAGGCAGCATGCATGTGTCGTTGCCACCTTGCTGACCTCCCCCAGGTATACGATAGCATGGAAGCAGACTTGCCCCGAAACGGACCTCGATGGTGTCGAGTACCAATGCCTGCCGTCTGGCTTGCATAGCGTGCGCGAGGACGTGGTGTATTTCATCCACGGCGCGTACGCGGGCGTGAGCGCTTTTGTTCAGGAAGAGGCGGACAAGGAGCATCGCAATGCGAGCTTCGTCGCCGTGGGCGCGCTGGTGCCGTTGAGCTATGGGAGGCTGGGGAAGAGCTGGGTACACGTGGAGGGTTTGAGGGAGTTGGCGAGAGCCATTGTCAAGGACCCGGATGATAAGAAGCCGCTGGAGGCATACTGGGATAGACATGACAGTGTTGACGGGAGCAACGGAGCTGCGTCGCCGGTTTCTAAGAGGGCTTCTGTTCCTGGCGACTATAAGAGAAAGCGAGCGCTGTCTGATGCTACTGGTAGTTTCGCGGTAGAGGAGGCCATGCCGCTCGATCACCCTGCTCTATCCATGACTGCGCTCGTTACGGCTTTCGGTCCGCTGCTATTCCCCTTGTACAGAGAAGCGCTTCTACGAAGGCGAATCTTGTTATTAGGCAGTGCACCTGTGCTAGAGACTTGCAACTTCGGTAAGGAACCTATTGCAATCGCATGTAGACACTCAACTAACAGATCATGTAGTATATGATCTCTCCATCCTCTCCAACGTGCCGCAATCGCTCCAAGAATCTGTCTCAACGGAAAACGGAAGAGTGCGCCTTCAAGCTCTCTTCAACGTCGGTGTCTTCGACATAACAGAATTGGAGAGACGCAAGGATGGTTGGATCGCGTGTACAACCGATGACATCCTTGGCGAGAAGAAGAAGCTGTACGACATATTGGTGGAGATGCCGCCCATGGGTACTGCGCCTGGACGGAAAGCCTGGCCAAAACTACGCACCTCCGATGGAGAGATCATCAAAGCGACCCAGCGTGATCTCCGTCGGTATACATCGCTATGCAAAGAGCTGAGGAAAATCCAAGGCTGTACATGCTCGGAAGAGTCATACCGTGATGCTGAGCCCGATGAAAGTCTGAACGATGCTCAAGACGAAACGGTCCCCCTAGTGCGCCCTCCGACTCAGCCACCACGAAGTGACGACGACGCTGCTGCAGCTGCAGCAGCAAGCATCGCCGAAGCAGATATCGTGCACCCAGAGTCATGGAGTGCCATGGCATACAAGTCGTTTATGTGGTGGGCATCTGCAGGCGAAATGGACGCATGGGAAGCAGATGAAACCATGATCGACCAAGCACTACTTGAAGACTTACCCAACCTCGACAACATCATGGGACGCGATCAAGGCGCCGCCGCCGCCGACGACGACACCGACGAAGACGACGCAGACCGCACGAAAGAAGCACAGAAAATCGCAACAATCCTCGTGGCCTATTTCCACCGCGTAACCGAAGCTGTCCTCCAAACTCTGGCAAACAACATAGAACATGCCGACGACGATACGGAAGAGGGCTACGAAGAAGACGCCATCTACATTTCAAACGATGACATGCGTCGGATGGGAGTCGATGCTTGGATTCCGAGGGATCGGGAGTTTGTGCAGGACTCGATCAGGTTGTATTTCAAGAGGGAGGCTGTCATTGAGGAGGATGGCATTAGCATGTGCGGCGTGCGGTTTTGCTGATTTTAAGCATACTGAAGTCGTGTACATGTATGATACACCTCACGACTAACGATCCATGGTATTCAAGTGCTAGCGGCTTGGACAATAATATCGGGATTGAAAAACACAATGATTCTTCGTTCATGGAATCATGGGTGATGGAGCCGGCCTCTTCGTGATCAACACGGCAATTGAAGTCAAGCCTCCGGGACTTGCTCCTTAGCGTCTCGCCCGCGTCCGGCTAAACATCGCCAAAAGCCTCTGTTTCCGGTGCTTAAGTCATCTGCCGCCACCAGGATTTGATCGCAAACGCTTCGCTGAGATTTTAGTTACCTGAACATCTCAGTAATCTTTGCTAAATATTGATGTGAAAGCATCCGTGCGCTACTGTGTTGTTCCGCAAGGGCGTCTAGATGCGACAACACTTGTGTATGATTATTGTTTCTGATCCGTCAGCCCTGGGCCAATTCCGCACGGGTTAGGTAAGTCCGTTGCTTCCATACATCGGAATAACATAACTATCCTTCTTTCTTCGTCCGTGTCTGCAAGGCGACGGGTTTCTACACAGAGTGCTGCTTTGAGGGCGCTCTTTTCTTTTCAAGCAACTGCGAGTACGCAACTTTCAACTTGGAGACTGGTCCAAGACAACATCGCCTACCCTGAACCGCTCTGGAAGACAACGTCCTGTGACCCAGGTCTCCCGAACATAATGGCATCATCCGCACATGAAGAGCCTGAGACGCTCACCAGGACATCCTCAATCGCGTCTTCGACCGTAGCCGGGTCCCCCAAAGACACCACCGAAGACCCGAACATGGACATCAGCCGAGCGTCCATCCAACGCACCAAGTCCCTAGAGCACGTCGTCTCTCTACCTCGCGAGATCCTGGTCGTCGGTGTCATCAGCTTGGCTCAATTCACGACCCAGCTGGGACTAGGCCAAGTGCTCTCGATCTTGCATGTCATTGCCGCGGACTTTGGAATCACGGAGCCCGGGATCAAAGCGTGGCTGATTGCTGGCTACAGTCTTACCGTAGGCACTTTCATCCTTGTGTCTGGACGCCTGGGAGACGTGTTTGGCTACAAGAAGATGCTGGTCATCGGCTACATCTGGTACGCGCTCTGGTCTATGGTAGCTGGCCTAAGTGTGTACTCGAATTATGTCCTCTTCATCTGGGCTAGAGTGTTGCAAGGGATCGGTCCGTCGATCTGTCTTCCTAATGGTCTGGCACTTCTTGGGGTTCTTTATAGTCCTGGGAGACGGAAAAACATGGCGTTTGCCGTCTTTGGCGGCGTTGCGCCTGGTGGCTCGGTCATTGGCTCTGTGTTTGGTGGAATTTTCGCTCTTGCGTGGTGGCCGTGGACTTTCTGGAGCACTGCAGTCGTTCTGGCCATCATTGCTGCAGTTGCTGCTTGGGCAGTGCCCGACCCACCTCGAAAGGTAAACATCGGCGAGAAGTCGACTTTCGAAGTTCTCAAGATGTGCGATCCGCTCGGCGCGCTGGCTGGCGTCACTGGACTTGTCCTCTTCAACTTCGCATGGAACCAAGCCCCAATCGACGGATGGTCGGCGCCGCATGTCATCGTAACGCTTGTCCTGGGCCTCCTCATCATCATGGGCTTCTTCTACATCGAACTGCACATCTCCTCCAACCCCCTCATCCCCTTCGATGCCCTGAACGGCGACACAGCGCTCGTGCTCGGCTGCATGGCCTGCGGCTGGGGAGCCTTCGGCATCTGGATCTACTACCTCTGGCAACAACTCGAAGTCCTCCGCGGCGCCTCCCCGCTCCTCGCCTCAGCCTACCTAACACCCCTAATCCTCTCCGGCATCGTCGCCGCGCTCACGACAGGCTTCTTACTCAACTACATCCGCCCTCCATGGGTCATGATGATGGCAATGACCGCTTTCATGACCGGCTCGATCCTAATGGCGACCTGTCCACCCTCCCAAACCTACTGGGCCCAGATCTTCGTGACCTGCCTCGTCGCGCCCTTCGGAATGGACATGTCGTTCCCCGCGGCAACCCTCATCCTCTCCAACTCCGTGTCGCGAGAAAACCAGGGCGTAGCGGCTAGCTTGATCAACACCGTCGTCAACTACTCGATTTCTCTCGGGCTCGGTTTTGCCGGGACGGTCGAGGTCCACGTCACGAAGGGCGATGGGTCGTTTGGGGATACGTTGCACGGGTACCGCAGTGCGTTTTACATGGGTATTGTGCTTGCTGGGCTGGGGATTTTTCTGAGCTTGGTGTTTGTGCTGAAGAGTTATTGGAGAGATCACACGGATGCTAGAGCGAAAGTTTTGGGGGAAAAGTCTGGGTCGTTGGAAGCTTGAGTACATGTAGTTTGTCGAGTCATTCTCCTAGGTACTCGAACACGATCTATCGTTTTGTTTATTACGACGTTCTCGCCATCTCATCTTTCGAAGCACAGATGTCTGTTTGATGTGAATTACCAAATCGTAACTATATTCATTCGTCTGAGTGGAGCCGATGGGCATTTTGATTCATGAGGCGTCAACGCTGCGGCCGACATCGGCATGGCACGGCCATGACATGCCACTTCGATCCTCGAAATTTGGAGGGGAAGCTTACAACAACATCACAATTCAAGTGGATAATCAAGCAAATATGTCCGAATACAACATTGTCATCTTCGCTGGTGAGTACATTTACAGCCCTAATTATGCACGACTACCGCCGCTAACCATTACTAGGCGACCATTGCGGTCCGGAGGTACGGTCTGACCGGACAATGCCCATTGGCGAGACCACATATACTGACACGTCTCCCTTACCATCAGGTCACCGCTGAGGGTGTGAAGGTATGGACAGCGCATTCTATCTATACTGAGCCTCTCTAACAGCGCTTTTCAGATCCTCCGCACTATCCAGGACAACACGGATCTCAAGTTCAACTTCCAGGACCATCTCCTCGGTGGCGTACGTCTGCCCTCTTGTACATTTATTCCCCAATCCTTCCACTCACACATAACAGGCCTCCATCGATGCCACCGGTTCTCCCTTGACCGATGAGGCTCTTTCAGCAGCAAAGGCCGCCGACGCCGTCCTTCTCGGAGCCATTGGCGGTCCCAAATGGGGCACTGGCGCGGTGAGGCCCGAGCAGGGCATTCTCAAGCTGCGCAAAGAAATGGGCACCTACGGCAACCTCCGCCCATGTTTCTTCGCTTCCGAGTCTCTCGTCGACAGCTCGCCTCTCAAGGCCGAGGTCTGCCGCGGCGTCAACTTCAACATTGTCCGCGAGCTCACTGGTGGCATCTACTTCGGCGAGCGCACAGAGGACGATGGCAGCGGCTACGCTTGCGACACAGAGCCCTACTCCCGCCACGAGATTGAGCGCGTCACTCGTCTTGCTGCTCACCTCGCGTTGGCCGAGAACCCTCCTGCGCCCGTCTGGTCGCTCGACAAGGCGAACGTGATGGCGACCAGCCGTCTGTGGCGCAAGGTTGTGACTGAGGTCATGGAGAAAGAGTTCCCGCAGTTGAAGCTGGGCCACCAACTGATCGACTCGGCAGCGATGTTGATGGTCAAGAACCCGCGTGCCCTCAACGGTGTCATCGTCACCAGCAACCTCTTCGGCGACATCATCTCCGACGAAGCCTCGGTCATTCCTGGCTCTCTCGGCCTCTTGCCCAGCGCTTCTCTCACTGCATCCCCTGACGGTAAGAGCAAGTGCAACGGTATCTACGAGCCCATTCACGGTAAGTTGCTCCAATCCAAGTGAAAACAAAAGAAATCCAACATTGCCGAAACTAACTCATTCGAACCCTAGGCTCCGCCCCCGACATCTCAGGCCAGGGCGTCGTCAACCCCATCGCAACAGTACTTTCCGTCAGCATGATGCTCAAGTACTCTCTGCAACAGCCCGCACTCGCCAGCAAAGTCGACCAAGCCGTGAAGATCGTTATCGACAACAACATCCGCACCAAGGACATTGGCGGCACCGCTGGCACCGCCGAGGTTGGCGACGCGATCGCAAAGGAGCTCGCGACCCTCCTCAAGGCTTGATTTTTCGTGGTGAAAGGTCAACGACGCCTATCATCAAAGTCTGGCAACGACCGATACGCATAGATGAGATTTATTGAAAGAAATAAATAAAAAGTGTAAAAGAACGGGTTTAAACAAGATAGGAACCTGGAAAAGTCATGGAAGCATAGCGAGTTGAACAGATTCGAATTCAGACTCTTGCAGTGCGGAGAGCATAAAGCACCGAACACAGTATACCATTGCATCCCCTCACCCAGCACTGGGAAGTACGCACGAACACCCCAGCCGCTTTATTCCAAACTAAAACAACCCAAATTCCTTCCTCCTCTTTCAGTCAGCTCTCTCACCCAGCGTATCTTGGTAGCATCCAACTACATCTTCACCCCTCACAACCTCACCTCCCCTCCCCATCCCGATCACTCCTCTCCCCCAACCCCTCCCTCCCCCCCTTCACCCCTCCCTGCACATTCCCAAACCCAGTCGACCTCTCCACCTCAGCCTGCGGATCTGGCTGTTTGGCCGGGTGGTCGTCGCTCGAAGCCTCCGTAGCGGTGGAAGCGGAAGACTGCGAATCGTCGGCGGGCGAGGAGGATTTGCCTGCTTTTTGCGAATTGGGCGGGAGGTTTTGAGAGGGCGCGGGGGCGGTGTAGATGTTGTTTTGCGAGGGTTGGTCTTGTTGGTTTTGGCGGGTGGTGGTTGTTGTTGTGAAGGGTCGGACTCGGAGGGGGAGGGCGGTGGGGTGGAGGGCGCGGCGGAGGGTTGTTGCTGTTGCTGTTGTTGTTGTGGGCGTTGGAGGCATTATTATGGCGGGATGTTGTGTGAGGTGTCGTCGAAGGCTGTCTGATGGGTTGTGTCTGGTTTGGTCTGGTTTGGAGTGGTATTGATCGGTGGTAGTTGGGAGGGAAGCAGGTAGGATGGATGAAATATTTCCTACTTGTTTTTTGATTGATTTGAAAGAAGAGGAAAGATCGATACAGGGTAAAATGTCCCCTTGTTTGCAGGGTTGATCAAATGATGATGTCGTGGATGATGAAGAGCGTCATGGGCATTGACGCTTTTGGATCCGAGTGGCGAAAGACGCTCTGAGACAATTTGGGGATGAGGTTTGTTCAATTATTTTGTTTACGTAGGATTCTAGATGAAGAAGCCTACTTGACACGACACAGGATAACCACTGCATTCTTCCAATCGGTGAGTTGGGCGGGTTGATCTCGAGGATATTCATCAATGGTACATCGGTATAGTCGTCACTTCACGAACCTGGCTGTGATCTTTCTTGACCAACGACTTCTCAGGACATGCAGTCAATTGATTGATCCAACCCTTCGATCGTTCGACTCCGATCTATATCATTCACAATCGACGCATTTGACGCACTATTTGACAAAGCCAACATCACCCAATCGAACAAATTAATCCGTTTATCTAATCGTCATACCGAATGACGTATCCAAGACGAAGGTCCGGAAACGGCACCGCTACCGCACCTCAACTCGCATCCACTTTCTTCCGCTCCACTCTCCGCCATGCCCCTCCATAGCCCAGGTAAGGTTCTCGAGCAGCAACGATGCTACCAGCCGTCTTGCCTCAACGTAGCCCGACGAAAAGCGAGAGATAAGTAAAAGAGCTTGTCCAACTCTGGCGCCCGACTTCTCTCTCTCCCTCCCAATCTCAACTCCAACCCTTCCCCAATAGATAGACTTAGACAGGTGACACCCACCTACCTTATCCACCTCACTTCCACCAGAAAAGACACAACCAACAACATACAAACCCTCCTCCCTCCCAAGCCGCAACAATGTCCACCGACGCCGAACAACGCCGCGAAGACCCCACAGCCCACGAGCAAAAACTCGACAGCGAAGCAACAATCAAGCGAAACCCCCACGGCAACTTCAAAGAAGTAGAAGCCTCCCGCCCAACCTGGCGCGAACCCCAAGGCGACCCCTTCCCCTTCACCCAAACCCGCAACCCAGCCTGGCGCGCCGGCGACGGCGCCAACGACTCGGGCGCCAGCCTCAAGCACTCACACATCTCGATCGACCCCTACGCGCCCGACCGCCCGGCAACCTTCAACTACAAGCTGCTGATATCCGCGATCGTGCCGCGGCCGGTCGGCTTCGTTTCGACGCGCTCGGCGGACGGCTCCTCCACCAACCTGGCGCCTTTCAGCTACTTCACGCTCGTCAACCACGACCCGCCCATGTTCGTGCTCGGGTACGCGGGCGGGTTCGACAAGGCCAAGGACTCGCTGCGCAACCTGCGGGACACGGGCGAGTGCGTCATCAACATCATCAGCGAGCACTATCTTGAAGCGGCGAACGCGACGAGCGTGAATGCGCCTTATGGGGTGTCGGAGTGGGCTCTGAGCGGTTTGACGCCGGGGGAGTGCGAGGAGGTGAAAGCGAGCAGGGTTAAGGAGGCGGTGTTTAGCGTTGAGGCCAAGTTGAGCTCGACGCAGGAGTTTGAGAGCCGGGCTACGCCGGGGAAGAAGACGGGGGTGTTGGCTGTTGTGGAGGGGGTGAGGTTTTGGGCTAGGGAGGATGCTGTTAATGAGGAGCGGAATTTGATTGATCCGGCGGTGAGTTTGCTTGGGAGGGAGATAAAAAGAGAGAGAGAGAGTTAGAAGAAAGTCTCTCTCTCTCTCTCTTTGAGGTCGATGCTGATACTGATACTGACGATTTTCGTCCCCACAGATCCTCCGACCCATGAGCAGACTAGGCGGCATCACATACGGCCGCGTGACGGAAGGTGTTGAGATCCCTCGCCCGGAGTGGAGCGAGATGAGTAAGGACGCCGAAGCCCGCGGCATTGTGAAGGCGAAGCAAGACGGGCAGTAAAGAAATTTTGAGCCAGAGAGGAGAAGGGACGGGACGATCAGAGAGAGACCGCCGGATATCGAGAGCACGTGTTACCACAAGCATGTAGATGGGTAAGATATGAGCTTCTCCCGTCTTCCACGGACGAAGCCATTCTATTCTTGTTATACCGGATAATCTAAGATCATGAGGTAACATGGGGAGAGTCGCAGTGACAGTCGCAGCAACAACTTCTACGGGATTAGTTACAAGAGCCGCCTCTTTCCCTTCGAGATACCTTGCCTTCTTTGAGAGCTGACCCCCTTTTTACAAGAGCCAAAATCCCTTCTATACATGAGAACCACCCCCTTTCGACAATATCATCAGACACCTTCGATCGAGCATCGGCCTATACTGTGCCCCTCTCAAGGCGTGCGGCTCCCTTCCATAAAAGCAGCGACATGGACAACGGGGGTGCCAAATCAAAAAAAGAAAATCAAAAAAAAAAAAGAATGGTGGGCTGAGGATCTCCGACATTTTTCATTTTGGGATTTTTTCCGACAGGAAAGCAAGCAGGTAGTATAGTATCATGTAAGACTAAATTCAACCTAACCGACCTTGCCCGATCCTCCCAAGCAAGAAAAATAATCATTTTTTCGCACGCCGAGAAAGTGGAGTTTTCCGCGCAAGAGAAATGAGAAATGAGAAGTCCTCGCCCCCAATCCTGTCAGCGCGCCGGGTATCGTCTTTCGTTAAGAAGGGAGAGAAGAAAACAAGGGATTGCGAGAGAAGGGGAAATGCTGGATAAGGGGAGGTGTTGTGTTTGTTGTGCTTGCTAATTTTGCCCGAATGTAAGTAAGCGAGTCGTCGCTCTGGGTCCGGTAGATCGTGAAGCGAAGTTGCGAGGTGACAGATTTTGGGCGATGTGGCAGTGGCAGGTTCCTTTATCTTCTATGCAGTCGGCTCCGCAAGGCTCTCAAGTGCTGAACACCGGTGCCTTGACGAGAACAGTACGCCCGCGGACCGAGACACCAATGCCAGCCGCAAGTCGTACGCGTGGAGGAAGATCGTCCTTGCCGCTCTGACTCTCTGGACGTTGTAGCGACGCGGAGCTGCCAGTCGCGTGCTTGCCTTGGGTAGCGGCGTGACGACCTTTACGGTCACCGGTGAGTGCGCTGAGCATGCTACGCTTCTTGCCGCCACTGCTGCTCGTTGGCACGTCCGTGTTATCGGTCGCGTCCGTCGCGTCGCTGATTCCAGACTTCATGCTTGCGCGGTCGGCGGCGTCGTCAGCAACGCTGATTGTCAAAGGTGGGATGCCGGACTCGAGCTTCATGAATTCTGTGGCAATGCTGTGACCGGGCATGTAGTACTCGATGACAACGTCACGGCTCTCAAGAGGCAAATGGATGGCGATGCTGACAACAAGCTCGATGATCATGTGCACGCCACCTTCAAGGTCGGCGGGAGGAGGGTCTTGGAGGTGGACACTGATTGCGTTGACGAGGCCTTCCTTCAAAGTGTCGGTAAGCTGCGCGCGGTTGGCGGCGCACTGCGGTGAGCGCAAAGCGTCTTGCAAGCCTTCCAGGGTTGATAGTCGCCAGTTGACCACCTTGGCAGTGAGATAGTCTTCCTCCTCGGTGGTCTGCGTGGGCGGGGCATAGCGCCTGATGTTCTTTTGTACACTCCTGAGCTGTGCGGACATCGTGGTCTCAAGATCGGGGTGGAAGTATTTGTCAAACACCTCCTCGACGAGCCAGCATGAGATGAAAGCGCGGCCAGCTGCCGTCATCTCCTGCTTTCCGGTGGCCACCGCATCCTTGTTCACGGAACTGACTAGCCAAGACGGTATGCTCTTCCAATTCTTCCGGATGCTGAATGAAAGCTGCGCGATGAGTCCGTCGAGTCGATTGAACCGAGTGGTGTACTCGCTGTCGTCAAGTGACGTCCTCGATTGCGATAATCGCTGGTGGGCGAGGCTGTTCTGGAGTTGTTTGACTTGGTCCTCCTTTTCGAAATAATACTTCTTGACCTTGGTGTACTTATCACCTGTGAGAACGGTAGTCAGTGTCTGCGCCCAAGATAAAGGAAATCCGACAAATATCAACATACGAAGCTCCTTGTGGTCTTTCACCAGCTGCGCGACGTCTTCCTCCGATAGGTCTTCCGAGGATTGCACTGGCTGAGGGGTGGCGCGTCGTACGTCTGCCTGCTGTGTAGGTTGCGAAGATTGATAAGAAGGCGGGGCTTGTGAGGCTTGCAGAGTTGGGGGAACCACAGTCGCACTATAAGACTGCAGTCCGCCTTGGTTGTTTTGTACACTCTGTCTGTTGTTGTTGTTGCCAGCCGCGCGGACTGCCTTGGGCGCGGATACGTTGCCATTGTGGGCGGACGCCATGGCGTGTTGCTCCTCAATAGCACTTTGCTGTGAGTAGCTACGCGATTGTTGCACCTGAGGACGACCATTTTCCTGGAATTGCGCGTCTTGCGGTGAATACTGGTGCTGCGACGCCATGTGGGCCACCTGCGGCTGTTCGTGCGCAGGGAATGTTGAGGATCTCGCTGTGCTTACGGGCTGAGAGTGGGTGGCATTGCTGCGGCTGCTAGCTTGGTAAGCTCCCTGATGATGCGGCAGTGGCTGCTGCTGCTGATGCAGGGATGCTTGGGACTGTGGCTGTGCATTTTGGTGCGAGTATCCTACCGGGGGACTGGAGAAGGAGGAAGTGTCACTCGCGGGCGGCGATGCGATGCCACCGCCTTGTCGCTGCTCACGGAAACCCTGCTCGGTGTTCAACCTCTGCAGGCGGCGCTGCGACCAGCGATCCAGGGCGGCCTGTTGTCCGGAATCGGACGACGTTTTGCCGGGAGCGTGGTTCATGGACGCCGTATCGGCGCGAGGCACCACCGAATGCTCGCTCGAGTTGGAATGGGAGAATCGGGGAGCCCACGAGGGAGAAGGCGAGGGCTGCGCGGGAAGCTCAAACGCTGTCGGGCTCGTATTGCCGTTCCCAGTCGCGTTTCCGTCTCGTCTCACGACAGTCGAAGAGCGATCTAAGCCTGTAGTGGTGGTAGAGTCGTTGTAGGAGGAGAAGTTGGGCTCGTCGGTGGTCGTAGGTGAGGGCAATGGAGGCACCTGGAATTTGGCAATAGAGCGGCGGTCTGGACGGACAATGCAGGTCAGCGGGCGTGTATGTGATGTTGGCAAGCGGTGTCAGCAGCAGCACGTACTCTCGACAGAGCTCTGACCAATGGAGGTAGTTCGTTGAAAGGGAGTCGGACGACTGCTCGTGCGATGCAGAGGCAGATCTGGCAGTAGCAGCAGGGCGGATTAGTTCGGGCTCCAATGCGGTGAGGTGCGTTGCTGCGTCCAGTCCAGTCCAGCAGCTCGGCGACGACGGCGGGGCTCAAGCATGGAGCAGCGGAGGGGTTTGGTTTGTTGGGGTGAAACGAACGATGCGGAGGAGGAGGAGGAGGGAGCGAGGACAGATGAGACGGGATGAAACGTACCTGGATGCTGTTGCTGCTGCTGCTGCTGTTGGTCAGGAAAAAAGGAGTGCGACTTGGAGGCGCGATTCGACGACCTGCTCCAAAATGGAGGCATAGGTTTGGCGTGTGATGCGATGCTTCTCCCTGACTACTAGCACGGGAAAAGGCGTTGGTAGTCTGGCTTTAGCTTGTCGAGTCGCCCAGTTTCCACCACGTCCAGCAAGTTCTCTGCTTTATCACCCTCGACCTGTCTGCCTGTCTCTTGTTCGGCACTTGCTCTGATCACTGCGGCTGATGCAGACGCATATCACGGCGTGGTGCAGTGCAGCAGCAGAAGGACGAGCGACGGCGACGACAACAATGACAGCAGCTTATTAGGGCGGGACAACAACGACAGAAGGCATGCGCGCGGTAAATACTGTAATAGTAGTAGCCACTCCACTACATACTACATACATGCATGCACCATGTTCCCCAGGGATCTCGCCGGAGGAGCAATAATGGCTTGCTCCATGTACCAACCCACCAATGCCCTCCTTTGCTCAGTACGCCTCGTGCCGAAGCGTGATCATGCTCCATACCGAGCCACCAGACTCTCATCTCTTTAGCGACCTTTCCGTCGGTACCCTCACTCCGGCTGACATGAGATGCTGGCAGCATGCTACGACTACAGCTTCTTTTGCCTGGGAGATCCCTGGTTGTGCACATTTCTTATTCTGTACGACTCTTGTTGCCTTCCTTTTTCATTCACTCCACCAAGTCCTTCCTGCGCACTTCTTCATGTCTCTCATCTTTCATCCTCTGAAGAAAACAGTGTCAACCTCCACCGTTGTTGACGTGATCCCTTTCTTAGCCGCATCCGAACACCGTTTGACACTCCTTGAGGGCGTGCCCTGTGAGATAGGGCTTGGCCTTCACATCCTCATTTACCCCACCCAGTAACTGTAGGCGGACAAGAATAGATCCCAACCGGAGATTATGCG
>Ga0265797_10007601_pt1 | contig 14730 bp, 13 predicted proteins | sample P2T30metagenome_FD_192433 | JGI IMG/M metagenome (GOLD analysis project Ga0265797, IMG submission 192433) | Plant litter microbial communities from East Loma Ridge, Irvine, California - P2 T30 | ecosystem: Environmental > Terrestrial > Plant litter > Unclassified | place: USA: California... | reverse complement strand
CCGCGGTCGAGCGCGGTGCGCAGGGGCTCGAAGGCCGCGTCCCGGGACCGGACCCGGGGGGCGTAGGCGAGCTCGGGCACGCTCGCGGTCCCGCCGAGGCCGCGCAGCTTGACGAGCGCACGACGCGACTCCCCGGAGAGCGTGCCCTCCCGCCAGACCATGGCCGCGAGGGTCAGGAGCGCGGTCTCCTCGGACGAGAACGAGATGTCGTCCGGCAGCTCGTAGCTGCCGCGGAGGATGCGGTAGCGCAGCGCCTGGTTGTTGCCGGCGGACGAGGGGTCGTCGATCGTCTCGAGCGGGACGCCGAGCTCGCGGATGTCGTCCTTGTCGCGCTCGAACTGGCGCTCGAGGGCGACGTTGTCGCCGGCCGGCGACCACCGCTGCCGGTAGCCCTGGACGGTGCTGAGGATCTCGCCCTTCGTGAGCCCCTGGTCGGTGGACAGGAGCGCGAGGACGAGGCTGAACAGGCGCTCCTCGACGGGGACGCGCGGGGTGCGGGCGGCGGGCACGCGCACGATCCTAGGCCACCGCGGTCACGGGACCGCGGTGCGCCGTCGTGGCGCTCAGAGCACGCCGAGGACGTCGAAGACGTAGACGGCCGCCTCGGTGCCGCCCGTGAGCTCGGCGGGGACGACGGTCACGACCTGGGAGCCGACGGGCTGCCCGACGAGGGCCGTCCGCACGTACTCGGGGAGGTCCGCCTGCGCGAGCGGCAGCGCCGTGGCGGTGCCCGTGCTCGTCCAGGTGGAGCCGAGCACGCTGGGCTCGGGGCTCCAGGAGACCGCGGTGAACTGGACCACGGCCGTGTCGTCCGCCTCGAGCTCGGGGCCGTGGCCCTCGACCGTGAGGGCCGTGCGCTGCTCGGTGGGCGCGTCGGCGTCGGGGATCGTGACGCCGGGCGCGCCGTCCGGGGCGGTGACGACGGCGGGCATGCCCGACGTGCCGAGCTGGGGTGCGCCCTCGGCACGCGGCAGGAACGCGTCACGGACGTCGACCACGGCGATGAAGGCCGCGTCGGCCTCGTCGTCGGGCTCGACGGCGCTGCCGGAGGTGGAGCCCTGGAGCTCGCTGCCCTTGACGGCGACGACCACGCGGGACCCGACCGTCGAGCACTCGAGCGCGTCGGCGAGCGGGCCGAGCGTCGTGCCGCCGACCGTGATCGGGTTCGACGAGGTGCCGTCGTAGCCGCTGTCCTCGACCTTCTCGCCCGTCGTGCCGTCGTAGAGCGCGTAGTCGATCACCACGGGGGTGCCGTCGACGATGCGCTGCCCGTCGCCCTGGAGGACGGTGGTGACGTCGGTGCGACGCGTGACGATGGGGGTGGGCACCTCGACGTCGGGCTCCTCGCCGAAGGCGCCGGAGACGCTGACCACGCCGGAGGCGTCGCCCGTGCGCGGGCACCCGTCGTCGCCGGGCTGCGGCTGCGAGGCGCACGCCGTCAACGAGGCGAGCAGGCCGACGGACACGACGAGGGCGGGGATCTTGCGCACGGCAGTCTTCTTTCTGGTGGTCCGCGGCGCGCACGGGCTCCGGTGAGCGTGCGCGAGGGGTCGGCTCAGCTTATCGGGGCTCGTCGGGGGCGGCGGCGTCGGCAGCGGACGCCTGCGCGTCGGCGGAGGCGGCGCCGGCGGCCGCGTCCGCGGCGCTGTGGGCCTGGCGGGCCGTCTTGCGGAGCTTCTTCGCGCTCGCGCTGCGCTCCCCCAGGGCGCCCGGCGTCCAGGCCTCGACGTCGGCGTCGGAGTAGTCCGACTTCGACGGGCGGCGCTTCAGCTGCGGCAGGACGGAGCCCGGCGCGAGCCGACGGGCGGTGACGAGGAAGCCCGTGTGGCCGATCATGCGGTGGTCGGGGCGCACCGCGAGGCCCTCGACGTGCCAACCGCGCACCAGGGTCTCGCTCGACTCGGGGTCGGTGAAGGCACCGGAGGCCCGGAGCGCCTCGGCCGTCCGGGACAGCTGCGTGACCGTGGCGACGTAGCAGACGACCAGGCCGCCGGGCGTGAGGGCGGCCGCGGTCGCGTCGACGCACTCCCAGGGCGCGAGCATGTCCAGGACCACCCGGTCCACGCTGCCGTCGGCGACCGCGCCGGGCAGCTCGTCGACGAGGTCGCCGACGGTGACGCTCCAGTTCGCGGGCTCGGCACCGAAGAAGCTCGCGACGTTGCCGGTCGCGACGTCGGCGAACTCCTGGCGGCGCTCGAAGGACCTCAGGCGCCCCTCGGGCCCGATCGCACGGAGCAGCCAGAGCGAGAGCGCTCCGGACCCGACGCCGGCCTCGACGACCGTGGCGCCCGGGAAGACGTCCGCGAAGGCGAGGATCTGCGCGGCGTCCTTCGGGTACACGATCGCGGCGCCGCGGGGCATGGACATGACGAAGTCGGTGAGCAGCGGACGGAGCGCGAGGTACTCGTCGCCCGTCGTGCTGGCGACGACCGACCCGTCGGGCAGGCCGACCAGGTCGTCGTGGGCGAGCATGCCGCGGTGCGTGTGGAAGACCCCGCCCGCGGTGAGCACGATCGTGTTGAGCTTGCCCTTCGGGCCGGTGAGCTGGACCTTGTCGCCCTCGAGGAAGGGGCCGGACTGGCGGCGGGTGGCGGTCATGCGGTGGGGCTCCCGGGGGACGAGGGGCTGGACGGGTGGAGGGGCGTCGCCGGGACGCTCAGGAGTCGACGCCGCCGGTGCCGCGCGCGGCCCGCCCGGCGGCGTGGATCGCGCGGAGCTCGTCGAGGCCGATGCCGACGAGGGTGTCGCGTCGCAGGTAGCCCGCGCCGTCGACCAGGGGCGCGTGGTGCTCCACGCCCAGGGCGACCGTGCCGGCGGCGACCGCGGAGGCGAGGCCGGGAGGGCTGTCCTCGATGGCGACGCAGTCGGCCGCGTCGACGCCCAGCATCGCCGCGCCGCGCAGGTAGGGCTCGGGGTGCGGCTTGTGGTGCTCGACCTCGTCGCCCGCGACGACGGCGTCGAAGGCGGGGAAGTCGACGGCTGCGACGACGTAGTCCGCCATGCGCCGGATCGACATCGTGACGAGGGCCGTCGGCACGCCCGCAGCTCGCAGCTCGGCGAGGAGCTCCTTCGCACCGGGACGCCACGGGACGTCGTCGGCGACGCGACGGAGGACGTCGGTGGTGAGGTGGTCGATGATCGCGTCGAGCCCGAGGTCGACGCCGTGCTCCCGGAGGACGGCGGCGGAGTGCCAGAGGCTGGTCCCCACGAGCGCGTCGCCGTCGGCCCTGGTCCAGGTGCCCCCGTGGGACCCGACCAGCTCGACCTGGCTGGTGAACCAGTAGGGCTCGGTGTCGACGAGGGTGCCGTCCATGTCCCAGAGGACGGCGGCGGGCAGCTGATCGGTCACGACGGACCACTCTACGACAGCGGTCCGCCCGGCCCGGTCCGCGCCTCCGTCGGACGGGCCGTCCGGCTATCGTGGAGGGCGGACAGCCGGGACGACCCCTCCCCGGCGCGGTGAGGACACAGGTGACGAACACGTCGAGATTCGCGACCGGGCGACTGCTGGTCGTCGCGTTCGAGGGCTGGAACGACGCCGGCGAGGCCGCGAGCGGCGTGGCCCGGTCGCTCGTCGAGGCCTACGGGCTCGAGGCCGTCGCCGAGCTCGACGGCGAGCGGTACGTCGACTACCAGTTCAACCGACCGCAGCTGGCGACCGACGACGACGGCGAGCGCGTGCTCGTCTGGCCGCGCATCCAGCTCTGGGCCCCGCCGGGGTCCGCGGGCGCCCTCGCGGTCACGGACCCGACCGACCGCGGCACCGAGGCCTTCGTGCTCGTCGGCGCGGAGCCGTCCCGGAGCTGGCGGAGCTTCGCGTCCGAGGTCGTCGACCTCGTCGACGTGCACGACATCTCGTCCGTGGTCCTGCTCGGCGCCATGCTCGCCGACGTCCCGCACACCCGCCCCATCTCGACCTTCGCGAGCAGCGACTCCGAGCAGGTGCGCACCGAGCTCGAGGTCGAGCGCAGCACCTACGAGGGGCCGGTCGGCATCCTCTCGGTGCTGGCCGACGCGATCGGGCGTGCCGGGATCCCCACGGTCTCGGTGTGGGCCTCGGTGCCGCACTACGTGCAGGCGTCGCCCTCGCCCAAGGCCACGCTCGCGCTCGTCGCGCAGCTCGAGCAGCTCACGGGGCTCGCCGTGCCGCGCGGCGACCTCGAGGCCGAGGCCGAGGCCTGGGAGCAGAACATCGACGCCCTCGCCGCCGAGGACGACGACATGGCGGGCTACATCGAGCAGCTGGAGCAGGCTCGCGACACCGTCGACTCGCCCGAGGCGAGCGGCGACGCGATCGCCGAGGAGTTCGAGCGGTACCTGCGGCGACGCGACGGCAAGGGCGGGCCCGAGGGTCCGAGCAGACCTCCCCTCCCCTGAACCGGCTCGGCGGTCAGGCGCCCGGGGCGTCCCCACCGGGGACGGCGACACCGTTCTCGTAGGCGAACACGACGGCCGCCGTGCGGTCCCGGAGGCCGAGCTTGCCGAGGACGTTCGACACGTGGGTCTTCACGGTGGCCTCGCCGAGGTAGAGGTCACGGGCGATCTCGGCGTTGCTCCGGCCGAGCGAGAGACGGTCGAGCACCTCGCGCTCCCGGTCGGTGAGCGTCGCGAGCGCCGGCACGGGGGCGGGGCGGGCTCCCGTCCGGTCCAGGGCGCGCTCCACCACGCAGCGGGTGAGCTGGGGCGCGAGCAGGGCGTCCCCGCGGTGCACCACGCCGACCGCCTCGATGAGCTCCTCCGGCGTCGCGGTCTTGAGCAGGAAGCCGCTGGCGCCGGCTCGCAGCGCCTCGAAGAGGTAGTCCTGCCGGCCGAAGGTCGTCAGCACGAGCACGGCGGGGCGCGGTGCTCCGACCGCCGCGCGGTCGCGGGCGGGGTCCAGGATGCGCCGCGTCGCCTCGAGCCCACCGGTCCCGGGCATCTCGATGTCCATCACGACGACGTCGGGTCGCCGCGTGACGGTGAGCTCGACGGCCTCGGCCCCGTCGCGGGCCTCGCCGACCACCTCGATGCCCGGTGCGGAGCCGAGGATGATGCGGAACCCCGCCCGGACGAGGTCCTGGTCGTCGGCCAGCAGCACGCGCACGGTCACGACGACGCCCCGACGGGTTCGTCGGTCGAGATCGTCGACGCCGGGGCGACGGGCAGGACCGCGAGGACGTGGAAGCCGCCCGTGGGGCCGGGGCCGATCTCGAGCGCACCGCCGTGCAGGTCCACGCGCTCCCGCATGCCCCGGTGGCCGAGGCCGGCGCCGGACGGCTGCCGTCCGCCGTGGCCGTCGTCGTCGATCTCGACCGAGACGGACCTCTCGTCGTAGCGCAGGGCGACCACGGCCGAGCGCGCCCCGGCGTGCTTGAGGGTGTTCGTGAGGGCCTCCTGCGCGATCCGGTAGAGCGTGATGCCGACGCTCTCCGGCAGGGGACGCGCCGGGCCACGGACGTCCAGGCGCACCTCGAGGCCCAGTGCCCGCGTCGAGCGCACCAGTGCGGGCAGCGCGTGCACGTCGGCCGGTCCCCGGAGGGCGGCGCCGTCGCCGTCGCGGTCCCGGAGCAGCAGGAGCAGGCGGGCGAGCTCGTCCATCGTGGCCCGCGTGGTGGACTCGACCGCGGCCAGGGCCTCGCGCGCCACGTCGGGCTGGTCGAGGACCCGCCGCGCCGCACCGGCCTGGATGCCGATGCTCGCGACGTGGTGGCCGACGACGTCGTGCAGCTCCCGAGCGATGCGGCCGCGCTCCTCGACGATGGCCCGTTCGGCGACGAGCTCCTGCGCGGCCCGGAGCTCCACCCCCGCGTGCTCGAGCGCCCGCAGGCGCTGGGCGGAGACCCTGGTGGCACGACCGAAGGCGATGGCCGTGGCGAAGTAGAGGGCGTGGGAGACGAGCACGACGGCGACGACGGCCGCGGCGGGGCGCACGCCGCCCACCTCGTCGGCCGTGCGGAGGGCCTCGGTGGTGAAGACGGTCCCGGAGCAGACGAAGAGGACGGCCGCGGCGGCGGTGCTGGCGACGAGCGCCGCACGACGTGAGGCAGCCCACGCGTTGGCCGTGTAGAGGACGAGGAACTCCGCGACGGCAGGCGTGAGGACGTCGGGGTAGCCCAGCGCCTGGCCACCGAGGAACGCCCCGGAGACGAGCACGAGCGCGAGGACGGGGCGGCGCCGGCGCAGGGCGACGGGCAGCACGAGGGCGGCCAGGCAGGCCGCGCTGACGGGGAGGCTCGTGACGTCCCGACCCGAGACCGCGTGCGCCTCGGTGCCCAGCGCGATCGTGCCGAGGCCCAGGGCGACCAGCGCCAGCGCGACGAGGACGTCGAGACGATGGTCGCGTCGCGTCAGGGGACGACGACCGCCGGTGCCGGCCTCGTGGTCGGCGGCGGGAGGGGGCGCGAGCTGGCTCACCCGGCCAGGGTAGCGGAGGCTCCCACCGCCATGAGGTTCCCTCACGGCCGGTCGCGACCCGGTCAGGAGCGCAGGTCGACCCCGAGCAGGGCCTGCACGGCGTCGAGGTCCACGGCCGAGGGCGGGCCGTCCGCCCGGGCGACGGCCGCGTCGACCGCCGCGATCGCCCGCGGGACGTCGAGGTCGTCGGCCAGGGCAGCCCGCAGGGACCGCAGGAGGGCGGTCTCGACGCGGTCGCCGGTCGCGCCTCCTGCCCCGGCCGCCCAGGCGCGCCAGGCGGCGAGCCGGGCCTCCGCGCGCTCCAGGTCGTCGGCGGTCCACTCCCAGTCGCTCCGGTAGTGGTGCGCGGTGACGGCCAGGCGGACCGCCCGGGCGTCGGTCCCGGCGGCGACGAGCTCGCTCACCTTGACCAGGTTGCCGAGCGACTTGCTCATCTTCTCGCCCTGGTAGGCGACCATGCCGCCGTGGGCGTGCAGGTCGGCATGGGGGCGCCCGGTGAGCGCGATGCCGTGCGCCGCGCTCATCTCGTGGTGCGGGAACACGAGGTCGCTGCCGCCGCCCGCCACGCTGAAGGGCGTCGCGAGGTGCTGCTCGGCGATGACCGTGCACTCGATGTGCCACCCGGGGCGGCCGTGCCCGAGCACGGTCGGCCATGAGGGCTCGTCCGCGCGGGCGGCGCGCCACAGGAGGGGGTCGAGCTCGTCGCGCTTGCCGGGCCGGTCGGGGTCTCCCCCGCGCTCGGCGAAGGCGGTGCGCATGGCGTCGGCGTCGTAGCGGCTCTCCTGGCCGAGGTGCCAGCTGGTCCGCTCCGCGGCACGGCGGACGTCGAAGTACACGTCGTCGTCGTCCGCCCCTCCGGTGGGCACGCGGTAGGCGAAGCCGTCGTCGAGCAGGGATGCCACGGCCTCGGCGACGTCGCCGACGACGTCGGTCACGGCCACGTAGTGGTCGGGGGGCAGGACGGCGAGCAGCTCCATGTCGCTGCGGAAGAGATCGGTCTGCGACGCCGCCAGGTCGCGCCACGCGACGCCCGTCGCCGCGGCCCGCTCGAGCAGGGGGTCGTCGACGTCGGTCGTGTTCTGCACGCTGGTGACCTCGAGCCCCGCGTCGCGCCAGGTGCGCACGAGCGCGTCGAACGCCAGGTACGTGGCCGCGTGTCCGAGGTGGGTCGCGTCGTAGGGCGTGATGCCGCAGACGTACAGCCCGGCGCGGCCGTCGACGACGAGCGTCTCGCGGAGCCCGCCGGTCGACGTGTCGTGCAGGCGGGGCGGTCGACCGGCGCCCGGGAGCGCGGGCAGCTCGGGGCGGCTCCAGCTCCTCACGCGGACACCACCCCGAGCGAGAGCAGCACGAGCAGGACGACGCCCAGCACGACGCGGTAGACGACGAAGGGCGCGAAGCTGCGGCGCGAGATGTAGTTCATGAAGAAGGCGATGACCAGGAACCCGACGACGAACGCGACGACGGTCGCGGCGAACGTCTCGCCGAGCGAATAGGGGCCCGGCTCGGAGAAGCTCTGGAGCAGTTCGTAGAGCCCGCTGCCGAAGACGGCCGGCACGGCGAGCAGGAACGAGAACCGCGCGGCGGCCGGGCGCGAGTAGCCGAGGGCCAGGCCCGCGGTCGTGGTCGCCCCCGAACGGGACACCCCCGGGACGAGGGCGAGCACCTGGGCGAGCCCGACGGCGATGCCGTGGCGGTACGACATCTGCTCGAAGCGCAGCTGCTGGCGGCCGAGGCGGTCGGCGAGGCCGAGCAGCAGGCCGAAGCCGATGAGGACGATCGCGACGATCCACAGCGAGCGGAAGGTCGAGCGGATGGCCTCCTGGAAGAAGTAGCCGGCCAGGACGATGGGCACCGTCCCGATGACGACGAGCCAGCCCATCCGCACGTCGGGGTCGCTCTGCGGGATCTTGCCGGTGAGGCCGCGGGACCACTGGGTGAGGATGCGGCCGATGTCCTTGCGGAAGTAGATCACGACGGCCAGCTCGGTGCCGAGCTGCGTGATGGCCGTGAAGGTCGCGCCCGGGTCGAACTCGCCCGCTCCGTCGCCCTGGGGGAAGAGCAGGCCCACGAGCCGGAGGTGGGCGCTGGACGAGACGGGGAGGAACTCCGTGAGGCCCTGGACGAGGCCGAGCAGGAGTGCCTGGAGGAGATGCTCCACGCGGTGGACCCTTCTGGTGCTGCGACGCCGGGGCATCGAGGTGCGGGACGTCGGCGGCGGTGGCGAGCGTCGTGACGGTGCGTCGACGGGACGGCGTCAGTACGTCGACAGGAGGTCGCGCAGGACGCGACTGCCGAAGGTTAGCGCCTCGAGGGGCACCCGCTCGTCGACGCCGTGGAACATCGCGGGGAAGTCCATGTCCTCCGGCAGGCGCAACGGGGCGAAGCCGTAGCCCGCGATGCCGAGCAGGCTGAGCGCCTTGTTGTCCGTGCCGCCGGAGAGCAGGTACGGCAGCACGGGCGCCCCCGGGTCGTGCCGTTCGAGCGTCGCCTTGACCGCCTCGACGAGCGGGCCGCCGAAGGGCGTCTCGAGGCCGACGTCGCGGTGCACCGTCACGATCTCGACGTCGTCGCCGACGAGCTCCTGCACCTCGGCGAGGACCTCGTCCTCCTTGCCCGGCAGGCAGCGGATGTCGACGCGGGCCTCGGCCGTGTCGGGCACGACGTTGTGCTTGTAGCCGGCCGTGAGCATGGTCGGGTTCGTCGTCGTGCGCAGCGAGCCGCGGATGAACCCCTTGGCCGTGCCGGTCCGCAGCACGAGCTCGTCGGGGGCGACCTGCTCGACGTCGACGTCGAGGATCCGCGCCACCTCGGCCAGCAGGGCCGTCGTGGTGCCGGTCAGGGCGATCGGCCACTCCTTGCGCCCCAGGGCGGCGACGGCCTCGGCGAGGCGCGTCACGGCGTTGCGCTCGATCATCTGCGAGCCGTGCCCGGCCGTGCCGCGGGCCCGCAGGGTCACCCAGACCAGGGCCTTCTCGCCGGTCTGCAGGAGGTACGAGCGCCGGCCGTCGACGTACGTCGAGTAGCCGCCCACCTCGCTGATCGCCTCGGTCGCCCCCTCGAAGAGGTCGGGGCGGTGCGTGACGAGGTGGTGGGAGCCGAGGATGCCCCCGGCCTCCTCGTCGGCGAAGAACGCGACGACGAGGTCGCGGGCGGGTCGCTCCCCCGCCCTCAGGAGGTCGCCGAGCGCGGTGAGCACCATCGCGTCCATGTTCTTCATGTCGACGGCCCCGCGCCCCCAGAGCATCCCGTCGCGCACGACCCCGCCGAACGGGTCGACGCTCCAGTTCGCGGGGTCGGCGGGCACGACGTCGAGGTGGCCGTGCACGACGAGCCCGGGCGCCGAGCGGTCGGCGCCCTCGACGCGCGCCACGACGCTCGTCCGGCCCGGTTCGGACTCGACCAGCTCGGGCCGGAGGCCCAGGTCGCGCAGGTGCGCCGCCACGTACTCCGCCGCCTCGGCCTCGCCGCGGGCCCTGCCGCCGCCCCAGTTCGTCGTGTCGAAGCGGATGAGGTCGCGGGCGATGCGGGCGGTCTCGTCGAGCTCGGGCCCGTGGTCGGTCGTCATGCGCCCACGCTACCTCCGCGACCCCTTCCGGACGGCGGAGGTCGGCGTGGTCACGAGCACCTCCGGAGCCGTGCTAGTGTTTCGGGGTCGGGTCAGCCCGGCACCATCCAGTCCGGGTGGCGGAAATGGCAGACGCGCTAGCTTGAGGTGCTAGTGCCCGTATAGGGCGTGGGGGTTCAAGTCCCCCCTCGGACACACTGTGTTGAGACAGTAGCCGTGAGAACGGCAGAGAAGGGCCCCGCGAGAGCGGGGCCCTTCCTCGTTCCCGGGCGTAGCCTCCTGTGCCATGGAGTACACGCGCCTCGGCACCAGCGGCCTGCACGTCTCACGGATCGTCCTCGGCTGCATGAGCTACGGCGTCCCCGACCGGGGCGCCCACCCGTGGAGCCTGCCCGAGGAGGAGAGCCGCCCGTTCGTGCGGCAGGCCCTCGAGGCCGGCGTCACGGCCTTCGACACCGCGGACGTCTACAGCGACGGCACCAGCGAGGAGATCGTCGGCCGGGCGCTCCGCGACTTCGCCGACCGCGACGACGTCGTGCTCATGACGAAGGTGCACGGCCGGATGCGCCCCGGCCCGAACGGCGCCGGGCTGAGCCGCGCGCACATCATGAGTGCGATCGACGACAGCCTGCGGCGCCTGGGCACCGACCACGTCGACCTCTACCAGATCCACCGCTGGGACGACGCGACGCCGATCGAGGAGACGATGGAGGCGCTGCACGACGTCGTGCGCTCGGGGAAGGCCCGCTACATCGGCGCCTCGAGCATGTGGGCCTGGCAGTTCGCCAAGGCCCAGCACGCCGCGGACCTCGGGGGCTGGACGCGCTTCGTGTCGATGCAGGACCAGTACAGCCTCGTGCAGCGCGAGGAGGAACGCGAGATGCACCCGCTCTGCCTCGACCAGGGCGTGGGCGTGATCCCCTGGTCCCCGCTGGCCCGCGGTCGGCTCACCCGCGACTGGGACGCGGAGACCGAGCGCACCGCCACGGACGCCTTCGGCGGCACCCTCTACCGCCAGCGCGAGGACTCCGACCGGCAGGTGGCGGCCGCGGTCGCCGCCGTGGCCGAGGAGCGTGGGGTCCCCCGGGCACAGGTCGCCCTGGCCTGGGTGCGCCAGCAGGAGGTCGTGAGCGCGCCGATCGTCGGGGCCACGAAGCCGCACCACCTCGCGGACGCCGTCGCCTCGGTCGACCTCTGGCTGAGCGACGAGGAGCTCGACCGCCTCGAGTCCCCCTACGTGACGCGGGAGCCCGAGGGGTTCTGACCCGGGGCGCGACGCGGGGCGGTGCGCCGGAATAGGGTGGACCGACGGGCGACGACGACGCCGCGCGCCACGACACGACGGGAGCCACCATGACCGAGCACCACGGCCGAGCCGACGAGCACGACGACCGCGCCCGCCACGCCACGTCCGGCGACGACGAGGGGTCGTACGTCGACGCCCAGGTCCCGGACGACACCACGACCACCGAGGGCCCCCACGACGGCGAGCCCGACGGCAGCTACACCGACTCGGACGTCCCGAGCGACCGCTGACCGGCGCGCACGGCGCACCCAGCGGCACCACGGTCACCACAGGGAGGAACACCACCACATGACACAGCGCATCGTCATCCTCGGCGGCGGCGCCGGAGGGCTCACCACGGCCCTCGAGCTGCAGAAGAAGCGGCCGCCGCAGAACGCCAGCATCACGCTGGTGGACCGCTCGCCGTACTACACGTACCAGCCGTTCCTCCCCGAGGTCGCCGGTGGCCACATCGCGCCGCGCGACGTGACCGTCGACCTGCAGAAGGCGCTGCGCAAGACCAAGGTCGTGCAGGCCGCGGTGAGCGCGCTCGACGCCGACGCGAAGAAGGTCACGGTCACCTCGCCCGACGGCGAGACCAGCGAGATCGAGTACGACCAGCTGGTGGTCGCGCTCGGTGCCGTCACGCGCACCTTCCCCACGCCCGGCCTCGCCGAGCACGGCGTCGGCTTCAAGAGCGTCGAGGAGGCCTCCTACGTGCGCAACCGCGTCCTCGGCAACATCACCGAGGCCGCGAGCACGAAGGATCCGGCCGTCCGCCGCAGTCTGCTGACGGTCGTCTTCGTCGGCGGTGGCTACACGGGCGTCGAGGCCCTCGCGGAGCTCGACGACGCGGCCAAGGCCGCCGTCGACGAGCACCCCACGCTCTCGCGCGACGAGCTGCGCTTCGTCCTCGTGGAGGCGCTCGACCGCGTCGCCCCCGAGGTCGGCCCCGAGCTCAGCAAGTGGACGCTCGGCAAGCTGCGCTCGCGCGGCATCGACGTGCGCCTGAAGACCACGATGCCCTCGTGCGTCGACGCGGACGTCGTGCTCAGCGACGGCGAGACGATCCCGGCCGGCACCATCGTCTGGACCGCCGGCGTCAAGCCGAACCCGGTCCTGGCCGACCTCGGCCTGCCGCTCGGCCCGAAGGGCCACCTGAACGTGACCTCGAACCTGCAGGTCGCCACCGAGGACGGCACCGTCCTCGACGGCGTCTGGGGCCTCGGCGACGCGGCGCAGGTGCCGAACCTGCTCTCGACGACGCAGCCGGCCTACTACCCGCCGAACGCGCAGAACGCCGTGCGCCAGGCAGCCATGGTCGCCGACAACGTGCTCGCGACCCTCGCGGGCGGCGAGCTCGCGGAGTACCGCCACGAGTCGGTCGGCACGGTCGCCAGCTACGGCATCGGCAAGGGTGCGGGCATCCTCAAGGGCGTCAAGGTGACGAACGTCGTCGCCTGGCTCGCCCACCGCGGCTACCACCTGTACGCGATGCCCACGGTCAACCGCAAGTGGCGCATCCTCAGCGGCTGGGTGACGAACTTCGTCGGCGGCCGCGACCAGACCCCGATCAAGGCCCTCGCCGACCCGCGCGCCGGGTTCCTCGAGGTCACCAAGAAGGTCGACGCGTAGGCGGGTCCACCACCCGAGCTCAGGAGGCGCGTCCCCGTACCGGGGGCGCGCCTCCTGCCGTCGTGGGGCGCGCCTCCTGCGGTCCTCGTGACGCCGCGTGACGTGCACCGGGCGAGCGGACGTCGGGAGGCGTGAGCATGGGGTGCATGACCCGACGCATCCGGCTCAACGCCTTCGACATGACCTGCGTGGCCCACCAGTCCCCCGGGCTCTGGCGGCACCCCGACGACCGCTCGTCCGAGTACACCTCGCTGCGGTACTGGACCGACCTGGCACGGCTGCTCGAGCGCGGCGTCTTCGACGGCCTCTTCCTCGCCGACGTGCTGGGCACCTACGACGTCTACGGCGGGTCGGACGAGGCGACCCTCCGGCAGGGCACGCAGACGCCGGTCGGCGACCCCCTGCTGCTCGTGTCGGCCATGGCGGCGGCGACCGAGCACCTGGGCTTCGGCGTCACCGCGGGCACCGCGTACGAGCACCCGTACCCCTTCGCGCGCCGCATGTCGACGCTCGACCACCTCACGGACGGCCGCGTGGGCTGGAACGTCGTCACGGGCTACCTGCCCAGCGCCGCGCGCAACCTCGGCGCCGACGACCAGCTCGACCACGACGACCGGTACGACCACGCGGACGAGTACCTGGAGGTCGCGACGAAGCTGTGGGAGGGGTCCTGGGAGGACGACGCCGTCGTCCGCGACCGCGCCACGGGCGTCTTCACCGACCCGACGAAGGTCCACCCGATCGGCCACGAGGGCCGGTTCTTCCGGGTGCCGGGCATCCACCTCGCCGAGCCGAGCCCCCAGCGCACCCCCGTGATCTACCAGGCGGGAGCGTCGCCGCGCGGCATCCGCTTCGCCGCCGACCACGCGGAGGCGATCTTCGTCGCGGCCCACACGAAGGAGCGGCTCCGCGAGACCGTCACCGCGATCCGCGACGCCCTCGAGGCGGTGGGACGGGGCCGGTACTCGGCGCGCGTCTACACGCTGCTCACGGTCATCACCGACGCCACGAGCGAGGCCGCGCACGCCAAGCACGAGGAGTACCAGCGCTACGCGAGCGAGGAGGGCGCGCTCGTGCTGCTCTCCGGCTGGATGGGCGTCGACCTCTCGACGTACTCCCTCGACGACCCGGTGGGCGACGTCGAGAGCAACGCGATCCGGTCGGCGGTGGCGAACTTCCAGGCCGGCAGCGGCGCGTCGGGCGAGGCGTGGACCATCCGCGACATCGCCCGGGCGGCGGGCATCGGCGGCCTCGGTCCGCGCATCGTGGGCTCGGGCGAGGAGATCGCCGACGAGCTGCAGGCCTGGGTCGAGGAGACCGACGTGGACGGCTTCAACCTCGCCTACGCGATCACGCCGGGCAGCTTCGAGGACGTCGTCGAGCACGTCGTGCCGGTCCTGCAGGCCCGCGGCGCGTACCCCACCGAGTACGAGGCGGGCACGCTCCGCCACAAGCTCTTCGGGGCCGGCGACCGCCTGCCCGACGAGCACCCGGACGCCCGGCACCGCGTCCGGCAGGAGGCCCGCGAGGGGGCCTGAGGACGCGCGCGGCGGGCTCCGGGGCGGCCCCCTGCGGCCCGCTGCGCGCTTCACAGGCAATCGTGACCCCAGCCCGGGCGCCGCGGCCCCAAGACCTGTCTGACCAGGACTTCCCCGTGAGGCCCGCTCGGCCACGAGATCGCTGGTCCGGCGCCTCCGTGCCGCCTCGGGCCCGTCGCTGCTCCCCGACCCCGGCCTAGGCTGGTCCAGGCGTCCCGGCCGGGGCGGTACGACCGACGCGGGGAGCGAGCGCATGGGCCTGGACTTCGTGGTCGACCGGTGGGACCAGATCTGGTTCGCCTCCTGGCAGC
>Ga0265797_10007600_pt1 | contig 14730 bp, 13 predicted proteins | sample P2T30metagenome_FD_192433 | JGI IMG/M metagenome (GOLD analysis project Ga0265797, IMG submission 192433) | Plant litter microbial communities from East Loma Ridge, Irvine, California - P2 T30 | ecosystem: Environmental > Terrestrial > Plant litter > Unclassified | place: USA: California... | reverse complement strand
AAAACATACAACAGGCGGGATTCCCAGATGGTCACCCACTCTAGTACTAGTCGCCCGGTTCAGTGCTTATGTATGGCAGAGCGGACGGGATGCCCAGTTCTCACTGACCTATGGTCGTATGTACTTGACGTTGAGCTACGTTGTATTATGATTACATTGTGACAAATGGAAAGAGTGGATGAACAGTCGAAGGCTTCGATACACTCATCTACGAGATTGGCAAACTCTTACTTATTTATACACACGCTTGATCAGTCTTAGGTTTCTTTGACTTAGTAGGGTATGGCAGTTGGCACAAGCGCTACCAACCTGCCATGTTGGCAATTCTTTCGATGTAATGAAGAATGTTAAATTTTATGCAAGAAACGCGAGAAACACTACCAGAGCGCGTCGACGTTTTCACGCGAGACTCGCCTTAGAACGTTTCAGCAATGCATTATCTGCCTTCGAATGATTCTGGTTTCGTACGCATTAATGGGTTGATACAATAGCTCGTGCGCGGTTCAACAAGAGAACAAGTTATCAACCACACAACATGTATGAGTGGGGGATGACTTACTCTTAGAAGAGTGGCTATTATCTGCAAGTCTCGATGTGCCAGTCAGAATGCTGGCACCATAGAGCAGCGTGAGTTGCTGTATCGCTGTCGTGAAACAAGGTAAGGTGCCATCGATCGTGAACATGTATACATCTAAATTTAGTCGTCGGAGTCGTTTCTTTTCTTTTGCCATGTTTCGATGACATTCCGCACTTTGTCCAAACCTGCAGGTTTGGTAACATAGTCGTCAACGCCCGCCTCGTACGCCGCATCTCGATCTTTATCGCTGACCAGGCCGGTGAGCGCGACGATATAAGCACGTCGATTGTGGTCGGAAGCCTTCTCGATCTGCCGTATTGCACTTGTCGCATCGAAGCCGGAAACCTCGGGCATGGAAAGATCCATGAGGATGATGTCGAAACTTTTTACGGTGCCGTTACTGTCTTTAAAGGCGTCGATTGCTTCCTGACCGCCGGGGACAGAGACGGACTGCGCCGCGGGAATGTCGCACTTTTTGACGAACATGCCCAGCATCTTGAGATTGACGTTGTTGTCGTCTACCAGTAGCATGCGTGGCTGTGCTGAGTCTTGGAAGATCGGTACGGTCAGGTTTCTCTTGAGTGGCGGCGCTTTGCTTGTATCCATCGCAGGGATCGTTGAGATCTTCGATAGCTGGTTGGCATTGTCTTCGTCTTCGGTACCCGCGTCCCCGCCCGCCTCGACATTTTTCTCCTGGTCACCTTCTGAGCCGTCGTTGACCGCTGGTTCGGTGGTTTCGTCTTTGGAGACCTGATCATCACTGTCGGCGTGGAAAGACCGTTCACTCTCACGGTCATGGCCTGGAGGCGAGTTCTTGGATGAGCTGTCGTGGCTATCGTCCACTGCTCCAGCTGCATCTTTTTGTTCATTAGAACTCGAGGATTTCGACCCAACAACATCGCCCTCTTCGTGACGCGCCTGTTCATCGGCAGAGGATCCAGGTTGAAGGATGTGTGGGAAGTAGCCGGTAACGACCTCCCACAACTTTGACGGCAACACAGCGCCTGTAATGAGAGCATCCGCAACCTTCGAAGCCTGGCTTATTTTTTCCCGATCTTGCGAACTGTTCTTGCCGATCGCGGCACATATCACAACTTTTTTGACGTTGGCAAAGGCGTCACCACTTTCCTCCTGGAATTGTGCCAGATTGTGTTGGCTGATGAAGATCAGATCCGGAGTACTGCGCGTTTTCTGTTGCCAAAGACTGAGTACTGGCTGGTACCACTCGCTTAGAGTGGCAGATAAGGAGTCGAACATGAGGTCGATGGATCGCTGGTCTCGTTTGTCGTATCGGTGTAGCCATGTGCTAGGAGCGTAAAAGCAGGCGTGCATGAACGGGAGATCCTCTCTCGATCGCTTCGGTAGATATGGTATTACTCCGAGGGGAGTCTGACTCTTGCGATGGCTCTTGTCTTGCATATCATCCTTTGTGAGTAGATTTTCAGTCTTGACGGAGACTTTCGCCGTGGTTCCCAGATCCTGATCGGTCTCGATGTCGATGCTGCCCTCGAGACTGTCAATGTTGCGCTTCACTAGCGACAGTCCTAGACCCATGCCGCTTGCAACGGGATCCTGCTGTGCGAATGGCAGGTACAATTTGTGTCGGACAAAATCTTCAGACATGCCGTGGCCGCAGTCCGACACGATGAGCTCCACCAACCTGGAAGAGAACTTGAGGCAGACATGGACGCAGCAGCCAGCGCGGGTGAATTTTATGGCATTACTCTGGAGCAAGTCAGTGAGTGTCAAGTGTAGGAGTACGATCAAGTTGCTCGTTATACCAGTAAGTTCTCCAGCACGATCCGAAAGCCAGTATTGCGTGGGATTTGGACCTTCTCAATTGGGCTTGAGTCGAAAACCACTATTGTAAATGGATGCTTGTCGCTGCCGTCTGCTCTCTTAGCGGGCGATTCCGCCGAGAGCTCTAGGCCATTCTCTTTTCGGTCTTTGTTGTGAGCTTCTTGTCCTGAGGGCGTCATGATTGTCTCGAGCAATCGCATCCGCTTCGTCGTGTCTTCTACGATCTCCTCGCACATTCTGACAAGATCTACTGAGATCTCAGCGCTTGCAACGTGTTCTGCCCGAGGTCCGATGATTTGAGGGACCACCTTTTCAGCCGATGTTGTACTCGTCTCTGATCCATTCTCCGGCTTGGCATCGGACTCCGAACTGATGCTGGAATATTGCAGAACTTTGTTGATAGTCTCGAGAAGCTGGGTACCTCCAAAACGTGCATTGACGACTAGATCGCACTGCTCGTCGCTGCAGTCTGTCTGTAGCAGCAACTCTAAGTTGCCGAGGATTTGGTGAAGAGGTGTCTTCATCTCATGACTGATGGAGCCGAGAAAATCCGATTTGACCCGTTCGAGCATCTGTGTCTCCAGCCGGAGGCATTCTGAAATCGTGGACATGCAGAATGCAGACACAAAAGGGAGATCGCTCCTATCAGAATATACTCTGGAGTAGTCGTTCAGCCAGCCGACACATACCGCAGCAGTACGGTCGTGGATAACATCGAATAGAGGCATGATCAGCAGTTGCTGCGAGCCTTGGAAAGATTTGTGGAGGGCAGCTGTGATCTCTGGATCCAACGAAGGTCGATTGTCATCTAGCGTCGACGACAACCACTCGCCATCGAGATGGTGAAGGACAGCGCCTTGTGGGAATATTTGTATGAGTTTTTCCACTTCGAGACCAGACAGGCAGACGGAACGGGTACTCTCCGTTTCTAGAGAAGTCGCAAGCGTCAAGTCTTGCCCTTGCTCGGACGAAGTCTGCTGGTTGTCCGACGGCACGCTTTGGAAAATTACACCTTCCAATTCCAGAGATCGACGCATGATCTTGGCTGCATGTTGATATATTTCTACAATGTAGCTTGGCTGGTGACCGTTGCCAGATTGGGTACGAGGAAGTCCCTTTGTTCGCTGATGTAGAGTTTTCCGTTGTCGTTGCAGCAGTAAAGCCGACGTGGCGCTCTGGAATTGCATCAAGCGCTCGCCTTCTAAAGCTTGCAGTGTAAGCGTCAGCTGGCGCATAACGCTGTCGGCTGTGTCAGTCAAGAGCTGTTGCTTAGCGACGTCCAGTCCGACTGACGGCTCGTGGCTCATGACAAAGACAGTGCCAATTGGAATGCCTGCTTCAGTCTTCACAGGCGCTCCGGCGTAATATCGAAATTTGGCGAGGGTGCCATCGACGTAGGGCAAGTTTTTAGTCCGTGTGTTTTCACTCATATCCAGTTCCTCGTAGATAGCTGGAGGCGGCTTGCTGTCGATGGCGATTGTGCGCTCGCAAAGTCCGCCGAAACGTGAGACTTGGTCACAACCAAACCATCTAGAAAAGTCGACAGGCAGCTCTTCGCCGCCCTTTCTAGCCCCTGCCAGGAAGAATTGGGTCTCTTCGTCCAGGAGGCTGACCATAGCTAGATTGGCGTCCACTCGATCCATAAGAAGTTGCAGCAAGGCCGATAACGCAGAATCGGAACGAGATGGCTCCGCCGCCATTCGATGCTCCCTAGCAGATTCGCCATTATTGGTACCATTTTGGCCGAGTACACCTCTGATCTGGCAGTATTTCCGCACTTCCCAGAGCCTTTGCCGATCGGAAATGACAGTGGTGTGCTCCATTGGCGTATTCATGTTATGCGCGGCGTGTGGGCATCTAGAAGTGTTTCAGGACCTCCAGAGGTCGCTGGTTAATGTGCAGTAAAAATGATGGTATGTGATGCTGTAAATGCTGTGGACCTTTAGAGATGTCCAGTAGTAACAGCAAATGGCGCACGTTTCGTGGCCAGAGTCCAGACGCATCCATGTGTTCGGCTGCAACCAACCTTGTTGCAGCTCAGCCGAGATCGACTTTTGCCACTGCCAAGAAATCTCTATTACCTTTCCAAACACATCGGTCGTGAACCCCGAGTCCCCGCGATATAGACGCGTTATAGACGCGACGTACACGGTGGCAGAAATAAATTTCTTCGACATTCGCTTTCACGAGTTGACATGTCAACTCGTACTGACACGAAGTGTCCGGAGACTGACGGCAAAGGTCAAGTCCGATGGACGCCCAACGTGATTCCAAATCGACATGCTCTTTTCAAAAACACTCGTCTCAACCACGAAAGTCAACCATCGCTCTCTCATTCCTCCGCTTCCGTCAAACACGACACAGATGACGATTCACTAGGTCTTTCCGAACGCGAAGTCAACGACGAGCGAAGAAATGCCTGCGTATCCTCGACCGAATTCATCGGCCATCGGGACAAACATCCACGCCCTGGCAAAAGCCGACTTCGCTTGATGACTCCTACATGCCGGCTGGGAGGTATAAGACGAAGGGTTATCCTAAGGAACCGTACATGTAGTCGGCGTTCTGATAAAAAAAACTGTACACGTTCTGCCATCACAAATTCATCATTGAAGCAAAATCCGTTCAAGTACGCATAGGTGGGTCCAACTCTGACGACAGTAAATGACTCTTGTGGGACAGATAGACCGGAACAGGTGATAGCCAACATTCGTAGCGCTTTGTCCCAAATATTTCATCCCACGAGAGGATGGATCGATATGTGGCAGCAGTCGGATACACGGGTACTAATGTGCGAAACAGTACCCAATTTACTGTCAACTCCCAAAGCCATCAACATGTCGGCGACCTCGTCACCTGCACTAAGCTACAACAACCGCACTTTCTCGTCCAAGTCAAACACCTCCAACGGAGAAGTCGGCACTTCCACTTTGTTCCACTACCACCAGGAACCCAACGGTTCAATCGTGTGGGCCGAGTATAGCGGGGGGATGATCGCAAAGGGCTTCCTCATCGCCACGGTTCAGCCAGGTGGACTGTTGGATGCGAGGTATCAGCATGTGAACATCAGTGGGGTGTTAATGACTGGGAGGTGTTTGAGTACTCCGGAACGGCTTCCGGATGGTAGGCTGAGGTTGCATGAGCAATGGCAATGGACGAGTGGGGATCAGAGCTCTGGCACTAGTGTGGTTGAAGAAGTGATGCCCGGTGAGATGGCGCGGTGATTTTGAAGGGGAAAAGTTCTGTTTATGAGGCTGTTGTTCACTGTTTGCGGAATCGATATCAATAGCCTTCTTCAGATCCGCTATACGACATCTTCGGGAATTACGAGCGCTGCAGGAAAATTTCGTGCGGTGTCGAATTCAAATGGCCGCAAGATGTCAGCATTTACGTCTAATCTCTATGCTTTGCGACTCTCAAGCTTCCTCCGATCATTGGCAGCAACGATCTCCTCGCCCAGCTCCGGACGATCGAGTCTGCTACCCTCAGGAAAGAAGCGCATGAAGCCCCAATAGGACACACCAGCGGCAACGAAAGAATAGATGTAACCAATGGCAAAGAGGTGTTGCCCACCCGCAGCAACGATCGGTCTAGGCACATCTTGCTGCGAGATAACAATGTTGCTGACGAAACCCGGAAGAGGAGGCGCGAACCCGACAACAAGAGCAGCGATTGCACGCCAGTTAGTCCCGTATTTGGCGGAGTACCGGTAAATCCCGTGGAAGTCATACATGTCCGGCACGGAGACATTGCGACGGCGTGTGATGTAGTAGTCTGTGATGAGTATGGCGGTCATCGGTCCCAAGACGATTGTGTAGCCGCTGAGGAAGGCCAGGAAGCGAGCGGCGGAAGCAAGAATCTTCCAGGGAACACACGCCCAGGCGCCGATGAATGCGGCAAGCAACTGTCCGCGGCGGATGTTGATGTATTTCGGGCAGAAAGACACCAAATCGTTCGCAGCCGAGATGGAGTTCGCAGAGATGTTGATGCCGAGTGTGACGATGATCAGGCCAATGGCTCCAAAGGCAGATGCCGCGCGGCCACCGTGGGAGCCAGAGGAGCTCCAGTCTCCGATGACGACAATGGGGTTCCAGACGACTTCGCCGTAGATCTTCTCCGACGCAGCGGCAGTGAAAATGCCGAGGAGTCCGATGAGAGTGAAGATGAATGGTATTGCCAGCAGCTGAACATTCTGGTTGCTAGGCTTCTTCGCGTACCTCGCAAAATCTGCGATGTTCAAGCCCAGAGTTGCATAATTGCCCAGGACCGAGTTGAGGTTGCTGAAGAAAGCCCAGGCAAGCGCAGAGCCCTGTAAAGATGTGGGCGCAAGAACCGAACTGCCGGTGATTGTGCCGCCAGCCCTGTGTAGTGTTGATCCAAAGACTGCGAGGAAGACAATCGGCGCGATGACTGACTTGAACGCGAAGAAGTATTGGATCTTGGTGTATGGGATACAGAGGAACGGCAGCTGGAGGAGAAAGTAGAGCAGGAAACCCACCATTCCGGAAGTTGAGATGCCCTGGTCTTCGGGGATGGTGTTGGGTATTGTCGCAAAGCTTGGCCATGTTGCTGTAAGAAGTACGGTCATGCACTGGCCTCCAGTCACGGTTTGGACGCTGAGATTCATGACCTGTTAGCAAGCACTCGAGACCTTCGAAGGGCTCAGCAGATGGAAGTCTCACCCAAGCCAGATGATGGCAAGCGCGCAACGAGACGCTACAACAAAGTAGCTAGCATAATAACCGAAGGGCACACGAGCGAGGACTGGGAATGGAGTGTGGAGCTAGAGAGAGTAAGCTACATCATGAGAAGTGCCTGGACTGATTGTCAAGCACTCACTTTAGCACCGATTCTTCCGTTGATCGTGATCACGACGCCCATGATAGTGTTGCCGAGTACAAGAGCACCGATCGCCAATCTCCAATTGAGGCCACCAGCGATCATGGAAGACGCTGGATGGTAGTATCAGTGGCTGCGCAAAAGCAACTACTCCACTGTGCCACGGGAAGCAACTCACCGACTTGCCAATTCGACACTGCCCACCCGTCAGCCATCCAGTAGGCAAAGAATGCTGCGCTGCCCCATGTGCGCTTTGAGGGAGGAACAGGATCAAAATCAGCGTTAGAAGCGGCAGCAGTCCTGGCAAAGGAACTGGGCTCTTGATCGACCGTGAGCGAGAATCGAAAGCGACGCTTTGGTGAAGTGTAGCTCTGGCCGACCTCATAAGGTTCGGGAGAAGATGCTACAGGTCCGGTCTTCTCGCCGCCAGACGCGTACTCTGTAGATGCCATTGTAGGTGAAAAGGCGAAGGCCACGAGGTGAAGCCTACAAATCGAGACTTACAAGTATCTATTAAAGCCGTGCTGAGAATTGATCTGGCGCTGGTTCTTGTGATTGGTATGAAACCTAAAGACCAGGCTGACAAGGATGGCTGCCGCGTACTTGGTGCATGCATGTAGATTCCTATCGGTGCTGCTAGAGCGCTGGCCACTGAGATCGCGTTCTCTAATCGTCGACGATGCAAGCCAACAGAAGGCGCAGATAACGAGATGGGCAGAGCCGATCGGGGAAGTTTGCCTCGTGCGATCGCAAGCCCAAGGGGGCCATCTCGTCGCTTAGATTAGCACGACTACACCCATCTCGACGACCATCTCCGCGCACGAAGATGTCAAGGTAAGTCTTGCTGACTTCAATGCTGATTTGTGAGAAGATGAGGTGTTGTTGTTGACAGTTGTGTAGGGAAGAGGCAGCCGCCAAAATCAAGTTGTGAGTCGGATTCTCACTGTCTCCGACTCCCGATTTCCGATACCAATCTGTGGCACTCCAACACATTCATCTACACTTGCACGGTTGCACCCCACTGACTCTACTCTTGTTACGTCCATCAAAGTGAGCTCGGCTGATGTATCAGCAACTGCAGATTGACTCCAATCGCTTCCTCTCAGAAAACAGCGCAATAGGAATGTTCTGTATCAGTGGTACCTGCAACAGTCGATTTGAACAACAATATTCCTGTCGGCCCTCTTCACGACTTGCCAAAGGTGGATTGGTGATTCCAACACGACCGAGGCTGCGACTCTCATCTTTCAGTGGATGACGAATATCTCGATGTGCCTACGGCTTGTTATTTTATGGTTGAACTAGCGCACAACAAAGCCTTCGCAGGATGCAGGATTCACATCACCGCATTTCCTTTTCGAGCACCGCAAACACACACATGACACTAACAAACCAAGAAGTACTCAAGGTACAAATATGATCCGTCCAGACGTGCCCCCTGCAAGGCCTCTACATTTGCCGTGTCCGATTTCAACCTCCCACTCCCACCCTTCACATTCGCCACTCAAGAGGAAACCCCAAGGTGGAACACAATAATGGCCTCGGAGAACACAGAAAACGCCTACGACCCAGCAAACGACCCCCACGCCGTCCCCCGAAACGAATCAACCGTACAACACATCCTCAACACCGTCGAAAACGAAAGCGCCCAACTCGACGCCGTCTGCGAAGCCAGAGGGTGGCAGCGCATCGACGTAGAACAACGCGACATCCTCGACGCATACCTCGCCGGTACCATCTCGCTGGAAGACACAGCCGAACGCCTCGCAGCCCCCATCGATGAATCCTACACCTCCGCAGACGCAGGATACCAATATTGGGACATGGAAATGACGGCTCGCGCGTGCAGGCCGCAATGCACCCCCGACGAAGTGACGAAGTACTGGGGCGAGCCGGTCGCTATGTGCGAGCCTGACCCTGCCTTGCAACACGCGGTTAGCACCGAAGGCGGACTTTGGGGGCTGTGGTTCGGCCTGATGCACGCTGCTAGGAAACTACCCTGGGAGGGCGAAGAGAGCGGCCAACTGGTGAAGTTGGTCCGGCTGGTTCAGACGCTGAAGGCGCGTCCAAACCCTCCACTACCCGAGGGGTCTCCGCCTGCTCTCTTGAATAATTGGGTATGGGGATCTGGAGCACTGTGGTCTGATCTCACCCTCTTAGGACCTGCTGCGCGGGAGAGCTGGAACGATGCGCCTGGAGGCACGATGGGCTTCACGGCGGTGGAAGTCAAGGCGTGGGAGAGGCAGAATGCTTACGTGGCGCATTTGACTGCTATCGGTACCGCTGATTTCTTGCTGTATGGGATCTGGGCTATGCGTGACGCTTTGGAAGGCGGCATCGCGCGGATGCGTGAAATGAGACGCACGCCGGAGATGAAGGCGATGCAGCTGGAGGTCACGCTGGGTATCATTGTGGTCTGGCTGTCGATTTCTGGCGAGGAGATGTATCGGCGTAGTTTCGAGACGGTGGAGGCGGTGGAGAATGTGGATAGTGGAGTGCTTAATGCTTGGAGGGCTTGGGGTGAGATTAGCGATGTAAGGTGGAGTTATTGGAAGAAGCGGTTGGCGAAGTTCGCGAGGGATGAGAAGGTTAGCGCTTTGGCGCGATCTCATGCTGTCAGAGCTGGCGAAAAAATACAACGGCTTGAAGAGGCAAACGAGGAGATGCGATGGAGTCACGGATACTGAGGTTTCCAATGCTGAAAAAAAGCCAATAATCATACGGCATGACATGCGACTCCCAAGAAGACCAACCCATTCATCTCAACTCAATTTGCCTCATCGCACTTGTGCTCTCACTGGTGTACGACCAGCTAAACTCGGAAAAGAGTACAACTTTCAAAGGCGACATACGTAGGCTCGCTGAGGTTCGCCTCCGTCGGTTCCTCCGACAAGACCTCGCTCACCCAACCATCATCCTTGAGTTCCTCCACAACGCCAATTTCGCGATATCCCTTTTCAAGGAGCTCGTAGCAGGAAGGCGTCTGCGTTATGCTGCGCCGAGGAAAGCACAAACATTCGTTTCAAGTAGATTGGCATGCAAGTATGGAACTCGGACTGGTGGCTTGTGGTCTTGCCGACCAATGCAGCACTGATTTGGAGAGCGCCGTGCAAGGTTGTCGGCTCCAAAGAGTCAAGATGTCAAAGGAAAAAAAAGGATGTGCAAGATGTCAGATACCACGATGAAATGATAATGCGAGGATGTTTGGCAAAAGGATAAATCCCCCAACCTTGTTCCTTCGCATTCCAACATCAAGACAACCTTCGGTGTTTTACCACTTAAGCGGTCCGGCCTGGAACTGAACCCGGAGTAGTTGTACAACTTCGCTAAACCCGCACGCCCTAACCACTAGGCTAAGGGGGAATCGCTTTTGTTGATGGTAGAGAAGCAAACCTGGTTAAGTAGGCCCAAACGTGACGGTGGACCCCTTTTTGGTCTTGGCGCCCTCGAGTCTTGAGCGTGGACCTTGAGGAAATCTTTGAAGTTGCCGGGCATATATGACGGTTTTCGGGGTGATGCTGGACTCTCGCAACAAGAGTACGATGGCAAGCTATATTCAAGCCACAGCAGGCTGAGCGAGCTCCGCGGAGTTGATCTTCGAGATGCCCTTTAGTGCGGCGAGCTCGTCTGACAATCGTTAGCTTGGTTGAATTTCTGATGGCTGTGTCCGTCGCAAGGAGCACTTATCGAGGATTGACCACTCAGCGCCTAATCGTCTAAAGACAACGTCGGCCTGCTCCATTGTCTGTGCAAACAAATTCACTTTGAGCAGAGAGATGGCCACCTCCGGATACGCAGAACCCTGGTCGGTGAACGTAAGATATATGCCTGTTTCGAGTGTCCAGCGAGACATAGTAATAGTGCCAGTGGTGATCTTGCTGCGCAGCTCAGAAGCTGAGTCTGCTACCACAGTAAGACAGTCGGTTGGAGAACTTGGTAGTGTCATTTCCAAAAGCGCTGCTACGCGGAACGGAGGCATAGTCTGTTTCGAGATAGATGGCGTAATCACTCCTCAAACCAGCGGCGAAGACACCGACATCGTGGCTGTTGGAGATATGATGCAGAGCGATGCCAACTTCTTCCAGTGCAACGTAGGCGTTCTCGAGCAACAGACGCACTTGGGGGTCCATGACTTGAGCATCAGCCTCGCTGATGTTGGAGAAAGGTGCGTCGAATGTAGTCACATCGTGATCTAGGTAACCACCGGCTTTCACATCGTAGTGAGCAGGCTCTACGGGTCGCGGATGGTAGTAATGGTCCGGATCCCAGCGAGAGGTAGAAGTCTATGCCCACGGATGCGGTGATGGCGTATCGATGTGGATGTCGTATTGACGTGGATGTGGTGATGAAGATGAAGTCGCAGTCACTCCAGCATTCGATTCTTCGATGGCGTTTTCCCTTTTTGTCGTAGGTGGCGATGGTGGCCCGTGCGTTTAATCATGCCCATCTTTCCTCAGTTGAATTCAAGACACGCCTCTTCGAACATGTCTTCGTAGTCGGAAGCACTAACATCTTCCAGCAAAAACTACAAATGGCTCGGTCTTACGCCTTCCTGCGTGGGAGCGGCCTAGTACTGACTGCACTCAGATAAGGAAGAATCGTGATCATCGCAGGCCCCTCTCGCCGCCCCGGTCTAGCGTATACCTCATTTGACCAGGGGTTCGAAATGAGGGCTCTGTACATAGACAGACGCGTATCCGACAAGCGGGTAGCGCACAATGTCGACAAAGATTCGACGTGCGAGTTTTTTCTTTAATTCTCCAGGGGCTAGGAATCCGAGATATCCTCACCAGAAGTCAGGTTTCTGTGAGCTTTGGCAACAGTGTTTAGGACCGGACACTGGAACACATCTAGCAGATATCGAATGCAAGTTTCCATCGCCATGAAACGCTTGTCTATTGCGCAGGTTCTCAGCGCTGTCCTGGTTTTCGCCACCGCTTCTGCAGCCGACAATGCATCGGTTCTTGAAGCACCAGAAGTCAACTCTACGAGCGGCCTGATCGTCGGCCATAGAGCAGGACAGAGATCAGGTACCTACGAGTTCCTGGGTATCAAGTATGGACAAGCACCTACCGGAGAGCTGAGGTTTGCCTCGCCAAAACGCTACCTTGCTCCTGAGGGCACTGTCTTTGAGGCTTCAAATTGGGTAGGCTTGTGTCTGCAGTGTGGAAACCATATGGTCGAACTAACAGAGACGACAGAGTGCAGACTGTCCATCGAACATTCCGCCTGTGACGACGTTTCCCAACTTCACCAATAACGGCTTCGATATTTTCAACCAGTTCACGGCGCATCTCGGGAACCAACAGAATGAGGATTGTCTCGCCTTGAACATTTGGACTAAATCGGCGTCGAAGCCCCAGAGGAATGAGACAGGCAAACCTGTATTTGTCTTCTTCCATGGCGGGCGTTTCACCATTCCAGGGTAATCACGAATGCAATTGAATGCGCAAAGTCATGAGCATGAAGCTAATGCTCCACAGGCCGCACTCTCCTTTCTACTCCGGTCGATATTTCACAGACAACGAAGACGTGGTTGTGGTGACAGTCAACTATCGCCTGGGAATCTTCGGCTTCTCTGGAGCTCCCGGAATTGAACAGAACGCCGGTCTACGCGATCAACGCTCTGCAGTCGAATGGGTCAAAGACAACATTCTCAATTTCGGCGGCGACCCTGACCGCATCATCATCTTCGGCCAATCCGCCGGCGGCGCCGCGGTCGATTACTGGGCATATGCATACCAGCAGGACCCAATCGTAGCCGGCATGATATCGCATTCCGGCACGGCCCTGAGCTTCATACCCAACACGCCCGAGTACTCCCGATTAATCTACCACAACGTATCAGCCACAGTCGGCTGCGGCAACAGTACAGAAGAAGGCTTAGACACTCTCCCCTGCCTCCGCCAAAAGAACGTCACAGAGATCCTAGCAGCAGCCCGCAACGTCCCCGCCCTACCAACCCAAGCCCTCGCCCAAGCGACTTTCCACCCCACTGTCGACAACATCACAGTCTTCGCCGACTACGCCGCCCTAGGACTCGCAGGCTCTTTCGCCAGAATCCCCTACCTGGCAGGATCAGGCGACTACGAAGCAGGCTTCTACCGCGTATCCGCCTTCGGCGCAAATGTCTCTTTGTCCCCGGATGAATGGGAGCTTTTCAACGAGCGGGCTTTCACCTGCCCGACAAAGTACGCGAACGACTTCCGCGTCGCACACGGTGTTCCGACTTGGAGGTATCGCTACATGGGCGACTTCGAAAGCCTTCGTTTGTACGACTCTTGGGGCGAGTATCCCAACAGTGGCTCTTACCACGGCTCGGATTTGACGGCGCTGTTTGGGACCGCGGAGGATGTCGCGGGCGAGCCGGGCTCGGCGGAGCAGCGGCGCTTTTCGAGATATATGCAAGGCGCCTGGGCTGCTTTTGGACGGGATCTTGTGCGTGGGCTTGAGTTGTACGGCTGGCCGGGCTATGCCTCGAATACTTCGAGCTTGGTCTTGCTCGCGGCTGATGGTCAGGCTGAGTCGGAGTTTGGGGCATCTGAGCTGTATGATGGGGCTTGTCCGCCTGTAGGTGAGAACGATCCTACACCTGGGAGGGGAGCGTTCTAGCTCCCTCCGAGCGACAGTGGCGTCTTTTCTTTGTGTAAAATTGAGACACAATGTCTCTGTTGTAGTCTGGTCACTCACATTCGGCGTAAGTTTCGAAAGAGCTTGCCTGAGTCGGTGCTTTGCCTTCATGCAACAGGGCAAACACGGCGGCAAACTCTCCACCATGTCTATATCATATCATGTGGCCCTCTAAATTGATCGACATGTTTGACCTGAAGCAGAAGTTGCCAGGCTCTCATTTTCCTGTCCAAGTATAAATCTTTAGTTACCTTACTTGTCTGCCTTCGCCCGCCCTTTCGTTACCTCACTTACAGCCCCGACAAACTTTCAGGGTCCACTACCAAAGACCACTATACCCTCGAAAGCACACAATGCCTTTGTCAGTCTCCAATCACTTGTATGAACTCCATCGAGAGACCACCGAGCGAAGTATCAACACGGCCTCGCCAGTGAATGTGGAAATCGACGGCTTCACGCTGGCACCTGAAGAAGGAGATCGCCTCTTGGTCCGCGTGGTCAGCGTCAACGACAACGGAAAAGTCACCCTCCCCGTCCGTGAATTGTGGGCCAGACGAGACCCTCAGACACACGAAATCGAATACACTCTAGGTTCTACAAACGGCCCTTACGACGCCGAGCAAGAGATCTTGACTCTCTCCGAGGCAAACGAAGCCTTGCGCAACAACGGAGGCTCATGGCTTGAAGTGAAACGTAACTTCACACTTCACCGAGTTGGTGGATGCATTTGCAAAGGCTCTCAGAGCCGATCCAGTCGATTCCAGCTCAGCAGTCACTGCTAGTTGACGTGAATGTGTTATCGATTTCACTTCACTTGAGACGACGACACTCACGCGGACGCATTCACAAATCACCAGCTTGGTTATGTTCTCGTTCTGCGGTCC
>Ga0265797_10007598_pt1 | contig 14739 bp, 15 predicted proteins | sample P2T30metagenome_FD_192433 | JGI IMG/M metagenome (GOLD analysis project Ga0265797, IMG submission 192433) | Plant litter microbial communities from East Loma Ridge, Irvine, California - P2 T30 | ecosystem: Environmental > Terrestrial > Plant litter > Unclassified | place: USA: California... | reverse complement strand
ACGGACGGCCCTATAACTTTACATTTTTTTATAAACCATAAATAGTTTGGCGTAACTTTGTAATCTCACCTACTAGCACAAGTGTACTTTACAAACAAGACGAAAACGGCATTACCAAGAAATCGAGCGCGAGTAGGATCGTAGTACGCTTGCAGAAATACGCCCATGTATAGTACTGACACAATATCCTATCTACAACTTGGACCTCTCCTTGACCACCTTCTCTTGGGGTCCCATAAGTGGGTCGTATACGTTTAAACCAAGAGTATCGTGTGGAACGGTTGTGGTATGCAGGCTCAATCCTCTGGTATCGAGCATTGAAGGGTTCAGGTCTGCAATGCTCGACGCGCCAATCAAGCGCATGTTCATCTCCATTTCATCCTTGAGCAGCTGCATGGCGCGGTCGACACCTGGTAGACCGTATGCAGACATGGCGTACAGGAAGGGCCGGCCAATGCCAACGCCCTTGGCACCCAATGCTACAGCCTTGATGATGTCTGTTGCTCGTCGTACACCGCCGTCGATGTAGACCTCGATGCGATCTTGCCAGCCCCGTGCGCGAAGGACGGGCATGACTTCGGCCAGCACCTCTACACCAGAGCGAGCAAAGTCGAGCTGACGGCCACCGTGATTCGAGAGCACAACGCCCTCTACACCAACCTCGACGGCGCGAATGACATCCTCGACACACTGCACACCCTTGAGAATAATGGGCATGTTTGTGATACTCTTGAACCAGGGAATATCCTTCCAGCTAAGGCTCGGGTCAATAAAGGACGAGATGGCTCGAGCGGCGCCTTGGCTGCGATCCACATTGTCTCCGCCAGTGCTCTGCACGTTGCTGCCTACGTCGTCGAACTTGCTACGCATGTCCTTTTCCCGACGACCGAGCTGTGGCGCATCGACGGTGATGAAGAGGCCCTTGCAGCCGCGCTTCTCGGCATGCTGCACAATTCGCTTTGTGACTTCTCGGTCCTTGTTCACGTATAGCTGCAGCCATTGTACCTGGCCGTCTTTTGCCTCGTCAATGATCTCGTCAAAGGAGCAGGACGCCAATGTCGGGATCATCTGGATCACGTTGTGTTTGTGTGCGCCGCGCGTGAGGACTACCTCTCCCTCTGGATTGCCGAGCTTTCCCAACGCTGTCGCGGTGACGTAGAATGGTATATCGCACTTTGTGCCGAGCATCGTGGTGGACATGTCGACTTTCTCGACGTCTATGAGGACGCGTGGCCGGAACCAGATCTTGTGGAATGCGCTGTGGTTTTCTCGCAGTGTCTGTCCTAGTGTCAGCCTACTGTAACGGGCGTGCTCTGCTCGCGAGAAACTTACAATCTCGTCGTCGGCACCACTCGAGTAGTATGCCCATGCCGTCTTCTTCATGACGTTGCGCGCGACGGCTTCAAAGTCCATTAGGTTGTAGCACTGTTCGAGGATGGGCATGCGCTCGATGCGCTTCTGTCGCTCCTCCTCATCGGGGTCGACTTCCTTTGCCTCTTCCTGCACCGTCTTCATGTCCACCTCGCCCAGGTGCTTCGACTTGTCGAGGTACTTGTCGAGCGTGTCGGGCGGGTGGATGGGCTCGTATGCTTCCGTCGCGTCTTTGCCGGCATACTTGAGGATGACCTTGGAGCCGCCTGGGTGCTCAGGTAGGAACTCTGTCACGTCGTAGGCGCGGCCATGGACAATGACCCAGCACGACTCGGCGCTGCTGTGCTCAGCGACCTGCTCGCCGGTGAGCTTCACCTTCTGGGTATCATTGCTATCACGATTCATGACGGCGGCGGCGAACGTACAAACAACAACGACGACGACGCAGGGAGAAGGCAATGCTGGATCGAAATGTCAATGGTGCTGTAATCGGCAACCATGGATAGGCCAGAAAATATATGGGGACCATCTGGGTTATTTCCAGGCACTAGGAGGCTGGGGCTGCGGAAGGACCAGGTTGGTGACGGTAAGTCGACGTGCTCGGTACATTGGCCCCCGCGCGTTGGCGGAGAAGTCCAAGGCGGTCGGGTCGGGGATAAGGGTTGTCGTATCGAGTAAGCCGTGTCGGGCCTTTGACAGTGGACTCGTTGTCTCTTAGTGTTTGCACATGTGTGTAAGCGTGTAGAGTCCAAGGTAAAGAGACATACAATGTAGGCGTCGCCAGCACCAGTGTCTTGGTACACACGTTCGATGCTCTGTTACCCCCCCAAGAAAAACTAGGTGAGGGGAGTAACCGCACGGCAACGCGGGGGAAGACACAACAGCACTGGCACTGGCACTGGCTGGCTGGCTGGCTGGGCATGACGTGCATGGTTGCTTCGATGCCATGGCGCAACATGTGTAATCAACAAAAGGCGCATCCCACCGTTTGCAATGGCCTTTTCACGATCACGATGGCTGCTCATTTCCCCATGGGCACCGACTTCCTACCGCTATTGATTCACATTGGTCCGCGGCGTCCATCACATGGCTCCTCTAGCCAAGCCAGTGGCTGCAAGCGCCAAACGCCGCGGGCTGTGTCACTTGGTGACTGACTCTCTCTCTCTCTCTCTCTGTCGGTCGTGCCTAAACATCCAGAGGGACGCTCTACGTCAATCTCGTCGCCTCGCCCACACTGAACTGCACGCCATGCCACTTGTCCTGCGCCCGCCAACAACGCACTTTCTCACCGCGCATACCTGAGTGACGGTCGACCCCACACGACCGACTGTCTCACCCACCCACCCCTGCACCATCGTCCGTCTACGCGTCCACGCCAAAAGACCTAGACCTGGGCTTGGACCTGGACCTGGACCAGCGACACACAACTCGCAAGCCATGGCCAACAGCCTCGAGGCCAAGATTGTGGTGCTCGGAAGCCAGGGCGTGGGCAAGACGTCGCTCGTCCACCGCTACGTCAAGAATGCCTTTACGCCGCCCAACACCCAGTCCACCGTCGGCGCATCTTTTCTGACCAAGAAGGTGACCGACATCGACACATCGACAGTCGTCCGCCTGCAGATATGGGACACGGCGGGCCAGGAACGCTTCCGGTCTATATCCAAGCTATACTATAGAGGTACGCCGTCCTCGCAAACAGTAAACACTCTGCTTCCCGGCGCCGCAGCTTGGAATCCCTCTGCTTTCCACCCCCGCTCGCGTGCCGAGGTCACCACGTAACCCTCAAAACTTCAGAGTAGAGCTAACTCCGTCTTTGATAGGCGCAAATGCTGCAGTACTGTGCTATGACATCACCGATCCGCAATCCTTTGACGAAATGGGCCGCTGGTTCAAGGAGCTCAAGGCGAACCTCGGAGACGACATCATCCTCCACGTGGTAGGCACAAAGTCGGACGTCGTGGCCCAAGATCCCGCGAAGCGCAAGGTGCCCTTTGAGCGCTGCATCGAGTACGTTGCCGAGAACCTGTATCCCGTACAGAACGGACAACCGCACAATCCCCAGTCTACTGGCTGGGGCTCTCTCCCGGCTGCCTTCCACACGGGTGGCATGGCCTCTCCGCAGAGCAATAGGTCCAGTGGGTTCTGGGGACAAGATCTCGGCTGGGACTGCTGTCACGAAATCAGCGCAAAGGACGGCGAGGGCGTAGACGAGGTTTTTCGCGTCATCACTCGAAAGCTAGTCGAGTAGCAGCAGAAGAAGTTTGAAGAGGAGCAGCGGCAGCTGGTTATGGCGGGAGTCACACCGGCCATGGACAACAATGGCAACGTCACTGGCTACTTCGACTATCCTGCCGCTGGCAACGGCAGTTTCCGCGTAGGCGCTGGCGACAAGAGGCGTAGCTGGTTGGGTTTCCCAACTACCCCCGGCATCCCTGTTCACCAACAAGACTGGGAAGAAGACGTCAGCCGGGCGCAGCAGAACAAGAGTGGAAGGTGTTGCTAACAAGCAGCTCGACCTTGCGCCTGTTCCTTGCGCTCCCACATCTCCGCTTCTTTACTCCTGGTGAGCAAATCAGGACAAGATTCGTTTCGAGATACCCCGTCATCTTTCAATACCCTCTTTTTCTTTTCACACTCTGTTCAGCAAGCTTTTCAGTTACAAGCAGTCTCCAAGGCCATAGATTGCTTCATCTTCCTTTGTCGTGTCCTTGTTTGTAGCGTCCAGCGTAGCATTTGCCAGTTCCGAGTTAGCAGCGAGCATGTACTTGGCCTTGTGAGCTTCTCACAGCTGACCGCTTTTCTCTTCTGAGGCTAGAATTACACCTCATCATGTCCTTAATGTCAAATCACGTACAACGTGCGGTTCATCATTTGAAATCAACATCTTCTCCATGTATTTATGAATGTCGTCTATAATTCTAGGTGTATCACGGCCAAGTGTCAACCAACTCCAAGGCGCTTGTATATCACAACATGAAGCGAATGTGCCCAATCCAAACTCGGATAAATCAACGGAGCCTCTAAATCTTTCTAGCACAATGTCGTACAACCGCAACCACAACAGCCATTTCTTCCAATCCCACCCATCTTCAAGCAGTCTGAGACGTGGCAGACACCTTGACACCAAACTTCCACACCTCATCGACGACCAGCTTCTTCTCCCCATCCCCACCATCTTGAAGGTCCAACACCACCAAATCCGCATCAGCGCCCTCTCTTAGTGTTCCCTTGACATGCTGTAAACCCAACATCTTCGCCGGCGTCTCCGTAACCGCCTTGATCGCTTCGGGTACACTGGCCCCAGTCCAATTCAAGAAGTTCGTCACGCAGTCCACAAGCTGTATGCTGCTCCCCGCAATCTTGCCATTCTCCTCGAGCGTCAGCAGCGAACCCTGCTTTACAATGCGCGACCCGTTTGTCCAGTCATACGTTCCATCGGGCATACCCGCTAATCGCATTGCGTCGGTGACGAGAATGAGGCCTTCGGGGTGTGCGTTCCACGCAATCTTGATCGAGGTTGGGTGGAGATGGATTCCATCGGCGATGATGCCAAAGTATGGTTTCTGGATTGTCGAGGACGGCGTGCCCAAGAGACCGAAGATTCCTGGGTTGCGGTGGTGGAGGGGTCGCATTGCGTTGAAGAGGTGGGTTATCATGCTGGCGCCGGTTCGAATACTGGCTTTTGCTTCCTCGTACGTTGCTTCTGAGTGGCCGATTGATACGACTATGCCACGATCGGCGAGGGATTGGATGGAGGCTAAGGCGCCTGGCAGTTCGGGCGCGAGCGTGATGAGCTTGATGGGTGAGGGGGTTTGGAGGTTCTCGGTTCCGTAGCATGCTTCCAGGTCGGAGATGGCAAGTATCGGTTCTCGTAGGACAGTGGTGTTGTGAATACCATTCTTGGTCGGGCTTAGAAAGGGTCCTTCGCAGTGGGCACCGAGAGACTCTGAGCCGTATGAAGGCTCTCGGGTGGCTTCTGAAGGCCCCAGGAAGGGTAGAGCCGTCTGGTAAACTTCGGGTAACTGCGAGGTCATTGTTGGCAGATAGGATGTGACGCCTGTTGCTACCAAACTCCGGTTCACTCGATGTACCCCTTTGACGTACGCCGATGCACCTTCATCTGGAATGACGGAAAAGTCGAACCCATAGGCGCCATTGAGTTGTGTATCGATGAAGCCTGGCGAGAGGATGCGACCGCCCAGGTCGACGATTTCTTCGGGTGCGGTGCGGTGCTCGTACAGTATTTCTTGTCCATTCAATATCTTACCACTAGTGCTGCTCACCCAGAGGTCCTCGTTGACCAAGGCATCGCCTTTTACCAGCAAGCAGTTGGTGAACTTGATGACGCCAGAGGTGTTTTGTGGATGCGCAGAAGCATCGCGAATTGGAACAATCGAAGGCATCCTAGGGCGTGGAGGTGCAAGATGACGGCTAGAAACAAAACTTGACAAACAACAAGAAAACGCGAGTGTAGAGACTTGGAAAATACAGAGACGTCCGGAAATGGAAGGAACGGCTGGTCATGTACAAGTGAAAAGACTCGACTCAACCACTCTCGTGATGGGATCTGCATCTGCATCCTACCATCCCACTACTTCTATCGCGAGCCGATGTCTACATTGTCGTTTCGCCAACAATACCCCTCATCCATCGATAGCGGGCAAAGTTGCCCCTCGTGGACCTGGGCGGGGGAGTTTTTTTTTCGTTGTGATGTTGCACGTTGCCGGTTTGCACATGCTGAGTGGATACTGCAAGTGAGGTGACACAGCGATGACAGCATCAGAGTCCCGCTGCTGGATGCATCACGGCGGCATGTGAGGTGGCATCCAAGGTGGATGTTACTATCAGATAGCAGAGCAAAGGATGGTGTAACGGTGCAGGCGCGCGAGGTTGCGATAGCGGCTCGCTAAGCACCTACCCCGGCTTGGGGCGGCGTGAATGCTACGGTGCCATTCTTCCCCCATCTTCCATCAACCATACCCCATCTGCAAGTCATATCCGACTTCGGTGTACGCCCGAGACTCACGTCGTATCCAGAAGTCGACGCGTCGCGACGAGCCACTGCCATCATGGGCAAGGCCGAGAAGATGGACCCGGTATGGGACGATCTCGATAGGTGAGCATCGCGCCCGCTCTCATCTCCAACTTGTCCAAGGGATGCGAAATGTCTCCAGGGGTTCAACTAACGCGGCCGTGATGCAGGACTATGGTGGGTCGCTTCCGCTCAACCTGTCGCGGCAGCATTCGCTAACCACGGCTCATGTAGGGCCAACTGTTCATGATGGGCTTCGATGGCACGTCCGTTACTCCGCACATCCGGACGCTCATCGAGGAACACCATGTTGGTTGCATACTGCTCACTGCCAAGAATCTAAAATGTGAAGAACACGTGCTTAGCTGTGACCTTGTCAGAGTTCCGAATGCAACTACTAACCTACTACAGCCGCCGAAGACACGACGAAGCTCATCTATGAGCTGCAAAAGATTGCTCATGATGCCGGTCATCCGGTTCCATTGGCGATTGGCATCGACCAGGAGAACGGCGGCGTGAACAGTCTTTTCGATGACATCTATATCCGGCAGTATCCCAGCAATATGGGCATGGCGGCAACAGGCTCGACCGACTTGGCATTCGAAGTAGCAAAGTCGACTGCACAAGAGATTGCTGCCTGTGGTATCAACTGGATCTTCGGGCCGTGTTTGGATGTACTCACCAATGCGAGAAACCAGCCACTAGGCGTGAGAACGGCCGGTGATGACCCCCAGGAAGTGTCTGCCTTTGGTGTCGCGTTTATGCAAGGCTACAAAGACGCCGGAGTGGTGACTTTGGGCAAACACTTCCCTTCCTATGGCAACCTAGAGTTTCTGGGCTCAACACTTGATGTGCCAATCATCACCGAGTCTTTGGAGCAGTTGAGCCTAAGCGCTCTGATTCCCTTCAAGAGAGCCATCGAGAAGGGTCTTGACTCGATGATGGTTGGTGGGTGTGCCATGTCGTCAGCTGGATTGAATGCCATGCATGCTTGCCTGTCCGAGCAGGTTGTTGACGAACTGCTTCGAAAAGACCTCAACTTTGACGGTGTGGTCGTTTCCGAGTGCTTGGAGATGGATGCGCTCAGTCACAACATCGGTGTAGGCGGTGGGACTGTGATGGCGGTCAATGCTGGCTGCGACGTGGTGCTTCTTTGTCGCTCCTTCTCACTGCAACAAGAAGGGCTAAAAGGGCTCAAGACGGGGATTGAAGGTGAAATGGTCTCGAAAGAGCGAATCTTCAACTCCCTCAGGCGCGTACTAGCCATGAAGAAGAAGTGTACGTCGTGGGAGAAGGCATTGAATCCTCCTGGAATCAATTACCTTGAAAAGCTGCAGCCTTCCCACACTGCCCTGTCAACAAAAGCGTACAACAACTCCATCACGGTGGTGCGCGACAAGAATAGGCTTTTGCCGCTGACCAATATACTCGAAAGCGAAGAGGAGCTTCTTCTACTGACGCCCTTGGTCAAACCGCTGGCTGCGTCAGCTGCATCACGAGCGATATCTGACGCTGCTAATGGGGCCGCCAGTCACTCGCCAGAGCCAGCGTCTTGGGACCGAAGTTCGTCTGTCATGAGTGGAGAGCGAGTCTTCAGGGAGCTGGGTCGATCTTTGGCTAGACAGCGCAACGGACGACTGCTACATACATCCTACACGGCGAATGGGGTGCGACCTGTGCACGAGAGTCTCATCAACAGAGCTAGTGCGATCATTGTCCTCACAGCAGACGCCAACCGGAATCTGTATCAGCATGGATTCACCAAGCATGTCTCCATGATATGCAACACGCAATACACAACCGGCGGCGAGAGACGTGAGAAGCCTCTGATTGTCGTTGCGGTCAGCTCACCGTACGACTTTGCCATGGACACTAGCATCGGAACGTACATATGCACTTACGACTTCACCGAAACTGCCTTGAACTCGTTGGTGAGAGTACTATACGGGGAAATGTCGCCTTCTGGAACATTGCCTGGGACCATCAGCAAGAGCCAGAAGCTACATCCGTCGAAGCAGCATTGGCTGGTGGAGATTTTCAACGAAGAAAGAGACGGGGCTGCTCTAGACACATTAGTCACGGCTGTTGTGGAGAGCACGTCGCCGAACCAACGGTCCGAGTTGTCGAGTGCGACGTCGAGTTCGTTCATTCTTCACCATCCCGAAGTTGAAGAGTCGCATTTTGTGGTCAGGAACAGCAGCACGCAGGCACTATATGGCTTCTGCTCAACCTACTTCTTCAAGGCTACGGGCACCGGTGTTATTGGGGCACTGTTTGTAGATCCGGCGAGGAGAAAGCTCTCCATCGGCCACTCTCTCCATAACCGCGCGATTCGGACTCTACTGCAGAAAGAGGGGGTCAAGCGATTCCAGTTGGGATCACGTCTTCCAAGCATGTATCTCGGCATCCCGACCGGGCACGGCAACGAGCGGAAACGGTTGCGATCGTGGTTTGCTCAGCTGGGGTGGGGAGCAGCCCTTTCCCGGCCGGTGTGCAACATGGTAGCCCGTAATCTGCAGACGTGGTCTCCTCCTTTGGGCATGGCCAAGAGCCTAGCCAGTGCAGGCGCACAATTCGACCTCGTATACGGGTGGGAGTACGCTGGACCGATACTGGACCATATCAAGACGAGCAATCGGCAGGGTCTGGCAGAGGTGTACAAGCTTGCGCTCACGGACCCGACGGCGTGTGGAATCATACGGGCGAAGCGGCCAGAAGACGGAGCGTTGGTGGGTACGGTGGTACTGTACAACAACCACTCGCGTCTGGCGGAATACATACCTCCGCTGAAGGATTTGAACGAGGCAGCCGGAGGCATCTCGTCGCCAGTCATCTCGCCTGGCGTTGGCGAGTACTCGACACTACTGCAGGGGCTGATCCTTCTCGGGATGCGGCAGATCAAGCAGCTAGGGTGCAATGCCTGCCTGCTTGATTATGTAAGTAGCCGTCTTTCCCTGCATCACAAGCACATGTACTAACACAGCCAGATGGACGGGGACGGCAACTTTGATGGCTTCTCGGCCATGGGATTCGACGTCATGCACAACTTTGAGGAAGTGAGCTGTGACGCGGCAACGTGGACGATGATCCCGCCCGCTTGATGCTGGTGGGTGCGGAGTGGTTTAGGCGACTGCCCGGGATTCTGCTCGGTGTTTTTTTTTGGGGGGTTTTGGGGTTGGGGGTTTTTACTTTGGCTCTACATGCAAACTGCTTTGTCCGTTGAACCGGAACAGGCGTTTGGTGGTGAGGGATCTGATGTCATGATAGAATAATTGCAAGCCGTCAGAGGGCCGGCCGCAGCAGCTTGATAGGGTCGGATAATTTTGACAGAGGCAATGCCGGAGGCGGCGTAAGCATGTATGCGGCACGTAGCCTGTCTAGCTGTGTTTGTGTGGCAGAGCACATCATTTCCGCGTTGTTGGCCAGGTCGGGGCGGGAGATGTGGGTGCTGGCTGTGCTGGCTGTGCTGGCTACTCCTTTTGCGGCTTGTGCCTCGGCTGGTCGTGCTGGGATATACGAGCCGAGGCTTCAGGTCATGACGAATCCTGCACCTGTCGGTCGACACAAGGCACAAAAAGCAACCACGGGTCGGGCGAAGGATGCATAGGGCTGACATGGCTACGTTTCGACGACGTCGGATTAGAGGTGCTTGGAGACTTATTTTTAACACCAGGTGTGCGGGTCCCTCGTCCGCAGGCTGAGCCAGAGCCGCCACCGGTGGGATGGCGCATGTTGATCGTGCTTCGGCTTTTGGGCCCTGGAGATACATACTTGCGGTAGCACGTCTACTTGCCGTGTACTCTGTCTGCCATTTCGGCGTTTGACTACAAGCTTATCGCGAAGAAATATCCCCCCTAGGGAGCCCCACCGGCAGGGCGGAAGACGCTTGGTGCAGGCCATGCGCGCTTGGCCAGGGCATGTGATGGCTTGGTTGTCGCACAGCTTCAGCGGTCGGCGCAGTCGCCAGCTACTTACAGCGGTATTGCTTGCTGCGCACTCGCTGTGCTCAGAGCCCCAGCCAGTTGTCCCTCCCCCCCCCCCTCCGTTGCCGGCTGCGAGTGTTGGCCGTTGCATGTTGCATGTTGCCTCGAGCGCCGACTTAGCAAAGTGCGTCAGTCAGCCGCATCTGCTCCGCTTACTCGCTCGCTCGCTCGCTCGTCGGCCGCACCTCTCTCCACCATCACCAACCCCAGAAGTGCCCGGCAAGCGTCGCCGAACCACAAACATCCAGCCGCTCACGTGCCTGCCACTTCACGCCCGTCCGCCTGTCTGCCACTGCTCTCTCGCTCGCTCTCTCCCTCCCTTCCTCCCTCCCTCCCTCGTCGCCGCCGCCCGCTCCTGGTCTGCGTCGCGCGCATGCGCCAAATCGACACCGAGCCCGTCCTCGACCACGGCCAGGCCGCCCTGAACCATGGAGCACTTTGACACCAGCACCATGTCGTACATGCCAATCCCGCTACCGCTACAAACCGTGACCGGGCCTGACCAGCAAATCGCCATGCCCATGGTGCCCATGGACCAGTACGACCAGCGCTCGACATTTGACGCCGAGACGTTTATCGGGTAAGTCCCCAGTGCGCAACACCTGCCTCGTCCTCGTCCTTGTCCTCCCCCCAGCTGCTGAATATATACCCTCCCCAGTAGCGAGGATGCCTACTCCACATACCACCTCCAGCAGCTGCCCCCACAGCTCAAGCGCTATCCCACTGCCTACGACGATCCCTTCTCCGACGTCCAGAGCGGCTACGAGCAGTCCATTCACCCACACGAGCCCAACGGAGTGCCCGAGAGCCCCAGCATCGAGAGCAACAACAAGCTCCTCAGCTTCTCCCTACCCGTCATGCCCTACACCATCCTCACATACGCCATGCAACGAGTCTCGATATCCATGTCCGCCCAGCTTCACGGCATGTTCTTCCTGGCCGAGTCGCCCTGGGCGACGGCAACAGACGTCCAGGCCCCGTCCGAGTTGACTTGCTACAGGCGCAATCTCTTCCAGATCACCGGCACAATCACCCTGCCCAGAAATCTGCAGTTCCTCATGACCGAACAGGGAGACCAAATACCCATCCTCGGCCAAGAACTCACCATCTCCGCCACTGAGTCGCTCGAGGGCAACCCCGTCAAGATAATCTCTGTCCCCTGGAAGACGCCCGCCACCAGCACTGCGCCTGTAGAAGACAAGACCGAAAAGGAGCCCCCGACCTACCCCCTCGATTTGTCAACCGGCCCAGACATGGATTCAGAATACGTCAGCTTTCCCATCAGCTGGAAGCGACTGCAGTTCCGAATCGCAACTGCCAACAATGGACGACGGAAGGAACTGCAACAGCACTTTGTCGTGCGACTAAAGGTGGTAGCAACACTAGCTAGCGGTGTCAAAGTATCCATATGTGAGATCCAATCCGGTGCAATCATTGTGCGAGGTAGAAGTCCGCGCAATTTCCAGGCGCGCAAGGATATGCCCATTAGCGGAGGTACGGCTGCACGAAAGGTACACACACCACAACAACAACAACCTAGTAGAACACCAACCGGTGATACAAACCAAAACACACCCAAACAGACGCAAGCCCAACCTGCACCCCCATCCAAGCCCGCAGACATGCTGCAGATGCCCTTCGACTTCAACACAAACGACATACCCCCGTCACCTGACTTTGCTTGGAAAATTCCGGCAGGCGCCATGACTGCCATACCACCAGATCCGCCTTCGTCGCAGATGCATCATGCCACACCCTATGCCCAGTCGACGCCCGAAGTCCCCAGAGCGGTTCTTCCCAAGCGAGCCTCGATAGCTCCAGTCTCCCTCTCCCTTACAGATGACGAGCCCCCAAAGGCACCCTCGCCCAATGACCAGCACAGAAAACGCGCAACACCAGTGCGGCCACCGTCCTTCTCCATCGGTGTTGTCAATAGTCCGGACGAAAGTGCCGATTTGCTCTACGAATACTTTCCCCTAGGCCTGGATGATTGGATGCCGCCCGTTGATGCCGTCTATCGTCCACATGTTGTCCACCACATTACACCACTTCCGCAAGACTCCAAGATAGACGCTGGAAGGAGTAGGTCGAAGCGCTACTTCTCGGATGCTTGGTGAGGCCTAGTCCGCTTTCCGTGATACCCTTGCATTGATCTTTTTTTGTCATTATCTGCGATTTTATGATGAGCAAAGGCCATGTGGAGACTGGAGTTTGTTTCATACCCTCTTTTGTTCAGTGTTGCCTATGGGTACAGGTAGACCTTCTGCTGTAAATGAGCACCTTGCCGCGTGGACAATACCGTCAACTGGCTCGCATCGCTTCTGATAGTATTTGATCAAGAAACGGACGACTCGAAAGGATGCAGCCAGTACTGGGGGGATATGATATTTTCAGGAGAACGCCCATGGAAGAAGAAGGCGGAGCATGTGTGTCAGGCGCAGGGGGACAAGCGGCTTTGATAGCCAAGAGGGCTTAGGCAAGAGAAGGAAGGTACGGAAATTTGTCGGTCGGTACCCAATGTTAACCATTTTCTGGCCTACGCCTTTTACGACGGAACGATTTCTTTCCATCTACCGCCAAACTATCTGGCAACAACAATATACGAAGGTGAATGTTCTTCCTCTTCTTCGTCTTCTGCTTGCTTGGCAAACTTATAATTATACCATTTTTCTTGTTCCATGTCACCTCGATTTCAAATCATCCTTGTAATCTACATACGTACCTATCCTTTTATCCAATCTTCGTTGTTCTTCATCTCCACGTCGTATTGCTACTTCGTGTTTTTGCCGGGATGGCACAGCGGGGTCATTATGGTTACAGAGCACAACAGACTCTTGATGCGACGTAGGCTTAATGCTGACATGGTAGGGGTTGTCTTTTTTTTTGCAACATCCGTCGGCATCTTATCATCCGTCCGTCCCCTCTTTGCAAACACGACGACAGCTACCAATCCATTGCATGCATGCATGTAACATGCCATGTCGAGTCGAGCCAAGTCAACGAGCAGGGCCTATTGATGAGATACTAAGACCTTGCCTTCCCCAGTACACTAGCAAACTACTAACCGCATATCCACATGACGAGTATGCATGCTAGTCAAGTCGAAAACGCAGCCCCATTGCATTTCCGCCAAGACGAACATACTCGGTCGTAAGCAAAGCATAAGCAACACCGAACGGCCAGGTAAAAAGAAATGCCGAAATTACTGCCTCGTCTTTATTCCCCGCATTTTATCTCCATCTGTCAGCTTCCACATCTACCACTCTTCAGACGGCAACAAGTGGCGGCTGGGTAGTGGGCAGTGATGTTACATGCGGCGTTCGTCCCTATTCGGTGTGATTCGGTCATGATGCAAACAATCACTTTATGCCAAGTCGGAGGTGGGTTTAGTAATCCCACAATATGCATCCTTCCATCCTTCCCTCCTCCCCGCCGTCCATCCTTCCATTGCACAAATATACGATGCAATACTACTGTAACATGGACAGATCAATCTGGGCCCCGCTATATATATATAAAAAAAAGCTTGGCTCCAGATTGCCACATGCTAGTTGCATCCAACGTCTAACCAATCTTTTTTATTTGGGGGGGTTTTTTTTGCCTCTATTGGCGCTTCATCGTGTATACCGCCGCGAAGAAGGGAAAAGGCTTTTGCTGGGGTTTGTTGGGGTTTGTTGGAGATGAGAATTACTAAAATTATACCGTAGTGGTTTTGCGTGTCTGTTCTACTACTTGTGAATATGTACTGTGTAAAGTTTCACGTACAACTTTATACTACCCATCTAAGATGAATGGAAAAAAAAACTCCTCCCTTTTTTTTCTTTTTTTTTAAACTACTCAACAAGCGTTTGTTTGGAGTTTGTATTCCTAAACATCTTTGTCTTTGTGTCTGCTTAACCTGCTAAGCTTGAATAAGAATACAGCAGTTTTTTTTGGTTTTTTTTCTCTTCTCCTTCTCTCAAGAGCCATCCGTGTCGAGGTAGTCTAAACTAGAGAAGAAGAGAGAGAGAGAGAGAAAAAGGTAAAATAGAATAAGAGAAAGAGAGAGGGAAAAACCCAATACTTCCAGACCCAAAAACACGATTCACAATCTCTTCTCTCATTCTAGTCTCCACCCTTTTCTACAAGCCAAACCAATCCAGGTACAGACCGTGACCGTGCTGTAAAGGCGACCTTACCTACCTACCTACCTAACCCCTAGTCCATCTATATTGTCAACCCAAGAGTAAGCAGTCTTCTACGGAGAATAAAGTTACGAAAAAAATAAAAATATGGGCCAAACATTTTTGCCGGATTGGGTGTGAGAAGAAAAAAAAAGACCTCGAGTCTTGGTTTTTTTTGGAGTTGGTTGGA
>Ga0265797_10007597_pt1 | contig 14745 bp, 15 predicted proteins | sample P2T30metagenome_FD_192433 | JGI IMG/M metagenome (GOLD analysis project Ga0265797, IMG submission 192433) | Plant litter microbial communities from East Loma Ridge, Irvine, California - P2 T30 | ecosystem: Environmental > Terrestrial > Plant litter > Unclassified | place: USA: California... | reverse complement strand
AAACGAAGATTCGATCGTCGGTATGTCGCTCAAGAAGGTTTGGTCCCGGCTATTGTTGTTACACCATCTCATGTCGAGTGACGAAACTCCCGGAAAGTGGAGAGTCTTTCGCGGCGGGGAAAGTTGACGAAGTCGTTGCCCAGAGAGATGTATTTAACACTTATGCTAGACCCTTGGCGGTTCATCAACACCAACAAGGTCCATCAATGGATGAAGTCGTTTGTGGTTCTGGCTGTCGCTTTCGCTGATCCCGTATGAGGACGTCAGCGGCGCGTTCTTTTCGACTTCGTCCCACTCGATTCGTTCTGATTGGTCAAGTGATAGAACCCTAACCCTAGATATCCACCCGAATAGGAACCCCCGGCCGCACCGCTCACGAACACCGAAACCTTGGAAGCTTCTCTTTTGCTTTCCATGCAGTCAGGCTCAAGACAACACATAGCAAAAGTATTTTAGTAAAGGTACAGTCTTGCGCTGCAAAAGCAAACCGCCCGATGGGGCATGGCTGAGCTGCCCAGTCGTAGTGTAAGTTCACGCTCACGCACTCATCACAGCCTCCACCGCATGGGTAACATCGTGAGTGACAGGACAGGAGCGAAATGCCTCCTGGTCAATTCTGGCTATTTTTTCAGATTCGACCAAATACTGTACTCTTTTCTACGCATAACTGGGTCAGCGATGGCAGTGGAAACCATCGGGCAGGCACGGGCTGAGGCCTCCGTTTTCACCACCATTCCATCAACCAGGCAGGTACCGTACGTGCCCCTTGGCATAGGCTGACCTTTGTACACAAGACACGGTAAACATAGCACCAATCGTAGGACTTCGGACAGGCGCCGGCGTCAAAAATCCTACTTTGATCGGACTCGGTAGCCAGCCTCGGAATAGCCAGCCTCGGGATAGCCCCGATACCAACCTTCCAGAGCACTACCGGCATACCGTCTATATCGAGAGGAGACATCTTTGTCGGTACTCAACATCATCTCCAGTAACGCAAGATAAAAGGCAACAGAACAGCCTTGCGAGCAAAAGTCAACGCCACTACATCTCCACTTTCCAAAGCAATTTCTGCTCCACAACAATGCCTTCCGCAATCGACAATCGCGAGCACACACTCTACATCTTGTCAGAATTCCACCCCGAAGCGGTCAAACACGCACAAAGTCTTTTCAACTGTGTCCTACACACAGACCCGAGAATTCTACGATGGCGCGAGGAAGCGACCGCCGTCTTGGTGAAAGATTATCCAATCCATGAGGCCGACTTAGATGCCGCTCCTCAATTGCAAGCCATCGGCAAACAAGGCGTGGGCGTCGATCAGATCGATACCGCAGCCTGCGCGCAACGTGGCATCAAAGTCTACAACACTCCCGGCGTCAATGCCAGCGCGGTAGCAGAGATGGTCATGGCCTTGACCTTGAACGTAGCGCGCGATATTTCCGGACTATGGTACCGACAACTGGCTCTCGGAGAATCCATTCGCAAGGAGACCTGTAATGGGTTGCTGTTGACTGGCAGGACCATCGGCATCATCGGCATGGGACACATCGGCCGCCAAGTCGCACGGATGTTCCAAGGCGCTTTCGACACGCGAACGATCGCATACGATCCATTCGTTCCGGAAGGTGCCTGGGCAGACTTTGATCACGAGCGTGTACAGGACCTCGACGATTTGTTATCAAAGGCGGATGTGGTCTCTGTTCACGTCCCATTAACGCCACAGACAATATCCATGATCGGGCACAGCCAGATGCAGAAGATGAAGCGTACGGGCATTCTCGTCAACGCATCTCGGGGAGGCATCGTGGACGAAGCGGATTTGCAGCGTGCTTTGGACGAGAAGCTCATTTGGGGCTGTGGGTTTGATTGCCACGTACAAGAGCCCCCCACGCTTGCAAAATACGGCGACCTCTGGAGTCACGAGCACTACGTGGGAACACCTCATGTGGCGGCTGCGACAGATGAGACGCAGATTGCTACCACTAATGCCGCGATCGACCTCGTCTACCAACACATGGTCGAAGCGAGTAGGCGAGCACATATCGAAGCCAAGTTGACGGCATGAACAGATGTCGAAAGCCTGCTGCCTATATATGAATCGAAATCGATCCCGGTCCGTAGAGTAGTTGATGAATACACGAAAGATCTTTTTGCACATACTGAAACATAGCTGTGGTGTTATTGAATTAGAAGAATTCATCTTCAGGCCACAGCTTTCACAAGGTTTGCCTCTCCTTCCGTAAGCATCCATACTCTCGGTGGTCGATTCGTCTGTAAGCCGCGCTCGTGAAGGATTCGGGACCCCGCCGACGTCTTTCGTAAACCGAGGTGAGCAAGACTTGGGGGCGTTTAGCACCCGGAGAACAGCAATCACGAAAACATGTGAATGGCCATCATATACTCGGCCATGCGACCATCGGCATGGCATCCCCTGAGCTATTCCCCTTGGCCTGCGAGCGGTGCAGAAAACGGAAACAAAAGTGCGACCGACGCGCCCCAGCTTGCGGCGAATGCGTACGCGCCGGCACCGAGTGTGCGCGCTCCTCGCGCGAGGCCGACGTGGTGCGGAGCACCAACGGCTCTTTGCAACTGAAAAGCCCAATCACCATACTTCAAGAGAGACTTGCGGAACTGGAAGAGCTGGCCAGGCAACGAGGCCTTGTTGTTGAAAATTTCGACGACAACACGATTGGTCGAGTCGCTTCGAGTTCGCAACAGGCCTCTGCAAACATCGCTGCCGACAGACGTCCTCTCACAACACCACATCATGCTGACCGTGGAGCTCAAAATGTCGCCACCGAGTACGGCACGCATCGAGGTCTCGATCTCCTATCACTCGGAGCAATGGCCGAGCCAACGCGGCGCACAGGAGAGATGTTGCGAGAACTGTCCATTCCACGCCTCATCTTTGCCGTGACTGAAGTCTACGGTGGCGATCCGGAGCGTGCGCGGCGCGTCGACCGTCTTTGGGATTGCGTTGCGAGGGACATCAAGACCCCCGGCCATGATACGAATCGTCTGAATATTCCCCAGACCGAAGGCTTCGATTGTATGACCAAGTACTTCCAACTGGCTGACTATCGCTATCCAAGCCTCTGCCGCTCAGATGCCGAACGAGGAATGGCCACGGTCTGCAGGGAGCACTCTGCCAGGGAAGGTGATATACAGGCCAATCCTGCTGCCAGCTTCCTTGCGTACATGGTGATAGCCATTGTCCCTCTCGTAGTCGACGACTTCTCCAGTGTCCACGGCTCGTTCGTGTCGATACACATGTTGTCCAGGGCGCTTCGACTTCTTGAAGACATCTTCCGAAGTGATGACGGGATTGAGATCATCCAATGCCTCCGTATGCTTGTTGTATTTACCTTACAGAACTCGGCCGCGGGATCATCATGGCATCTCATTGGCTTTGCAATGAAAAAGTGCATCGCCCTGGGATATCACCGCGAGCCTGACCCGCCGGGTACAGTTGAAGAGGAGCAATTGCAGGAAAAGAGCCGATGGCTGTTCTGGTCCTGCTACTTACTCGATCGGTCAGTGTACTTTCAATGGTCGATTCACGAACAAGGGCTGAACTCTCTACGCAGACTCATTTGTACGGCTCTTGGGCGTCCATACAGCATTGACGATTCATACGTTACAGCGAAGGTCAGTTGTTTTCTACCGTTGAGCCGCTCATTGGCGATACTGACCATATACACAGCTTCCAGGCAACGCGCCGAACAGCCAACTGAGTGGAGCAGCTAGCCGTCAAGTCCATCTCTTCCGCTACGCCAAACTCATGTCTGAAGTCATTAAGGATCGTGCTATGCATCCCTTCAGACACTATCTCAGTCGCCTTATGCATTGGCGATGCACCGCGCCAGAGCAAATCGAGCCTTACCCTCCCGAACAGCGTAGCCACCTCAAGTCTATATACGACACTCTTCTGTTGCGTGTAATGATTGACCAGATCGTCTATTCCTCCAACGGCAACTTGCAACATGAGGAAAATGGTAGAGGCCCTACTGCCGGAAACTCCACACCGGGAAGCATCAAACGCGGGACAGCGCCTGAAGATGCAGATCTTCACACAGCATGCCAAGCCGTAGTATCGAGTCTTACACGAGTCACAATGAGAGACCGTACGTTTCTTCCCTGGCTAACAGGATACAGCGCATTCTCCGCCGCGCTCGTCTTGTTATACCTGAGAGCTAAGACGCAAGTCACAACATCACCAAGCTCAAGGCTGCAACCACCAGAGCCGTACCCCATCGGGCATTTCGCAGCCTCGACACCTGATTCGGCTTGGTTCTCGGGCACACACGAAGAGGATCCACTGCGAGACGCCGTCGCAGTTATGGCCATCGTAGGCCGGCAGTTCACCCGCGTGGCCAAGTATAAGGCTTCTGTGATCAAGTTGCGCGATCTGATATCTTCTCAGGCGCGGAACAAGGATGACTTGCGGACTGAAACGGCGGAGATGATTGACAGTTCTGGTCCTGATCATTTGCGGCGCTTAGTAAATATTACACTATCGTGGGCTCACATATCTGAACTTGCCCGTCTGCCGAACACAACACCTGGGACGTTCTGATGACCTTGTTGCTAACAAGCATTCGATTCAGACTTTCAGCGAATGGACGAGACGAGCATCCGCCGATTCATCCATGGACCGCGGAACGGTCGACTAAGACAAAATCAACATTCGTTTCGTTCCGACACTCGCCTGGACATAGCTCCTCAATTTGAGTCAGTCCGGGATGGCAGCGAAGCAACCGCATACTGCGATCAAGCCATGATATCCTGATCGAACTCTTTTACTCGCCGCACGGCAAACGCCGCTCCAGTCGTCGAGTATTCCGTTCGGCACCCGAGGATGGCTACCGATGGTTCGGGCACTGGCCGACTCGCTCGAGGGAGTCGCACGAGTAGATCATCTTCGGTTGCCCTCCGGTGTGGAATCGGCGCCCACCCGACTCTGTGGGGATGGTCTGGGGTCCCCGCTTCACCCCATACATGCATTGGATCAAGAGATGAAGATGTTTAAGATATGACCAAGATATAAGCCTTAAGTCTAGCCGACATATGTGCACCTGGAGATTCGATCTGTGTACCCCACACAGCACGTCCTACCTACGTGAAACTTCGCCCATCATGTCTACAGTTGAACACAAAGACGGTCACGACCACTTGGAGAAATCTCTTGGCGTTACCGAGGAAACAACTCAAGACCCGCCGTCTGAAGAATGGCAGGCCGCAAGCCGGAGGATCGTCAGGAAACTTGACATGACCCTGATGCCAATCGCCTGGATACTGTATGTGTTCAACTATCTGGACCGGAACAACATAGCGTAGGTGGAACTCTTCACTTACAAGTCAAAGGCATACTGATTGTTGTACAGGCAGGCTCAGCTTGACACGATCGTCGAAGACCTGGGTCTAGTTGGTTCCCAATTGAACAGTGCGATTTCTCTTTTGAACGTTGGGTAAGTCGTTGCTCTTCCCGCGATCTCTCCACACCTCAACCATTTGCTAACGCGCGGCGAAGGTACATGGTCATGCAGATCCCGAGTAACATGCTCCTCACACGTCTTCGCCCTTCACTATACTTGCCATTCTGGGTCGTCGTCTGGTCTATCGTGTCGGCAAGCACTGCTGCGGTACAGAATTACCCACAATTGGTAGCTGTACGAATTTTGCTGGGTGTCTCTGAGGCTCCGTTCTTTCCAGGTAATTTTTTCCTCGCATCGTTGAAAATGAGACATTTGATCTTAACCTTGTCCAGGTGTTTATTTCCTCATGTCGTCATGGTACACGCGCCGCGAATTGGGACTTCGGATGGCTATCTTGTACTCCGGCCTGATCATCGCAACCGCCTTCTCTGGTCTCATCGCAGCTGGCGTATTTGCTGGAATGGGCAACACTCTCGGGTTGGCAGGCTGGCGCGTGAGTGACTGATGCATAAACATCGACTAGACACATATCACTAACAAACAACTAGTGGTTGTACATCATCGAGGGCGCAATAAGTTTGTTCCTTGGCCTGATTGCTCTGGTGACATTGCCCGACTTCCCGCACTCGAAGACCGGCAGTCAAAAGTGGCTGCTTTCAGATTACGAATTGCAAGTTGCAAGCGAGCGAATCGCAGGCGACAGGATCCAGCAACAAGAACAAAGCTCCATTTGGCTTGGGTTCAAGTCGGCTTGCCTCGATTACCGTACTTGGTTCTTCGTAAGTGCAGCTATCAAGACACACACGTGCGAGGCGTGCATCGTAACTGACTTTACATGACAGGTCCTCCTGATGATTTCCAACCACTTTGCGTACGGCTTCAACTACTTCTACCCATCCATCGTGCGAGGGTTTGGCTTCGGCTCTAGGACAATCACCCTGGTCTGCACTGCACCGCCATTCCTCTTGGCCGCTGCAATCTCGTTCGGCCTCGCAATGCACAGCGACAAGAAAGATGAAAGGAGTCTACACATCGTCGCCCCCATGTGCACCGCGATCGTCGGCTTTGCCATCTCTGTCGGTACCCTCAACCAGCCCGCGCGGTATTTCGCATCGTTCCTCTTTGTCGGCGGTTGCTTCGCCAGTAACGGCTTGATATACAGTTGGGCCGCCAGCGTCCTGAACGACACACCTGAGAAGAAAGCGGTCGCGGGGGCAATCATCAACGTTCTGGGTCAAGTCGGCAACATCGGAAGTCCTTATTTCTTCCGCTCGCAGGATTCGCCGCGTTACATCATGGCAATGATTCTCCTAATGGTGTTCGCAGGGCTTTGCGCGGCTTGCTGCCTTTTCTTGAAGTTTGACTTGAGGCGTGCTAACAAGAAGATCATCATGCGGGCAGATGAGACGGGAGAGCCGAGGAGGCTCTTCACGACTTAGATCGTCAGGTCCACGGATGAGATAAAGGAAAGTGGAAGTGGTGAGACACAATGCGAAAACCAACGGTTGGATTCGAATGCGTTGAGGTTTGCACTTTACTACGTTGATGTTGGTAGTTCTTACGGTTGTGTCGAAGTGCACTTTCTGAGTCTACACTCCTACCACATGTTGGAATCTGATCACCAAATTCGACGGGTTGATCGATATGACTATCAATTCAATGCGATTCCAATTATCTAAGTTGGCTCATATTAGTAGATTGATGACAACATAACATCAATGCAATTTGCAATTGAACGGAGAGTCCGTGATCTGGTGATTGCGTGAATGTGCATTGTTGATTATATGTGCGCTATAACCCCAACCCTAGGCAGTGGATCGGATAGTGCGATTGCCGATCCCTCGGCTATTGCTTACCTTGCTACTTTGTTGTGCGCATTGGACTGAGACTGACTTCCTATCTCCTACCTCACAAACTCGCAACATGGATCTCGAAGGGGCACCAGCCGTCCCGTCAAAGGCCCACAGCAAACGTGCAGCGCCGATGAGCGAGTCCTCACACATCCTGAAAAGTGTTGCCTGCCGTCGCTGTCGCTCGAAGAAGATCAAGGTAGGCTGTATGTTCGCTCGCGCTGTGCACAGCATTGGCGTTGATCACTGACACATGGAGAAACGGGCAGTGTGATTCTCAGCTTCCCAAATGTCACGCGTGCGAAAGAACTTCGAGCGAATGTCTTGTATTTGACAGTACAACTGGCGAGACCCATGAGCGGGAGTGCGTTCACCCAGAAGCGTCTCTAGAGCCTAGAGGGGTTCCAATGATTGACTGTTGTAGATATCTTGCAGCGATACAAGCGAGGGTCGATCACATCGAAGCGCTACTATCTACGAGCGGGAATGACCAACGCTCCAGCGTGCCAGACAGCGGAAGTCATGAATCAGGTCATCAAAACCGGATTCCCCGATATGTCGGAGACCAGAGTGGTAACAGGTAGACTCCTCGCCTTTTCTGCATCCTTGCGGTCTCTGACAAATGAATCAGGTTCATGGAGCATGCGATCACGGATATGAATTGGAGCTCAAACCGTCAGAATGCAACGCCGCCCTTTCCAGACAGGCTGGAAGAAGCACGAGTCGCATACGTGCCACCGCATCCACTTCCAAATCATGAGGAGAGTCTAGTTTTGATCACAGCTTAGTAAGTCGAGACTTATGGGCGAGCCGCGCTTCTGCTAACGCAAGCAAGCATGCAAAGATTCCATCCGATGCACCCAATCTTATCTGAAGCAAAGATCTGGGATCTACACAACCAATTGTTCCCTACCCATGGTACAACACAGCGGAGTAACTTGAACGAGGACGACTGTTTCAAGCTCCAGATGGTTTTTGCTTTGGGCTCGGCTGGAATCCATTGTGAAGGTGAATACGACAAGCACCCATTTGGCTACTTTGCTGCAGCCCTGGAGTCCTTATTGTCTTCTGGTTTCGCATTCTCGACATTATTGGAGCTTCAGAATTTTTTGCTGATCGCTCGATTTGGCATGTCATATTACATAGGTATGCTCTACTCCAGTCAGAGTGCTTCTCGATCAGTGCTGACTCTCACTCACAAGGCTGCTCCATCTGGGAGCTAGGTCAGATGTGCATACGTGTAGCCATCGAATTGGGTATTCACAAAAGCTGTGGTGGCACTCTGAACCATGACCAGGACGAGCAGATGGAAAGGCGCGTGTTCTGGGATTGTTACCACCTAGATCGCATGAGCTCTTCGACCCTTGGTCGACCGTTCGGTATTGCGGACTCTGACATCAGCGCACCACTACCGACAGACACCAGTCACGACGCTTCTTTGTATCAGTCATCCACGGCGTCTCAAGCGATCACTGGATCTAAGCTTGCAGTGTTCAATCACTCTATACGACTGATGCAGATCGAGTCGGTGATACGTGCCTCGTTTTTACGACAAACGAATGCGTCTACCCAGCCAGCAAACAAGCATAGCGACACAGACTTTGACCATCTTTACAATACTTTCCATACATACAGCAAGTCCATGTATGATTGGTGGAGTCAACGTCCGAGGCCGAGTCCAAAACACGGCATCTATCAAGCACCCGAATACTTTGAATTCCTCCATCGGCGCAAAAAACTCGATCTAACCCGCGCGATCCTCAGTCAAGCATGGGAGTCACATGTCCGCTCCAAAGAACTACTACGAGGTTGCTTAAGAACCGCACTTTCGTTACTCTCACTGTTCTCGGCTCTGCGATCTAAAAAGGTCATCACATCCACGCGAGGCTTCATTCATCTCATATTTAGCACTGGGCTCAGCGTCATCTCGACGTGCGTCGAGCTGCTACGCGGAGACAACAGTACTGCCCCGATAGAACAACCAGCCGACATCGAAGCGCTGTGGGCCGATCTCTTTCAAGAAACCCCGACATGTCTTTCACCCAAAGACATCGTGGACGGCCTTTCACTCGCCTTCGAATCTCTGCACTCTATGTCTGGCTACGTCCCGGACACCTTCCAGTACACACGTGCCTTTGGCTCTCTCAAGGCGAAAATCGAGGTCCATTTCGAAAGTGCCGGGAAAGCTCGCGTAACGAGTGCCATCAACACCAACGGCGAGCAGATACCCAGAGAACAGTCCGGCACAGCCGAACACGGCAATGTCCAGAGTTTGGGTGCAACGGGTCAATCTGTTGCTCAGGGATCGGAGCAGGATACCAGCGGCCAAGAAAGGCTGCACAATCATGCCATGCCCGTGCCAGACGCGCTCAGTCTACCTGCGGATATCGACGATACGTTATCACTGGAGAATTACGAGCAGGCCATGCAGACGTTCCCGAATCTCTTAGACGGCTTTCCCAGTGCTGATCCGTGGGCTGACATGCCGCCTATGGACCAACTCACATTTGATCTGCTGGACTACACTTGGGAAGCGCCGATCCTCTGGCATAACGAAGAGGCTAGGTGATCGCACGTCGCACAGTAATGGAAGAAATGATTATGAAGTCCGACAGCTAAAGGTTTCAACAGAATAAAAGACTTCTCTGTCTACTGAGCAACTCTGAAGATGTACGCGAGGTCCCCGACGTAGCCCCTTCCATAGTCATCCGGAGTTGCCTCAGTTAATGGCTTCGTCGAACGCCATCTGGGCCGTGAGATTATTGATCTCAGGCAAGGTAGCAATCAAGACCTCAGCCTCCACGCATGTCAACCCTTTGAGACTTGGCGCGACGTACCTTGTCTGTATTCACTTCGCAGTCAACGCACTTGACCTCGGACACAGTCAAATGTCACCTCTTCTCCAGGGAAGTCGATCCTGGTGTAGCGGATGGTGCAGCAGATGGACGGCACTAGTAGGCGTCCTCCGTTGCTGCGTGGTAACACTTTGAAGATGCCAATGTGAGCCCTGCTATCACCTAACAACTCCAGACAATACCCGCCACGATTCGTTCAGTTACGTCGAGTGTTGGTGACGCCTGACAGTGATTTGGGAACTGATTAGACTGAGAAGAAGGTAACATCATCCGCAACGCGAATGGCGAGGATAGCTGTAAGCTGACCTGACCTGAACCGGATGAACACTTTGTCAGGCTGGCAGAGATGTATCGATCAATGTCTTGAGCCAGTACGTCAGCAGCTAAGAGGGCACAGTCCGAGGCATAGTTCTGTCGTTTTGTATAGCCGATGTGCTTAGGTCTCTACTCATGTATTTCCTCAATGAAGGCACCAGTATGATCGGCCAGTGTGTGTTATGGTCTCAACCGGCCGGAAGCAGTGGAGTCTATTGCATCTAAACTCCGCATCACCGTCGATGATCTTCAATCCACTTCCACCCCATCTGTCCTAGACTATTTCAGACAACTTTCGCTAGACCGTACATACATATGTGTGCGCAGAGCGTTAATAAGTTAGCTCTGCGTTTCATCATTCTATTGAGATTGGCGTTCGCAAGCAACAAACTGAAAACCGGGAGGCTGCGGGCGACTTCCTAGAAACCGCATGGTCCCGATTTTGGAGTTTATCGCTTGCTGTTCACCCTGCCGACCGTGCTGCTTGACCTGGTCTATATATGTCAGCAGCGACGCGCGAGAAAAGCTCAACTCTTATTCCCCATTCAACCCAATAACTGCTACTTGGAAGAAAGATCACTCGACTTCCTTTCGACTCCATCAGAACTACAACTCGATAACACCTCCACTGCTCACCTCCAACTTCCCAACCACCAGGTCTCTCGAAAGTCATCATGAAGGTCTCGCTAGTAGCTTCCCTCACGCTTGCGATGCTTGCCGAGATTGCCATCGCAAGGAACTGCAATGATGGTCTCAAATACTGCGGAAGGTCTTTGAGGAAGATTGGTATTTCCAGATGCAATGTCCGCTCTTCAAGAACGCAACATCGCTAATACCATTCAGGTAAGTACGACAAAGAGATCAAGTCGGTGTGCAGAGCGAACATGGTCAACTATGACGACTCAGACGACATGCTTTTCCAGTGCAAATCCGGCTACCCCAGCACATATCAAACCGAAATCTACTTGGCTGCAAATTGCCACGAGCGCGGTCTTGTGTGCGAGGATCGTGGATGGCGAAAGAACGATACCTGTGCTTCTAAAGAGTAAGCGACGATATGAGGCTTTCCACGCTCGACGGGATGTGTGTGGGTTTTCATTGTCTCGTCCGGCTTGTCATCTCCTTCCCTAGGAGCCAACCTCTTCGTAGAACGAGAGCGACAAACGATCATCAAATCGGTTCCAGCGAAACGCGAAAGACTTCTTGCGTCTGTAACCATGCTACGCTGGAACATACACTTTTGCATTCCGAGTATCGGCTTTTGCATCATTACATACGCTTTCCGTCAAGAGGAAGATAAAACGTGCGTTGTTCAGTCTTTGCGGCTCAGCATCCGGACAACGCACAGCATTCACTTGTCGGCGAGTCCGAATCCAGACAGTCATAGCAGAACTGCTAATTAGAATGAAGAAAGTGGAAAATTATTACTGACTAATTCAACGTGATGAAGATGGAAACAAAGAAAGATGCAAACGCTTCCGAAAGCGCAAAGTGATCAACATCGCCAAGAAAAGACATGGGCCCTGCTCGCTGCAGGAGGCTCAAAGTGGGGCGTTTCCAACACGAGAGAAAGCAACGCATTAACAACTTCCCATTAATATGACATGACGATTTCTCCCACCCTCGTACATCCCACTCGCTCAAGGCGAGGCATTCCTCACGATGGCGGCCGAACGACGTGAGATCGTGGAAACCGACGAAGCGGGCAACATCACCGCCACGTATGTGCAGACTGCCTGGTCGAAAGCAAGCTTGGGCCGCGTCGATGTGATTTATCCGCAAGAGACCAAAGCGGTATGGCAGAGGGTTCTTGATGTGTTTCTCCCGGCTGGATATCCGCACAGCGTGACGAGTGACTACCTCGAGTGAGTTTGCCTTCGACTGAATATGATCCTGATGGTTATCATCGTGGAGACTGAGATGTGGCTAACGGGGGACAATCAGATACCAGATATACGTAAGTTCCTCCGGTTCTACCTACACGTACACCTCGCGCAGACTCTAACAAAGATCAAAAGGATTCCCTGCAAGCATTCTCAAGCTCCATTGCCGGTCTCCTTTCGTCCCGCGCGGTCCTGTCAAGTGTCGGCGTAGGTGATTCCACCGCCTCTCCCACGGCGGCTCTCATTCTCTCCATCATCCAGGAGTCGGCCGGCCGAATAGCCACGATCGCATTCGCTTGGAGGTTCGGCACATCCCTCGAACCGGAGTGCAAGATGTACCGCCTGCTGGCAGACATTCTGAACGACTTCGCATTTGTGCTGGACTGCCTCTCGCCTGCGTTCCCCAAGCCGCTCCGGGTGCTCATACTCAGCTTCAGCAGTGTCTTGCGAGCGCTCTGCGGTGTTGCGGCAGGCTCGGCGAAAGCCAGTCTGAGCGCGCATTTTGCCCGCTGGGGAAATCTTGGTGAGCTCAATGCGAAGGACTCGAGCCAGGAGACTGTCATTTCGCTGCTTGGAATGCTAGTTGGAAGCGTCGTCGTGCAATGGGTCGTCTCGCCAATCGCCACCTGGACAACGCTGGTATTGCTTCTTTCAATCCACCTTGAAACCAACAGGCGCGCAGTCCGCGCCGTGACCATGCGGACGCTCAACCGCCAGAGAGCAAACCTCGTCTACCACCACCTGCGCCGCGGCCATGTTCCTTCGCCCAAGGAGGTGTCGGAGCAAGAGAGCATATTCGAGCAGCCAGATGTGCTTCGCGGCTCGAATGCTGAAGCTCTAGGGTTTTGCCGGCTGGGAGCTTCCATGTCCGATTTCCTCCGAAGCATCGCGCCAGCGCACGCAACCACCCAAGCAACAAGCGTACCTGGCACTGCTCTTGCCAAGTTGCTGAAACCGTTTGACGAGGCAAAGTATCTTTTGTGGTACGACCCGCTGTCAGTCAGCCGCAAGGTGGGCGTTTCCATTGTGCTGAAAGAGGGTGTGACACCGCTGGACCAGCTCACGGCGTGGTGGCATGCTATCGCTTTGGCAGAAGCATCGCATCAACAGGATAAAGGTGTGGGCGGTGCAATGAAGACCAATGGCTCTACTCTGTTGGAGCAGTCTATGCAGTCCGCTTCTGCGTTGATCGTAAAGTACGAGAGTTCTCTCAGGGAGCTCGGCTGGGACCTCGATACTGGGGCTCTGGAGACAGGATCGAATTCAAGGGTGAAGGTGCAGTAGTAGCCGGCGATGTGTGGGTTACACGCACGCTGCTGCATCCATAGCCAATGATGAGCTTCAAAGGAGCTCTGAGGGTATCGATTAATCGGGACAGGCTGCTGACGGCGTCGCACATATCTGTCCCTTTGTATTTGGCCTCCGAGAAAGGAGGGATCGCGCCTGTGGAGTAGTTAATTTTTTTTACTTACTCCTGCCTCCTTTATCGGATGTCAAGCCCATTAGCAACTTCACAGAGCCAAGACAACGCTCGCGGGATGAAGCCTCCCGTTCCAATACATGCGTTGACGTACAACAGTACCAGTAGCAGCAGTAGTAGTATACAGTCGTCATATTCCGAATCCTTGATTGAACAACAAGCGAAGACCCGCGCGATCTCCACCACCCATGTACGCCTGGCGTGAGCTCGCCTCGAGGACCCAGACAAGCCAGGAGATCCTGGTGAAGATCCACAAGCAGATCTTGACGCAAATTGCAATGATGTTACATATCCGCCGTGTGAGGGTGCACTTACTTGTTGTACGACCAACAATCTCTGCATGTCAGGGACGTGAACAAACTCGTCTTGCGGTGAAGATGTCAGGTCCACATCAAATTCTCCGCAGTCCCGCTCGACATGGCGGTGATCCAGAATCACGACTCGACAAGCACAGCAAGCACACACCAACCGATGGGCAAACGACGATTCCCGTCCTCCTGCAACGGTAACGAGACTTAAGCGGCTGCGGAGGTGGGAGGCGCACTGCTACATCCACATTTCCCACACATTGATGGTCCCCACGGGGTAGGTAGCGAGGTGCTTTTTTTTCCGTTCTCCGATTCGCCGTGAAGAACGAAGGAAGAGAATTGACCGCCCACCGCTGACTCGGCCTGCGGCCAGCCATCCCACAGCTTCAGGGCATGCGATCGGCGGTACGGGCGTTCGTGTCTGGCTCGGCTGCGGATCGAGCAATACATCAAGTCAGCCGCAGACGCCGGGCGTACTGCGGCCAAGATGCTGTTGGTGGAGAGGTTTGATGAGAAGACGAGGAGAGACATCATCGAAGGATGGACTCGAGGCCATGGTACGCTCAGGAGTATAGCAATTCTTCACGACTACTGGCATTCATCCTTCCTCCACATCGGC
>Ga0265797_10007596_pt1 | contig 14750 bp, 14 predicted proteins | sample P2T30metagenome_FD_192433 | JGI IMG/M metagenome (GOLD analysis project Ga0265797, IMG submission 192433) | Plant litter microbial communities from East Loma Ridge, Irvine, California - P2 T30 | ecosystem: Environmental > Terrestrial > Plant litter > Unclassified | place: USA: California... | reverse complement strand
AATACCAGTAGCCCGCGATTAATGAATTAGATCACAGCCTCTGTTCGGCTCGAGTATTGGTAGGTTGTTACAGCTTTGCTGGTTTTGCGAATGCAAAGAGCGACCTTCCTTTCTTTTCCGGATCTTGCCACACCCATCCACTTTTACCAACAACTTCTCCTGCCCCGCTAGACATCTGTAGCATTGTGGTATCGTCTCCATGATTCGCAAGGAAGCGTTTGTTACTGTTCTTCAAGCGACCGATAATGTGGCCTCGAAGCGGACTGCCGTCGCGATTGAACTCTACGGTATACGTCTCGACGACAGCCTCACCCTCTGCATTAGAGGCAAGCTCTGGCGCAGGAACATCGGTGATCTGTGGTGGAAGCGGGTTCTCTGTGGGATAAGCTCCTTCTTTCCTGGGCTCTTTCGATAAGATCACGACGTACTGATAGCTCAGAACACCGCCATTGCAGAGCACCAGTCCCCTGCGGCCTTTACCGTCTCTTAGCTGTCTTGTCATCTCAGTGAGCGCGTGCATTGAATAGTTGTTGCCAGCTCCACCAAACGACGTCAGACCGCCAAGTATCGTCAATGGTTTGTCACCACCAACAACAGGTAGCCCTAGATGCTGCGCGGCAATTTTAGGAACGATCGGAAAACACGAGTAGATGTCAACGATATCCATCTCTTCCTTGCTTACGCCAGAAACCTTCAAGCTTGCATCAATAGAACGCGCAATGCTAGGCGAGGAGTAGAAGTTCGGTCTTTTCCAGAACTCGTCCGCATCCTTCGTTCCTGCGCCACCAAGTGGATATATCCATTTTGACTCTGATACCCCTAGTTCTTTGGCGAAAGAAGTTGAAGTAAGAATAATGGCAGAGGCGAGGTTGACCGTGTTGAAAGCATTCATAAGCAGGGGATCTGCACGGATCTGATGTAAGCGGTCATTCCCAGAGTAGAAAGAAGGATGGCGTACAAGGATGACATATCATTCTGTTCCTTTTCCCAACCGTCCCAATCTCTTCTTCACTACTTGAACTTCCGTAATTCCATGCATATTCATTATTCTTCGCAACTTCGGAAAACTCGGCATACAACTTTGCGCTCTCTTGGTGGTTTGCCTTTGGTGTCTGGCCGCGATGCGCACGGAATGCGTTCTCGTAAAGTGGATAAACATGTATTGGTGCACCAATCCTATGAATAGCGCCAAGGTCTTCGCAAGAGTCAGTAGAGGAGAGTGTTTGCCAAAGAGAGGACACTGCACTATTTCCTAGGTCGCGGCCTGTTGGAGTGAAGACCGAGTCTACGGCTTCAGACGGCGCTGTCCAGCCTGGCGGAGGAAGCTTCTTTGCAGCTGCGCATGCTGATACTGGGTACAGTTAGTGATGGTGGAGAGAAAGAAAAGTAAATTGGCACGTACACGAAGCTAACGCCTCACCCCCAGTTACAATCGCGACTTTACATTCGCCTTTCGCAATCCTTTTCGCCGCTTCGTCGAGGAGCTTCCCTGGCTTGTCACCTCCATGCTCAGAATATCTTTTCCACTTTAGTTTCTGTTCAATCCCCAGCTTCTCTGCCAGAAGCCCTGGCAGATCCGGGTATGGCCAAGTCCATGTCTTGACGACATCGACGCTGTCGATCGCTGACTGGAGATCGGTATTCGAAGTAGACGAAGTGTCGCTGATGGCCTTTTGAATGGCTTCAAGCATCAATGTTGCGGGCTCTTTCGCGTCCGTGACGGCAGTTGAGCGGTTCTTGATGTCGCCAACGCCGATGATCACGGGGATGTTGGAGGACGGCATATCGATGTAGGAGACGGACTGCAAGGCAAACGTGTCGATACTCTGGCTACCCAAAGCACCTTCTAGCCATGATCATATACTACGCGACCGAGGCGTAAAACACGCTGCAATTCGGAGAGTCATGACTGGCGTGAGGAGTTACATTTGCCGAGGTACAACGCGCGGCGCGAACTACGGCGCGACTATCAGGCGCTGCCTATAATCTGTTTACGCTGTCTTCGCGCGTTAGTTGTATTACAATTTGGAACGCATGCATAGAAAAGTGCGAATTTCATAAGGGGAGAATGAGGTCGAGTGTGTTCTAGCTGAGGAGATGCTGAAGGTACGTACCATTCAGGGCAATCGACCTGGTGACATCGTATGTGATACGATGCAGGTACGTGCACTTAAACAAGATCGGTATTGTCACAAGACTGTATCGAAGTGCAGGCATTTCGAGGTCCAGTCTTTTAGTTCTAACTTGGTTCACGTACGGACATTCTAACAGATTGGCTTGAAAATCTACTGTATACAAAGGCTTTCTGAGGCCACAGCCAGATTTGGTGCAGCGCCGGTTGCGATATTCCAATCTCTCCATGCAGCATACAGTAACACGACGAAAGCCTGTCCCTCAGGGTTGACGCCTTCCAGTGGCGTCCTCTGACCTTCATTGAGAGAATTGACAACCGGTGCTACAATACCAGTCTCTTCGTCTATATGACGGCTAACAGCTTCTAGCTTCGTTATTGCCCAATCCGTATACCGTTTTCCGAAAAGGCCAGGCTCAAGGACGGCCATTCTAAAAGCTGTAGCAGCCATCAACGCTGTGCCAGCGACCTCTGCAAACCAGGTCTCATCATCGAGATAGTTGCGCAGCAAGCCCATTGTATCGGTATCAGCTTCCATGGCGCCATCGAGAATTCCTTTGGTCATCTGCAGTAAGACATTCTGCTCTTCCTCGGTTTCAGACACATATTGAGATTTCCGTAAGGTGGCCAGTACCCTTGCCATTCCAGCTGCGGCCCAGGCATTACTTGTACACCATGCACCACCGTCACTCTTCACATTGCGTACACCCGCATCATTGGCTATGTGTTGCCAATATCCCTTTCGCGTACCGAGAACTTCGCGGTATAGCTCACATTGGCGGACACTCTCCTTCACCATGTCTATATCTGCTGTGAACGTGCCGTTATAGGCGAGGGCCGGTGGCACCATATAGATAAAGTCGGCCCACAAGGAAGGGTACGCATCGCGGTGTGATATCGCGTCATTGGAGAATCTCGGCGTAGTCGAAAGCAGGTCGTGCAGTTGACAGCTTACTGCGGAGAGATATAGGTTATCAGGCACGGGGAGGGTTACTGATCTGGAAAGGAGTAGAGTAGGGATGCAGAGGGATGTCGGATCGGACGATGAGCCTAGTACTTGCTGTTAGCATACGCCCGGTCTTTATAATGTGCCTAGTAAGTATTGAAACCGTAGGACATACCATTTCCTTCACACAGTCTCTGGCTGTCAGTACGTATGAATGGTTTCACATATTGCAGTGCTTCTACATCCTCGACCCTCAACACTGGTATCTCACCGCCTGGAAATGGGTCATGGAAAACGGTAAATTGACGACTTCTGTATTCAAGGATTGCTTCGAACACCGTTCCATACTCCCAGCTATGCGACGCAGTCTCTCGCGCTTTATCTAGCACCTTATCGATCAGTATTTCCGGAATCATGACGTATACTAATCGACCAATATCTCTACACCGGTGATCAGAGTTGATAGTTGCCCGGAAGTTAGGAGTGCGTGAACAAATGGCTGGGATAGATGAAGTTTTCGGCGGCTGCGTCTGGTGTCATGACGCGCGCCTTCGCCTCTTGCCGCGGACAAAAGCTTGGTGAGGGGTTGTTCCTTCTTCCAAGCTCTTTGCCGAAGCTTCAACACACGCAAGACAACAATGCGAATAAAACAACAAGTCTGGCGAGACAGGATTGAAGGGGGAGAATTTGGCAGATTACTGTAGCTTGCATGAATAGGCACAGAGCTCGAGTTGGCGTGATTTCCAAGGGATCGATTACCCCAGAGCTACCTTATGTCCGAGGAGTGCCGACTCAAGAGGTACGCGCAACGTCTTGGTGCTTTCAAAGGAAAGCACACACAGGTAGAAGGGCCAGCATCACGAGACATTTCCTTTTATGTGCGCGAGGCTACAGAACCAACAATCTTGATTGGGAACGAACGGCCGCGTAGCGTTGTTAGGCTGACATGACCCGATGTTGACAGCTTAGTTTTCTCGAGTATTGGTAGGGGATACCAACACGAACAACGTTGCAGGGCCGAATGCTCATGAGTTGCGGTACGTCCTAGGCAACGGACCTTGTATGTCTGGCTTCGAAGCTTGTCTTTTGCGACACAATGATATCCATATGGTGCAGTTCACGTAGTGAAGACGAAAACTGAAGTTGCGATCATGTAATACTGAATGGTGGTGAAGGTTCGTCCGGCACTGGGAATTTAGCGCGAAGGATAGTTCCTCTACTCCGGAATCCGGATACCTAACTAAAGCTGCTAGACTGATGTCTAGTATGACAGTGGGTCGCGCCATGGTTGCATAAGCCTAAGATTTGATGTACCCACCAGAAGACCCGCAACAGATAATCCTCCAAGCGACGTCCAAGCCCCCGGAATCCTCTCTGGATGAAAGTGTTACGTTTTTAAATCTCTGCGGTGCCAAAGCTGAAGATAAGAGTATCAGGTACAGTGATAACGACGCAGGCCTGATCGTACTGTACGCCCAAGGTGAAAATTTTCTAAGCGACTTGCAATGTCTCGTTCTTCTGTGCATGCTTCTTCACGGCAGACGCAGTCTTGGTTTGGTAGTTTTGGCAGCTTGTCCTGTGGATATACAAAATCCACAGCTCAATGAAGCACGAACCGCCATCCCCACGATCCCCGGATTTTGCAGTAAATCGTCTGTCTCCATCCACCTCGTGGTGAACTCCATAGCTACCCAGACCCATTTCGCAAACCATCGGCGGGTATTTTGTGCGCTAAGACTTCTAGTCGTATTTCCAGAAGCTTGTCTAAGCTCTGGGCGTGCCTGAATTGAGCCTCATCCCTACGATTTGCGGCTTTTGTCGGCTCAGTTCCAAAAACCCTCACTCCGTACACCGGCCCGCCCCCATTTAACTCTCCAAACACCAAAAGATGAACAGTGCCCATGGCGCACGGGAGTAAAACCGAAGGAATGCGCGACGTGCAGGGCGAACGTCATCAGGCAAGTTAAGCACTGTGTTGCAACCACCACAGCACAAGAGGCGATTTTCCCCGCCTTTTCACGCGGTAGTTTGCCATTACCTAACGATAATTGGTTCCCCAGACTCCCCACTGCTCATGGTTCTGACAAGGGTCTGGGCTGATCGTCCCATACCATGGACAAGACTTGGCCACCGAGCCAGCAGCAGTCCACGGGTACCACATCGGAACCATTCCAAACGTGGAGTATACCTCGTCGTGCGCCGGGCCATACACCACATTTGAAAAATCTGCTATCATAGCCGACGCATCCTTCACCCGTCTTTGACATTGCTCTCTATATAACCGGCTGACATCCCCGTGTTGGGATCAGCAAGATTGGTACCGGCACAAACCAAGTCTCCATCATCTCGCAATTTACCTGGGCATCATGCCGAACCACCACATGGCTGACGAAAAGCCTGAGGCTGTGCCGTATGGCTACGAGGAGAATCAAGTTGGCTTCGAGGAGCCATTCGTCCACGGCGCTGCTACTGTTGGAGGTGAGACTGGACGAGGAGGAGATACACACCGTGGTTTGAAGAGTCGACACATCCAGTTCCTGTAAGTCCGTATTCTTTGACGTCGCTAAACCGCATGCTGACACTCCACCAGCGCGCTAGGCGGTGCTATCGGAACTGGCCTGTTCATCGGATCTGGATCTATTCTTGCTCTAGTCGGTCCTGCTCCACTCTTCATGGCCTATCTCAGTATGATGCTTGGTAGGTTGTGCCTGTACGAAATGCATGTGAGAAATCCACTAACTTCGTGTCTTCACTTCTGCAGTCGTCTACAATGTCATGAACAACTTGGCCGAAATCGTTACCCTGCTTCCGATGCGTGGTATTACCATCCCGTATTTCATTAAGCGATTTGTAGACCCTAGTCTAGCATTTGCCGCCGGATGGAACTACTGGTATGCATATGCCATTCTCGTTGCTGCCGAAGCCACAGCTGGAGCCATCCTTCTGGAGTATTGGGAGACGCCTGTTCACAACGCTGTCTGGATCACCATCTTTCTTGTGGTGGTTTTGTTCCTTAACATTGTCGCAGTCGAGGTTTTCGGAGAAGCAGAGTTCTGGTTTGCCTCCATCAAGTTCATCACCATTATAGGCCTAGTAATTCTGGGCTTTGTTATCATGTTAGGTGGTAGTCCTAATGATCAAGGCCGACTTGGATTCAGATATTGGAACAACCCGGGTGCTTTCAAACCATATATAGTGGACGGGAATTCCGGTCGTTTCCTGGCATACTGGACTGCTTTCGTTCGCGCTGGTTTTGCCTTCATCACATCGCCTGAACTGATTGCACTTGCTGCAGGAGAGACCATCGCCCCTCGCCGTAACATCCCCAAGGCTGCTGGCCGCTTTGTTTACCGTCTGGCCATCTTCTACGGTTTGGGAAGCTTCATCATCGGAGTCATCGTTCCATCAGATGATGACCGTCTCCTCAGCGGTAGCTCCAACGCTTCGGCCTCACCCTTCGTTATTGGTATCCAACGAGCAGGCATCCAGGGCCTGAACCACGTTGTTAACGCGGCTGTCTTGACATCAGCCTGGTCTGCCGGAAACGCTTTCCTGTTCTCTGGATCCCGTGTCTTGTACGGTATGGCTCTCAACGGAGAAGCGCCAAAGGTCTTCGGTAGGACAAGCAAGAAAGGAGTGCCATACGTGGCTGTCCTGGCTACTTGGGCGATAGGTCTTCTTGCTTATCTCAACGTCTCCAATACTGGTGCGCAAGTCTTCCTATGGTTCTCTAACATCTCCACAATCTCCGGTTTCATCGCCTGGATTGTTGTTATGATCACCTATATCCGCTTCCGCAAGGCCTTGATATTCAACAACTTGCTCGAGTCGCTTCCTTACCGTACGCCATTCCAGCCATACCTCACATACTTTATCCTTGGTGTTGTCTCGCTCCTAACCCTCACGAACGGATTCCAAGTCTTTGTGCCAGCCAACTGGTCTGTATCCGATTTCTTGGCTGCCTATATCACTATCCCCATTTTCTTCGTTCTTTACGCCGGCCACAAGATCTACTTCAGAACCGCCTTCGCGATCAAGGTTGAGAACATTGATGTTACGACTGGTGTGCGGGAGATGAATGAGTTGTGCAAGGACGATATCTCTGGTGCGCCTGTACCGAAGAACGTCTGGCAGAAGATCTGGTACTGGATTGCATAGAGTAGCACCAGGCACGGATGTACAGCGTTTCCAGCGTGTGTGTTTCTGAGCCTTTTCTTTCATTCATTAGATACCAATCGTCAACAAGATTATTATGACCATCGGACCGGGCTATCCTTTCCCATCAAAACTTAATTTGTCTATGACTGGAAAGATCAGATTATGGTCCGAGAAAAGTAGACCAACAACAAAAGAAACCTGGAGGCATTCCAGTATGAATTAGAAGGCGATGCACATGATATAGCAGGATCTTTGCAACAGGAAGCAGATCTGGCAACACTCCCACCATGCGACGTTCCTCGTCCGTAACGCTAACATCGAAGAACTAAGAGTTCAAAATGCACTACAAAAGACGGACTAAAGATTTGGGGACATTCAGTAAAGTCCTAAAAAGCCCTGCAGTAGTTATACAAAGGCACTCGTACATCGTAAGTGGATTGGCCATATACTATCTTGGTTGTATGAGGCAAGTTGACTTACTCAAAGTTGTGATTTCTATCTTGATTCTTGAAATCTCCTCTATACACTCTCTCCGGCTAGAATTTTACTCCCGCCTTACACGATACTGTAAAGTTACCTCGAAAGAGGGAACTATGATCACTTACCCTCGCGTTTGCTATCAATGCTACATACATGCGACTCAACTGTCTTGTCAACTTTACCATGCGCCTATAGCTGCACCCATCTAGCATCGGGGTAGATGCTTAAGCTCGTGCTCCCACTACTGTAGGCTACCACTGTGCCTGTATCAAATGATTTGTAGAGCATGATTTTGTGAAACCATAAGCCAGGCTATGAAGCCGTACTCATCGAAACTGCCAGAGGAATTGTAACCTAGAATACAACTCTAGTTCAACCTGCGGGGGACGTCGCGCGCGAAGGTTCCAATCGCCCCACCGAACCTCCTTCGTAAGCGTGAGATGTTCTACATAAAGATCGTCGACTAAATCTTCCAAGATTCTCTAGCTCGGGCGGCGTAGACCTGTTAGTGTTACGGATTCCCGGCACCACCAGTGCTCAACATCCCAAGGGTTCAAACGAGGTGTTTAGCGGCCCGCTTCGCGCGGCTATGCCCTGTGTAATCGAAAGCGCGTGTTGTAGCGTGCACGTTCTAGCTTCCAACAGATTTCGCTTCCTGTGTCACAATCACTACTTGAATCCACCGTCGCGATGCCACATCCATCTTCGGTAGCGTACGATAGGCAGCCGTATCGAAATAGCAGAACCATTTATGACATCATGAAAAGAGGGGCAAGCTGTGTCGTGGGGTACAATTGGTCTACGCGAGTAGAGAATGTATTGCACCCAGAAGTCTCTAGGACCTTTGCAGGAAGCATAGCGTTACAATGCGGGAGTCGGTTGTATCGCATATTTGTGTGATTGTAGAGACAAGGGCCCAGCGCCAGTTCAACAACAGATTGGTTCGTCACCATTGTGGCTCACCAGCACTCCTGTGCACTTCGAAAAATCTCTGAATGTGTATGCAGTATTTTTTCCATCCGCTGTACGAAACTTTCGAGTGTTCTGCGCTGTAGATGCCCATCTGGATGTCCCGCCTACGACACAGCAACGGACGGACGAACGGTGCAGTGAGAACAAGTAATCTCAACGGTATGGAGGTTCGACGAATGCATCTAGACCGCAAGCGCTTTTGCATTCGCCGAAGATCCAATACAGTCGCGTGGGTATAAGCGTAGGGCTCGTTATAGCGTATAGTGAGGTCGGCGTGATTGGTAGGTAGGACTGTCGAGGTCGAGGATGACGGGCTAGGACCTAGATAGTAGCAAGAAGCAGTGCCCGTTTCGCGTGTAGTATAGCTTGCAAGAGAGTTGTCCGCTTGGTGTTGAGGTTCACCATCGTTTCCATTCTCTCGTAGCTGCTTGTAAATGAGTTGAAGATCTCATCAGCCCATGCCTGAGAAGAGACGGGATGAGCCTTCACAGCCTCGTAGAGCACGCTTAGTGTCTAATACGGGTTGTTGCAAGACCATGAAACCCGATATATAGAGGTCGTGAAAGCATGAGCGTCGATACTAGTTTACGGTCATTAGGTCATAACAGAGACGGCGGTGAGCTGCGAAAGTTGTAGGCTCGTAAGGAGCTCTCGTCGTGTCTTCTGTGAGCAACAAGGGGCTGATCAGACTGCCCGAACGCCCCATAATAGGTAGCCCTGACTAGCTTTTGGGGGCCGCAAGCGCCGGAGATTTGCACATACCCCAAGCCCCACCTCCACCATCGCATCTAGGCTAGGATCGACTGTCTCGCTAGCTTGAGTACGATACTCATGATACCACTCAACCTAATTGTCACTTTCGATCATGAAGGTTCCGAGACCACGCCCTCTAGCCTGGCTTTACCAATAAGCGAATATACCACTACCTTCGTCAGCGACTCTCTCTATATTTCGCCCCTACAGCTCGAACGGATCCTATTCGATCGACCAAAGCGCATGGTCGCCCGTGGCGAGCGGGAACAGGCGTAGAGTATCTGTGCCACCCCTGTGTTCATTTTAGATATCACGCCTTAGAATCCTTCGACAAGCCCGTTGGTGGTGACGTAGCGGACCAATATTCAGGCCCATCAAGCGAGATTTGAGGCTGAAACAGCACACAACATAAGGTTTGGAGAAATAGATATGAAGATGAGAATATTTTCTTGCCTATCGGCAGACTTTTGTGAAAAATTTGAAACAATTGCTCTTGTCAACACCAATAAGTACATGCCCTCCTGCAAATCGTGACCCAGTAGACCGAAGGTTCAGGCGAAATCCTAAGTAAACAAACTCGCTATCGCTTGCCGATACGACTGCTATCATCGCCAGCGTATCCACACCCCTGTCAGCGGTTCCAAATGTTTGTTCACCGGTGAGCGTATGACTCGCAGTGCGGGCTGGTAGACAGGGCAAAAACCCATTCTCTGAAGATGGTCGAGTCTACAGAAGAGTTGGTAGCTTCCCGCTGTCGCAAGTGGGAATCAAGGAGAAGTGTGTGAGGCGCTCTGATGACTCGATGGCGTGGCTTGAGACCGACTGCTAGTCGGTATAGGGTGCTGTTGAGCGCTGGTCGCGGGCGCGTGGTTCACAATTGAAGCGACTCTATTGGCTTCTTTCAAATGTCGTTGTATGTATTCCCATTTAGCCCAGTACTCTGGATTATTTAGCAAAGCTAGACAATAGCCTTAGTATAAACATCCATATCGTATCATGGGCCGAGATCTACTTACCTTGTCTCTGGCGGCCTCCATCTGTGATCAAGCGATCGTTCGGCTGTGTTTTCGAGCTCATCTTTTCCAGGTGGGCGGACTGCTGCAGTATCGCAGGTAATGCATATAGAAGTTCAAAACTGAAGAGCAGAGAGAGAGAGAGAGAGAGAGAGAGAGAGAGAGAGAGCTGGATTTTGATTGAGAAACTCACAAAATATATGGTCCTAGAACTGGCGGTATCTAGTCGAACATACGAGCGGTGAGAACCTGAGCTGGCATTTTGAAGTGCGCATTCGGGTGCACATTCCCGTCCATGGAGTAGCCATATACGAACACGGTGGCTATGCTCAGGATACCAGGCTACGCGGTTGTAGTCTTCTGTACACTCGTTCCATACTTCCTGTGCCTTTCAAGCCTGTGAAAACTGGCGGGAAAAGGTCCAGATTGTTAAAACCTCAATGACTCTATCTTTCAGTCAACGTAACAATTTCAGGTTGTTCGAACTTTCCGCCGGTCAAGCTGTAGAGACCGATCGCCCCGTATTGTTTCGACTTGGCAGAGGGCCCCTGCTCGAAGCGCTACTTAAGCTTCGTAGGCTATTTTCTTCCAGGGCGTCAGACGAGCATCGATCTGACGTGGAAGTCCTTCGGTACACAAACTGAAGTAGGTAACGACAGGATGGCTTGACGTAAAAGTAGATATATCATCAGAGTACCGCACAAATCCTGGCTCCGGAAAGGCCCTGGAATATAATGTATCGTCAGATGCGCGCGAGGGACACTTAGCTGACGGCTCAAGTGGTAAAGGCAACGCCATAGCGATCGATGTTGGTCTAGTGCGTGACGTCCCGGTCAAAAATTGGTCCATGCTTGCGTTCAGTTGCCTCGTTGCCTGCTGACAGACAAATGAGTCGAAAACTCTTGCGAAGAACTCGCCATGCATAGCTTCGTGCGGTACTTTCGTCTTTCTAGGACGAACCACAATATGGCAAGACTTCCAAGGACGCAGCAGCGTCTGTTGGGAGCCTTAGTCTACACTGTCCTCGGCACTCAGATTGCTTTGCAAGTCTTCGAGGTAGCAAGCCCTGGTTGGGTTTGCGTGGGTTTGGGCTGTTGAGAACCGTCATTCAACAACAAGGTTACTAGCACAGCGCATATCCTGTCTCCATCAGCTGGTCATTCGATCAAAGCAAGTGAGACCTACTTACGTCCCAAGAATGGTGATGAATTGCTGATTTTGGAACAGAGTACCGCAGACTGTGATTGCTAACGCAATAGCGATTACTCCGACAACGCTAGATGCGCTTCCGGATGTAAAGTACAACGTCGTCACCGCCACATACATCAGTAACGAAGCGGCAACGTTACCGATCGACAGCAATACGACTTCCAGTTTGCGATTGCTAAAGCTGTAATAGCCATATTTGTCTGGTTGTCCCATTAACCCAGTGAAGGGTGCCTTGAGCCATGCTGGGAGGTTCGGTATCAACAGCAAAAACTTATCACGGAATACGCTGCTCATCGTACTTGGGGCTTCTCGATTCATGACCTGAATCAAGTCGGCTGCATGGGTTTCCGGATCATGTAAAGAACCCCAGACTGTCGTGTCATGCCCTATAAGAGCAATGTTTCCCCCGATAAATTCCTGGATGAGATGAACTTCCTTTGGGTCATAACCCTTTTGAGCAAGACAGTCAAACCGGATGAGTGCTTCTTCTTCTCAAAGTCAATATATGTTGAACGTGAGTTCTTTGGACATTACATACCATACTCTCTCATCTCTGACTTCAGAGTCTCATATACCGCTTTTTGAGTGTCATATTCCCCTGCTCCGTAGGCCTCTGCTTTGAGGCGAGTAAAGTCTCCCGAGAAGAGTTGTTTGTTAGGGTCGCTGTCGTGAGCATTCGCATGTTCAAGCTCCTCCAGTTTCCTCTCCAATTCTATCAACTCATGCTGGCGATAAAGCAGAAGACGGATTGCTAACGCGGAAAATCTTCTCAGGTGCAGATATCTACTACACTGCGAGAAAAAGGTGGCGAGCTCAGGATACCCCTCGAAGTTTACTTTCTGGTGGTTGACAGGGTTGCTCGGGGCCTGCTGTGCCGAGAATAGATGTGGGTGTGCCAGGTTTGTTGCCATTGGTCCAAGGAATTGTGCAAAGTCGGCACGACGTCGATAACAACAGCTAAGGCTCAAGCGCAGAGAAATTGAGTAAAAGTGAGGGTGAACTCAGCCAAGGGGTGGTATATTGCTTCGCAATAGCGAAAGAGAAAGGGCTGGAGACGGTACCAAGGAGAGTCGAATTGGGCTCCTGAGAGCTTGGGTGCTGCAGAAGATCTAGAAGGTCTGTCTCCCAAGGTTGTGTTGACTGAGCTTGCTTAGGTGATGAGGCTCTCCAGTGTCATTTAATGCAGAGCTGGATCATCGTCCGGTAAGACTATATACCCACATGGCCATCGAGAAGCAACCGCATCACATGCAGCGATGGTTGTCGAAGATGTACCGAGTTGGCCACCTGAGAGAGGGTGTAGGCGAGAGACACTGTTGCCGTGATACCGAACAGTCGAAATCCAGTCCTCTACTGAGCCGCAAAAGAGGTGTGGTGCTTGATTCGCGCTTACTGTGAAGCTATCTCTGGCTGGTGCAATGAAAGAGTATTTGTTGATTCGACGGTCGCCGCTTGAGTGCGGGGGCAGACGCCCATATAGCTGCAGTCGAAGCTTCAGGGGTGGTGGAACTGCAAAGCCACTGGTGTAGTGCCTACACCACCGATATCGAGAAGGAATCTGTACAACCACAACATTAATCGGAACCCGAAGAAAATAAGAGGCACGGTGTATACACTCGACGCTTGTTGAGATCAGAAGCGCCGGGGAGATTCATAGATGCTTTACAACTGACCAGCGCATCTAGCCTACAAGGCTAATGGATGGCTGCGATAGGTAGCCGGAGCTTCTGTGCGATTCCCTATAGATAAACAGAATGTCTTTCGCCAGCTTCAAATGCAGAGATGACTCGATCTGCATCGTTAGGGGACATGGTGAGTACAGAAACAGCTATCGCTCACCAGTTACTCATCGTCAATGCTGAGAATATGAGGTTGCAAGCGCCGTTCGAGCTAACAATGGGGAGTTCGATCTGGTATCACCGCAACATGGCCGCACGCCACTGGTGGGTATTCTCGTAAACATGTAAGCATCTGCTAGATCGTAGCGGCTGTCTTCTCAATATACAGCATCTAACATGTGCAGAACGAACAACATCCATCGAATGTGAAGAAACGAAGTCGTAAGTGAGTTGCGGGAGAAGATGTTTGAGTCTATGTACCCTTGAGCAGTTGCACTAGCACTCAACGCTGGGCGATTCGCTAAAATGGAGCTAGAAAGCGGATGTTCATTCGGGCTACCGATCATCTCAGCTTGTATGCACGCCTCTGAAATCGGGCAATCGACCAGCATGATCCCCGAACCACAGTGGTCAAGGTTTACTGAGACATGCACAAACGGGAAAATCGTATTTGCATCAACTCCTGCATATCTGTCTTTTCTTGGAAAGAGAAATCCACAGCCTCCACCACGATTTGATTCAATGTAGTTCACATGCAATATAGCGATGAAACGCAATCACGTTCATCAAGTTCGTTGACAGAAGGTTAACGTCGATCAAAAGAATGGTTATCAAACCTGTCGCGAGCAGTCGTCCTGGATAATAATATAATAGTAATACTTTACATCGATTTCGGCTCACGCCAGGAGCCCACTGTGCTTTCTCGTCGTGACTGTCATCTCAAAATCACGTGTATATCTCCCTCTTGGATTCCAACTCGGGTATCAGACCGATGTCACTGGGGACCATTCACGTCGAAGCCCCGGCTACTCAGCGCTTAATACCAGGACTGAGCCTGGGGGGTATCATTATCCTTTCTGTTTCTCTTACTCTTCGGCTTGAACCCAGCACACGCTCGGTGCCATGTTCAGTCGCCGCATAGAACGAGTGCGTTTGGTATCATTCTGGAGCTTCAACAAGCAGAGGATTAGCCGTTCAATAGTCTCCTCGTCCCCTGCCACCTCTGCCCCTTCCTCTTCCACGCTTCTTGCGGTCCCAGTTGCCCCTGAAACCGCGGCCACCTTGATGACCGTTCCTCTCGTCACGCTCACGGTCCTCCTCCTCTCTTCTCATCATCTCTCGTTCGCGCTCTATTCGCTCGGCCTCGAGCTCCTCGGGGCTCTTTTCCACACGGACCTCAGGCTTCTTGAGGTCGGCAGGAAACCTCGGGTGTGCACCGTACTTGCAGTTCTTGCCCTCGGGACAGAAGC